>Ga0184623_10000070_pt1 | contig 38025 bp, 51 predicted proteins | sample PLM1_100_b1_FD_133138 | JGI IMG/M metagenome (GOLD analysis project Ga0184623, IMG submission 133138) | Groundwater sediment microbial communities from an aquifer in East River, Colorado, USA - PLM1_100_b1 | ecosystem: Environmental > Terrestrial > Soil > Riparian zone | place: USA: East River... | reverse complement strand
TTATTCCCAATTCATCCATTATTTCCTTATCAGATTTAGAACACTCTAATAGGTTTCTAACTTTATGCTTCCTTAGTTGCATTTGATAGTTGCCTCTTTTATCGCCACCTCTTGATCTCATTTCATTATCTTACCTACCGCCAAACTTTGTACTATCTAATAAAGTCCAATATAATAGGAACAAAAAATACTGCCTATAACTGCCAATTAAGTCACCAAAAAAATAGTGCCACAATCTGCAATATACAATATTATTCATCCTGAATAATACGCACTTCGTTACCTTTTTTTATCACTTGTCCACTTAGAAAGTTGTTAATTATGTATAGAACGCCAGTATCTGGATACGATGGTAGGATATAATAATCTCCAATTCTGGTTACAGTTGTTACACTTGTTACGATTTCTGGAAGGGTATGGATTGCTTCTGCATTGTTATCACACCATTCTAATATAGAATTTTGACTACTTTTACCACCATTTTTTAAGAAATTTATAATATTTACATCAAATTTTGAATTTGAAGTGTCTATATTTAGCGGGTGTATACCTCTAGGAAGTGTAACTTCCGTAACAAGTGTAACCGGCTCTTTATCAAACTTCATTGTTGTTCCCCTCTTCTGAAATTTTTATTTCAGAAGGTATTTTGTAACTCGATTCAATTCTTTCTAGGTATTTTTCTTCGAATTTTAGGCATCTGAATGTCTTGGGCGATCCATCGCTATCATGTAATTTTACACTGTCGGGTTTCGCCTTGAATTTTGATTTACATATACTAGTAATTCTTTTTTGTGATATTAGGCCAATTCCTTCTAAATGAGAATAGAAACATCCAGGTTTGTCAATAACATCCTCACCTTCCATAAACTTTTTACAATAATTGTAAATGTCTGAATTCATGAATGTTGATGGACCTAAAGCTTTGATATCATCAAGTGTATCTTTCTTAAGTTCTAGTTCTCTTTCAGTTTTCAACTCATTAATAACTTGATACAATTTTGATTCAAAACTACTCTGTCTCACCTCGTTCCTTTCAACCATGAACTTACTTAGGGAGTCCAATATTCTTTCAAGTGCAATCGGTGAGTTCTGGAATAGTCTAATCAAAGGTTTTGTAAGTTCTGCACTTCTATTTTTTACATTTATTTTGACATCTGGAATTATATCTTCGTGATGTAGTAATCTCCAACAAAACATGAGTTTTCTAATACCCATCAGCTCATCATACAGTGGTTTATACTTCGGATCACCCGCAGAATTTATGACATCTTTGATATTGTATTGAGGATCCCCTGCAACAAACCTAAGAACAAGTGAACGATCCAAGATACCCTTCATTTCTCGGTGGGTTGATTGTTCTTCCATTACCGCCCATTTTTGGCAGTAAGTTAACCAATTATCTTGTTTTCTTCCACCATCAGTTTCAACCTTGGGAATAGAGCCACCAGAAGCGTATCCTGTTTTAAAGACATTTCTTTTATCCTTATCATCTGCAATATCTCCAGCTTCATCTTCTGCTATGGTAACTTGACCCTCTTCTACAATTCCCATGATAGTGTAGTAATTGGCCGCACTTGCCGAAACGACATAAAAAACCCTATATCCTAAATATTTTAAAACTAAAAGTTGTGAGTTTTTACCACTACCATTATCACCTGTTATTATAATGTAATGTGTGTACCCAAATCTATCTTGTAGCCAAGTCCATATCATATCAGCTACCAATAATACATGATAATGATCTTCAATGTCTACGTATTTTCTGTTTATAGATTCAAATTTTAAGAAAATTGAGTCTAGATTTTCCTTCTTCGCTTCTTCTAAATATACCTGAAATTCTTTTTCAGATTCAAAGATAAATGGAATTGGTGTTTGGGTATCAAACGTATCTGCCGGTACAAGTGTATCATTAGCCCTTTCATATTCATCCACAAATCTAGGTTCCTGATTTTTATCCAAATACACAAATTTTGACACTTCACCTATAACCACACATTCATGTAATGGAATAGTGCCCTTCCTTGTGTATTTCTTGATAGCAATCTTCTTCTTAGTGGGTTCCTTTTCTTTTTTATCTTTATTTTTATTTGCTTCACCATTACCGTTACCATTCTTCACAAAGTCATATGCGTAGGGAGCAAGTCCCGCCGAGATTATGAGTATGATTTCGTGTTTAGTAGCGTTGTCTAATTGACCATTTAATACAAGTTCACAATTTTGCGCCGTTTTACTTATATTCTCTAAGTCGACGTCTATGGCAGTCGCTTTCCTATTTACAAAGACAAGTACTTTTTGAGTACCTGAATCATAAGTTATTTGTTGAATATTTTTTCCCCTTAAGTTTTCCGTTAATGGGAAATTGGTCTCAGTCATTTTATTTTAATTTGCTCCTTTCAAATCCTTTAGGAAATTATAGCATGGTTTACATAGCCAAATACAACTTTCTACAAACCTAAGAAAATTATCTCTTCTTTTACATATAGAACAATCTCGCGGTCTGTTGAAAAATGGGACTGTCATTTCAATTCCTCCTATCCTTTATATTATGAAGTTCAGAGAGTTTCAAATAACACTGTTTTATGATCTCTTTGTAAACACACGACATGAAATCCAACCGGTGATTACTTTTGTAAAAAAGCGGTTGATCTACGTTGGCATATAGATCTTCAAATGAACCTTTGCAAGCTATTTCCATAACATTTTCAACCTGGTTAAGAATCAAAAATGCCCGCTCTTTGGCCCATTTAGGAGTAAATGCGTCAGGATTATTGTATAATGTCATTTTAAAATTCATCCTCCTGGTATCGATTAGAGTCATATCCCGGATCATCTTCCTTTGCAGTAATTTCTACAGTAGATCTAATTTTTGGTGCCTTTATTACAAGTCCAAGAGCTTCTACTATCTCTAAGAATAATTCTTTATGATAACGACTTTTGTAGACCAAAGGATATCCGCCGTAACGGGTACGATCTTTTCGGCCTTTAACCATGAATTTTTCCCTGATATCTTCAATGCGATCATTTCTTTCCTCGTTCTCAGCGATATGACTGCCATCTCTGTTATGGTTCCAGAATACCTCTTCAGTTTTTAACTCCCATAAATCTCTTAATTCTTTCTTACAACATCTATCTATCGTATCAACAAATGTTTCTATTGTTTTTGGTTTATAGGAACCTTGTAATTTTTCTTCGAGTCTGTTTATGGTTTTCTCTCTTTCATTTCCTATTACTTCAGCAGTAGCTCGACCTAGATCAAATTTGATATGTTGAAGCTTTTCAATTCCATTGGGTAAATTTATAAAGTCTAGTGTCTTATCTATAGTCATACTATTTCATCTTCTTTTCCAAAGGTTGGTGAGGTAGTATTGGTTCTGGTGGTCTGGTCCTCTGTGTCTAACAAAGGGACCAAACCTTTACTTTCATTATCATTATCAAGAGATTCTCTTAGGATTTTTTGTATAATGGGGGAATCACCATGTCTCATAATCGATTTCAAAATTTTATCAATCTCCACTATAGTTGAATTTGACAATTTTTATTTCTCCGTAACAATAGGAATGAGGTTATTTTCTCTGAATATTCTATCGACTAGCCCTGTGAACGAATCGTTAGTTTTTCCTAGTTCACATAATTTCTCATATACTTCCAGACTCACTCGTATGGTTCTGGTTTTGTATTCACGTTCTTTTCTTTCAGTCATATTGTTACTTCGTCACAATCATATTTAAGGTATTCGCTTCAGTAGTAGACTTAATTAAGAGTGCTAGGAGACCCGTGCACATGACACTATTATACTCATGAATAAGCTATATACGGATAGACTAGAATACTTGATTTCTAATGAAGAAAGACGTCTCAAAATACTAGAATATGTCAAGGAGCGTCAAAGAGTGAATCAAAAGACCACTAAAGCTGTTGTAATGAGATATATGAAGGAGAAGAAATTGTCTTCAGGTGAGACAACCCACAATATACTCAAAGATCTCATAGACGAAGGAAAATTAAACATGGAAGTGATAAACAGTCAAGTCCATTTTTTAACTATTAATGAAAAGGATGAATTTAATAAAATGTATAACACGTTAACAGAATTTGAAACCTTAATGAACACGATGAACAAAATCATAGATAAAAACAAGATAAACCTAGATGCCCTTTTCAAGACCTTAGGGAAAGAACATAAAGAATATTTGGGCGCGGTTGAAGTGGATGATCATCTTGTAAATCCGTACATCAATACATTTGAAGAAATGCTTAAAAATATTTTAATCCGAATCGTTCGCTCAAATATCCCTGAAAAAGATAGTCTAATACTCACAGCAATAATAATCAACTTATTAAATAAACTAACCGCCACGTACACTTTCGGTAATGCGCAGGACTTATATTCCGTGTTAGAACACCGAGTTTCTTGGATGAAGGTGAAGTTTGCAGACGCAAAATATATTCAGGATTACGCTAAGAAATATGATATTGATCTTAACGTAAGGGAAGATTTGATAACAACAATAGAGAAGTTTAGGAAAGAATTTCTTACCTAACTCATAAATTTACTTGGTTTATCCATAGACAAACATATTTTTACTAATATTATTGAATATAAACACAGTAATTCTTTCATTTAATTGTGGATGTTGGTATAATACTTCAGATAATAGGTCTGCTGCATCAGATTCATTTAAAGATAGAGTTTCAATGAGTTTAAACAATATATGACATGATGCACATCTGCCATTTTTTATCAAGGAAGAATTCGAAATAACTTTGGTGATTTCTAAATCAATTACCTTCCTAGCACTATCAAGCTCATCTTTGATAGACATAAAAAGAATAAGATGGATACTCCTTAAAACTTTATAATTTATTTATTAAAGTCAGTTTTTGAATGGTCTAAAGTATGGTTAATTTACATTTACAAGCAATCCCACATACATCATTCAAAATAATGAATACTATTTTTTAACTTTGGAATTATCTGTTCTGTCATAATGGAATCAATATGAGGTTCTTGAACATCAATTGTAAGTAAAACATAATATTTGTTATTTATAGGAGTAACAATTCTTGTTAGTTTTTCATATTTTCCTAAAGAATAAACAAGTTTTCCTAATTTATCTTGGAATTTTAATCTTGACTTGTGCCTAGATATTGCATTCAATGCATATTCTTGATTTTCTTCACGATTCATTAATGGATCAAGTCCTTCTCTTCTTGTTATATTCAGTAAGTTGCCTTCAGAGTCAGCTATGGCAATCCATCTTAATGTTGAACTGATTTTTAATATTTCCTTTGAAAGATTTTCAAAAAAATCTTTATTTGTATTGGACATTAATATGAAATTAAAGTAAATCTAAAATATAATGTTATTTGCCCAAAATATTATCCTCTTGTAAAAAAGTTGGCAGATTGCAAATCTACATATTATTATTATTATTTGAATCGTAATTACAAAAGTCAAAGTTAATTTTCATCTATTTGTATGCGATGGATATTGCGAATTATTTTCATTCATATAAAATATAAAATGGACGACAGTACTTCATATCGTTGGTTAGTGAATATCGGGCCATAGATGGATTTGCAACTGCCGAAGGTACAAGAAATTTTATGGAAAATGCTATTAAAAATAGTGTACCACACTCACACTTTCGTTCTTTCGATAACCTTAATTTGACAAGTTTGGGAATGGGTACTTATTTGGGTCAAAATACAATACAAGATGATAAGGATATCGAGAATGCAATTTATGAGGCTGTAAAGTCGGGTGCAATGAATGTAATCGACACTGCGATCAATTATCGTTCTATGAAATCAGAAAAAAATATTGGGCATGCAATGAAAAGATTAATTGATGATCAAATTATTTCACGAAACCAAGTTTTTATATCAACAAAAAATGGATACATTACCAATGATGGGGATTATCCTACAATTGATGTACTTGAATATATGCATAAAATGTTTATTTCACAAGGAATAATAGATTCTAAAGATATAAGCTCGGGTTATAATGTGTTAAATCCTAATTATATTCGTAAATGTATTGATAAATCATTGATAAATATGCAACTTGACACTATTGATCTTGTTTATATTCATAATGCATATGAGAGTTGGATTGAAGATATAACTAGATATGAGTTTGATGAAATGATTCAGAAGGTTTTTCAAGTTTACGAAGAATATCGATTGAAGAGCAAGATCAAATATTACGGAATGGCAACATGGACATGTTTTAGATTGCCTGAGAAAGAAAGAGGATATCTTTCTTTGGAAGAAATGGTAAAAATAGCAGAAAATGTAGGAGGAAAAAACCATGGCTTCCGTTTTATCCAACTTCCATACAACCTAGCGTATAGAGAAGCTTTTTTACTCAAGAACCAATCTGTAGGTGCAGATAGTAATCTTACTATCTTGGAAGCTTGTAATAAATTAAACATTGGAGTTTTTACTAGTGTACCATTATTACAAACAAAATTGTTAGAAGCTAACATACCAGACTACCTAGGATATAGCAATCAATTATTAAAAATAGTACAAATAACCAGATCCACTCCTAATGTAATTGCACCATTAATTGGACAGAAGAAATTCCATCATGTTAAAGAAAATATAGAAATTGCAAAAGTGGCACCACTAAATATTTCAGAGTTCAATGATGCAATCAAAATTTTCAATTAACAGATAAATCCCAATCTAGAAAAAATAACCATGTTACCAATTGATTAACCATAATAGTATAAGAAATATCCTGAAATCTATTTAAATTGATTTTTTCTACAATAATAGATTTATGTAACAAACACCTAACTTTGCCAAAATCTACATATTTCATAAAACTGCTATGGTAATTACATTATCACCGCGAATCAATGTATCACCTATTTGTGATTCTTGATCTTTTTCTGGGTTGTTATTGTTTATCTGTTCTATCATCTCTATAGCATCGGCTATCACGATATTCATTTGTTTGTCAAATCCTTTAATTTTTCCTCTTACTGATCTTCTTCCTTTGAGTTTAACTAATACATTTTTCCCAATACTTTCTTGAAGTAACTGAGTTGCAATTCCTTCTTCCGACATTTTAGTTTTCATTTGCATACTAGACCAATATTAATTCTTTCGATTTAAGGAAGAAAACTAGAAACAATAAATTCAATACTTGATATTGCCTCGCATATCTTGTGACTACTACTTTGCTTTCTCTTCTCAATTTTGTAACTTTGTCATCATTAATTAAGATAATATTGATCATTTTACTAAACAAGGATACAAGCAACAGTATACCAAATTTATTGCTTATTGCTTAACTTTAGTAGATCACAGGTATTGCATTGATCTTTACGAATAAAAAATCTTGAAATTAAATATGGTTATAGCCCCTGTTTGGTCAGCATGTAAATCAAGTCTAAGTTTTCTTTATAATGTTTCTAAAATGCTCCAAATTCTTTGAAATCTCTTCGTTCCATTTCTCTTCCGTGTAACCATGGACCTTAATTCCATGCTCTTTTGCATTTTGAAGTAATTCTTCTTCAGTTTCTCCGTACATTGTATGAGTACAAACTGGATCCCCTGCATCCTTACAGTTTATTGAGAGAGTCAATGCAAATAATATTCTGATAAACTATTTAAATTTTATCGTGATTTTATTATCTATTGATTTTGAAGAGATACTAAAATCTAAATCATGAGGAAAATTTTTTGATTAAAAATTAGCAGTTACTTTTCGGTTCTTACTATAACCAACTTTATTCATAGTAACCAATCAAATTCATAACCCGAAATAAGATAGATTAATTATTATAACACAATTGTTTTATTTACTATGGAACTATTTGGATAAAGAAATTAAATATGCGCTAGAATATCATCAAGAAACAAAACATTCCGAAGTTAGTATTAGATCATCTAACCATTACCTAGATTGGGATAATAAACCACAACCATTTAAATTTTATACTAGTATTCCGTCAATGCCTCTTCCTGTAGATTTTCCCAACCCGACTTTAAATGTTATTACCATGAAAGATACAGATAATATATCTTCTTCAGATAATACTATAATAAATAGTAAATTATTGTCATCTTTACTTTTTTTCTCTTCAGGAATTACAAGGGAAATCAAGTTTCCACATGGGAGATATTTTATGCGAGCAGCGCCAGCAACTGGTGCTTTATATCCAATTGAATTGTATATAGTATCTGAAAATATTACTGGTTTGCAAGCAGGTGTGTATCACTTCTGCCCTGGTCAGTTCACTCTAACGAAATTGAGAAGTGGTGACTATAGACTGCTTTTATCTGAGGCTGCGGGATATGATCAAGTAATAAGGAATTCACCATTTACCATAATTCTTACCTCCATTGCATGGAGAAACGCTTGGAAATATCAGGCTCGTTCCTATAGACATTGGTTTTGGGATTCTGGAGTAATTACTGCTAATTTACTTGCTACTGCCAGGTCTTTTGGTCTGGATACCAAATTGATACTCGGATTTGTTGACAAAGTCGTAAATGAGATGCTTTGTCTTGATGAAGAAAAAGAAGCATCAATAGTTTTAGCACCAGTTGGAATTGGTTTGTCGCTAGGAGAACCCCAGCAAGCGGAAAATACCGCCAAGTTTATTCCAGCTATCGTTCCTATATCAAAGAGTAAAGAAATTGAATATCCCCAAATCTGGAAATTACACAAAGCATCATCATTTAATTCAAACGACGAAGTACGCAAATGGACTCGTTCCATAACTATGATGCAAGATATTAAAGAACTAGAAAATGATGATATGAAATTGCAGTCAAAAGTAATAAATCCCGAATCAATTATATCACAACCACTATCTAATGTTATACTTTTAAGGGGATCTACTAGAAAATTTTCAAGACGGCCAATTACCTATGTCCAACTATCAAATATACTTTATAGTTTAACTAAATCTAATCATTCAGACTTCGTTGATAAAAAGTCGATGATAGATATCTATTTTATTGCAAATGATGTAACCAATATACAGAAAGGGGCATATTTTTTTAATCGAAAGAACAATTCAATCGATCTATTAAAAGCGAATGTTCATAGAAATATGTCAGGATATTTATGTCTAGAACAATCTCTATTCAGCGATGCCAGCGTAGTATTCTATATGATGACTAATCTTAAGCCAACAGTGGATAGACTTGGAAACAGAGGGTATAGGTTATGCCAATTTGAATCAGGGATCATAGCTGGCAGGATTTATCTGTCCGCTTATAATCAAGGTATTGGAGCTTCAGGATCCACCTTTTATGATGACGCTGTGACTGAATTTTTCACTCCTCATGCAAAAGATAAGGATGTCATGATCGCTGTTGGTATTGGTATTCCAGATTATAAATCAAAACCTGGCAAAATACTTGCAGGCAAGTTTGCAAGAAGCGATCTTTTATCATGACTAAAGCTTTTCACCAACCAACTTATTCAAACAATCTCGTAATATTATAGAATAGAAATGAATACAAGATGTAAATGGGCTAAAAGACAGATTGAAATAGATTATCATGATAAGGAGTGGGGAGTTCCGCTTCATGACGATAGGAAACTCTTTGAATTCCTAGTACTAGAGGGGATGCAAGCAGGTCTAAGCTGGCATATTATTCTTAAAAAACGTCAAGAATTTAGAAAGGCATTTGATAATTTTCAAGTGCAACAAATTGCGAAATATAACAATTTGAAAATTAGGCAACTTTGCTACAATCCATTCATAATTCGAAATAAAAAAAAGATTGAAGCAGCCATCATAAATGCTAATGCATTTCTCAATGTCCAAAAAGAATTTGGTAGTTTTGATACCTATATATGGAACTTTGTAAAATACAAACCCATACAAAATTCATGGAAAAGTTATAAAGATGTTCCCTCTATGTCACAAGAATCTGACATAATATGTAAAGATCTTAGAAACAGGGGATTCAAATTTGTAGGCTCCAAGATATGTTACGCAATGATGCAAGCAATAGGTATGGTTAATGATCATACAATAGACTGTTTCAGATATAAGGAACTGAAAAAATAAAATATTCTGAATGGTAGTGTTACGAATCAATGGCAGTAATAGTTATTTTGATAACCACATGATGGAAAGTAGAAAGCAGATTGTGTTCCTAAAATAACAATCAAATATAAAATGATAAATTCAAATGCATCAACTAGATTGAATTCTTTGATTCTCCCTCGAGAATCTTATATAATAGGTTAGAATAATATAAGTAAAATTGAATACAAATGCATGTAACCATTGGGCTTGCAATACTGTAGACAATACATGTGTAGGTTGTGGTGTCACAGTATGTCCGGTATGCCTAAAGGAACCTGTAAATTGCAAATGTGAAAATAAAGATATTTGTTGTACATCGTAGTTACTGCCAATCCATTCTCGTATGACAGATTCATATTTAGCTTCTTTCAAAAATTACTTGAATCGATATTTACGATTGGGGATCACTTTACCAAAATTCAAAATTGTAGTTAAACAATTTTATTCATTAAAAATAATTCAACAACAATTGAAATTAGTTTGGCTAGTTTTTGTTTTTATTGTTAGCCAGTTTACATGACCAAAGGGAATCAACATCAGTTTATTCCTGAATAAGTAGTTATAGTGATGCAGTTCAATACTATTTAATGAAAGATATCATCCTCTCTATCCAAAATACAGAGATTGAGACACTAGGGAATTTGAAGAAACTATTTGAATCTGATGGATATAAGATCAAGACTGTAAATGTAAAAAAAGATGATATTCCACATGATCCGGATCACTATGCGGCAATAGTCATTTTGGGAGGATACATGTCTGTATACGAAAACCTGCAGTATCTAAACAAAGAACAAGAGTTAATAAGAAATGCGAAACAGCAGGAAGTTCCTCTACTTGGAATCTGTCTAGGGTCGCAACTAATTGCTCAAGCACTGGGTGGTAGAGTTTATAGAGCTGAGCAAAAAGAAATTGGATGGTTCGATGTAGCAATAAACAATGAAGGAATGAATGATATCTTCAAAGGGATAGCTAATAACAACATGAAGGTTTTCCAATGGCATGGGGATACTTATGAACTTCCAAAATCAGCAACACTTTTGGCCTCCTCCGATTTGTATCCTCAAGCATTCAGAATTGACAACACTATAGGTATTTTGTTTCATCTTGAAGTAACGTCCGAAATGATTCAAAAGTGGATGGATAATTATGGGCCCGAAATGAAAGAAGCCGGAGTAACTGCAGATGTCATTTTGAATGACAAAAAAGCTGGATTTGAGAGCTTGGCCAATAATTGTGAAGTTGTTTATTCAAATTTCTCCAAAATGATTATAGTTTAAGACCTAAAAAAGAGTTCTCCGGAGAATTGATATGAATCATGAAAATACATCAAAAATCTTCTAAAATAGGTTGGAATAGAGATTTGCTCAATTTTCTTTTGAAAAATAAATTAACACAATTGTCTAGTAAGACAATATCAGATGTCCAACAATAATTGATCAAATAGCGAGTATATGCCCAAATTAGTGGAAAGGATATCATTAACTACCTTTGAATTCGAGAAACATCTAGCAATATTAAAAACTAAATATCACATAATTAACTTAAATTATTTATAATTTATAATCAATAATATTATATTTCTTGAGTATCTAAGCACTAATTGGTTTACAAGACAAGTTTTTTATATTCAATTGTGTTGTTGAATGGAGGTGTCATTTAATGTTATTCGATGAAAGTGATGACGAAATTATCTCAAAAAAAGATATCGGGTATGAAGTGACTCCACTTATAAAGCCATTCCCTTGGTGGTACGAGGTTTACAAGAGAATTACGCTGATTCCTTGGTGGACTCGATATAATATTGGTCTAACTAAAGAAGCATCCCATAAAGACAAAATATTGGAATTGGCTGCAAAAATGGATTTTGATAAAAAGGCAACATCTAGAATCATTAGGCATGCTGTATCTGAATTTTCTAAACATGGTCTAGGTTCAGATTATCCTGGCTATCACACCATCAATCACAATCTTGAGGTTGCTTTCATTTCATTATTATCGGCAGCAAATCAAAAACTAGAAAATAAAATGAGTAAAAAAGACATCAAGAATCTGTTTGTGGCTGCACTCTTTCATGATTTTGATCCTAAAAAAGAATTTGAAAAGCCTAATGAGGATAATATTGAATTATTTATTAGAAATGATCAAAAATTGGCTAAGCTTATTGACTCTTTTGAAATAGATTTGAATATAGTGATTGCATTAATACATAGAACAACATATCCTTTTGTTGCAACACAAAAGGAACATGCACTAAAAAGAATGCATGAACTATTTTCCTTGGCGGGTATCCATAAAAATGATACTATTGCAAGACGACAATATGAAAATCTTGGACTGTTCTTATCTATTTGTGACCGTATCGCGGGATATTGTTTAGGTGATTTTAAATATGCTAAGGAACTTGCCAGACGCAATGCTCGTGGTATTGGATGGCATTCTCGAGTCATAAATGAAAAATCTGTAAAATATTTTGCTGCGCTTAAAGAAAAAGATGAAAAAGATACCTTTGAAAGAGTAATACAGAGTTTACCTGTTGAATGTAAGAAAAATTTTTTTGATAACGTTGAAGGTTTTAGGGAAGCTTGGGAAAATGAATTAGAAATAAAAGCATCACTTCGAAAAAATGAAATTAATTTGGTAACAGTTCTAGAAAATATTACGAATGATAGGAATAACAGAAATGAGGATATTTTTGATACTATTATGAAAATGCGCCAAGAATATTGTTCTCCTACAAATTTTAATGATAGAGAATTTCAGAAATCTCTTTATGATACAAGTACGATTCTAATCACACTTAGGATTAATAATGATACAGGAGAAATAGTGGGATATGTAAAAGGCGGACCCTTAGAGAAACACAAGCCTAGGCGTGGTACATATGACGAAGATTTAGGTAAAATGAATTCCATACATATGGAATCACTCAGGCGTGGTACATATGACGAAGATTTAGGTAAAATGAATACTGTTTTTATGGAATGGATTGCTATCAAAACAGGATATTTGGGAGAAATGGGAGGTCATATGCTCAGGTCGGAATTTCTAAAAGAGGCAAGAATACGTGGCTACACATATGCAACGAGCTACTATCAAAGAGAACTTATTATACATAGAAAAAATAAAGGAGAACCGATTGAAATTGTTCAGCAGTATGATGCGGCTATGATTGATTACTATAGAATAGATCTATCCCAATTAGTTGAATCAATTACAATACATTAAATTAGTAGAATATTTTGCATGATTTATCTTCACTTTCCCAGAGTTACAAATGTTATTCTATTTAAAGAAAAAAGGAAAAATTCTTTATCTGATTACTTAGTATATGATGGAATAAGGAACGAATTCCAAGTGTTGATCAGATTTTTATTGTATGTTTCCATTGATGTCATTGCTTGTATGTACATCTTTATGTTCTCTTTTGAAATATCAATTGAATTTATAGCAATTTGATTCCAAATGTCACAGGTTTTTACAAAATTTTCTGCCAGTGTATTTACTTGACTTCTAATTTGCTCTGCATATGAAGCTGATCTATTGTCAAAGTTATTCCAATTGTTCTCAAGAAAAGTACTTTGGAAATCTGATACATTCTGAATTACCTTTTTTGTTGCTTCAAGATATTCGACTTGAAAATTTGAAATTGATTGTGCATATTGTGGTTGAGCTTTTGCGACTTGATTTGTAACGTCAATTATACTATTTTGAATCGTCTCAATCATATCTTGAATGTTTGAAGCATTATTCTGGATAGATCTTGCCGTTTTGGCATCAGAAGTCTCTTTCTTTGGTTTATTCTTAACCATTTTTAACCATTTAACGGTAATCAATGGTGGTATATGAACATTTAATCGTAGTTTGGACCTAAATAGATTATGCGCTTGGATCATAATAGATCATACTTGTCTAATGTTGAATATGCGTCGGGATGAAAGATCAATCTAAAAATTTACTAAGAACGGATCTAATTTAATAGCCTGAAAGCTATTACAAATATGTGTCTTTTCCGAGCGATATTTTTTCAAGAATGTTTACTGATAAAAATACACAACTGCTATATCCTAAAGAGGAAATTCAAATTCATGATGTAGAAGACATAGTACAAACGAACATCTTCAATGTTATGTTGAATAGAAGATCACAGAGAAAATTTGAAAACAAAGATGTTGAAGAATGGAAGCTTGAAATGATTTTTGCAGCAGCAGATACAGCACCTACTGCAGGAGGGTTTCAAGGTTTTGAGATATATCATATAAAGAATGAGGGAACCAAGAAAAAGCTCGTTGAAGCTGCGAACAATCAGCCATATGTAAATGCACCTGTCGTACTTGTATTTTGCATGAATCCGAAAAGAGTAAAATTAAATTTTCCGCCAGAGACAATTAGAAAATTCTCTCAACAAGATGCCACCCTAGCAGCTGCATATTCTCAGTTGGCTGCACATGCTTTGGGATTGAGCTCTATATGGATAGGTATGATAGATGAAAACAAGATAAAGGAAGTATTAGGTACAGATCTCTCACCATCTTCGATTCTTTGTTTGGGATATCCAGTTAAGATGCTTATGCCAAAGCCAAAGAGGAAACTGAAGGATCTTATTCATGAAATCTAGTTCCATTATTTACCTAAAAAATTTAAAGTATGTGGAGATTTTATAAGATTAATATCTAGACTATTTTCATGTTGTTTAAAGAAACTAATAACGAACTCTTCTAAATTAGGTCAATGTTACGAGTTTATTGCTGATTCAATATAACTGATGGATGGCTACAATACTTAACTTTGCCAGCTGTTGTTCACCCAAAAAAGGAATGTTGATTTTTGTACAGTGCAATGTATCTTTAAACTTGACCCTGACCCAAGTTTCCCAATATACTTTGCAACAATCCTTGTCCTTGTTGACCCGTCTTTTCTTTGAGCGTATTCACAGCTTCCTGATAAACTTTCTGTGCTTGTTGCTAATCGCCATTACAACATTGATTTGAAAGTTTGTCAATAAATTGTTCATGCGGAACATTTTGTTGTGTTGTAGTAAATTGTGTTTTCTCTTCGTCTGAAAACATATTGTTTAAGCCTGATGGTAACATGGACATGAGTCCTGATGCATTATCTGGTGTGGCTTTTTGAAGTAAGTATTTTGAAACTAATGCCATTCCAATACTTGCAACTTGTGGAGGTATTCCCATTTTTTGAGAAAAAGTGCCTATTATGTCTTCCATGGTCATATATTATCACATTCTAATATAAAAGCTATAAGTAGTATCAAGAAATCAATATTATATCAATATTGTGTGTTTATTCTCTTTTTTAGAATCAATATCGTAATATCATATTTGTAAGTTGATACTAAAAAACGAAGAGTAAAAAATTACCACATAAAAGCTATATACTAGTATTGTTAGTTTGCTGCAACTCTTTACGAAATCTAGTCAGGAATTCTTGAATTCTTCGTAGTTGGAGATTAATAGAAATTATAAAACTTTCAAGGTCGTTATCATTTTGGGGTTTACTATCTACTACGACCATTTCACTTAGATTCAAAAATGCTTCAATATACGACAAAAAGTCCAATCTTAGGGTATTATCACTTAACTTGTCTCCTAGCTGCCTCGTAGCATCCTCTATCTCATGAATTCTGTATTTGGCAATAGGCATAAAATTCTGTTTTACAAAATATTTCAATTGCTCGCTTGTCGTATCTCCAGAAATAAAATTGGTTAAATATTCTTTCAATTCTTCCTCCTTTTTCCTTATGTATTCCAAGTGATCAATAATCCTGTTACACTCAAACGCCTTTTTGGATTGTTCGTCTAATCTTCTTTGTTCTAACAATGAATCCATTCTATGTGTCATAAATGAAATTTTCGACAGTAGTTCTTCAGTCAACTTTGCAGTTCTGAACTGAAGTTTATAGACCACAATTGCAATTGCAATCCCTATGCCTAATTCAATTAGTGCAGCGACCCAATTGGGTATATCAAAAACCAAATCAAATCAAAGAAGTCAACTTATGAATTTATATTTTGCAATATCCATTTTGTTATTTTTGTGGATCAACGAGTTTTGACCAAAAAACGTAGTTTGAAAAACTTTAGTCTTTTGAAGATTATCTCAGTACATAAAAGCCGTAATAGCGAACCTAATTTTGATGAAATTTTTAGGATGCCTCATGATTATTAGCATGATATCATATTCTGATGTAAGTTATTAAACAACAACATTGTCCTAGATAGATGATGAGAAGAATTTACCTTTACTATTCGTTAATTGGAGTAATATTTGTAGCAGCATTTATTTTTTTTTCATAAAGCAAGAATCTAAAGTTCCATATGCCCTTGAAGTAGATGCTACGAAGGATACAACTGATATCGCTGGTACACACTATAGGGTAAGAGTCAATAATGTTGGAATGTATCCACTGACAAGTATTAGTGTATATCTAGGTAAGAATGATCTTCAATATTTAGACAGTTTAGCACCAGGTCAATCATTTTTCTTTTATCCAAAACCTGATACGAAGTTAGAAACGATCAATATAACTACGAAAGAGGGAGTTCATGTAACTACGGATTATCGTACTCCATTGAAAGGAATTGGTTTACCAGGAAGTGGTAGATAATATCGACAGATAGTCTGAAATTAGATATACTAGGTGAACCTACAAGAAGAATGGTATAATATAGAGTATAATAAATCAAAATCATGTGGTTATGGGCTCTGACCTGGGGTTGCATACCAGAACTATCTCCAAATTGCATGGACATGACCAACTCATCGAGTGCCTATTTGGGAATTATTATTGGTGCAATATTTGGTGCAATAATTAGTTGGTGGATTTTCAATAGACAAAAGAAGACTTCTGATAAGCAGGATTACACACTGAATCGTATTGAACAATTAGAAAATTATAATGAAAAGCTATTAGAGAAAATTAAACAAGTTGAAGAACATAATGAAAAGCTATTAGAGAAAATTTTGGACTTGGATAAAAAAATTGATTCTTTGCTTGAGGATTAATGAATTAGTAGTAATGTTGTATTAAAATATCATAACTAGAAAATTTGCGTGTTAATAATCAGGATTGTGTATATCAAAAAAATGAATGTTATTTATTGTAGTAATAGATTACTACGTAAATAAACAAAATTAAGATTTGGAAATGAAAAATTTATTTAGATTCTGGTTCTGTCTTATCTTCTATCAATTTGTACCTTTTTAGGAACTTATAAGCAATAAATACAATCAGTGCGATTATGAGAAAGTCAATTATATTGGCAATTAGGTCTCCATATTTGAACTGTGAAGTACCTCCAGAAATAGTGGTAACATTTGCAGACATTTTATCTAGAGATGCTGGAAGAAATAGACCTACTGTTGGATTAACAATATCTTGAACAAATGAAGTTACTAGTCTGGATGCTGCTAAACCTATGACAAATGCAATAGCTAACCCAATAATACCAAACGTTTTAAGAAAGTCAAAAAATTCCTGTGTAAATGATTTTGAATTGTTGTTACTCACGCATATCAACTTCCCTGAACTAAATATAAAGGTTAAGAGAAATTAATAAAAACTTTATCTTGATTCATTACAAGAAAAAAAATTAGGAAATTCCCAAATTAGGGAATGACGCTAAAGCGATGTTTAATTCGCCCTGAATTTTTCTAATCTTGGTTGCATATTCCGTCATTCTGGTATCGTCTTTTTGTACCTTTGCAATTCGATATCCTTTCCAAGCTTTTCTCAAAGCTCCCCAACTTTGTCCTACAGTAAAATTTTGGCTATTTTCGTTTGTGTTTTGAACCTGTCTTACTGGTTGACTTGCTGTCATGTCGCTTTGTTGAATTGAGGCTAATGCCATGCGTTAAAGAGAACAGAAATATACTTACAACGAATAGTCAGTTTTTTGAAATCATCTAGTAAAAAAAGTTAGAACATTAGTTAACCTCAAGTGGATCATAAAATATTTGATATATTGAAATGTTGGCAGCTCTCAATATATCGAGTATTGATTTATTATAGTGGATAAATTATGTATTTTAATATAAATTATAGAAATTTATTGTATTACTTTATTATTTCTTCAATATTTCATTAAACCTTTAAATAACTTGTTAGAATTAATACGTAGTTGTATAAGGATAATAACGGAATCCTAAATGAAAAAAATTTTGATAATAAGCCTGCTTGTGCGTTATGTGGTAGAATATTTGAAAAAAAGGAGTCAATAGAGGAAAAAATAGATGGATATGAATACCTTTTTGATTCAGAGGATTGTATCAGCATTTTTAAAAAATTGGCAAATCTATATGGAGATGAATTTAAGAACTCAATTTCTGATGAAGATATTTACGATCCTATTTGGGGGAGTGTTATTACAAAGGAACAAGAATTTGGTAAAATGAAAAATAGGATAGACTCAATTGAAAATGAAACTTTTCAAATTATTAGAGATCCTATTCGAGTACAGGAGCTTGCTTTTAAGTTAGTATAGTCATCAGAAAGTGAAATTTTAGGAATTTTCTACGTCTAATGCTTTCCACAGACAAGAACGTATGGGCATATTACTTAAATTACAGGAAATGAGAAAAGATAATGATAAATTAAAAATAAGAATTCTTACTCCATTTGACGATCATATACATTTAATTTCAAAAAAATTAAGAGACGAATGGGATATTAATATTATGAACCTCGAAGAACGTTCGAGAATTAGAGCTTCAATTTTACTAGTTGATAGAAATTGTATTATATGTTGAATTAAAAGATGATACGAAATATTCCTCACATGAGGCAATCGGTTTATCATTATTTTCTTCGATTAGATCAACTGTTATTTCTTACGTTACTATATTTGAAACCATGTGGAAACAACAAGAACTATATCAACAATTATCCAAATTCCAACAACAAATAGAAACTCATGAACAAATTATTAAACAGCTAAATGATATAATAGTTGATTTGAAACACCGATTAAACTTTTAGTTGCATTGTAAATAGCTTTGACTCTGAAATTTGATGCTAAAGGCCAAAATAAAATCATTGATATTATTATCAACAAATACAGATAGGTTGGATAACATAACAGAAAAATATAATAGAATTGTTCAATTGGATATTCAAACGCCAAGAAAGTCAGTTATTAGGTATAGTTTGTTAAAATCAGTTTCATAATTGTTTCTTCTATGGGTGACGTTTCTAACCAGATAATAATAATACTATTACTATGGAACCAATCAAAAAAGTTTAAGGTGTACGAGATTCTTCAAAATATTTCCAATACTCAATTTTCTGACCACAGCTATCGCATACATATATTTCACACAATGTTGGTTTACTAGAAGTAGGCGTAACCTCAATTGTATCTTCTAGATAAAAGGAATCTGAGGAACATTTTCTACACCAATGGCTAGAAGGCAATCTTGATGATTTTGTCCTCCTTTCTTCACATAAGTTAATAGAATTAGAAATAATCATCCCGGTAGAGTCAAGATCGATGAAACCGGAAACAAATACGGTATTTAAAGTTACTAATATAGGAAGTAGTACTGCAATATTTTGCTCATAACCAATATTTATCATTGATAATATAGAATAAATATCATTAATAAGAATATCTTTACAAAAATATTCCCATTCACTTAAAATATCAAGAAATTTGCAGAAAATTTAAAATTCACTGCCGTCTATGTCATATTAGTTACCAAATTACAATATTAGAAATATTTCATCCAACTTAATTTTGTTAGTAGTTAAAGGGTGTGCTGAAAAAGTGCCGATGGACATATCACTTTATAGTCGATTTGAATGATAATCATGTGAAAATACCTAAGTAGCTGACTAACGTATAATGTATGATTCATTTTGTTAGTAAAGGTAGATAAAATAATAGAAGGAAATAAAATTAAGGTAGTTGAACTTGATATTGATAATTATGGTTCGGTCGTACCTCTTAGAGAGTTAGAATTAAGGCTACCTGAGGATGATTCTGTCATTAAAGTGCTTTCCTCATCTAAATATGCTGCCATCTTCACTGAAAATGGTACTGACGAAAATGGCAAAACTATCATTTTAGCCAATAGTGTTTCACTCGATGAGTTGAATGAAGAGAAAAGGAGGGCCATCGATACGATGAACAAGAAATAACAGATAACATCATCTGCTAAATAGAAATTTACCAGTTAGTTAGTATGACAGATTTTTTGATTATTTTCAGATTTTTTGTTTTTCTAATAAACTTTTCATGAAATTCCTGTGAGCAAACTGGAAATTCCCTTCTATCTTGTGGTATAAGAAATCCTTTTGTTATGCATCTTATAAATATAGCCTTATGAAGAATCAGGATTTTCTGAAGAGAGAAGAGCTAGAAAATTTCCTTATTCAAAGTGGAATAAGAATTGATGATTATGTTATTACTGCAATGGATGTATCCACCGAGATACATGACGGCATCAAAAGAGAAGATAAGCAATCACCATTTCTTGAAACACACATCTGGCCTGTAACAAGAGATGTGGTAAAACACTATGTCACGGTTAATCGTAGTATCACTAGCGTAGAAGTAGTTTCCTCGATATTACATGATGTGATGGAAGATAATGACAGAATACTTGATGTGTATAAAACCAAAGAATATGGTTTTGATGCATATCTCAAATACAGATTTGGTAATAGAGTTTCTGGGATTTGTATGGACTTGAAGATAAAACCTCTTGAAAACTTTCCTGGAGATGATGATCAACAACGTCAATTGGCCAGATTCCATGATTACTGCAAAGGATTAAGCTCTGCCGACTATGATATGAAAGTGATAAAATTGGTAGATAGAGAGAATAATATGAAATTCATCAATAGTATATCAAACCTTGGTGGAAACCTAGTGAATAACAAAATAAGAAGATACTTACGTGAGGCTGAGGATTTCTACCTTTCCTATGCGTTATTGGAACCATCAATGAAAGATCTGTATCTAAAACTAAGAAAATCATATGAAAATCTCAAGTCATTGAATACTAGTTAGTTTGGTTAGATGAGCTTATTTCTATATCAACTGAGACAAGATGATATCCTCATCGTTAATGACATTCATAGTTCTATTTTTGCTCTCATCATAAGTATTAATGTAGAAACAAAAGATCAAAACAAAAAAAGATAAAGAGAATGTTGAGCTTTTCGGTCTCAATATGGAGTAATTATTGACTCCGAGCTACTTTTCCTATCCTTCCTCTGAACTTGTGTTGTTAGATTCTGTTGAACCCACACCACTCTCCGTTTGCGGTAATCCTGATGCTATTTGACCACGGATGGCCCCATCTTGATATTTGTCTGTATGCGCATTTACGTAGGCATTCCCATCACTCATCAGACTCACCAAATCAGAAATTTCCTTGCCCTCTAGAGGACCCTGTAGATCATCTTTTGTTATATTTCCTTTCAATGATAGAGTTGCATTGTCGCCATCTTCAGCAGATTTTTCCTTTGACAAACTTACTACGATATCGCCATTTTGTCCCGCACTTCCATTGTGTATATGCGCCCCAGTTATTTCCTTCAATCCAGTAATGTTAACCCAGTACGAAACTTCTGTACCATTGTCATCAGTCTGGAACTTTGCCCAACCAGTTGCATTAGATTCTGTTGGAGGAGATTCATCTTTGCCTGAGAGATTTGCAGAGAATGTTTCTCCTTCCTGCGCTTGAATTGAGTTTGGAGTCATAGAGACTGTACCTATTGATATAATTGCAGCTAACATGACTGTTATAGAGAATATGTGTTTTTGTGACATTAAACTAACATAACATCGTTCCTATAAATACTATCTATTTCTAGCTTGCAATATTATTTCAGATTATTGTTTTATTTTATAAATTTTCGATAATTTACCCATTTTATTGAAAATATTAGAGATTTGATGTGACTAAACGCTAATTCATAGATAAATTGTATCTTTATCAAAACAATGTTATCAAAAAATAAAATTTGAAAATTATTGGGTTTGATTTTGCGCTTGTGGCAAAGGTAACTGAAAGAAGGGAAAACTACTGCTTCCCAGTGCATACGGCATCTGTCCATTCCATTTTGATATGGCCTGCCACTGGAGATATTCTGGACTTTCTCTTAATTGTGTAGTGATAATCTTTATTGCCTCTGATTCACCACTTGCCCTAGCAGCAGTTGCTCTTGATTGTCCCTCAGCCTGAGCGACGCTTTGGTTTGCAACTACTTCTACTGCCCTTAGATTGTTTTGTTCAGTAAGGAACTTTTGAAAGGCTACTACTTTTTGTTCTATTTGTGTAGCGAAAGCAGCTGAAAATTGGAAATCAGTGATAAATACATTTTGTGCTTGAATTTCATTTGTAGCAAGGGTACTTCTTATAGCATCTGAGATAGCACCTTTTGCTGTTTCTCTCTTTGTGATCAATTCTTCTGCATTAAATTTGGCTACGCTGGCTTTGACCGATTCTTGAATAGTTGGGGCTATTACTCGATCTGCATAGGTAACTCCCAATACCTGATAGATCTTATTTACTTCTTGCGGATCGATTCTATAGTTTAATGCAATAACAGACTGTACTTCTTGTAAATCTTTTGATGCTGCAGCCGCCTCTGCTTGGAATTTTTGTGTTCTTACCTCCATTTGAACGACCTGTTCTGCAAAAGGCGTAATGAAATGTACACCTTCTCCTAATACCCTATTTTCAACTGCCCCTAGGTATAGCACAACTCCCCGATGACCTGCTTGAACAATCACTATTGATTCAGCCAGTACAACTATAATTATAATTATTGTAATAACTGCCGCAGCGATTTTTATCTTATTAGTAGTTGGAAAACGTGGTGTTTTATAATATGACATCCTTGATTAAGTTAAAAGTTGTAAAGTATAGTATATATGTTTAGGCTTAATTCTGTTCTTCCTTACTTGTTTTATCAAACTTATCTCCCAGCAACTATGATAAATTCATTTTTCCATGAGAAAAACAATATTAACGTTCAAAGATATTTGTTGGTCTCCCGTCAATATTGGAGTTGATAGCGCAGATGCTTCATTTTTGAATGATTCGGCAGCATATGGTACTGATCCGGTAAATAAGGGTGTTACTTGATCAATACTTGCTGTCCTTATTCCTACTATTTTGTGTCCCAACGCTGAAGCAGCAATATCTGCCTTTTCTTTTGCATTTCCAATAGCATCTTTTAACAATTCCTTCTTAATTTCGTCAAGTTTTTTATCTGACAGACTAAAATAGATGCTATTTACATTATTGGCACCAGATGAAACTGCAATATCAACCCACTCTGATGTGTCATTTATGTTGCTGCTGTCTATCTGTATAGAATTGCTAACGGTAAATCCAATCAACTTGCCTTGGTTTTTATCTATAGAGTAGTCACGATTTGGAGTTATAGTGAATGATGATGTACTGGTTTCATTCTCTTTAACACCTGCTGTTTTTAGAGCATTAATGATTTTATTCATCAATTCAGAATTTGCGGCTAACGCTGCTTTTGCCTTAGTATTGGTTGTTTCCACACCTAGTAATACCGTAACTTTATCAGGTTTTGTCTCAGTTGTGGCAGAGCCTGTAACGAACAATGTTTTGTTATCAAGTGTGGATGATTGAGCATACAAATTGTGCCCATTGACATTGGACGAGTGAATCAACAAACATAATGTGAATGTGGTTGTAACTGCTATTATTGACATCCATATTGAATTTTGTTTTGTCATAATTGAAAAATTACCACTTAACTGCTATAAAAATTACAAGTAATGTTGATTTTGAATTGTTGGATCAAATATTCAAATTGCTAGTGTTAACTAAAGATTAAATATTTATTCAAATTTAGAAAAATAAACGAGATAGCGTTGACACAATAGAATCAAATGTTAATATATAGTTCCAAAATTCTTTGGTAATTATAACAATTTCATATAGCTTTGTTATGATCATGATATCACACTGGAGTATTGGAAAGAAAACGACCAACTGGTGTTACAATTATAGGTATACTCACAATTATTATTGGTATTCTTCTCCTAAGTGGAGGAGTAGTCCTTGTAGCATTAGCTCCTGTAATAAGTTAGTTTAATTTACATGATTCCAATACGTCTACATTCACTTCTAACGATTCTTTTTCATTTGATGTGAATGGCACTAATATTTCGTTTCCAAATAATAGCATGTTTGTATTACTAGGTGAATTTTTTGCAATTATTGGTGGCAGTATGATTGTTCTAGGAATTGCATTTTTCGTAGTCGCGTGGGGCTTATTTAATGGTAAGGCATGGGCCTGGGGTGTTACCGTTATTCTCTCCATTATAACTTTGGTCGTTAGCGTATTAACTATCATTAGTGGAAATTTGGGAAGTATATTTACTTTAATTATAGCAGGAGTTATACTATATTACTTGTATAGAAAGAATGTAAAAATGTACTTTGGCAAAATAAAAGAACAACATCAAGAATGATATGAATAATATTAATTTAAAAAGGATAAATCTCATTTTGGGAAATTTCATGGCCATTTTTATGTAATTAAAACTCCAAACAAATACTACAATCCAATTGCTTTGAGATTAATTGATATGCAAGAAAGTTTTATTACTGGAAAATTGAAATTAAAATAATGAAATTTTTCCATCATACACAATTTCTTTGCGAAATTGATCAAGTGAAGTTCAGGACATATGAGGAATTGATCTTCCACATGAGACAAATTCACCATCATCCTATTGTAAAGTGTCATGATTGTAGAAAGGAGTTTATTCATGAGAAGGATAGGCTCCATCATGTTAGGGAAGAACATGAGAAGAAGATTGACTATAGAAAGCACAAGGGTTCCTAGATGGGGACTCTTCCCGATAATAGGGGATGTAGACTTTCGGTAAAAATTAATTCTTACCAGCAATCGATGAATAATGATTCTAAAATGATATTTTGATGTACTTTTATTAGTTGATTATAAATTTGAATACTTGCTATGCTAGTTTCAATATTATCACATGCAACTATATTAAATCTAATTTATTTTGTGCACAATTCCTTTTCTATTAAAAAAGTTTACAATATTGTTCGCTGCAATTTCTGACATCTTAGATCGTGTTATAAAAGTAGCACTTCCAATATGTGATAACAATATAGTTTGCGACATTTGAGTTAATGGATTGGATCTGGAAATAGGTTCAATTTCATAGACATCTAAACCAGCACCTGCTATAACTTTATTTCTTAGGGCGCTAATCAAATGTTGTTCATTTATGACTTTACCTCTCGAAGTATTTATTATAAAAGCGGTTTTTTTCATTAATTTAAATTTTGATTCATCTATCATATGAAAACTATCATTGTTTAGCGATACATGAATAGAAACAAAATCACTACGTTGTAGCAATTCCTCTAGTGGGACATAAGTTATATCCAGCTCTGATTCTATTCTACGCTTGCGAGTTTTACTATAGTAAATTACTTCCATGTCAAATCCTCTTGCGCGTTTTGCTACAAGTGTTCCAATTTCTCCGAGACCAATTATCCCTAATGTACTTCCATAAACATCGTATCCAAGAAAGAGATCAGGTGTCCATCCGAACTTCCAATTTCCATTTCTCACATATCTATCCGCATTGACAATATTTCTAGCTGCTGTCAGAATTAGCGAAAAAGTAAGATCTGCTGTGGTATTGTCCAAAACATTTGGCGTATTTGTAACTACTATTTTCCTTTTTGTTGCTTCATAAATATCTACATGATCATAGCCAACACTATAGCAGCTTATTACTTTAAGATTAGGTCCTGCTACGTCCATAACCTTTGAGTCAATTTTGTCGCCTAACATGCATATTAATGCGTCCACACCTCTGACATTTTCGAATAATTTTTCTCTTCCTAATACATCTACCCCTGAATTCATATTGGTTTGAAAATATTTTTTTAATATGGATGGTCCTGGTTCTGGTATTTTTCTTGTTATATACACCTTATTTTTGTGAGCAATATCCATGAAATAATTGGTTTCTCTAGTTACGGTTATTAATATGGTATGGATTTGGATCTCGATTTTTATTTTTATGTGTTTTATATTACTCTCTGCTAATCTTATTTTGAATACAAAATTTTTAGAAAAATAATTCCTATGTAGTAAGGCATATTATAAAATGCAGCAAGTGCCGCTACCTGTGAACCAAAGAATTGTTGGGCAAAAACAGTTACTAAGATATTATTTACATAACTTATGGCAATAAGCCCTGAAATTTTGTCTTTCCTTGACGATTCTTTATTAATAAAAAACAAAATAAGATAACCAGTAATTGCAAATAATGCAAATAATATAAAAGCAAGAATAGTTGTGTCAATAACAAAAGGTAATTCTAAATAGAAATAACTTGAAAATTTTGAAAATATTATAAAGTTTATTAAATCCATTAAAATTATAGATAATGGTAATGAACTATTGTTTATAGTGGTTGCTAATTTGGGTAAATATTTTTTTATGATTCCACTTCCCACTAAAGGTACCAGTAAAGATATTACTAGTAGTAAAATCATATCAAATAATGGAATCGAAAATTCAGTATTATAAAGAACATAGACTAACGTTGGCAATATAAAGGGAACCATAAGGGATGTGATTATTACCATTCCTACTATAGTAGAAAGTCTTCCTCCCACATAATTGGTAACAAATGGAGCAGCAAGTCCTGTAGAAATTCCAGATAATAATAGCACGGATAATGCATATTTTGGGAATATTTGATTAGTAACAAAATACATTGTTACTGGTAGAATAATCACTTTCACAATAGATAATATCAATAGAAATTTGGGTCTCTGAAAGGTTGAGATCAGATCTTGGAAATCAAGTTGGGTTAGATTTAAAAATAACAAGAATCCAAGAATTACCAGGATGTATGGAGATAAAAGCTCTCCCGTAGAAGGAAATAAAATACCACAAATAGTTGAAATAAGAATTGAAATTGCGAGTATTATCAGAACTTTTGTATCATGAGATGTCAACTATGTTGATCAACTATAACATTACCATAAATATTTATCAATATATTGTATGAAAAAGCAGGGAATACCCTCTGTTTTTTATTATATCTAACATTGATATCCAAGAATCATAGATAAGCTAAAAAATTAATATGACTAGTATGGTATCCTGAAATAATAAATATTGCGTTATATTAATAATTACCATGAATAAACACACTTTTGTAATAATAATCATCCTCTTACTAATTATAGTAACATCAATAAATATGCCAACATCGGCACAGATTCAAGAAACTAAATCTAAAATTAATGCAACAATTATTACCATTAATCCATCAAATATCAAGGATTCACTCACATTGGTACATAATAATACAAGTCCCCACTATCTTAAACTCTCAGAAATTCAGATAAATGATGCATTAAAGGATCTGCCTGGATGGACCATACTTGACGACGAGCTCCACAAGACATTCACATTTTTAGATTTTTCCACTTTATTTGAATTTATGTACAAAGTAGCTGACTCTTCCCAAAAATTAAATCATCATCCAAATATGACATCTACCTGGAATAAATTAACAATAGATTATGACACATGGAGTCTAGGACATGTTATCTCCAATTTTGATGTGAAGGCAGCTTATAAAGTCGAACAATTATATCAAGATGGTAATTATACAGATCTTCTCAATTAATCAGTATACCACTTATGGCGTGCTAACTTGAGTGCATGCAAACGATTCTTTAGAAATTCAAAATGACTGAGTAGAATTCGATGTATATTTAATCTTAAAAACAGTCTATATGATGAATTATTAATGCTACGAATAGATTTCTTCCATATAGTCTATTAGGATCTACAAGATCACCGTCGCCAATTCTAATAAGAGTAAGTCTACGTCTTCTAAGCTATGTTTAATAAAGAATCTTGCAGAGGATGCGGGTTTTGTTTGACACCCTTTGCTACCTGCAATATTTGTCAAGAATATGTATCATGGATTTGTTGTAAATGCGATAGAATGGAGGATTGTAATCATACCCATAATTATTGCCGAATTTCATTGACAAGAAAAATAGAATTTGGTTCGTTAAAGTCAGTCATATTTGAGGAACTAGTTAAAAAATGAATACAATGGAACTGGAACAATTAGCTGGAATGAGGATGAAGATCAGTGAAAGTAAAGAAAGAGAAATGGCCTATTCTATAGAATATTTAAATCAACCTTCTTACAAAAACATGAGAAATACATTATTAGGACAAATATTGGCTCGTGAAAGAATGCTCCTAAATACGAAGAATGGGTTTGAAAGAAAGATTCTTGAAAAAGAGACATTAGTTTTGAAATTAATTCTAGATTTGCTAGAATATTGATGAAAAAATAGCTATAGAAATAATGTAGTTTTGGAATATCAAATTTGATTATTAACTACAACTTGGTCTATAAAGGAGATGAACCAAGTGATATTAAGGATCTAATCCATGATTTAACAATTAAACAATACATATTTAGGATAATTCCGGAAAAAATAATATATATGAATAATGGGATAAAATATTATTATATTGAAGCTGAATGCAAAGATAGCAAAGTTATCATAAACGCATACGGTAGGGAAGCTGAAGAATTGTTCAAACAAGTTCATAAACGTTCATTTTTTGGAAACAAATCAACGTCCTAAAAGAAATAAAGGTGTGAATAAATTCGTGAGGAGCCTTTGAAGAATAGTATGAAGACCTTATTGATACTTCGTCATGCCAAATCAAGTTGGGAATCTACAGATTTGTCAGATCATGATAGACCTCTAAATGACCGCGGTAAACGAGATGCACCACAAATTGGTAGAATGTTATTAAAAGAAGGGCTTATCCCACAGGTAATAATAAGCTCTTCGGCGACAAGAGCCCGCTCTACTGCAGAAAAAGTCGCCAAAGCCTGCGGCTATGAGGGAAAAATTCTAGTTGACTCGTCCTTATATGCTTCAGCATATACAGCATATCTGAATGTATTGCAAGGCCAACATGATCGATATGATATAGTTATGCTAGTTGGACATAATCCACACACAGAAGAATTATTGGAGGTAGTAACAGGAAAGATGGTTACTATGCCAACATGTACTGTTGCATGGATAAAGTTAGACATAAGTAAATGGAAAGAATTAAACATTCAAACTAAAGGGGAATTAGTCAATGTATGGCGGCCCAAAGAATTACGTCTTCATAAACAATAATCATCAATATGGATATGAAATTGGATAAGCGAAATTTCAGAATTCACACTTCGATGGCTCTTACCATAAAATACTTGAAACTAATTTGGTCGATATCTAAACAAAAAAACAGGGATTGTATCTATTAAAATTGGCTTAATTCTTCCTTTTCACACTAATTCTTTTTCTTAGTCTCTATTAAGTGAAGCACGGTGGTAAGGTCTTTACCAATTCTTGCCATTTGAGATTGTATTTGTGACATTTCAGATTCGATTCGTTTGATTGACTTGGAAATCTTTTTTCCTTTCTTAAATCTAAGGTCGGTTTTTATCTCATCGGGTGATAGTGTCTCCACTTTGCTATTGTTGGATTTTTTCTTTGATTTTTGGACTGCCATTAAAAATTATAAGTTATCAAACTATTTATTCTTTAATCCGTCAATTTTGATAGTTTGTATAGCTTGTATATGAATCATCGAATTACTTGGGTGAACATCTTATTTTTCAGTTATGCGACTATATTTGCAGTCGTATTAATCCAAACTCATTTCAAAATATAAAAATATAAACACTAATAAAATTTATTTATATTAGAAGTTACTACTCTTGCCCTTGCCCTTTCTTACTAAAAAATCATTTATTGCTAAAGTCAGAAGTTATGGCCTGGAATTTAAAAAGAAGGTTGAGAAGTATCTTGGTAATACTAACGAGAAGAACATTCATGATATTCGAACTAGTACCAGAAGACTACACGTTACATATAGTTTGCTAACCAAAAAAATTCACGGCAAACCTGAAATAAGCAGTTACTATAGGCTTTCTAAGGTTTTGTTCAAGTACAATAGCGACATACGAGATGTTGATATTATCTGTCAACATTTGAAGTCCTATGATAATAAAGAATCGGCCAGAGTTCAGAAATATCTAGTACGAAAGAGGGCGAAAAAATTGAAAAGTGCTATTGACCTAGCAGGGCAGATGAAGGTTCTTCCATTGCCTGAAATCGACGAAAAATATTTATCTACAAAAAAGATCGAATCCAAATTTGCAAATGAAAAGGAGAAATTCCTCAACAGGATTGTGAGAAATATACCAACTGTGACTTCAGATTCTAGAAGGATAGAAGAATTGCATGAATTGAGAAAGAATTCCAAGAAACTTCGCTATCTTTTAGAATTATTACCAAAACAAGATGAAGGTGTTTCGAAATTAATCAAGATGCAGGATAAACTGGGTTCAATACATGATTTTGATATCACAATTGCCTTTTTGAAACGATGTAAACAAGATTCGATGCTTCAAAGTATTATACAAAGCGAAGCTCATCAAAGAAATAAAAAATTTCAAGAATTTTCAAATAGTATGACAGAATTTTTAGATAGCAAAGATAAAGATAATTACTTCAACAAATGAAATATGATTATATTTACAAAGCTTGAAATTTCATAAAGAAATTCAATACGAAATCAGGGGTACTGATCCCGATTATCACTTTATCAGACTTTGAATTACCAGAATCTGTTGTTTATTTGTAACTTCATCACTTCGATATAATTTGTGACACAGTTTTGAATAATATTGAATAATAAGTTTTAGAAGAAATGATAACATCATTTGAGACTCTTTTTATAAATATTTTTTAATATCCTAGGAGTTATCAGCCATCGAAGCTCGCCTCTAGGTACGTTTATCTTTGTTAGCAACCTTATTCTCACTAATCCTCCTTTCTTCAACATTAAATTACATGGGCTTGATTTTCCCTTATGAATCATATCATTAGCCATTTCGCCAAGCAGCGGTTGATGTCCAACAATAAGTACCACATATTCCTCTCTAAGTTGTGATATTTTTCGATATACTTCTGTCCTTTGGCCCTCAGGAGCTAACTCTTTCCACACTTGAACTCTATTACCAATGTTGAAGATATCGGATACAATAATTGCAGTGTCATATGCCCTTTTGAGTGGACTGGTGACAACTAGATCAAATTTTAATCCAATTATTTTTAATGCTTTTGCAATCTCAAAGATCTCAACTTTTCCGGCTGATGTTAAGGGCCGTGTTCGGTCACTCGCCAGTGAAGATCTTTGTCCTGCTTCACCATGTCGTAAAATAAATAACTCCATTGATTTTTATCAGTCTCCTTACAAATAAATTATTCTCTAACAGGCTTTTTTCTATTTCGAGGATAAATGTATTTTAAATCTTTCAATAATTGTGTTCTGCAGTCGCAAATCTAAAAAGGATTGAAACTACTATATATTCCCTTCAAAAAGTTGGAATCAAGTCATAAATCAAAATAGTGTAATTATGGTATGCAATTCAGGCTACATTAATTAGCTTGGTAACGCTTGAGTTCTAACTTCCTGTTTGAACCTCTTCACTATCTCTATAAGAGGTACTTTTTTACCTCCAACCATTTTGATATCAACTTGGACTTTATTATTTTTAATATCTATGATGTTGTATGTATCATCGAATACACCTCTATATCTCCATGAGCATGCTGTTCCAGCATACACAATAAGAAGTTTGCCCAAATTCCACATCCATGGTCTGTGTTTATGCCCGCAGATCACCACATCCACACCGCTTTCCAGGCAAGCACGTAATGCATCTCCTGCATCGGAAATTCCAACGACATTGGTATATCCTGTATCAGGTATTGAAATCAGATGATGATGCATGCAAACTATCTTCAATCTTGGAATGTTCCTGTATTCGGTATACTCATCATACTTACTGAGTGTATTTTCCATCCATAGTATCTGACTACGCCCTATTTCTCCTTCATCCCTATCAGGTCTTGCAGTGTTAACAGTTACCAATACGATTTTGCCATTATCGAATTCATGCACACGTTTCAAAGCTGAAGGAAAGAATTTTTCAAATATAAGATATCCCGTATGGCGATAATCATGATTTCCAGGAAAGATTATAATATTGTTACAATGGAGCTTCTTGATTTCATCTCGTGCTTTTTTGAGCTGAAATACTAGACCATCGTCTGTCAGATCACCGGATAATACTATTATATCAGGTTTTAGATCATTGTTAACCTCACTAACTACCGTATCAAACGCGTCTTGCTTAAACAAGCCTCCAATATGAAGATCTGATATTTGTACTATTCTCATATTGATATTAAGGTCATTATATTACTTAACTGAACATTAACACCTGGCCTAGGACGGCTATATTCCCTTGAAAAATATCGCGATAGAAATTAAGGCCTTTGGTAGGAGGAATATGGAAACCTTACTATCACCGGATGTCGGAATGCAGGATGTACCATAATCATTTCCCCTCTCTCAAGTCTAGCTATGTTCCTTTTAACACCTTCATCAATCATGGAATAATAAGGCCCTGCAAGAAGCTCAGTTATTCCTAGCTTACCAATTACATGTAGTCCAATATTTTCTCAAATTACAACTTTAGGCCAATCCTGAATTCATATATTGAGTTATTTGTAACTCTGTAAATTAAGATAATCATCAATCCTTTTTTGAAGATCTTGGTTTATTTCAATTATTGCTCTATTACCATTTATTGATATTATGTTATATCTTTTTTGCATTCGCTTAAATTCTTTTCTTAGTAACTTTTGATACATGACAAATGATTCAAGCATGTTATCTGATAGCCTAAGATCTGTACCTGATTCATAATAATCTAGGTAAGAATTCTTTTTGAAAACTCTGTGTACTAACTCATTTGGATCAACATCAAGATAAAATACCATATCTGGTCTCAAAGCAAAACCATATAGATTGCGAGACCATGAGCTACTTATTCCGCGCACTGCTTCCCTTGCCATTAGAGTATAAATGTATCTATCTGAAAGAACTATGTGGCCTGATCTTAATCCAGGAATTATCTTGTTCTCTAATTGATCGGCAAAATCTGCTGCATAAAATAAACTTATGGTCCTTCTTCCAAGCACAAAATTTCTCTTGGCTTCCAATATTCCCTGACCTATTAATTCGGAACGTCTAAGCCCGGCGTTCAGTACAGCATGACCGTCAGCTTCAAGTTTTGATGATAATAATTCTATTTGTGTGCTTCGGCCTGATGCATCTGGACCTTCTATTATAATAAATTTTCCTTTAATTTCAATATCCTCTAAATAGGGAATAGCATGTCCGTAAAAAATTCCTTTTCTCAAATTCTTACCTTTTATTGATCTGATATTCATGGTCTTGTCGACCCCCTAATATTTTTAGTAATACTTAAAGGTAAAAGCTTCAAGACTGCTGATCTCAAAAATCTTTGTGATTCTTCTATCTCCATTGTTCCATCTACAATAGTAAAGTTCTCAGATAAGGACAATGATTCATATTGTGCAATAATCCTACTCTGAAAGATCCTGTAACTCTCATAAGGATCATTACTTAAGTTTAAATCCATACCAGCTTCATAGTACTTTAGCTTAGGTCTTCCAGACAGTATTCTATCTACTGCTATATCTATTGGTACCTTAAAATAAAAGACTATCTCTGGTTTCATTGCAAATTCATATATTTTTTTAACCCAATTTGGATTGCAGCCTCTAACGAAGTCTCTGGCATACGCGGTGTAAACATATCGATCAGCGAGTACTATATATCCAGCATGTAGAAGAGGGAGAATGTTTCTTTCATATCTGTCCGCAAAATCGGTAGCATGTAATAAAGAGAAGGTTATTGGTGTTAATCTACCACTTTTCTTTCCTTTTTTAGTAATTTGTTTCACGGTTTCTGATGAATTCCATTCTGTAAAAAATACTGGCATATTTTTTGAGATCAGCCATTTCTCTAGTAGTCTGAGCTGTGTAGATTTTCCCGAACCATCTATACCTTCAACCACTATAAGCTTACCTTTTATAGGAATGTTTTTTCCTGTGTTTTTTTTAGAATAGGTCATAAATATCAAGTTTGAGATTTGATTGAAATAATTTTATCAGTTGAATGCTTTATTCTATCAATCTTGTTTGGTATATGGTATTGAACCGAAATATTAAAAATACCACTAACTTTCTCAATAATTTGTTTTAGTAAAATGTTCGGAAATGATTTGTGTGTAGGAATTATGGTAAAGATTATATTTTCGTTTTCTATTAATTTTACCCTAATTTGAGATCTTGTCTTTATAATTATTCTAGCTAGTTTAAGTAGTATAGCTATTTTTTGGATAGATTTCAGATTTTGTGCTTTTAGTAGATGGTTGTACTTGTAAAAGAGCTCTTCTCCAGTCCTAATTTTTTTAGAGTATACTATTGATAAGGCCAGTATAACGTGTTCTCTATATGTTAGACGGGGATAATCTTCGTCCAATATATGGTAGAAAAGACTGTAGTATTTATTTGTCTCAGGAAGTCTTGATAATCTATAAAGTGCATAGGAGAGAATCTCAACTTCTCGTTCCTTCAACAATCCATAATAAATCATATCATGCAACACATCATCAAGTCCAAAACCTGAAATTTCATGTTTGTAACAATGATAAGAAAGTACTTTTAGAATTTGTTTCCCTAAACTTTCGATATCTTGATTTTGAAGTGTATTTGGATTCTGAGTAAATGAAGAAAGAATTCCTTCACGCAAACCATAGCCGCTTATTACGACCTCTTCAAAGTCATATTTCTTCATTATGCTATGAATTATATAAATACCAGCAACAATTGTTTCAACTCTAGTAGAATCAAGGGGCAACAGACTAGAAATTTCATCGGTTTTCAAGTAGCTTAGGTCCTTACGAAGAGAATCAATGGTACTTAGTGTTATTCTATAATTATGAATTTTTTCAAAAGGATATCCTGTACGCTTTTGATCATATCTTTCAAGAGCCCGCAAAGTTCCACCAACTCCTACAAGTAAGCTATCTATTCCAATTCCATAGCTCTTTTTAGAGGGAAGTGTGTCCAGTATTGTTTGACTCATATTATCACAATCTTTCTTTGAGAAAGAACCATCTTGGTTAGCAAATGTTCTAGTGAGCCTTAACGCCCCCAATGGAAGGGCTTGTACCTTCTTTACTTTAAAATCTTCAGTATAAACTACTTCTAAACTTCCTCCACCCAGATCAAAGAATAACCCATTTGGAATACAGGTTGACATGGAAGCTCCTAAATAGGAATAGTAAGCTTCTTCCTCTCCACTTAGTACTCTTACTTTTAATCCGGTTTTTCTAAGAACTTGATCTAAAAAGTATTTGTTATTTTTAGCTTCTCTTACAGCACTTGTACCTATACAAATAACTTTATTAGCAGATTCAAGTTTAGCAATGTCGCGATACAGAAGGAGAACGTCTATACTCTTAAGGATCGATTGCTCACTAAGACTATCTGAATAAGCTAATGATTCTCCAAGTCTAACTTTACTACTTTCTTGGTGAATACCCATGAATGAATTATCCTTTTTGACATCATAGATTACTAACTTAATTGTGTTAGAACCAATATCAATGATAGATATTTTCAATGATACTCCTTGTACGTGCGTGATGAATATGTATATATATTTACTATATGTGTATAGAACAAGTAGATCCTATAGATTCTATAAAATTTCGTTTCTTTCTGGCCCTGAACAAAAAATAAACAAGGACGAAGGGTAGCGAGGCGAGAATAAATGATTCAATAGATCCCAAGAGAGAGTGTATTGCTAGTTCAAGACCAAGATATAGAGTAATACCGGCAGGAATTAGACCTAGGAGGATAAATCTATGACTTCTACTCTTGAATTTATCCAAATCTCCATATGGGTACTGTAAATGGTGATAGACTACTGGCATGACAAATAATGAAGCTGCCACTGTGATGGGATATAGGGCTACAATTAGAGTTATGGAATCAATAAACGCAAAATTATCAGGTACATTGATAGCCATATTCAATAAAAATCCAAACAGAATCCCAGAAAAGGTACTTAGTAGCGCACTTTCCTTTAGGATTGTATCATAGCGTTGTACGAGCTTATCATCTATTTCATGTGTATGATCATCATCAGGCAAACTAATTCTATACTTAATACAGTAATCCAAAGTTCATATAACTTACCATTGCAACTTTTCTGAGAATTGCCCATGGTATAATACATGCAGTTTCAAGAGATTGAAAACGCACTTTTAAATGTGACATCAGAACATGAATACTAGGATTAAGACTTAATAGGTGTATTAAACTAATGAAATGTGATTTTTGTGATGCGAGTGAAAGTATTCCATTTAGATGCAATTATTGTGACAAATTGTTCTGTCATATGCACAGAATTCCAATAAACCATTCATGCGTTTCTATGAAAGATTACATTGACAAAAAAGATATTAAGAATAATATCACAAACAATTCGAATTCGAAAATGCTCATATTTAAAATAAAATTTTCTAAATTAGAGATACTTCACTTGTCAATTGCAACAATTTTAGTAACTGCTGTTGGCTTATCGCTTAATAATTATAGATATATTTCTTGGGAATTTCTGATTATTTTTGTTAGCGCCTTCCTTGTACATGAATTAGCTCATAAACTATTAGCACAGTTTTATGGAAGTTGGGCGGAGTTTCGCACAAATTCATATGGATTACTAGTAACTGCTTTTTCGGCAATACCATTTATTCCATTCAAATTCATAGCGCCTGGAGCTGTTGTAATAGATTTATCGGATAGAAGTAAATTTGGAAGAGTTGCATTTATTGGACCACTTACTAATTTAATTATGGGTTTTATATTTTTCATATTATCTTATCAATATCCACTTATTGGTTACTTATATATAGGAGCGTTATTTAATTCCTGGATTGCGTTATTTAATTTACTACCGTTTGGAAACCTTGATGGACAGAAAATTTTTAGTTGGAATAAAATTGTATGGATTTTTATGATGGTCTGTACAATGGGATTATTTGTTGTAATTAATACCTAATTTAAATAAAAAGTACTGACGATACTAGTTACCAGTATCATCAGCGGCATTGTTGTTATTGTCAGCGGCATTGTTGTTATTGTCGTTATTGGATATTTGGTTTTGGAAATAGTTTGTATCTTCAGAACAGCGCACTATTTCATAATCAATAAGATTATCTCCTATTTTTCCTCCTAGGTCTATACAATCTTGTGTATTTGCATCTGCCCCTTGATAAGCACCTGAATCTTGGAAAGCATTCAAGGAAATCTCATCAGTATCTATGTCGCCATTTTTGATATCATCTACTAGTTCGTTCAGATCACCATACTCTTCAGGATTGTTGGTGTTACTACTTGAAGACTCATCTTCATTATCTTCATTGTTAGATGACGGGGTATCATCAGTACTGGTATCTGTATTAGAAGTCGTTTGAGTATCATCAGTACTGGTATCTGTATTAGAAGTCGTTTGAGTATCATCAGTACTGGTATCTGTATTAGAAGTCGTGAGAGAATCAGAAGTTGATGCACCATTGGCTCCATTCTTCATCGTTTTTGTTACAAATTGTTTGGCTTCATCTTCTGTGAACTTTCCTGTTTTCACAAGTTCATTAATCAAATTGTTTTCTTCATCATCGGCAGTTGATGTACCATTGGTTCCGGTAGCTGCAGATGTGCCGGTAGTGGTAGTAGAAGTCGTAGTGGTGTCATCAGATGCTGGGGTGTCATCAGTGCCAGTATCGGTAGTAGAAGTGCCAGTATCGGTAGTAGAAGTGCCAGTATCGGTAGTAGAAGTGCCAGTATCGGTAGTAGAAGTGCCAGTATCGGTAGTAGAAGTGCCAGTATCGGTAGT
>Ga0184623_10000069_pt1 | contig 38086 bp, 45 predicted proteins | sample PLM1_100_b1_FD_133138 | JGI IMG/M metagenome (GOLD analysis project Ga0184623, IMG submission 133138) | Groundwater sediment microbial communities from an aquifer in East River, Colorado, USA - PLM1_100_b1 | ecosystem: Environmental > Terrestrial > Soil > Riparian zone | place: USA: East River... | reverse complement strand
TTTAGAAGGCTCACAAACCTACAAAACGAACGAAAAAGGATTGAACCTCTTAAAGATGCATAACGAAATCGGAGAGCTTCTACAAACCCCGATGAGAGAGTCAAGAATACAATAAAATAAAAAATAAACCCGTCCCTCGTGATGGGACATAATATCACTTTTTCATGTAACTTATTTCTATGGAGCTTCTTCTTAAGAAAGGAATTACTGTATAGAGAATATTTTCCTATTGACAGATCTCAAAATAGTGTCAGGGGTAAAACTACGAAAGCAAGCAATAGTAACTGATATTACTTCTTATACGAAGAATTTTATAATCAAATCTTCGTCGGCAAAAAATCTGTCCGAGTATATTGAACCCGCTTATACATAGGAACTAAGCAGATATGATTCCTACTAAAAATATTTTCATTTAATTATTGTTGATAAACTTAGATGAGTGTACCACATCGCTTATCTATTATATGTTCAAATAATATGCATTAGTAATGCAAAGTAAAGGAACTTTCATGCTTTTCATAACAACCTTAGTAACATCTTTCCTAGCTTTTATGATTATCATTAGTTCTGATGCTTCCGGCTCGACTCAAAAGACTGTAAGAGGTGATTTACAACAGACCTATACATTTGTTAAAAAATGGGGAGGCGAAGGAACTGGAGATGGCAAGTTCTTGCGTCCACACGACTTAGATTTTAGTCCTGATGAAAAAATTCTTTATGCTGTTGACAGAGATGGTAATAGAATTCAGGCATTCGACAAGAACGGTACGTTTCTCTTTGCTTGGGGTAAATTAGGTAATAGCGATGGTCAATTTCATGTCCCGTATGGAATAGATGTAGATATTGAGGGTAACGTATGGGTTGTTGACAGAGCAAATGATAGAGTGCAAAAATTCGACAGTAAGGGTAAATTTATCTTGAAATTTGGTAACAAAGATGCTGAACCGAGTGATGAACCCGGAAAATTTGATAACCCCAGACATGTTGCTGTAGACAGAGATTTGAGATATGTTTATGTAGCAGATTCCAAGAACAATCGTATCCAGAAATTTGATGTAAACGGAAGCTTTATCGAAGTGATAGGTAAATTAGGTAACAAGGCAGGCGAATTCAATCTTCCTACTACAATCGAAATAGATTCAAAAGGCAATTTCATAGTAAATGAAAGGGGGAACGAACGTATCCAGAAATTCGATAGCAATTGGAATCCTGTTTTAATGTGGGGCTCTAAAGGTAGTGGAAATTCTGAGTTTTGTCACATCGAGCATATTGCTACTGATAAGTATGACAACGTGTATGTAACGGATCCCCAATCTGATCCTGGCTGTAGTCAACAACCCAGAGTGCTAAAATTTGACGCTCAAGGTAATTTCATTACAAAATGGGGTTCCTACGGAGAAGGAGATGGCGAATTTGAAGACCCAGAACACCTTGCAGTAGACTCTGAAGGACGTGTATACGTATCCGATAGAAGTATTGAAAATATCCAAGTATTTGAACCAATAATAGAATAAAATAGTGCTTTAGTCCAATTGGACTGGTGTGGAATTCCACATTGGTTCCCACCGAACCCGGATTAGCATTTTCCGTTGTTTCTAATAATCCTTGAATTATTATGAAAAGAGCCATTCACAAACCTGAGAATCCGTCCAGCATAATATGATATAATATCACTTTTTCATGTTACTTATTTCATTGTAAAGATATCTTTTCTCTCACAGAGCTAAATATTTGATTGGGTCTGAGAATTGATATACCAGCTAACCTATTTATGATTTGGATCAAGATTATCCAATTTGGATTATTTAGATTCACTTTCATATGTAAATCGCTAGTCACAACCGAAATAATATCTTTAGAATGTAATTTAGTGTGCCTTTTTTCTATCATGACCATAAATGTTTCATGTTCGCATATTTTTTTACTTAGCTGCCTGATAACATTGTGAATTTCAATAATTTCTGCTTTACAAACTCTTTCTAATGGTATAATTCTAAGAACATACCTGAATCGCCATGGTTCCGTGTTAATTATTTCTCTACAATGCTCCACTATTTGAAAGGGATCAAGAAGAGTATTTGCGAGTATAATGCCTGAAATAGCAGTAATCTCAACTGAAGCTTCCTTATCACCAAGGGTATCTAACAATAAGGATAATTCATCAACAGCATCAGTTTCTCTGTTTTTAAAGGTTGTTACCAGCAAATTATAATTCATAATATTGATCATAAATAAGATGTCTTAACTCTTATGGTAATAATCTATTCTACTGTAATTTATTATCTGAATCCATTATTTGCAATTATGATTGATCTAATATATCATGTAAATATTGTTACAATTTTTGAAAAAATCCGATATTTTTAATATACCATAATATATTGTAATATATGTAATGAGTCAAATCAATATAGTTGAAAATAAACCAGCTTTATTGATTGACGTATTTAATGATAATAAAATTAAAAGAGCATTGGTAATCAGTGACTTACATATAGGTAACACTTATTGGCTACAAAATAGTGATATTGCTATTGATTGGTACCATATAATAAAAGAGATTGAAATAGAATTAAGAGATATTGTTGTGTCAAACAAAGTAAATTCTATTGTACTACTTGGTGACATAAAAAATAATATCCATAAAGTAGGAAAGGAAGATTGGAATCTTATCCCTAATTTTCTACGTTCACTGTCTGAAATCTGTGAAGTGTATTTGATTCCTGGAAACCATGATTCAAAAATTAGATTGATTACACCAGATAATATACATCTAATCGGGGTTAAAGGGATGGTACTGGGTGATATTCTCTTAACACATGGACATACTTTTCCCTCAGAGCTTAGATCCAATACTAATAAGATAATTATGGGTCATATACATCCGACATTTTTCAGAGAAAATAGTATTTTAAATGGACAAAAAATCTGGATTTTTCTGAAAGTAAAAAAAGAAGCTATATTTCCAAGTAATAAAGGAACTTTGGATCTTGTATTGTTACCCTCATTTAATAAATATGTTTATAGTACCGGTAAAATGAAAAATAAGAAAACTAATTCACCCATTTTAAAAAAAATATTAAGGGATGAAATTATAGATAAGTGTTTGATTGTGTCAATAGATGGAACCATTATTGGGAATGAAAATATTCTAAAGGATGTTTTTCAATCCTGACTTTAATTAATATGATATTTAGACAATGGATTTATTGATGGTTTATTCTTATTTCTCCACTCTAAGCAATGTATAAAAGAAATTGCGGACTCTACTGTGGTAAGAACCGGAATTCCCATTTCAACAGCTTTTCTTCTGATTTGATATTCATCGTCGAGCATTCCAACATACTTTTCTATAGTTGAAGTTGATGGAATATTTATGATGAAATCTATTTTTTTGTCATAAAGGAGTTCTGAAATATTTGGTTTCCTTATTGGTTCGCTTATCTTGTACACTTCTTGAACATTTGCGGTGATATTGTTTTTAATAAATTCAGCTGTGTGTTCAGTTGCTAATATTTTAAATTTCATGGAATTAATAAGTGAAATCAACGAAAGCATTTTTTCTTTATTTTTTTGTCCACCTATGGTTATTAAAGCCGATCCTGAAAGTGGTAAATAATATCCAGCTGCTTCATAGGCTTTTGAGAGGGCATCATAAAAACTGTTTCCGTGACAAGCAACTTCACCTGTCGATTGCATTTCAACTCCTAATACTACGTCCGAACCTTCTAATTGCATAAATGAAAATTGAGGTACTTTTATTCCAAAGCCACTAATTTTTAACCATGGCTCGTTAAGGCTGTCAGGTAAAGTACCGTTTATAATTGCTTTAGACGCTAATGAAATCAAATTAATCCCCACTATTTTTGAGACAAAAGGCATAGTTCTTGATGCTCTGATATTTGCCTCTATTACATATACTTCCTCATCCTTAACCAAATACTGAATATTAAGTGGACCTTTTACTTCCAATTTTCTAGCTATCATATTAGAGTAATCTACAATTGTATTCATTGTTTGCCTATTCAATCTCCATGGTGGTATACACATCATTGCATCTCCAGAATGAATCCCTGCATTATCGATGTGCTCAATTAATGCGCCTATGATGACATCCTTTCCATTACTTACTGCGTCTACCTCAACTTCGGCTGAATCCTGAAAAAACTTGCTGATTACAATTGGATGTTCAGGGCTAACTTGGGCGGCTTGATTAATATACCGTTCTAATTGTTCTTCATTCCAAATTACTTTCATTGCAGCACCACTTAAAACATAGGAAGGCCTTACTAAAACTGGGAATCCTACGTTTTGGGAAAAAGTTTTCGCTCCATTTAAGTCTGTAAATTTATTCCACGGAGGTTGCTTTATATTCAATGAATCAAGTAATCGACTAAATTTTTCTCTATCTTCAGCCATATCAGTATGGATACTATCAGTACCAATAATACGAACATTCAGTTGTCCTAATTTGGGGACAAGATTATTTGCTGTTTGTCCTCCAACACAGGTAACTATTCCTTTTGGGTTTTCCTTTTCATATATATCTAGAATTCGTTCTAATGATAATTCTTCAAAATATAATCTATCGGATATATCGTAATCAGTTGAAACTGTTTCAGGATTACAGTTAATGACTGATACAGATTTTATGCCGTTATTTTTTAAACCCCAGACCATATTGACCGTCCCCCAGTCAAATTCTACGCTGCTGCCTATTCTATAAGGTCCTGCACCAAGTACCATTACAGAATTTTTCTCTTTACTAAATACAATATCGTCTTTGTCTCCACCATAAGTTAGATAAAGATAATTTGTTTTTGCGGGCCATTCTGCAGCCAACGTATCTATTTGTTTTACCACTGGATTAATACCAAATTTTTGTCTCAATTTTCTTGCACTTATTTCTTTCAGACCTAAACATTTTCCAATCTGTAGATCAGAAAATCCGTATTTTTTTGCATCTCGCATTAAATTCTCAGAAATATCAGATACATCTACCTCATGTAATTTATCATGTAAATCTAAAATATTTTTGATTTTTATTAAAAACCATGAATCTATTATTGAAAGTTTACTTATTCTGGATATGGGAATGCCCAATCTCATTGCCTTAACAACATCAAATAATATTTCATCACTTGGGTACAATAATTTTTGCTCAACCAATTCTAATTCTTCCTTTACATTTTCCTCATCTCCAACCAAACCCAATTTTCCGATATCATTCATTCTAATTGCTTTTTGTAAGACTTCTTCAAATGTTCTGCCAATTGCCATTACTTCCCCTACTGACTTCATACTAGTACCAATTCTTCTATTAACCAATTCAAATTTTCTGAAATCCCATCTAGGCATTTTTAGAACTACATAATCTAACGAAGGTTCAAAACATGCTGTGGTAGCTTTAGTTATGCTGTTAATTAGTTCTGTGAGCGAGTAACCGAGACCCATTTTTGCTGCCATATATGCCAATGGATATCCTGTTGCTTTGCTAGCTAGTGCTGACGATCTCGAAAGTCTAGCGTTTATTTCGATTGCGCAATAAGATTCGCTTAATGGATCCAACCCAAATTGAATATTACATTCTCCTATTATGCCACAATATTCTACGGCCCTAATGGCAGCAGAGCGCAATTTGTGATATTCTTCATTATTGACAGTCTGTGATGGGGCAATAACAATATTGTCTCCTGTATGAACTCTCATTCCTAAAACATTTTCCATATTGCAAATTGCAATACTGTTACCCGTACTGTCTCTCATCATTTCATATTCTATTTGTTTCCAAGTTCCAATGTATTTTTCGATCAAAACTTGATTTACCAAACTTAAAGATAGTCCGCGTTGAACAATTTCTTGAAGCTCATATTCATTATACGCGACTCCTCCTCCTTTGCCTCCAAGAGTGTATGCAACCCTGATTATTATTGGATATCCTATTTTATCAGCGACGCCCAAAGCTTCTTTCAGATCATATGCTGGAGCGCTCTCAAGAACCGGAACGTTACTCTTTATCATTGCGTTTTTAAATTGACCTCTATCTTCAGTAATCTTTATGCTATTTATCGGAGTACCCAGTACACTTATTTTATATTTATCTAGAATTCCATCATCATGTAAAGATACTCCACAATTTAGCGCGGTTTGACCACCAAAACCTAACATTATTGAATCAGGAAGTTCTTTTTCTATTACTTGTTTAATATAATATCCATTTACTGGTAACAAATATACCTTATTTGCGAATCTCGTATCTGTTTGAATCGTTGCTATATTTGGATTTACCAGTATGGTCTTAATTCCTTCTTCGGACAAAGCTTTGAGGCACTGTGAACCGGAATAGTCAAATTGGCGGTCAGAATTTCTGACATTCGCCCGCTTCTCCGATTTTTATTGCTCCGCTTCCCAACACTATTGTTTTCTTTATCGATTCATTTTTTGGAAAATTTTCCCACCTCCATTAACTTTATCACTTTGAATAGACTTTTCCGTTGATCCATTATGTTCAACAAGATCTTTAAAACTTTCGAATATGTGCATGCAATCATATGGACCAGGAGATGCTTCAGGATGAAACTGCACTGCGATTATAGGTTTTGATTCATGTCTGATACCTTCAATAGTATTGTCATCAGAATTGATGTACCATGCTTTAAATCCAGTTTTATCAAGCGTATTTGATTTTACCCCATACCCGTGATTTTGGCTTGTAATAAACGTTTGATTGGTACCGACTTCAGTACAGCCTTTATTTTGACCTCTGTGTCCAAATTTTAGCTTATATGTATCTCCCCCTGCAGCAAGTGCAATAATTTGGTTTCCTAAACATATTCCTAATATTGGTAATGTTGAATTAAATAATTTAACGACAGTTTCTATTGTACTGTTGCACATTTTTGGATCGCCAGGACCGTTACTTATTATAATGCCTTTTGGTTTATGTGAAATAATCTTATTAAAAGATATATCCCATGGAACACGGATAACTCTGTAACCTATTCGTAAAATATTGCGAATAATGCTATATTTTGTGCCTGTATCAATTAATACTATTGGCTCTAGGGAAGGATCCCCATACTCGATTGTTTTCCCAACAGATACTTGAGACATGAAGTTAAATCCATCATATCTAGTCTTTTTAATAGTATCCAGTAGATCTTTTGTGTTTATTTGATTTTTTGAAACTGAAAGAGCACCTTTCATCACTCCCTTTATTCTAATTTTTTTAGTTAAATCGCGTGTGTCAATCCCACTTATTCCTGGTATTCTTTCATCATATAACCATTGATCTAAAGTTTTATGGCATTCTCTATGATTTGCTACTTTAGACAGCTCGTGAACTACTAACCCGGAAACTTGAATCTTATCAGATTCGAAATATTTTGGTAGCCCATAGTTATCCATAACGGATTTGTTCGGTACTCCATAGTTTCCAATGAGTGGATAAGTCATACACAGTATTTGCCCTTTATAGGAAGGATCGGTTAAAGTCTCAGTATAACCTACCATGCCAGTATTAAAAACGAATTCACCGCCAACTGTTTTTGGATAGCCAAACCCAGTCCCTCGGTACGTTGTACCACCTTCTAAAATGATCATAGCATTAAGGCCTATGTGATTACCATGAATTGTAGGAATTTTGACCCTCATAGAGTTGTAAAATATCGAAATTTAAATTTTCCTAACTTGATTCAATAACAGGTACTCACAATTTGCATTACATACATTGAAATTATCAATTCTGCTAATAATAATCTCGTAATAACGAATATTTGTCATGAATAATCTTACCTTACTTTAACCAATCTATAGGTATGTCTTGATATAGTCCATTTGGTAATACTCTTCTGATTGAAATAGGCAAAACCTTTGCATCCAGCTCTGCAACAGCGATTGATATCGTATCATTAAACCTGTTTGATGAATCGACTAAAGTTGGTGCACCTAAAGAGAGTTGCAATGATCTTGCACCTATTATTCTCGCACGTTCAAATCGAGTTAATGTTGGAGGCCCTATCAAGACTTGGCTGTCTTGAGGTGTTATTTCCCTTGATTCAAAGTCCATTTCTGGATAAACTACTACTTCGTCTTTTGCCCTACTGCTTTTTGGCTCTTCAATAGATTCTAGTTTCTCAATTTTGGTTTTTTTATTCCTCTCTTCTTTTTCTTGAGAATTTTTAATCTTTGTTTCCTTATCTTTTTTTACTTTGGGCAGTTTTTTTACTTTGGGCAGTTTTTTTTCCTTATTTTTTCCAGAGGAAGAACGTCTTAAAACCAAGAATAAAACCAAAAAAAGTGAATATATAATTAAATGTTGCTAATAAATGAACAAATTAATAGTCATCTGGAAAGTTAATTAGAATTAGGAATGATCTGGAGCAATCCAAACTCTGTCTCAAGAATTCATGTGGTATTTGAAGCTGTTGGAAAGGGGAAAATGGTGTTCGAACTTGTTCGTCATCTATCCCCAATAACTTTCTCGAATATAATCAAAATAATGCCTATTTCCGGAAGATTGCATTTTTTGGGGCGTAATATAGGATATGTGGAAACAGGTTTGACCGTAGGCGCGGAAAAACAGAAATCGATATTTAAGAGGGGAGATTTGGGATTTATGGTTTCGAACGGTTCAATTTGTATCGTGTTGCAAGATATTAAAGGAATCAACATGAATCACATAGGTCATTGTGTTGAAGATCCTCTTTTGTTAGAATCAGTTGATTCGGGCGAAATCATATTTATAAAGCGGGCCTCTTCATGACAAATAATCAGGTAAGGGTGCATATCACCAATATTTCCATCGCTCAAATGTCATTTATTTGAACCTAGCAACAAAATTATCTGGACTATCGTGGGAAAGCATTATGAATATTGGATTGATTTAGACTTGGGTTATTGTTCATGTAACGATTATTATTATAGAACGCTATCAGGTCAGGGAATGTGTTATCATTTAGATTTTGTTAAAGAAAAAATAAATTCAAGAGTTGACACGATTCACTTTTCTGATTCGGAATATTATGATTTTGTAAAATCAGTGGTCAATGATAATTATCTGATGATTCGGAATGAAAAAGGCGATTTAGATTGATTTGGGCATTTTTGTTGAATACTTAATTCATGATAGAAATTGAAACAATATGACAACATCTTGATTGTAGGTTCCGGAGGAAGAGAACATTCCATAGGATGGAAGCTCTCAAATGATACCAAAAAAAAAGTTTTTTTTGCTCCAGGGAATGGAGGCACGGAAAAAAATGTTGAAATAGATTCTGACGATATAATGAAACTTTTTGAATTTGCAAAGAAGAACAATTCTTTTACCATTGTCGGACCTGAAAAACCTCTTTCATTGGGAATTGTCGATCTATTTGAAGAGGGTCAACTGCCTATATTTGGTCCTAACAGAAATGCTTCCAGGTTAGAATCAAGTAAAGTATTCGCAAAACTTTTTATGCGTAACATGGGAATTCAAACAGCTTCTTTTTCAATATTTTCAGATCCAAATAGTGCAATAAAGCACGTCCACTCATCATCAAAAAATGTAGTTGTCAAGGTTGATGGTCTGGCCGCTGGTAAGGGAGTTTTCGTATGTGATAATGGTAAGGAGGCAACTGAAGCCATACACAAAATCTTTGTCAATAACGAATTTAGAAATTCTGGCAATAAGATTGTTATAGAAGAGAGGATTTATGGAGATGAGGCCTCTTTTATTGCTTTATGTGATGGAAAATCTATAATTCCATTAGCATCAAGTCAAGATCACAAGAATATTTTGGATAGAGATAAAGGACCAAATACTGGTGGGATGGGAAGTTATTCTCCAACGCCTCTAATCACAGAAAATCTGAGTAACAAGACAATGGAGAAAATAATGCATCCAACAATAAAAGGGTTAGATGAGCTTGGAATTAAATTCAAAGGTTTTCTGTATGCAGGCCTCATGATAGAGCGTGGTTCAAATGAACCTTATGTGCTAGAATTTAATGTTAGAATGGGCGATCCTGAATGTCAATCCATTTTGTCAAGAATGGATAGTAACCTATTACACTATCTGGAAGCAGCCATGGATGAAAAGCTTGAATCGATGCCGCCAATTAAATGGAAGAATAAACATTCAGTTTGCGTAGTTATGGCTTCAAAGGGTTATCCTGGAAAATATCAATCAGGAAAAGTTATTCATGGATTAGATTTCAATCCTGATGACGACACGTATGTATTTCATTCAGGAACTAAAAAAAATTCAAGAGGAGAAATAGTTACTAATGGCGGTAGAGTATTATCAGTTACATCATTGGGTGATACTCTTGAGGGAGCCAAAAATAGATCCTATTCCGTTGTATCTCAAATACACTGGGGAGAAAATGAAGAATATTATAGAAAGGATATTGCCTTAAAAGGCATTAACTATGTGAGTCCTTCTTTCAGTAATTAACATATCTATTTTTCTATCATAAGCAAATTTTGGAATACGAATTTTTATAAGTTGAAAATCATATGCCAGTCCAATGCATTTTGAAAATTTTTTCTTCGCCAAGAATTTATCATAATAACCATAACCATAGCCTAATCTATATCCATAAGAATCAAAGGCAATTCCGGGAATAATCAAGAGATCTATAAAATCTACAGATCCATTTGTTTTCTTTGGTTCTTTAATTCTAAATCTATTTGTATCGAATGAATCGGTATCGAAGTCATTTTGTTCTACAATAAAATAGCGAATATTATTGTTTACAATTCGAGGTAACAGTAAAATCCTTCCTGATTTCAAAACATAATTAATTATGTCCCATGTTTCAACTTCCGAGCCAATGGGAATATAAAGCCCAATAGTTTTGGATTCGATAAATTCCGATGTTCTGATGAGGTTCTTTTGAATTGGTTTACTTTTCTTGTATATTTGTAATTGACTTAAGGAGTTTCTCTTGTTCAGAATCTCTTTCCTTAAATTAGATTTTAGTTCTTGATTGCTTAAGTTCATCATCCTAATTATAGGTAATTTTATTTATGAGACTAGTAGCTAGCACGGTATTTTTTAATAGCATAGTAACAGTCATTGGTCCTACTCCACCTGGAACAGGAGTTATGTAAGCTGCTTTTTCTGAAACAGATTCAAAATCTACATCCCCCTGAATTTTTCCATTAGTTCTGGATATTCCAACATCAAAAATAACAGCACCCTCTTTGACCATGTTGCCTCTGAGAGTAAAATTTTTGCGATTTCCAACAGCCGTAATTATACAATCAAAGTTTCTTAATCTGTCTTGCAAATTCTTTGATTTTGAATGGAAAATTGTTACAGTGGCATCACGATTCATTAATAAAATGCTTAAAGGTTTTCCAACCAAATTACTTCTATTTATGATTGCCACGTCCATCCCATTAACATCGATGTTGTAGAAATCTAATAGTTCCAGAATGCCTAAGGGAGTACAGGGTACGAGTTTTGGAGTTCCTTCTAAGAGCAGTCCTAAATTATAAGAAGTTAATCCATCGACATCTTTCTGGTGATTTACCATATTAGTGATAGAAGTTTCAATTTGGTGTGGCAAGGGAATTTGGACAAGTATTCCATGAATATTCTCATCGTGATTTAATTCATTTATAATATTGACTAGCTCATCTTGCTTTATATTGTCTGACAACTTGATATCTTTTGTTAATATTCCAACGCTATTTGCTGCAATCTGTTTATTCTTAACATAAGTTGCAGAAGCTTGACTATCGCCGACTAAAATAGTAGCAAGACAAGGTTGAATTCCTTTATTTTTTAAAAGTAACACTTCTTTTTTGATTGTCTGTTTTATTTGTTGAGACACTAGGATTCCGTCTATTAATTTGCTCAAATATTCTAAAAGTTCACTACGTCATTTTTTTGCTTTACTGTATTTTATTCCAAAACATTGTTCTTTCATTCACTATTAAGTAACCATTACCTTCCTACCTTCAATAACTAACCTCTTTTCAGAAAAAAGCTTTACACAATAAGGATATAATACATGCTCTTGTTCAAGTATTCTGTCGGAAAGTGTTTCGTACGTATCGTCTTCTAACACATTCACATGTCTTTGCGCAATAATTGGACCAGAATCTAATCCCTCATCAACAAAATGAACTGTACATCCAGTTACTTTTACTCCATGATCTAATGCTTTTTTTTGGGAATTAAGGCCAGGAAATGAGGGAAGAAGTGCTGGATGTATATTCATAATCCTCATTTTGTATTTTCTTACAAATTCTGGGCTTAAGAGACGCATATACCCGGCCAAGCATACAAGCCCATTGTCAGGGTTTACATCATATTTTTGTAATACGTTAATTATTTCCTTATCATATTCCCAACCTTTTAATTTATTTGAAACTATACTTGTGGGAATTCCAAATTTTGAAGCCTTTTTAAGGCCTTCTGCTTCTGGTTTACTAGAAATTACTATCTTAGGACATACATTAGTTGCCGCACCTTCTTTTAGAAAATTTAGGATTGATTCCATGTTACTACCTCTACCAGAAATCAAAATCCCAAGGTTTATCAAATATTTCTATTGTGAATAGTTGAGATTCTTAAATGTAATGAAATACTACTTGGAATCTTATATTGAAACAATAATAATCAGTAGTAACTTACAAACTCACATAATTAATTATTTTCATTTATCAATTTGTTACTATTGACTGTTCACAATACTATTTTTATTAAATATCATTCCAGAAAAAAAAGGTATATGAAAATGCATGATATCAAACTGTTCATGACTGATTGGTATATCGATTAATAGAAAAATTAGCGATTTTGCATTTTTCTCAAGTTCAGATCAAATCTAGATAGTAGCATATTCATTTCGTATGGCTGTATCTGAACTTATCCAGTTTTATTAATTCGTGATAAGATCCAAATTGCGATGTTTCTGCCATATCTAGTAAGGATTCATGATCATCATCTTTCCCATCAAAAACTTTTATGATTTCGTAAACCGAATTTCTTTGTGCTGGTACTCTTCCTGCGGACATTATTAATGATCTAATTTCTTTTGGTCTCATTATTTGTCCAAACTCAGATCCTGCTGAGGTGGAGATGCTTTCATTTATTAGAGTGCCCCCAAAATCATTAACTCCTGCTTGAAGAAGTAGCTGAGACATTTTTGCACCTTCCTTGACCCATGAAACCTGAATATTCTTTATGAAATTGTTAAGCATAATCCTTGAAATTGCATGCATCTTTATTACGTCGTGACCAGTTGGACCCGCTGATATCCCCTTCACAAGATCATTATTATACATGGGAGCTTCTTTGTGAATAAAACTCAAAGGCACAAATTCTGTAAACCCATTTGTCTGTTTTTGAATAGATCTTATCAATTCTAAATGTTTAGCTCTATTTTCTGATGTTTCTACATGGCCATACATAATAGTTGATGTCGTAGGAATTTTCAATTTATGCGCAGAAGTAATGACATTTATCCAATCAGCTACTGAAATTCTACCAGGCGAGATCAGATCCCGTAAATCTTGATCAAGAATCTCTGCCGCAGTTCCAGGCAAGCTTCCTAGTCCTGATTCTTTTAACATACTTAAGTATTCTTTAACGGACAGTCCTGACCTGCATGAACCATACAAAATCTCTTCAGGAGAAAAAGCATGAATGTGTATATTTGGTAACTCTTTTTTTATCGCCTTACATATATCGACGTATAAGAAACCATCCATCTTTGGTGGCAATCCTGCTTGAATACATATTTCAGATGCACCTAATTTCCATGCCTCTTGTGCTCTTCTCACAATTTCTTGTATTGGAAGAAAATAAGTCTCCTCATTTCTAAAATCTCTGCTATACGCACAAAAGCCACACCTTTTAATGCAAACATTAGTAAAATTGATATTCCTATTGATAACATAAGTTACTTTATCGCCAACATTTTTTTTCCTTATCATGTCTGCCACCATTGCAGTCATGATCATTTCGGTCCCTTTTGAATCAAACAATTCAACAGCTTGTTTTATGGAGATATTCTTGGAATCCAGTGATTGATTCAATATATCTGAAATAATTGGATCTATCTCCTTCATCATAGATTCTAGCATCAATTTAATTCCTCCTTGACTAATCCACTACTATCTGATAGCGTGGATATATAGTTCCATAGATTCTTGGATATGAAATCTCTTTTATTCAATATAAATTCCGGATAAATTGCAAGTCTACCTCTAAACTTATAACCTGCCTTTTCAGTAGCACGCTTAACATCTTTAATGTCAGGCCAAGGAGATTCAGGATTTACGAAATCAATTGTTAAGGGAGATATTCCACCCCAGTCATTAATACCCGCACCAATATAGTTGGAATAATGTTTAGGGCTAAGATTGGGTGGAACTTGAATGTTCATATGTGGAATGATGATCCTTGCTAAGGAAACTGTAAGTAGAAATAAATCATGTGTGGGAGGTGAAAAGTTCCTCATTTTGGTATTATATTTGGGTACGTGGTTTTGCATTATTATCTCCTGAATATTTCCATATCTTTGATTAACTTCCCTAATAACAAACAGTGAATCAATTATTTCTTCTAAGGTTTCTCCGATTCCTATGAGTAACCCTGTGGTCATAGGGATTTTTAGTTTACCTGCATTTTCAAGAACACGAATTCTGGCTCTTGGGTTTTTGCTAGGGGCTAATTCATGTGGCATGTTCTTACCCGAGAGTCTTTCACTAGATGTTTCTAGCATACATCCAAGACTTACATTAGATTTTTTGAGCATCGATAATTCATCATAATTCAAACTGCCCGCATTCGCATGCGGTAATAGTCCTGTTTCTTCCAAAATCAAACTACTTATTTGTTCTATATATTCAGTCGTAGATGAACAATCGTATTTTTTTAACCATTCCCTAAATTCAGGATATTTTTGTTCCGGCCTTTCTCCAGTCACAATTAATGCTTCTGTACATTTTAGACGTTTACCTAACCTTGCAATATGTAATACTTGATCCTTTGTAAGAATTGATAAATCAAAGTCCGACAATTCTTTTTTATAAGTGCAGTATGAACATGTATCTCTACAAAGATTGATCAAGTTTATGAATACCTTTCTGGAATATGTTATTGGACCATTTTTGCAATTATCCCTTAGTGTTTTCGCTAATGCACATAGCGATTTTGTGTCATATTGTTTTATTAACTCATAAACTTCATCTTTAGTAATCGGGAAATTCTGCACTCTCTGCGCAATTTCATTCATTGCCGACAGTTCTATTCCATCTAGCTGAGATTTCAATGCCTTATTATTATTTATGGGCATTATTATTAATAATTTGTCTCAACAATAATTTTCAATTGTTCAATTATGCGGTATAAGGACAGTTGTGATGAATAGGCAAACAAAAATAGTGTAAATTGTATTAATTTCAAATGAATTTTTCCCAACCGCGTTGCATCTGTCCTATACATGAAACGGATGCTGTTTTCCACCGACCAAATAATTTCTATCACGCCACTTTACTACTCTATTTCCTTTTGAATCAAAGGCGGACATCAAGAAACAAAGAGTTATTACTATGCATCCTATCGGAAAGCCAAGTCCATAAATTGATTTCTGTAAGAGACCAAAATGAGATTGCACGATAGTACAAGTAAGCATTAGACAAATTGTCAAAACATTGATAGTCAACAGAAATCCATTAAGCTGATTATCTGCAAGATAAAGTAAGGAAAAAGGCAAAATTAGAAATGGCTCCAGTAGTATAAAAAAAATAAGAGCTGTAACGATCATTGCCGATCTTTTCTTCTGTGTATGTAGTGGAATGATTATGCGACGTAATGCATGCCATAATGAATGCGGATCGCGTGCCCACAATGCCTCCACATAATCCTCACCCCTGACTAATCTCAATTTCATTCCTTCTTCTTTTACTTTGCGTCCTAATGCTCCGTCCTCAACTAACTCTTGACGTACTTTTTCATGTGTGCCGATTTTTTCGTAGGTTTTTCTTGTTATAAGATAAAAACTACCGAAAAAATAACCAATCTTATTTTTTGGATTATTTACACGGAGCGGTGAATATCTTGAATGTAGAAATACAGATAGTACAGGCAATGTAAATTTTGTAATTATATCATAGCATAATAGTTTGGGAACAAGCGTAAGTGCATCAAGTTCTTGATGAACCATTGTATTAACTGCGGATGACAATGCATTGGGTTTGTGTACGGTATCAGCATCAGTAAACATAAGAATTTCTCCGGATGATTTTTGGAAACCTTGAAAACATGCCCAATTCTTCCCAACCCAATCGTCTGGTCTAGGAGGAGCTTTTACTACTACCAAATTATGATTTTTTCTGGTTCTCTCTGAAATAATTGATAGGGTTTTATCCGTAGACGAATCATCGATAGCTATCACCTCGAAGTTATCATAGTCTTGCGACAACAAAGACTGAAGACATTTTAATATTGTTTCCTCTTCATTTCTCGCCGGTACAATAATACTGACTTTAGGTTTTGATTTTATTTGATACTTCGCCGACCATTCTAATTTTGGAGATTTTAAAATTGATCTTGTGATATAAAAAAGAAAATAGGTCCAACAGGCAAGGATCGCAGTATTAATTGCTATTATGATACCAAGTACTACTAAAAAAATCAATCCATATCATTATTTTTTTCGAAATATAGACTATACTACTGCATTTGGAATAATTTCATAATAATATGATGGATTAATTTAACATTTTTCAAAAAGATAAGAATGATTTACAGTTAATCCTATTTTGCATTACTGGATAACACAATATCAAAAAAATGAATACTCATACGCCCAAAATCTGCTTTAGTAAGGCTCTATAATCCACATTTTCCTTAGTACTACCGGGTGCAGGTAATTCAAAAATTAAAGGAATCGGTCGATTGGCTCTAATATTCGTAAGTTGAGTGCGAATTTCCTTTCCAATATCTTCACTTATGAGAACAAGTCCGACATCGCTAACAGTGTCTAGACTATTGATATGATGCAGTGCTTCGGATGAGGATTCTACTTTAATGCCTTCAACGCCGGCTAGTTGAAAACTTGTCACAAAAATTCTACTTCCAACCGCCATTATTCTCAATTTGTCTTAAACACCTAATCCTCAAGTTCTTTTTAATCCTTTGTATGACAAATTCGATAATATATGTGATCCCAACTGTTTTGACATTACAGATAAATCATAGTTTTTTATCTCTTTCAACATTGTCTGATAGTCAAGATCTAAGAATCTTGTACGTTCTACTTGACGGAATTGGTGATCTTCCAAATCCAAACTTGAATGGACAAACTCCATTGGAGGCTGCCAAGACGCCAAATATTGATACTCTAGCTAAAAATGGTAAAATGGGTCAGGTGATAAGCGTAGGCGAAGGAATATCTCCTCAATCAGATATTGCGGTATTCAACATGCTCGGTTATGATTTTCAGGGAAAAAAATATGTGGGAAGGGGAATTGTAGAAATAATTGGCTGTGGAGTTGATTTCCGTGACGGAGATCTAGCTCTAAGAGGTAATTTTGCGACATTAAATAGAAATAAAATAATTGATAGACGCGCGGGTCGCGATATTGTCAAACAAGAGGCCAGCAATATCTGTGCGTTTCTAGAAGATAATGTGAAACTTGATGACCCGGATGTTTCAGTCAAAATAACACCGACTATTTCACACCGTGTTATTATTAAATTTAGACACAACAAAAAATATCTCTCTGATAAAATAACTAATACTGATCCTGCATATGGTAAATTGAATGGTATAGGTATCGCCAAAACTGATGTTGAAAGTATGGTTGTTCAGGAATCTGAGTCAGAGGATAATTCAGAGTCATCAATCCTGTCAGCAAAAATTGTCAACGAATTTACTCGTAAATCTATTTCTTTGTTGAAGGAACATCCAATAAATCTTAAACGGATTTCAAACAACAAAAAACCTATGAACGTAATCTTATTGCGCGATGCTGGCAATAGTATTCCTTCGCTTCAACCGATCAATGAAAAGTATGGCATTTCTACTTCTTGTTTGGTTGATATGCCTGTAGAAATTGGAATAGCCAAAATGCTCGGGATGGCACTATTTTGTTCTGAAAAAATTGATGATTATAAACAAAAAGGAAAGGAGGTTGCAGAAATTCTTAACTCGTATAATCTTGTGTATGTTCACATAAAAGGACCTGATGAATATGGACACGATGGCGATGCTTTGGGTAAAAAATCTAATATTGAATTGATAGACGAAAATTTCTTTGGTATTTTTTTGAAATCTGGAAATAAACCATATGTAGTAGTCATTTCGGGCGATCACTCAACTCCGTGTATCAAAAAGTCACATACTGATGATCCAATTCCTTTGTTGGTCTCTGGAAATGGTATCAAAAGTGATGGAAGTCAACGCTTTACAGAATCATGGGGGCGTACAGGATCCATAGGAACATTAAAAGGCTCAGAAGTAATTTCAAATGTATTGAATATGATGCGTACCCACAAGGAGAAATAAAAAACTAATTTTATTCAGTTATTTACTGCTCGGATCCAGTTAAGATTACCTTACATTGCTCGCATACTTTTTCATCAATGTTTCTTTCAAGGCTATGATGAGCATCACATATGATGAGTGAGTAACGCATATAATTACAGAGCGCAATAAATTTGGACAATGTTTTAGCAGTGTATGCTCTATTGGTAGAAAGATCATCACTAATTTCTTTTATCATACTCATGATTTCACGCAGTGAAACTAGTTTAGATATTAATTCATTGTCACCACGCGTACCTCTTAGATAGTTGCTTACTGCTGCTTGAGTAATTCCTAGCAATCTAGCTACTTCTTCTTCTTTTAGACCTTTTTCAGTTACCAACTCCTTTGACAATATTGCCCTTACCGCGGGAATTAATAATTTGGATTCAATTTCTGATGGAAGTAGCATTAGGTGAGCCTAAATATGTCTTATTAAATATATATAGTTTTTTTTTGAACATTAGGAATCGGAAGATCTGGAACGTATCTTGTAGTAGAAACCTGAGTTAGTTTTATTATATTCATTTGAACCTACCACTCAATTACCAAAGTTTGTCATATTCTATTTCTGTGAGGAGTGTCACTATAATAACCTCATAATTTTGGTGAGTTACCTGTAATCACATGAAATCTGGATTAAAAACTACATTTATTAATACTCTAGATTATTATTGACTAGATATTGCAAAAATTCGACGATTTAGATATGAAAATATTGTCAGAACTATGTAAGAATGCTAATATTTCAGTACCTCGATTGAGTAATTTATTATCTATAAATTCTTCAGTTTTATATAGTAGGATTAAGCGACTTTACAAAAGAAATTTGATTCAAAAATCAACAATAATTGTTAATGAACCTCTTTTGGGAATAAATGTCAAGGCCGTTGTTGGAATAAATAGGGATCCAAAATTGAAACAGGAGATTCACGCTGCTCTGTTGAAGATAATTCAGATAATATCAATTTCTGAAGTTACTGGTAGATTCGATATCTTGGTGACTATCAGTGCTACTACACTCGAGGAACTTCATAATGTTGTTATAAAACAAATTGGAAAAATCGAAGGAGTTCAAAATACTGAAACATTTGTAGAGATGCAAAGGACAGAAAAAGAACGTATATTTTCTACATAATTTCATCAATGCGGTACTGACATTAACTCCAAAAAATTTGTTGATCGAAAAACTTTTTTTATACTAAATTGTGGTAACATACTAAATATACTGTCATACAATCAACTGCTGTAATAGATTTTTGTTTCCACATTTGCCTGCTAATACAATACGATATTGTTTTGCCGTTAAAAATCAATGGTTAAAAACATTGATCAACTATTTTCACTTTGCATCTCTTGTCAAAACTGTGATGTCGTACTAGAAAATTCAAATATAGGTTCTACTTTTGGTAATTTGTGTTTTTGGCTGTCATATATGAGGAACCTTGCTTGTCCTTACCAATCTTGTTTGGCACATTTTTTAATCAATTAGGTTTGATTTTCAATATCGATAGATTCAAATTAACCAATAATGTATAAAATGTGAATTTTTGTCTATTGTACAACAAAAAATATTGGTAATAATTCAAACATTAAAACTTGCAAAAAAAACCAGCAAGGATGACTATATGACCCACCTCAGGTTGGTACTTTTGAGCATAGGTATTGTAGGCGGAATCGCTTTTGTCATAAAATTGATTGCAGAATTTCTGACATTCTCAACAAAATAGTTAGCTTGTTTTGTTGAAACAACCCAAATTTCGAATAATATTAATTTCCTAGTCGTAGTACTCCTTTATGAAAGTTAATTTGCGAAAAATCATAGGAACTCTTGGATCTCATTGTTCGCTTCAGGTTTTAAAAGGAGCTAAGGATGAAGGTTTTAAAACTCTATTGATAACTGAAAAAAAAAGATATCATGTGTACAATAGATTTAGATTTATTGACCATGTGATATTAGTTGATAAATTTAGAGATATTTTAGAACCAGGTATTCAAAACAGATTGAATGACTTGAATTGTATTCTTATTCCTCACGGTTCTCTAATATCGTCTTTAAGTTCTGACGAAATAGAAAGTATTAATGTACCTTTTTTTGGTAATAAATTTATATTAAGATGGGAAGCAGACAGAAATCTAAAACAAAAACTGATGGTAGAGTCAAAATTACAAATACCGAGAACGATAAAATCTAAAGGAGAAATTAATGATCTATGCATCGTAAAGTTACATGGAGCTGCTGGAGGCAAAGGATATTTCCTTGCATCAGACAGTAAGGGTTTTGAGGAAGGATATAACAAACTATTTAATGACAATGTTATTACTGATGAAAAACAACTTTATATTCAGGAATATGTAAAGGGAGTTCCAGTATTCCTTCATTTCTTTTATTCTCCAATTTCAGGAGACATCGAATTCATGGGAGTAGATAGAAGATATGAATCTGATATTGATGGTATTTCACGCATTCCCTCAAAACATCAACTTGATATTCCAATAGAACCTACTTATAATGTAATTGGGAATATCCCTTTAGTTCTTAGAGAATCACTCCTTGATGACGTATACCAAATGGGTGAAAATTTTGTACTAGCCTCAGAAAGACTCGTCCCTCCGGGAATTCCTGGACCATTCTGCTTGGAAGGAGTATATACTAAGGATGCAAAATTCATTAGCTTTGAATTTTCTGCAAGAATTGTTGCTGGAACAAATCTCTATATTTCGGGATCTCAATATTCTAATTTCTTGTTTGAAAATGGCATGAGTATGGGGAGAAGAATCGCGCTTGAAATAAAGAATGCTATCAATAAAAGAAAATTAGATACAATACTTACATAGTTTGGTGCATGAGTCGACCTGACAAATAAGGAATTAAAGTCATTGGTGGATCAAATCGACAGAATTTATCAAGCCATATATGGGATTTTTCAAAAAATGTTCTGCAGTCTTTTTATCTTTGATATCTATCATTATTACTTTTTCATTTATGAGTGATACTATTATAGGAACGTCCTGCCATTCCAAGACGCCATTAGTATATATATCAACCTTACAATTAAAACCTGAAGTGTTATTATTTTCATTTTTAAATAAAATGCCCAGTTTATCCTGAGTATCTAAATTAATTGGTTGACTTGTGACGGGTTTATAAACAATTGTATGAAAGTGAATGTCATTTCCGACAGTACTAATCATCGTAAAGTTGGTTTTGAAATAGGTAACATTATCATTTAAGATGTCGATCCTCCATTTCCCTCCTAAAAGATAATTCGAAGAAAAATTTGTATTGATATCCTTGACTAAAGTATTTGAATTGTTGGTAGTATCTTGTGAAAATAATATTGTGTTTATTGTTCCTTCAGCATTAAATGATGCATTTGTTGATTTATCTACTTGCCTAGATGAATTAGTATCAGAAGTTTGTCCATATACATACGTAGTAAATTCATTATGACTTTGTAGAACAAACATTTCAAGACCAATAATAAACGTAACAAAATTAATAATAAGAAAAATAAGCCAATATCGACCTATTATCATTACTCAAAATTAGGAATTTAGCATAACTTAAATTTTACTTCTAATAATATTTAGATTAACCAAGGATTTGTAACTATTAATCCAGCTAAAATAATTCTTTTACAGATTTGATTTATGTACTAATATTAATATATTGTCCGAAAATCAAAGAGACTGATGTTTCATGTTTCAGTAGACAATTATGGCATAACAGTGGATAACGAGAGTAAAAAAATATACCTAGATCCAAATAAGCAACCCAATTCTGATTTCATTTTCATTTCACATGCACATACTGATCATTTATACAAAAGTGTTAGAGAAATCGGTAATAAAATAATCACCTCAAAAATTACTCATAAAATTGCAATGCATCGCGGATACAAATATGGTGATATGTATGAAAAACATGATTTCAAATTACTGGATTCAGGACATATTCTTGGCTCAAACGGACTCCTTATAGAAGACGATCTGTACTACACTGGGGATATTTCAATACGAAGAAGAGCATTTATGAATCCAGCCGTTATACCCACTGCAAAAATTCTCATAATTGAATCTACCTTTGGTCATCCCGATTACATTTTTCCAAGATTTGAAAGCACCATACACAAGGCAAATTTAATAATCTCAGAAATGTATCATCAAGGTATACCAGTCATTTTGTTAGGATACACTCTAGGAAAGGCACAAATTCTAACAAATGTTTTTAGACATTGGAAACCATTAATTGTACATGATTCAATAGACGTGATGAACAAACTTTACTCAGAGTTTGGGATCAATATGGATAATAATGTTACTTTCTCAGAAGCAGAAAAAAACAGTATGCTTTCTTCTCACAAGCCATGGTTACTTATAGCTCCGATGGCTTCATGTAGAAATGGATTTCTAAAATATATCAAGAAAAAATATGGTGCTTTATCCATTGGATTCAGTGGATGGGCAGTAAAGCCACATTACAAATTTGCGTTGGGGCTGGATTATTGTTTACCTCTGAGTGATCACTGCGATTACAACGATTTAATGACAGTAATCAAAAAATGCAACCCTGAGAAAATCTATACTTTTCACGGTTTTGCTGAAAATTTTGCAGAAGACCTTCGGATATTGGGTTTTGATGCAAACCCACTTATTTATGCCAGAGGAAAAAGAAATACCTCAGTGAAACTTGAAACTTTTTTTAGTAAATCAAGTTCTTGAACATTGTAGAGATGAAGAGCAACAGTCTAATTGCAATTTAATTCTTGGCATCGACAAATTATTTTTCCTGTTCTCTAAAATAAGGAATTACTTTTTTACCAAATAATTCTATATTTTTGAAATATCCATCTCCCCAAAATCTAATTATAAAGTGGTTAGTTCCTGCTTCGATGAATCGTTCTAACATTTCGATTACGTCATCAGGCTTACCAACCCCTATCGCACTTCTTGCTACATCATCGGGTATCTGCATCGCAGCTCTTTTCATTTGTTCCATTAATTCTGGTTTGTTCATTGCATATTCTGTAAAGTACCTGCGAAAATCAAATTCTGAATCCTGTTGAATATCATGAACCTTCAATAATTCTGGTTTGTATAAACTAACTTTTACTGCATTCTTCATCTTATTCCATGCCTCTTCACCATCATCAGTAAAATATACGTCTACATCATTTGCAAATTGAAAATTGCTTATATCTCTTCCAATTCTTTTGGCATGGTCTTTGATAATGTTAGCGTGGTGTTTAAACAATGCAGGAGTGTAACCTATTGGTATCCAACCGTCACCATAAATAGCACATAACTCTAAAGTCTTTGGTGCACCTGCAGCAATATATACGGGCGGCCTGGGTTTTCTAATGCTTTTTGCTTGCAGACATGCATTAATGAGTTTATAATACTCTCCATTATAATTTACCCTATTATCCGGGTCGGAATCGAAAAGAGTTTCTATAACTTCCAATTGCTCCCTAAATTTAGTTACTGGCTTTTTGAATTCGATTCCAAAATCCACTACATTTTGCGCTTCTCCTGCACCGATGCCTAGTATTGCTCTACCATTAGTTAATCTATCCAAGGTAATTGATGACAGTGCAATAGTTGAAGGATGTCTTCTTATGGCATCAGTCACACAAGTACCCACCTCAACATTTCTAGTAACCGCACCAATCGCTGCGAGTAACAACCACGCGTCATTAACAACTGCGTTTTTCCATTGTGGTACGTTTGAATGATCCATTGACCAGATTGAATCAAAATCAATTCTATCGGCAATTTGACAAGCTGTCATTATTTGCATTTCATCCAGACCTAGTCTGGCAATATTTAATCCTTGGGTAAAGCCAAATTTAGTCCTCATTTTATAATGGAATTATGCATATCGGATGAATATATAAGGTTTGGATGATTTAAGGCAATAACCTATTGTCAATTTTAATCAAGCATAGGCAACGTATTGACAGATAACTTAACTGAATATATAATAAATAGCACAATACAGAAAAATATTGTGAATTTCAGACGTTCTAATATTTCAAATCCAAATGATGAAGGCAAAACCTCTGTTAGATTATTGATTAAGGGAAAAGTTCAGGGAGTTTATTTTAGGTTTAATATGCAAGAAGTCGCAAAGATAAATCATGTTGTTGGATGGGTAAGAAATTTACCTGATGGAAACGTGGAAGCTTTGATTGAAGGAAAAAAAGAAGATGTTAACCTAGTTGTTGAGTGGAGTAAGGTAGGTCCTGAGAATGCGAGGGTTGACGATGTGAAAATGGATTATGGACGATATATGGGAAATTATAACGATTTCATAATACGACATGATTAACCTCAAAAATAAATCTCCATTAATTAAAATCAAGATCCAGGGTTTAATTGAATAAAAAACAATACTAGGACTAAATTTAATCTAGATGTTAAATCATGAAAAATAAATGAATAAAGAAATAGGGTTTAAACACGATAAAGGATTTAATTTCTAGTTTCTATTATAGAGAACTTTACTTCACATTAATATCAAATTTGATACTAATGTTAGTTTTGGTCTAATAAATTTAGGACCAAAGCAACCGCTGAGTTCCCAATAAAGGTCGCGGACGAGTTTATAATAAAAAATTCAGCGCGAGTATATGTTTTATAAAATTGAATAAATGAAGATAAAATAAGAGTTGGCGATAGAAGAAGAAGCTTTATTAAAATACACAAAATCCTATATCTCTGGAACGTATTTTGTATGCTTATTTTGCATTATCACTAACAATTCTATAAACACTCTTAATTACCAGAACGTTGTCATTCTTGTTTGAATGTCAATCAATACTCAGGGAATTAACGAGCTTGAAAAGAGGATAAAAGATTTTCTCATTATGGATCCAAATGTCACTCAACAGATAATAGACAACGTTATAGATCGGGGTAAATTTGCTATCGGTAAGCAAAATGCTGATTTGATTACTGCTACTGAATGTTTAGTAGTAACCAGACTGTTATATGATCTAAGTGTTCGTGACTGAAATTCAACAATCTATAGGGGTATTTACACGAGTTTCACAATAGCATCAATTCTGTCCCTCATCCCACCGACCATACCTAAGAATTATATCCCTACAAATGTAAAGGCACGTAGTTAAATATCACCCAGATTTTAATATACTTCGAAACTTATGCAAAGAACATTCTGTAATTTGATTTTTGCGGCAGGTATACTATTAATTATAGTTTCTTTAAATGGTAAAAATAATGAGAATTTAAAAGCAACCAGTGTGTATGGTGATATTAGTCCTTATAATACAGGTTCCGTAACCATACCAATTTCAGAATCGTCTGATGATAAACCGGCTAACCAATTAGCCTCCTCTCTTAGTTCCTTTAATGATACAAATAAAAAAATAATAATGCATATACATCCTAGTCTTAATATTACACTTGACGCAAAGTCCGTAGTCATACCAACCGGAATAGGAATAAACGAAACATTATGGAACAACCATTCTTTGGATCAATATGGAATGCAACCAATGACAAGGACAGGCATGGTGTTGATAATGCAGGGAATGTCTCCACTGCATACTCATGATTCAAGTGGTATTATTCATGTAGAGTCAAACGAATTTAGAAATTATACATTAGGACAATTCCTTCAAATCTGGGGAATAGATCTTCATGGTAAAGTAGTCAAGCTTTCGATAAACGGAAATAACGTAAAGGATTACGAGAATCACATTTTGACTGATAGAGAACAAATGATTCTGAACATTGAAGATCAGAAAAATGCAGCTTCGAGCTAAGGACTGGAATAGAACTCTAATCAACTCCACAAAATTGAAAAGAAAATAATACGATTCGTTCACTAAAGAAATGTCTTTGCACATTCAACGAGGATATTCAGTGATAGATGCTCCTTCCACATTGGGATTACGACCAACAGGAGTCGAGCTTCTTCCTAAAGCGCTAAGGGCAGCAGGTTTAGTTGAAAGACTGAATGCTGAATACGGTGGGATAGTCACTCCATCGTCACCATACAACTATAATCGTGATGAAGTAACTAAATTGCTAAACCCTGAAGCAATCAAATCTTATTCCCTAAGACTGGCAGAGACCGTCAAGTGCGTGTTGCATAAAAATAAATTTCCGATAGTCCTTGGGGGTGATTGCAGTATCCTGATTGGTAATCTTTTAGCCCTAAGACGTTTAGGCAGATACGGTCTATTTTTTATTGATGGGCATGCTGATTTTTATGGACCAGATGAATCTCCAACAGGAGAGGTTGCAGATATGGACTTGGCAATAGTATCAGGTCATGGTCCTGATATCCTCAGTAATCTAGACGATCTTAAGCCACTAGTAATGGAAAAGGATATAGTAGTATTCGGATATCGTGATGCAGCACAATCTGTTCAGTATGGATGCCAGGATATTAAGAACACTACTGTCATGAATACCATAGAACTTAGAGATGTGCAAAGGTTAGGACTCAAAAATGCAGCTTCAACCGCTATAGATAGATTTCTTAATAATGAACTCTCCGGATTCTGGATTCATCTTGATGTTGATGTTTTAGATGACTCGATAATGTCTGCAGTTGATTACCGCCTACCCGGTGGAATGACCTTCTCAGAATTAAGTGATTTGTTAATGTTATTACTTAAGACAAAGAAAGCAGTGGGAATAAGCATTACAATCTTCAATCCTACTCTTGATAAAGATGGTTCTATTGCCAGAAATCTTGTATCAAGTATAGTAAAAGGTCTATCTTAATGAGATTCCATCAAATTTGATTCACAAACCACCGTCCCCAATGAATTTATATTTCTCACTTAATCTTTACTAAATGATAGTAACTATAGGTGAAGTGGTATTAAGTATCATTTCCTGTCCATGCAATATCAAATCTTTCCTAAAAAATGATGGACATTAGAATAAACCCTATCCCAAATTTCACTTACAATAATCATTTGTTTTTAAAGCTCTATGTTATATTAGGTATGAAGATTTGGACAGAATTTGGATAAATCTTTTTAAGAGAAAATTTGGTGTTAGAAATGAATATAATATGAGTAACAGAACAACAATGATTATCGATCTGATAATTTTAACGCCTACATTGTCTTCCATGATTTATGTCATGTCTACGCCATTTGTAAACACAGTCATAAATGAGTTTCAAAAGGCATCAGCTACAATCTCACCTAATATTGAGAACTTTATGAATATGACTGAGGATCAGAGTTCAAGTAGCTAAAAACATGACGCAGAAAGAAAAAGAGATGATAATGAATCAGTTTTCGAAACAAAATTCTACTGTAGATGAAAATATGTCTCAGACAACCCCCCCAAAAGATACTAAGCCTTTAATTGGCAATTTCGTAGATTCAGGTGACGGTTTTCATAAAGCCGAGGGTGTTGCTAAAGTAATCGACCTTGCAGATGGTAGAACTTTCCTAAGATTGGAAAATCTAAAGACGACTAATGGACCGGATCTACATGTTTATCTCTCCACAGGTAAGGATGCTTCAGATATTGTCAATCTTGGAAGATTGAAAGGCAATATAGGCAACCAGCATTATGAAATACCTGCGGGAACTGATCTAACAAAATATGATACAGTTCTAATATGGTGTCGTGCCTTTTCAGTTCTCTTTGGTAGTGCCGAACTTTCGGCATGAAAAGAAATTAGTTTTTATCCATGGCCCTAATTCATTGTCCCATGGCAATTAATCATATTGCAATTAGCGTTCCAGATCTAGACAAAGCGCTGAAATGGTATCAAGAAGTGTTGGGTTTTACAATAGTAAGAGGACCAACTGAACTCAGTGCAGATGATCCGCATGTAGGTAACGTGCTTCAGGATATTTTTGGACCGGAATTTAAGAAATTACGAATTGTATGGCTGTCTTCAAGCAATAACATAGGATTTGAGATATTCCAGTTTATCGAACCCAAACAAGCGATAGAAAAAACGCAAAGTGAATATTGGAGGGGCGGGGTAATTCACATATCAGTCACAGATCCAAACATAGAGGACTTGGTAAAGAAAGTCTCTGGAACTGGCGGCAAACAACTTAGTAACATTTGGGAACTAAATCCGGAAAAACACCATAAGCTCGTTTTTTGCGCGGATCCGTTTGGAAATATAATTGAAATATATTCTCATAGTTTTGAACAATTTCATGCCAATATGTAAGACTGTAATTTTACAGTTTACCCAGGCAAAACCAATTCTTGATAAATATGGGTTTAAGGCCACTTTCTATATTGTATGCAACTATCTGGAAAATAAAGCTGGTTATATGGATTGGAAGCAAGTGATGCAATTGTATGAAGAAGGGAATGATATTGGTTCCCACAGTATGAATCACTTTAATCTAAGTAGACTATCAACGAAAGATGTTAAATTTGAGGTAGTTGAATCTAAGAAATGTCTTGAAGACCATGGGATTGATGTCACAAGTTTTGCCTACCCATTTAACAAGGGCTCAAACGATAAAAAAGTAATTAAAATTGTATCAAAATACTGCGAGTTGGCCAGGACTGCTGGCAGTCCGATTACGTATTTGCATTGTGATGGCTGGCAGGATCAATCAAATCAAAAGGACTGTAGAACTTATACTAAAAAAGATGATCTTACTTTTGCCAATAGATATTCAATTAGAGGTTGGAGCCACGACTTGTCAAGATTAGTAAATTCATATATCGACGATCAACTGTTGAATAGATTCATTCAAGTCGTGAACACTCAAAGTGAATATAATAAAGATGGAACAATAAAGGCAACCCAATAATCATATACAATAGAGCAGCCGATAATGAAGCTGCCGATTACAATACACATCTAGAACTTTTTGAAAAGGAAATGAAATACCTGCACGATAATAATTTTCGAGTTATAACTATGAAAGATCTGGCATATGAGAAAAAAACTGATTATTTATACATAAAATCGCCGAGTGATCCTCTTCCTACTACTGGTGGAATTGCCTCGGTGTCAAATGGTAATTAATCGGGTTCGCCCATACCAATTAATAATGGACGAATAAAGAAATAAGGTTTAAAGTCGGTAAAGAATTTAGAAATTCTAGTTTCTATTATAGGGAGCTTTACTTGACATTAATATCAAATTTGATACTAATATTAGTTTTAGTTCGAAAGGTAACGTCAGTGAGAAATCTTAGGACTCGTTTGATTCATCCAACAGTCATAACAGCCTTCAAAATCCAGTTGATATACTTCTATTTCGTTCTTGTTACATCTTTGACATAATTTTTCCATTTTACCAATTTCAATATATACATCTAATATATAGTGGTTATCAATATAATCATCTCGACGTGTCAACTATGATCATTATTAATATTTTTTCCATGGTTTATTCCACCTAATGATTACATTCATTTAGCCAGTTGGATTCAGTAATCGCTTTATCCATCAACATCAAACACTAACCATCCAAACAGTCGTCAATCAGAATTTCACAAGATAAGTTACAGTCTTGTATTTATCGTCATGGCAGGTCATTGAATTGTAAGACTACGTTTTTGTCTAACAATGCATTCTTATAAGTGTGAGATATAGATAAACTGTGGACGGAAACAGGATGGAAACAGGATTGACTGTTGAAATGTATTCAGATGTGGAAGATGACTTTAGAGAAAGATACAACAATTACCTAAGGAGTATGAAACAAAGAATCTATGATACTTATCTAGGATATAACGAATTGGAGGATGAAAGAAAGATGGTTAATCAGCAAGCTATGAGGACACCTGGACGTAGAGGTGAAATTATTAAAAGTGAAGAGATAGATAAAGAATTTTCTAGAAGGTATAGCGAGCACAAAAAAGTAATGACTTATTCTGGTTGAATTGTGAACACATACATCTTTTTACAACGTAAAGTATAATCTTGATTTGTGAACCGATAATGTTAAAATCACAATCCTTAGTTTTGAGAAAGTCAATTTAACATACACTTCTTAAATTAGTAACAACTATACTTTCTTATGCTGATGATAAAATGTAAGGATTGCGGAAAAACGATTCCTGCAAGTTATCAACAAGATAAGCTATCGTTTGAAGCAACAAATTTCACCGAACAGCTGGAAAAATGTCCAAATTGTGGGAACGTAAGACCTTATTTTAAAACGGACTATTTCTTTGGAGAATCAAACGATAGAAATAAAAGTTAGTTCGAGGAATTTTTTGTTAAAATTTCAAGCTACTCCAATTTACAGTAGGCATTTATTTTACGGACTATTCCTTTGATTCGTTCGATAGTTTTCTTAAATTTATGGCATAATAGTTCCTAGTCTTCTTCTCGGTCCAAAAACACCGGCTATGATGCTTTCAATTCCAATTATTAGAAAACCGGTTGAAAGGACCACCATGAGAAAAAGTATGCCAACAGAGGGAATGGCAATAGCCATAACTGATAAGACCACAGTAAGAGCCCCCATTCCTAAATCAAAGGCCCTTGATAATCTAGAATGTGACTTGTGCATTAGGCCGTGTAAGATTGTCGATATTCCGATAAACATTAAACCGAAGGAGACTAGGCTGATTATTACAGCCGAAGTAAACAGAGGCTGGATTAAAGCTAACACACCGAGTGATATTGCTAAAATTCCTAATCCTACACTGGCTGCTCTTGCCGATCTACTCAGATATTTTCCTGCAATGCCAATTGCTATTTTACCTGAGCCCAGTATGAATAATGCTATTGCTAAAATAGTAACTACTGTAAGCATTGCAAGGGCTGGAGATAAGATAATCAGTATGGCAGCAGCTATCGTAACAATCCCAATACCAATCTGAAGGGCCCTGAGGTATTTCGGATATTGGAATTGGGAGGCCATAAAATTGAACCTTTTATTATGATTGCCAGTCTTTTTAAACTTTTTTATTAAGTGTTGACTATAATAATACAAGGAAATGGTGCATACATACAAAACTCATCTTTCGCTCATGTGGGCGTAAACCACAATGCACCTTTATTTGGTCATTTGATTACCATAAAAAATAATCTAATTTCGTTAGTCGAATCGATTTCGATAGAATTCAATAGTATAGCAATTAGGTAACGAAGACTTATTGTCTATATCAACAAATCCACTAGGTTGGACACAAAACCGAACTACATTTACAGATCTTCTAAAGATGATATAACCGTCTAAATATTTCATTCGTCATCGCTGTCATTTTCCTCAGGAAAGGTCACGTTAGCCTTAGAAAAGGTCAAGTTATTGTCTGGTATTTCAATAATTCCTCCCGCTCTTGGACCCACATCTTGATCCAATTTTGGACCTGCTGTAGGATCCTCAAACACGCCATCATCTTGCAGCGGACCAGCTTCTTCTGTCGTCGGAGGTTTCACGAGCTGTTTCTCTGGGTGTCCACATGTTTCGATACATTGCTTTGAATCGCACGTGATTTTGCATGTCTGACAATACGTAACTCCCAGCGTGCTTCCTCCTTCTGGTGATCTCCAGCAACATGTCTTTCCCTTGCTATCAGATTTATCGCCGGTGCAATCTTTACTGCTTTGATAACCGGGAGAGCTTATTTCTGCACAAGCATCAGTAATAGACATTGTAGCTTAAACAAAGGGGACAAGCAAGGCTGCTGTTACCACAAAGATTACAGATCTAAGCTGCATAACCATCCCATGCACCAGTATTATAAAAATTTTTTACTTTTTCCAGTAAAATGAAGAAAAAAGATAATACCAATAGGGAAAAAACTAAATGAAGAAAGCATCCGATAAAATGTATAATCCAAGACCTATTAAGACAAATGGAGTTATTATGTTTCCAAAACGTTGAATGCGAGTCGCTATTAGAGGATAATTGACAAAATAATAAGTAAGTATGCACCAAACCAGTGTCATAGACATAAATATGGTAACAAGTGTGGTAACCTCGCCTACAGTATTATACTTGGCAAAAAGTGGCGTAAATACTCCTATATCATCCCCGCCATTTGATATTGTGATGCCAGAAACTGTGAGCAAAGGAATTATGCCTTGTCCTTTATTACCTTGAAAGGTTTTATTTTTACCAGTTATCCAGTTTCTCTCTTTATGTTCCACTAGTCTTTTGATCCCTATAGCAATAGGAATAAGACCCATTAACGCAATGAGAAAAGGAGGCAACGCCAAGGCAATCAGTGCCCCAAATGCACTAATCATTATTAATACCCCAATTCCCAAGAATTGCCCTACGATGATATGTCGAGCCTGAAAATTGAGACTGGAAAATAACAAGAGGAGGATAAATGTATCATCAATGTTTGAAGCAATAAACGCAGCAATCCCAATCCCAAAAAGACTAAAAAAATCTAACATTAGAGAAATTCACTTAAACAATTTGAGGAAAGTAATATAATTGAATATACTTAAATTTAGTTTCAGGAGGCCTGCATCTTGTTGTTAGATAGGAAAGTCCTATTAACAAGATAGAAGTTAATATCTGACATTGGCAAAAAGCCTTGCGATAACTATACTTCTCGCAGTCTTAGTTTCAGGTGTCGGCCATATCTATCTCGGCATTGTAAAACGAGGAATATTTATTTTGATTGTCGGAATTGCTATATGGATTATCGTTCCATGGTTTGTTCCATTTCCGCTTGGTTGGGTAATTGGTGCTGCTTATTGGATTTGGCAAATAGTAGATGTTTATAGGCTTTATAAAAAGATGAATTTTGGACAAACACAAACGACAGATTTTAGAAAGTAATTACTAAAGTTCATCTACAGTTGAGTAAGCCTCTCGCATCTTGCACACTATCAGTGGCATCAGAGAGAGCATTGTTAATCATAGAAGCATATTGGCTGCTAGGAAGCATAGAAACATAATCACTAGCGGTGCGAATTGAACTTCTCAGGTCAGCTATTACGCTACAAATATCCTGCTCTGATCCATTCTTTGAATTAAAACTAGAATTAACTGCTAATACTTCAGATTGCGCTAACGAGTAAAGTTGACCCAGCAATAAAGTGATCATTGTTGAGCCAATAATCAACAATACATACCTACTAGTAACATATTCTATCATCTTGAATAATTAGCTGATATCTTGTATCTCAAGGTTTACAGTTGAGCAATTGTGGTAACAAACGCTTATTCTCTATATTCATAGTAAATAATATCGTTGAGGTCTCGATTAGTCTCAATTAAATTAGAACTCCGTCGAACACAAAGACATTAAAAATGGAGCAAACTAATCCACTGCGAATTTTTTGCTATGTCTATTCACACATCTCATTATTCTAATGAAAAAGAAAAGTGTTTAGATTCGATAAAGAAATTAAAATTTCTAGTTTCTATTTAGAGGGAGCTTTATTATATTGATACGATTCATTCGTGTGCCTTATGGATGTTCGACTGATGATTCTGTCTTCGTCGTTTCAACGTCACTCGGTAATTTTCTTTCAGTCTCAGTTCCAACATTCTTTTTTGCTTCATCGGCTTCTTCCTTTTCCAGTTTATCAGATTGTTCTTTCTGCATCCTTTCAAGTGCTTCTGTGCTAAATGCAATTTTCTTTAAACTTTTTTCCATACTCTCTATCTGTCCACTTTTTATTAATGCCCAGATCAAAAGTATTCCTGATACTATACTACCGAAACCTATCAAAGCTAATGACGAGACGCCGGCCAGAGTTGCTATGTTTCCCAATTGCGTTCTTTGGGTATCAATATTTGAACTTGCAACAATGGCTACTAAAGCGATTACTCCTCCAGCACTTATCATGACTACAGCAATGATATAGCCAACTGTTCTCCAAAAGCCCATTATCTCTATGCACGATTACCATCTCTAATTTATTTGACTTTGGTAACATGTTTAACTATATTTTTCTTATTTTTTTGATCCATTTGATTTTAAAACTTGCATTTCAAAGATTCTAGGGCCGGGAGAGGATTTAATCCGATTGTAATTCTTACAAGTATGGCGCTTGAGTTCAGTCAGTATATTTAACATGTTACTAGAGTCTCGCAATGCCTAATATGTGCGGAACTTTAAGTAGCTCATCCTTTTGAGAAGGAACTATGTCTAAAATACAAGTTAGTGCAAGAATGACAATTCCCTAAGGTAGGTTGGACGAATTCAAGCAACAGGTAGCCGAGTGTATTGAGCAAGTAAAGGAAAAAGACCCGGGGACTCTTCAATATGACTGGTTTCTTAGCAGTGATAAGACTGAATGTGAAATTCGCGAGGCATATGAAAGTTCTGAGCCCGCCCTACTGCACCAATCCCATCTTCGTGAATCGTTACGGCTACTTTTTGAAAAATTTGGTTCGATTCACTCAGTTGTAATCTACGGTAATCCCTCACCGGCCCTATTAGAAAATGCGAAAGCGAAGGGACTTGAAATAACGGTATTCTCCTATTTACAAGGGCTCTAGACTAACAGATATGCGATTTTTGAAAAGTAAATACTGTCAGATCTCTTCTTTCAATGTTTTGAGCACCCTAGCGTTAGGATTAATTGGATCCAATTGCTCATTTAAATAATCGATAAAGTTAGTTGCAGTTATTATTCCTACAGTTTTGTCTCCCTCCTTAACAATAAGATGTCTTACCTTATCCTGTAACATCAGATTTGCTGCCATTTCCACAGGTAAATTAGGATCAATTGTTGATAGCGGGGAGATCATGAGATGGTGTATCTTGAATTCTTTACTTAGGACATCATGAATACATACGCCCCTTGTGATATCGCGCTCAGTAACGATTCCTATAGCTTGTCCATCTTCATCGACCACTACAAGTGAACTTACATTCTTGTCTAACATCTTCTTTGCAGCTTCTTTTGCACTTTCAGATGTTCGAATAGTCTCTAATTTGGTTGACATTATATCGCTTACTCGCTTTGTCACAGCACCTTGTAACGTCAAAGTTTAATATATTTTGATTAGTAGGGAACATAGGCCTATAGATACCCGAACTTGATATACCGTATGAATACATCTTCTTCCTTTAATTTGTCTCCAGTTACAATTTCGGTTAGATGAACTATGCCAAAAGCACTAGCGTCTAAGTCGAATCCCTTATCTTTTTTCGCACTTTTAACATCTCTGGCATAATTGCTGTTTCTCCCCTACAACGCTTACCTCCGAGATTTCCCGGAGGGCATACTTAAAGGTTAGAATATGTATACTTCCATGATGGCACTAACTGTCAGTGACTTTATGGGAAAAAGAATAGAATCTATTCAAGAATCAACCTCCCTTCAAGAAACAGCAATGAAAATGAAAGACAAGAATGTGAGTTCATTACTGGTTATTGATGCGAGTGAGAGACCAATCGGCATAGTTACTGAGCGTGACATAGTTAGAAAACACTGTATTAATGACGTTCGGACTAGCGAAGTTACAAATAGAGAAATAATGTCTTCCCCTCTTATTACTATTGATTATAGATTGTCGGCATCAATCGCAGCTGATTTAATGTTAAAAAATAATCTAAGGCATCTCCTTGTAATCGACGAGAAATCACATGATGTAAACAAACCCATTGGTATGATTACTCCACTTGACTTTGCAAAGATTGGAGAATATTCAAGGGACCATGAGGATTAAGACAGTATTGAAAAGATATTAGAATATTATATTTGATTAATTCAATAGTCAAAGACTAACTATTTTTATTTAATCTTAAAATAAAACGCCAGAGTAGCAAGAAAAAAAAGGAGTTACTCTGTTGGATTACAGCGTCCTTTGGAGTTTTTTGTTAATGTGGGACAATCTTATTGCACGTGATGTTAGCTTGGGCAGTGGTATTACCGATAGTATCCGTAAAGAAGTTTACACATTCCTTCTTTTTTGCAAATATGGAATGCCAAGCATTTGCTGCCTCGGACACAGTTAACGTCCATATTAAACCAGTTGCTGCAGCGATAGCAAATATAGCGAGCGTTGTTTTAGTCAATTCCATTTTGTATTCAATGTAAAAAATTGTTTCTTATTTATCTGTTATCTGACAATAGCTTATATTCTCGAAAATTGATTGCAAATAAAACTTAGCCTTTGAACCTTAATTTATAAAAGTCTAAACATAACCTTCTTCTGAATACGGATATGTGGCTGCTGTCACTAATACCCATCATGATAACTATGATATTATTGCCAACGTTAGCTTCAGATGCCAATGCAATTATTGTGAATAATACAGATTTTTCACTGACCGTGTTAGAAAATTGGGCATACACAGATCAAAATGATCCTATTGCAAGTATCCTTGGAGTTGGTCCTACTATAGGATTAATACCTAATGAGTTCAGTCATATGCTTCTTAACGCAAGTCTGGCATTGACAGGAAACAGTATTAAAAACGAAGGTGCATACTCGATATTTGCTCTTGACACGGATTACCCATTTAGAAACATTCCCTTAGAAACCTATACACAATATAACATTAATTTGTCTGCGGTAAAAATATTCTCACAAGAAAATACAACGATTGATGGTGAAAAAGCAGTCAAAATTCATAGAAGCCCAAGAAATAATTTAACCAATATAGAAGTGGTAGACTATTATCTAGTCCATAACAGCAAACCTTACTATATTCAATATGCAGCAAATGTTAAGGACTTTCAAAAATACTTGCCTGAATTCGAACAGATGGTTAAGACATTCAAATTTATAAAATAAAAAGTGTGATGAGAACGTTCATGATAACAGAGCTTGCGATCAACAACTGAATGAACGGTTACTCATTTCTTATTTTGTCTTCAGTTTTTATTAATTTAATGACCGTATATAGCATTTAATCAAATATTCTCCTCTTGGAATTTCTCTTTTTCTTCTTCTCTAACTTCCCTTGAAACTGTATTTGCACATATCGATAATTGAGTTAATAGAGGCAAGGATAACTCAACAGGTAAACGTGCAATTCTTTCAATCTCCTCATCATCATAAAAATCTTCAAAACCCGACATAGCCAACAAGAGTTTTATTTGACTAATTCTTTCAGGAATTCTTTCATCCACATCTTTCAATGATCTAGTAATGACATAAAATATTATTAATTATTATCCCCTATAATAGAGTGATTCGAGGATGAGCAGGATAAGTGTTATTGGTTCTGGTGTTGTAGGCAGTGCAACTGGACAAGGCTTTCACAAATTAGGTCATAAAGTTATTTTTTACGACATTTCGAAAGAAAAACTTAGAACTTTAAAGACTAATGGATATAATGTAGCAAATGATTTACATGAAGCACTGTCGCAAACTGACCTCTCGTTTGTTTGTGTGAATACTCCGACGCATAACTCTGAACAAGATCTATCACAGATACTTTCAGTATTACAGCACCTAACAGACTATCTCAATACAGCTGAAAAACAACATTTGTTGGTCTTCCGGAGCACTATGTTACCTGGAACAATGCGTAATGTAGTTGTCAATTATCTTGAAAAAAATTGTAGAGCAAGGAGAGGGATTGACTATGATGTTGTATACAATCCAGAATTCCTAAGACAAGATTCATCGTTGGATGATTTCTACAGTCCTGATAGGGTAATAATAGGTGAGGATCATGCTCAGTTATCCA
>Ga0184623_10000068_pt1 | contig 38716 bp, 35 predicted proteins | sample PLM1_100_b1_FD_133138 | JGI IMG/M metagenome (GOLD analysis project Ga0184623, IMG submission 133138) | Groundwater sediment microbial communities from an aquifer in East River, Colorado, USA - PLM1_100_b1 | ecosystem: Environmental > Terrestrial > Soil > Riparian zone | place: USA: East River... | reverse complement strand
CGGGGTGACCGGACGGCCTTCGATCGCCGCCGTGGCGGCGTCACCGGCGGTTCGCGCGACCGCCCCGCCGATCCCCGGACCGACTCCCAGCCCGACCCCAACGCCGTCACCGACGCCCAGCGCGACACCGGGGCCCACTCCGACCCCGACGCCGGCGCCGGTTCTGGCGATGAACCTCTACCGACAGGGCGACTTCGTCAGCCAGGCAACGAAGGACCATTGCGTCAGCGCAGCGATGCAGATCATGCTCAACATCACTGCCGCGATCGACGATCGCTCGGCCCGGACCCAGGCGCGCATCGACGACCTTGCGGAGTCGCTGTCCAAGGCGCGGAAAGGAGCGACGGAACCGCTCGGCTGGGCCCGCGGCCTGGCGCAGCTCGGCGGCGGCAATTACGACGTCGTCGTCGCACCGACGCGAGGCAAGGCCATTGAGCGTGCAGTGCGGGCGATCCGGGCCACCGGCCGCCCGGCGGGCCTCCTAGTCTGGCGCGGCGCCCACTCCTGGGTTCTGCACGGCTACGAATCGACAGCCGACCCGGCAGGACCGGGCTCGATGACCGTCACCCACCTGTATGTCAGCGATCCCTGGTATCCCCGGATCAGCAGCATCTGGGGAGCCTCTCGCGGCCCGAATGCGCGGATCACGCCGAAGCAACTCGAGGAGGATTTCCTACCCTGGCGACGGCCGACGGGACGCTATCCGGGCATGGACGGCCAGTACGTCCTGATCCTGCCGGTCGCCGGCTGAGGGCAGCCTTAGGCGATCGAGCGGATCCGATCGACGATGTCGGCCTGCCGGTCCGCGTTCAGCGAGCGTTGCGGCGGCAGCGACGCCAGCCACGCCGGAATCTGATCATCGGCGAGGGCCGCACACGCGGCTGTCCGGGCGATGGGCTGGTTCCCGACCACCACCGCCGAGTAGACCTTGACGAGAAAGTCGCGATCCTCGGCGGCCAGCCAGTGCCGGATGCGTTCTGCGTCGCGCATCGCGTGCTCGAGCGGGCTCTCGAGTGGTGCCCATCGGCCGTCCATCCGGCGAATCTCCCAGGAGTTGCCGTGACGCCGCAGGTTCTTGGGGCTCGGAAGCTCGCCGATGATCGCGACGCCGAACGGGCCGACGACGAGATTGCGGATGAGCCTGCCATCCGGCAGCCGAACTGACGGTGCGACGATGTACTCGTCGCCGAGCGCGTCTCCAACGCTGCCGACCGGCCCGGTCTTCGGGGGCCGGAGGACTGTCGCCGCGACGACCGAAAGGCGGATCGTCCCGACGATCGCGAGACACGGTGGAACGACCAGCGACAGGCCCCAGACAAGGCCGCCGATCAGCATCTGGTCGAGACTTGGCCTGACGACGCTGGGGGTGAGTCCGCGAATGATCGGAGTCGCAAACGCCAGCCACGCCAGCCCGAGGCCGCCGAGCAGGAGGACGCCGCCGACGACGGTGCCCAGGAGGAGTGGCCCACGAGCTGGCCGCAACACGTGCGTCGACTGGATCAGCTGCATGCGTCCATCGTGGCGGCCGGAGGGCCCTCGGCCAATGACTCCATCGGGCCAGGTCGATCTGGCCGACTGGGCCACGGACCACCCCGTAGTCCACCGTACTATCCGCGCTCCGGTGTCGGTCGGCACCGATTCGCCGCTGGTCTTTGCGCGTTAGGGCCTGGCCAGTGGGAAACCCGTACCATAGCGACCCCCCGCTCAGCCCGGCATGGTTTGGCCAGCACTGGGTGACCATGCCCGGAGCGGAGGCCTTATCTCTTGTCGTTCATTCGTGTTCAAGCGGCATCGCGAGGAGCCCGGGCGATGCCTCGCGCGGTCGCTGCCGCCGTCGTGCTGCTGCTGGCGATCGCCTTGCCAGCCGGCGCCGGCGAGGGCCCGACGAAGCTGCTGGACGCCTCCGCCGGACCGCGGACGGGCACGTCAAAGACGACGATCTCCTTCACCGTCACGTACCGGAACCGCGAGGGCTCCGCACCCGACTACGTCCGGGTCCTGATCGACGGGTCCGCCCACGCAATGAGGGGCGACGGCGGCACAGACTGGAAGCAGGGCGTCGAGCACCAGTTCACGACCAGACTCCCGGTCGGCGTCCACGAGATCGCGTTCGATGCCGCCGATACGCGGCGCTTCATCGCCACGGCCGACGGCGGAACGGTCACGATCGAGGATCCGCCGCCTCCGACGCCAGCGCCGACCCCCGTCCCGACACCGGTCTCGACGCCTGCGCCCACGCCCGCGCCGACGCCGGCGCCCACGCCAGCTCCGACGCCGAACCCAACACCTGCGCCCATCGGGCCCCCCGCCCCGACGCCGACCCCGGCATCGAACCCGCAACCGACATCGACGCCGTCTGCGAACGGCCTTCCAACGCCGGGGAGCAGCGCCAATACGGATCCAGGCGGAGGCATCATCGACGGCGGCTCGCCCGGCGACGGTGATCCACTTGGCGGACCGGAAACCGGCAGCGGAGGCCCGGGGGCTCCCGGTTCAACCGACCCCGGCTCGCGTCCCGGCGTCTCGCCCGGGGAAGGGAGCACAACCGCGGGCGGCCCGGGCACGGGCGGCACGGGCGGTCCTGCGGGCGGCACGTCCGGTCCCGCGGGCGGTACGCTCGGCGCCTCCACCACGGATCCAGGAACGGGATCCGGGGACGCGAGCTGGGGCGCGCTGGCGGTGGCACTGCAAACTCTCGGCCTCGATGCCGACTCGCCGTATCTGTCCCTCATGTCGACCCTGGTCGGAACGACCGGAGCCGTGGCGATGGCGATGGCCTTTGCGATCTTCGGCAAGAAGCGCCGCGACGAGGAGCCCCCGGCACCCGACGAGGTGCTGCAGGCGAATGCAGCCCGAGGAAGCGCAGTCGCCGCGTCCGGCGCGCTGATTCGAGGCGTCGTCGCCAACCCGGGGATGCCCGCACCCCTCGACGTCGAGGCAAGCATGCCGCGCTGGCGCCGGCCGTCCCTCCTCGAAGCCCGTAAGGCGGATCCCGCGCGTAACCCGACGACGCCGCATCGGATGAGCTTCGAGGACGGCCGGGTCGGCCCTGCCGAAGGCTACGAGCGCCGCACGATCCGCTATCGCGTCGTCCGCCTGCTGGACGCGCCGGACGAGCTGCGATCGGCCGACATCGGCCAGCTCGACCAGGGCGACGAGGTCCAGCTCATCGACAAGTCGGGCGCGTATTGGCTGGTCCTCTGTCCCGACGGCCGGCAGGGCTGGATCCACAAGATGACGCTCGGCGACGTCGTCAACCAGGAGCCCTCGCCGACCGCGGCAGAGGCCTGGGGAAGCACCGAGCCCGACGGCGACGTCCTGTCTGCCTTCCTGGCGGCCCGCGCCCGCGCCTGACGCCCGCGCCCGACGCCCCACCAGGGCGACCAGCCTCCCGCACAACCATCGATGGCTTGGCCGCCACGCCGCGATGCGTCCGGCTGGCCGTTCGGCGCCTAGAATGCGGTCATGCCCGCCGGGTTCACGAGCGCGCAGTTCGTGGGGCGCGAGTCGGCGTTCACGAGGCTCGCCCCTGCGCTTGAGGCCGCCACCGCGGGTGTATCGACGACCGTCCTGATCGAGGGCACCGGCGGCGTCGGCGTGAGCCGGTTTCTCACGGAGGCGACCGCCCGGCTGACCGCCCTGGCCGAACCGTTCACGGTGCTCCGCGGTCGGTCGGTGCCAGCCGGTACCGATGAGCCCTACGCACCGATCCTCCAGGCGCTGCGCCCGACGCTCGCCGCCCTGTCGGACGACGACCTCGTAACGCTGCTCGGGCCCGGCGTCGAGGACCATCTCCGGCTCATGCCGGAGCTCCACGTGAGGCTCTCGCGGGCCGGCGCCGTTCCCCCGCAGCCAAGCGTCACGTCGGCAGAGCGGCGCCAGGCTCGGCTCCTGGAAGGCGTTCTCGGGGTCCTCGGCAGGCTAGGAGATCGTCAGCCGGTCATGCTCGTGCTCGAGGACCTCCATCACGCCGACGCCGGCACGCGGGCCTTCGCGACGTTCCTTGCCCAGGTCCAGCGGCCGCACCGCGTCTGCTTCGTCGCGTCCTACCAGCCCGACGAGGTGACGCGCTCGCACCCGTTGTCGGCCGATGTCATCGCCATGACCGCTGCGCGACGTCCCGCCGAGCGCTTCCGCATCGAGCCGCTGGTCCGCGACGAGCTCGCCGATCTCATCCAGGGGATCGAGGGCGAACGACCAACCGGATCGGCGCTTGTCCTTGCCGCGGAGCGGAGCGGCGGCATTCCGCTCATCGTCGAGGAGCTGGTGGCAGCCCGGCGTGAGCTGTCGGGGTCGTTGCTCACCGGCCGGTTCGAGGACCTCGTCATCGCCCGCCTCGCGCTCCGATCGCCGGAGTGCCGGCGCGTCCTCCGCCTGCTCGCGCCGGCGGGCCGGCCGCTGACGATCCCCGAGCTCGCCGATGCTGCGGCGGCCTACGAGCTGACGGCGGACGGGCGTCTGCCGCCTCGCTCGTCGAGCCTGCCCCGCCGCGGCGAAGGACCGATCGACGCCGACCTCACGGCCGGGCTGGCCGAGGGGGTCGAGCATGGGCTGATCGAGGTCGGCGAGGCGGGCGTCGACTTCCGGCACGAACTTGTGGGTCGAGCGGTCGTGGTGGACCTCCTGCCAGGTCAGCGGCATCGTCACCACCTCGCCCTGGCCGCCGGGCTGGTGGCCCATCCCACGGCGGCGGCCTGGCACTGGCACGAGGCCCACGCGACGGCCGAGGTCCACGAGGCGGCGGTCGCGGCCGCGGGACGGGCCGAGGCCGTGCACGCGCCTGGCGACGCGCTCACCGCGCTCGAGCTCGCCCTGTCGTCGATTGGTCCGAACGGGCGGGCATCGGCCCAGGCGGGCGCCGAGGCCCAGCCAGGCGGCGACGCCGAATCCGATCCCGTGCCGCTCCAGATCCGGGCTGCCGAGGCGGCCTTCGCCGCCGGTCGCCCGGCCAGGGCCACGGCCTACATCGAGACCGTGATGAGCACGCTCGACGAACGTCGCGACCGGACGGCCCTCGGGCTGCTCCACGAGCGGCTCGGGCGCTACCGGCGGGCCGCCGGGGACAGCGACGGGGCGGTCACGGCGCTGGAACGCGCCGTCGCCCTCGTCCCTGCCGAACCAACGGTGGAGCGGGCGACGGTCCTCGCCGCGCTGGCCCAGGTCAAGATGCTGGAGGGCACGTTCTCCGACGCGGAACGGCTGGCGCGAGAGGCAATCAGTGTCGCGGAGGCGTGCGGGGCGGACGGTCGAGCCCAGCTCGCCCACGCGACGACGACCCTCGGCGTGTCACTCGGCTGGGGCGACGACCCCGAGTCCGGCGTTGCGCTGTTGCTCGAGGCGCGGGCGCTGGCCGAGGAGGCCGTCGACCACGACGAGCTGTTCCGCGTGTACGCCAACCTCACGACGGTCCTCGACCTTGTCGGCCGCCGCGAGGAAGCGGTGAAGGTCGCGTACGAGGGGATCGAGGCGACCCGTCGGGCGGGGCTCGAGGCGGTCTACGGCAACTTCCTGCGGGGCAATGCCGCGGATTCGCTGTTCCTCCTGGGTCGCTGGGCCGAGTCGCGGGCTCTGAGCGCCACGGCCCTCGAGTGGAGCCCTGCCGGCGTCGCGTTCGTTAATTCAGTGGACAGTCTCGCGATCGTCGAGATCGAGACGCGGGCCGGCGAATACGCGGGCCGCCTGCTGGGGCAGCTCCTCCTCGAGCTCGAGACCGTCCGGGATTCGCAGCATGGCGTGCCGGTCTATCGAGCGGCGGCATCGTTCGCCCTGTGGCGGAACGACCACGCCGATGCCCGACGGGCGGCCGAACGGGGCTGGCAGCTCGTCGATGGGTCCGAGGACTGGAGCCTGGTCGCCAAGATGGCAGCGACGGTGGCGGAGGTCGATGCCGCCGCTGGTGCCGACGCCCGCGCGCGGCGCGACCTTGCGGCCCTGGCCAACGCGCGATCGCGGGCCGCCCAAGTGGTGACCGAGGCGGAGGCGTCTGCCAAGGCGTCCGGTGTGTCCAGCGCCATCGGCTCGCGCCGCGAGGCTGACGCGTACCTCGCTACCGCGGCCGCCCATCGCGGCAGGCTCGAGGGCCGCGACAACGCGGCCGACTGGGCGGCGGTTGCCGATTGCTGGCACCGGCTCGGCAATCCGTACGAGGTGGCCCGGGCGCGCTGGCGGGAGGCGGAGGCCATGCTCGCCAGCGGGGAGGGGCGCAAGTCGCGGGCGCGGGCGCGGGCGCCGCTCCAGGCCGCCGCGGCGATCGCGCTGAGCCTCGCGGCACGACCCATGCTCCGCGAACTGCGGGAGCTCGCGGGGCGAGCCATGATCCGCCTGCCCGAAGGCATCGACGAGCTCCTGGCAGAAGATGGCCTTGCGCCCGCAGCGCCCATCACAGGCGGCGGGACGCCCTCGGCCCTCGTCCGCGGCGTCGTCGGCGAGGCGCCCGCCCCGCGCTCCGACACGTTCGGCTTGTCGCGCCGGGAGCACGAGGTCCTCGCCCTGATCTCCGAGGGCCGGACGAACCGCGAGATCGGCGAGCGGCTCTTCATCAGCCAGAAGACCGTCGGCGTCCACGTCGGGAACATCCTTGCCAAGCTCGGCGTATCGGGCAGGGTGGAGGCCGCCGCTGTCGCGATCCGCCTCGGGCTCGCCGGGGATCGCTGAGCGCGACAGGATCGGGTCGCGGCGGGTAGATTCGCTCCGACATCCCTGCGCCGCCCGCGCACCAACAAGAGGTTGCCCGATCATGCCCCGCCTGCCGCTCGCTGCCCTCGCCCTCATCGCCGTCGCGGCCTTGGCCGTGACCGCGTGTTCCAGCGCCTCGGGGCCCGGCTGGACCTATGCTCCGGCGCCGTCCGTGACCCCGGCGGCATCGGGCTCGGGCTCGCCGTCGGCTGCGCCGTCAGGGTCGGCGGCACCTAGCGCAGCAGCTACACCCGCCCCGAGCGCGACAACGTCTGTCCCATCGTCCGACAGCCCCGGCGGCACGGACCTGACGGTCACGGCTCAGGACGGCGCAGCGACATCCGGGTTCGACCCGAAGACGCTTGAGGGTCCGGCGAACACGCCGTTCACGGTCGTCTTCGACAACCAGGACACCACGACCAGCCCGCACAACTGGGCACTCAAGGATTCGACCGGCGCCAAGGTTGACATCGGCGACACGTCGTTCATCAGCGGGCCGGCGAAGAAGGAGTACCAGGTCCCCGCGCTTGCCCCGGGCGACTATCCGTTCCTGTGCGAAGTCCACCCCGCGGCGATGACGGGGACGCTGACCGTCAAGTAGCGTTCGGGTCGTGGATCCCGCCGGCCAGCTCTGCTACTGGGACGCCTACGCCCGCTCGGTCGAGGCTCGGGTCGTGGCGCTCGATGGCCCGGAGGACGCACCGCTCGTCGTCCTCGACCGGACGGTGTTCTACCCGGGCGGCGGAGGGCAGCCGTCAGACCGGGGACTGATGCTGCGGACTTCCGACGGCCGCTCGTGGACCGTCCGCGGTGCGAAGAAGGCGGCCGGCGACATCGTCCACGAGCTCGAGGTCGGCGGCGACGGCCCGCCAGAGGTCGGCGACGTCGTCTCGGTCGACCTCGACTGGGCCCGCCGCTTCGCGCTGATGCGGACCCACACCGCCCTTCACGCTCTGTGCGGCGTCGTCTGGCGCGACTATGGCGCGCTCGTCACCGGCGGCAACATGGAACCCGGCGGCGGACGGATGGACTTCGAGTTCGAGCGGATGAGCGGCGAGCTCGTCGACGAGATCGAGGCGAAGGTGAACGAGGAGCTGGTCGCCGCGCGCGAGGTCCGCGTGGATGTCCTGCCCCGCGACAAGGCCTTCGCGATCCCGGATTTGATCCGGACGAAGGTCAATCTCCTGCCCGAGGGAATCGAGGAGATTCGAACGATCGAGATCGTCGGGCTCGACCTCCAGGCCGACGGCGGGACCCACGTCGCCAACACCCGCGAGGTCGGCGGGATCCGCGTCACCGGCTACGAATCGAAGGGCCGGATCAACAAGCGGATCCGCATCCAGCTCGTCGATGCGGGCTAGTCTCGGTCTCGCTGCGGGCTCGCGTCAGACAGTCGCGAGACGTGCAGCCGGCGCGGATTGTTCGACCGGATCGACGGCGCGGAACCAGCCGGGTAGCCCTCGGACTAGCTCCGGCTCTCCGAAGACCCGAACCGATGCGTCAGCGATTGCGTCCGCCCAACCGCGAAGGCCCCTGGCGATCGGGTAAAGGGCCGCGGCTTCGGCCTCGACGTACACGTATCGCTCGACAGGCAGGCACGGATCCTCGATGCAGAGCGCCGGTTCGACCTCGCGTTCGAGGACCAACCAGCCACGCTTGGCTCGCGTACCTTCGATGTCGAGCTCGACGACGATTCGGCCGCGCGGGATCGCGTTCCGGTCAACACGGTGGCTGAGCCAGGCGAGGATGACGTCCGGGTCGCGTTCGGCCCAGATCGGATCCTCGGGGACCCACCTCTTCGACCAGGCCCAGAGCCCGCGCATGATCGGCTGCAGCTCAAGGCCGGACGGGGTCAGGCAGTAGCCCGGTACGCCTGCCCCGGAGCGCCGCTCCCGGGCGATGATCCCCAGTTCCTCGAGCTTGCGCAGACGAGCGGCCAGAACGGACCGGCTGATGCCGGGCAGCCCGGCGGCGAGGGCGTTAAACCCGGTGGTGCCATGCATCACGAGCTCGCGCAGGATCACCAGGCTCCAGCGGTCACCGAGATGCTCGACAGCCTTCGTGTAGGAGCAATAGTCCCCATCGATGCCCATGGGCTGCATTCTCCCACTGCCCGTCCAGCAACAGAAGTTCGCCGTTCGAACTTCCTCTCCTTCAGGACTGCTCCTAGCGTGGAGCCACGCTCACACGCCGACGAAAGGGAGTTCGTGATGACGACAAGAGAGATGACGATGGCACCAGCCGATGCGCGGACCGACCATTATCGCCAGGTCGAACGAGCGATGTGGAATCGGTTCGGACTGGATCCGGTAGAGCGATTCGTGGAGCTCGCCGCGCCGCGGCTGCGGCTGCGGCTGCGGCTGCTTGAGGTCGGAACGGGCGAGCCGCTACTGTTCGTCCACGGCACTGCCGGGCCTGGGGCATGGCCCGCACTGATCCGCGAGCTCGAGGGCTTCCGCTGCCTCATCCTGGACCGGCCGGGCTGGGGCCTTAGCTCCGCGCTCGACTATTCAAAGCACGATTACGCAACGGTGACCGCCAGCGTGCTGCGCGGCGTGCTCGACGGGCTCGGGATCGACCGGGCGAGCGTGATCGCCAATTCGATCGGGACCGTCTGGGCCCTCCGCGTGGCGGCTCAGCACCCGTCGCTGGTGAGCCACCTCGTGCTACTGGGCGGAGGTCCCATCGTCCCGGAGGTCCACGTCCCGGGCATCATCCGGCTCATCGCCTCACCTGTCGGGGCGGTCATGGTCCGCCTGCCGGACAGTCCGGGCCGGGTGCGATCGATCCTCCGCCACGGCGGGCACGAAGCCAGCCTCGATGCGGGACACCTTGACGAGTTCATCAAGTGGCGGGCGGCCCTGGGCCGCGATACCGCTTCGATGCACAACGAGCGAGCGATGATCCGGGCCCTCGTGCGCGGGACGGCATGGCGACCTGGGCTGACCTTCGAGGACGCCGAGCTCGGAGCGATCCAGCAGCCGACGCTCTTCGTCCACGGAACCGCAGATCCGACCGGCAGCGTGGAGCTATGGCGTCGCGTCATGGGACTGCTGCCCAACGGCCGGCTGGAGGTTGTGGACGATGCCTCGCACGAGCCCTGGATCGAGGATCCTGGCGGGATCGCGAGCCAGATCCGCCGGTTCGTGGGCGGCTAGGAGCCCGTTCCGCGGTTCACGATCGGCGTGATGTGGTCGACGATGAGGCCATCGACGCCGTACATCTCGAGTATCTCGTCGGTGATCCCGGTCTCCGCGGCCGCCCACCAGGCGAACACCTTTCGACCCGCTTCGTGGGCCTGGCGCACCATGTCCGGGTTCAACAGGACCATCTCGGCCATCGGGCAGACGTACGCGGCGTCGGCAGGCGGAGTCGAGATGTCGAACTGCCAGATGCCTGTGAGCCAGCATGCCTTCGCATCGGGCGCCAGCCGGCGCAGCTCTTCGAGCGTCGCCGGCTCGAAGGCTTGGATGACGGAATCGTCCAGATAGCCCTTCGCGCGGAGGAGATCCACCAGCTGGGCAGTCAGGCCCGGATTTTCGAGGCCGTCCTTGATCTCCGGGAGGATCGGAATGTCTGCCTCCTTGGCGAGGTCGACGATCGCCGCGACGGTCGGGATCCGGGCGCCTCCGCCGGCGTCGAGCGCCTGGGCCTCGGCCAGCGTCAGGGCCGTGATCGGCCCACTCCCGCTCGTGGTCCGGTCGACCGTGTCGTCGTGAAGCACGATCAGGACGCCGTCGGCCGTCCGGCGGACGTCGAACTCAAGCCAGTCGGCGCCGGCCTCGATCGACGCCTCGAAGGCGGCGACCGTCCCTTCCGGCGCGTCGCTGCCGGCGGGCCCGCCGCGATGGGCGATCACCGCGAGAGGTTGAGCTGCAGGTGTGCGCCGCAGCCAGGCAAGCCCGTACCAAACGACCGTGGCCGCAAGAACAATCAACAAGACTTGTGCGACGCGGCGCCGGCGGGAGCGCTGTCGAGCGGTGGGATTCCCGGGCGTCATCGATCCTCCTGGATCGCACATGATCCACCCGGTAGCGAGCCTTCACCGATCGGCCTCATGACGCCATAGACTGGCGGCCTGACCCACCGACCGAGAACCGGAGGTCGCCCGACGATGCCGCCCATTGACCTGGGAGTGCAGCTCGACATCTCCTTTCGGCTGCTCGTCGCATCCGTGCTCGGGGCGGCGATCGGGCTCGAGCGCGAGCTCCACGCCCACCCGGCCGGAATGCGGACACACCTGCTGGTCTCCCTCGGGTCCGCGGCGTTCACGGTCCTATCCATCTTCTTCTTTCATGCGCCCGATGGCGCCATCTCGACCGACCCCTCACGGATCGCCGCCCAGATCGTGTCGGGCATCGGCTTCCTGGGCGCCGGGGCCATCCTCAAGTACGGCACCTCGGTGCGCGGTCTGACGACGGCGGCCAGCCTCTGGGCTACGGCAGGCGTAGGCATGGCCGCCGGGGCCGGCGCATGGTTCGTCGCGGTCGTGACGACCGTGCTCATCGTCTTCTCCCTCGGGCCACTCAACTGGGTCATCTCGCGGTTCGGCGTCCGCCGAGACCACCTGTTCCGGCTCCGCGTCGCAACCGGCCGGCTCGAGGCGCTCGGGGAGATCTCTCGATCGCTGACCGGCGCTACCATCGAGATCGCCGGAGTCAACACCCAGCGTGTCGGCAAGGGCCGCTACGAGATCGAGCTCGACCTCCGCCCGCCGTCTGGCACGAAGCTGGAGACGATCATCGCGGCGGTGTCCTCCGTGCATGACGTCGAGGTCCTGGAGTCAGGCGCCCCGACGGAGTAGCCCGGGTATCGCCGGCTCACGAGCAACCTCGGATTCACGCCCGGCGTGAACATGCGACGAGGCGGACAGGCAAACCGGGCCTTGATGGCCCTCGGGAGGCGGAATCTGCAGGAGATTCTCGCCGTGCGTGCCAATCGGGCAGATGAGACGTTTACCTGGTTCCTTGTGCCCGCCCCAAGAGAATCGAGAGGGGCGGTGTACCCGACCGCCGGCTCAGACCGCCTTGACCGCCGCAACGAGCGCCGCGAGGCCTTCCTTCGCGTCGGCGAAGAGCATCCCCGTCTTCTCGTTCGTGTAGAGCTCGTTGTCGATGCCGGCGTAGCCGCGGCCCATCGAGCGCTTGATGACGACGATCGACTTCGCCTTGTCGACGTCGAGGATCGGCATGCCGGACACCGGTGAGCCGGGCCGCCGTGCGGCCGGGTTCGTGACGTCGTTGGCACCCACGACGAGCGCGACGTCGGCCCGCTCGAACTCGGGGTTGATCTCCTCCATCTCCTTGAGCTGCGGGTAGGGGACGTTCGCCTCGGCGAGGAGGACGTTCATGTGCCCCGGCATCCGGCCCGCGACCGGGTGGATGGCGTACTTGACGTCGACCCCCCGCTCCTCGAGCAGTTCGGCCAGCTCGCGGACCGCATGCTGGGCCTGGGCGACGGCGAGGCCGTAGCCGGGCACGACGATCACGTGCTGGGCATAAGCCAGCTGGATCGCCACGTCGTCGGCGCCGATCGAGCGGACCGAACCGCCGCCTGCCACAGCGCCGCCCTCGCCACCTTCCCCGCCGCCGAATCCCCCGATCATGATGTTCATCACCGATCGGTTCATCGCGTCGGCCATGAGCTTCGTGAGGATCGCACCGGACGCCCCGACGAGCGCGCCGGCGATGATCAGGACGTCATTGCCCAGCACGAACCCGGCCATCGCGACCGCAGTCCCGGTGAACGAGTTGAGCAGGCTGATCACGACGGGCATGTCGGCGCCACCGATCGGCAGGACCATCGTGACGCCGAAGGTGAGCGACGCGGCGAGGATGAGGAGCATGACCGGCACGCTGAGGTTGCCCGCCCAGAGGTAGATCGCGCCGATCACGGTGACGGCGGCGAGCGCCGCCGTGACGATCCGGCCGCCCGGGATGAGGATCGGCTTGCCCGGGATCAGTCCTTGGAGCTTGCCCGACGCGATGAGCGAGCCGGTGAACGTGATGCTGCCGATGACGATGTCGAGGACCGTCGCGACGTTGATCTGCGGCGCCGGCGCAGAGGTGAGCCCGAGGTAGTCGTCGATCGCAATCAGCGCCGCCGCGCCGCCGCCGACCGCGTTGAACAGCGAGACCAGCTGCGGCATCGCCGTCATCTTCACGGTTCGCGCGCTGTACAGGCCGGCGCCTCCGCCGATGACGATGCCGAGGACGATGATCAGCCAGCCGATGCCGTTGAAGTCCTCGCCCCCGTCGGCCGGGCGAGCGAGGAGGTAGACGGCCGTCGCGACGATCGCGAGGACCATGCCGCCGGCCGAGAGCAGGTTGCCGTTACGGGCGGTCGCCGGCGAGTTCATGCGCATCAGGCCGAGGACGAACGCCGATGCGGCCGCCAACCACGCGAGGCGGACGAGGATCGAGACCGTCTCGAAATCCATCGTCAGCCTTCCGCCCGCTCGGTGGGCGTCGGGGCCACCGGCTTCTTCCTGAACATTTGGAGCATCCGGTCGGTGACGACGTAGCCGCCGACGACGTTCATCGTCGCGAAGGCCACCGCGATGAGCGACAGAAGCTGACTCGCGGCATCATGTGCCTCGACCGCGATGAACATCGAGCCGACGAGCACGATCCCGTGGATCGAGTTGGCGCCCGACATCAGGGGGGTGTGGAGCGTCGCAGGGACCTTGCTGATGACCGCGAACCCGACGAGGATCGCCAGGACGAAAACGGTCAGCGCGGACAGCAGTTCGGGGCTCACGCGGGACCTCCGGCAGGGGCTGCGCCGGCGGGCGCGGCGGGTTCGAGGAGTTTCTTGGTCGCCTCCTGGACGACCTCGCCGCCATGGCTGATGACCGTGGACCTCGTCACCTCGTCCTCGAAGTCGAGGTTGAGTGCGCCGTCCCTGACCATCCCGAGCAGGAGGGCCGAGATGTTCCGGGCGTAGAACGCCGACGAGCCGCTCGGCATTGTCGCCGGCAGATTGTCCGGCGCGATGATCGTCACCCCGTTGTCGGTCACGATCGTCTCGCCGGCCTTGCTCAGCTCGACGTTGCCGCCCAGCGCCGAAGCCGCCATGTCGACGATGACCGAGCCGGGCTTCATGCCCTTGACGGCGTCGGCGGTCACTAGGAGCGGCGGGCGGCGGCCGGGGACCTGGGCGGTCGTGATGACGACGTCCATCGTCGCGATGTGGCCGTTCAGCTCGGCCTGCTGGGCCGCTTGCTCCTCGGGGGTGAGCTGGCGGGCGTAGCCGCCTTCGCCGGAGGCGTCGACTGCGGTCTTGAGAACCAGGAACTGGGCGCCGAGGCTCTGGGCCTGCTCCTTCGTCTCGGCCCGGACGTCATAGGCCCTGACGACCGCGCCGAGCCGCTTCGCCGTGCCGATCGCCTGGAGCCCGGCGACACCGATCCCGAGGATCAGGACATTGGCCGGTTTCGCGGTTCCCGCGGCCGTGGTCAGCAGCGGGAAATAGCGACCGAACGCGTTCGCGGCGATCAGGACGGCCTTGTAGCCACCGACGTTCGCCTGGGAGCTCAGGGCGTCCATCGACTGGGCTCGGCTGAGCGTCCGCGGGATCGCGTCGAGGCTGATCGCCGTCACGCCCTGCTTGGCGAGCGCCTCGGCGGTCTTCGGGTCGATAAGCGGGCTCAGAAACCCGATCACCGCCTGGCCCGAGCGCATGGCCTTGATCTCCGATTCGCTCGGCTTCTGGACGCGGAGGATGACATCCGACTGGGCGTTGAGATCGGTGGTCGAGACGATCGAGGCGCCGGCTACGGCGTAGGCCTCGTCGGGGATGAGCGCGCCCGCGCCGGCGCCCTTCTCGACGAGGATCTCCAGCCCGGCTGCTGTCAACCTGCCGAGCGCTTCGGGTACCAGGGCGACGCGCCGCTCACCGGGCGCGGTCTCCTTGGCGACGCCGACCTTCATGGGCACCACCTGACTTGGGATGTGGCATCGTGTTGGATCGCCCGAAAGGATAGCGGGCGGGACGCGCCCGCGTGGCCGGCGGAAGGTTGCAGTTGGGTCGCTGGCGGGACGGGGGCGCCTCAGCGGTCGCGGCGCAGGCTGACGATGAGCATCGCCCCGTCCTCGTCGCCGGTGACCTCGGCGTCGTGGGGGACGGTACCATCCCAGCGGACGTAGTCGCCCGGCGCCGCGTCGATGACGTGGTCGCCCTGCGTCATCCGGAACGAACCGCGCAGGACGATGTGGTGCTCGTCGCCGGCGTGTGCGTGCGCACCCGTACGCGACCCGGGCGGGGCGGCGACCTCGACGATCGAGATGTCACGCGACGTTCCCCCGTCGACCCGCTCGATCCGCCCAAGCTCGATCTCCCGGACGGAGCGGTCCGCCTTGCGGACGACCTGCGGCGCGGGTGCCTCGTCGATGAAGAACCAGGCGATCGGTACCTCGAGGGCGTCGGCCAGCGTCGCAAGGCAGGTGAGTGACGGCTGAGCCTTGTCGTTCTCGATCTGCGACAGGTAGCCGATGTTCAGTCCACTCCGCTCGGCGACGCCCGCGAGGGTGAGACCTCGCTCGGCCCGCCAGCGACGGACCTGGGTGCCGACCGCCGGCCGGCGGCGTTCGTCGATCGTCATTGGAATTTGCCTCAGGAAAACTGGTATTGACAGCAGCCAACTATCGGGTCTATGTTGTGCCTGCACCAAAGATTGATTGATGAGAGCCAACTCGTCAAGCACGAAAACGGAGGAACCAGTCATGGACATCGCGATCATCGGCGCCGGCAACGTCGGCAAGGCCTTGGGAGGCTCACTCGTGCGCGCCGGCCACAATGTGACCTTCGCCGCCACCCATCCGGAGCATGCGGCCGAGGCCGCCACCGGTCTCCAGGCTCGCGCCGCAGCATCGAACATCGAGGCAGTCAGCGCAGCTGACCTCGTCATCCTCGCCGTCCCGGCCAGTGCCCTCGGCGCCGTCGCCCGGGAGATCGGCGACTCGGCGGCCGGCAAGGTCGTCGTTGACGTCTCCAACCGCCCGACCCCGGACCCCGCGGGCCCCTCGACCTCGCTCGCCGAGGAGCTCCAGGCGCAGCTGCCCGGCAGCAAGGTCGTCAAGGCGTTCAACACCGCGTTCGCCTCAACACAGGCTGATCCGTCGGTCTCGGGCATTGCCGCTGACGGCTTCGTCGCGGGCGACGACGCCACGGCCAAGCAGACCGTCCTCGACGTCGTCGAATCGATTGGGTTCCGGCCCGTCGACGCCGGTTCGCTGGCGGCGGCCCGCACCCTCGAGGGCATGGCCTGGCTGAACATCAATCGGGCGATCGCCGGCGGCTCCTGGCAGGACGCCTGGGTCCTCGTCGGTCCGCAGTCAGCCGCCGATGCATCCCGCAATTGACCCGCGAGTGAGACTGATCGCATGAGCATCCCTGTCGCCCGCCTGAACCACGCCGTTCTCTTCGTTCGCGACGCCACGAAATCCGCCGAGTTCTACGGCAAGGTCTTCGGCTTCGTCGTTGCTGGCAGCGAGTTCGGCGGCCAGGCGATCTTCATGCGATCACCCCTCGCCGACAACCACCATGACCTCGGGCTGTTTTCGGTTGGTCCGGACGCGCCGCGTCCGGCGCGGGGGTCCGTCGGCCTGTACCACCTCGCGTGGGAGGTCCCCACGATCGAAGACCTGGCCGATGCGTCGCGGGTCCTCCAGGAAGCTGGCGCCCTCGGCGGGGCGAGCGACCACGGCGTCTCGAAGTCGCTCTACGGCCACGATCCCGACGGCAACGAGTTCGAGATCATGTGGCGCGTCCCACGCGACGCCTGGGGCGAGTACGAGACGAAGGGCGTCGTGATGCCGCTTGACATCGAAGCCGAGGTCGCCCGGTTCGGGTCGAAGGCATGACAACCGACTGACCGCAGCGGGGGCGTCCAGCCGCGCTTTAGCCGCTGACTCCCCGGCCAGCGATAATTCCCTACATGGCGCACCTGCTCGCGCTGTCGATGCCTCTCCTCGCGGCCGCGACGCCCGCGGACCTGGTGGCGGCGCGGAGCCAGATGGCGCTGACCCTGGGGTTCCACATCGTCCTGGCCTGCCTCGGCGTGGCGCTGCCCGCGATCATGCTGATCGCCGAGGCTCGCGGCCTCCGCCGCGGCGACCAGGACGCGCTGCTCCTCGCCCGGCGCTGGTCGAGCGTCGTCGCGGTGACGTTCGCCGTCGGGGCCGTGTCGGGGACCGTGCTGTCGTTCGAGCTGGGCATCCTCTGGCCGGGCCTGATGGGCCAGTACGGGGCCGCCTTCGGTATTCCGTTCGCCGTTGAGGGCATCTTCTTCTTCGTCGAGGCGATCTTCGTCGCGATCTACATCTACGGCTGGGACCGCCTGTCGCCGCTTGCTCACTTCCTGAGCGGCATTCCCATCGCGATCGCCGGCCTCGGCGGCACGGTCTCGGTCGTGGCCGCCAACGCCTGGATGAACCAGCCCGCCGGTTTCACGATGGGTGCCGACGGCAGGATCAGCGAGGTCCGGCCGCTCGAGGTGATCTTCAACGGGGCGACCTGGTACGAGGTGCCTCATATGCTCCTGGCCGCATACATGGTGACCGGGTTCCTCCTGGCGTCGGTCTACGCGATCGGGATGCTCCGCGGCCGGCGTGACGCCTACACGCGGCTCGGGTTCACGATCCCGTTCGTCGTCGCGGCCATCGCCGCTCCGATCCAGATCGCGGTCGGCGACGTGGCGGCACGCGAGATCGTCAAGCACCAGCCGGCCAAGTTCGCCGCGATGGAGCTCGTGACAGAGACCGGTCCGCAGCGGCCGATCGTGCTGGGCGGCATCCTCGTCGACGGCGAGGTCCGCTACGGGCTCGAGATCCCCGGGCTTGTGTCGTTCCTCGCCGGATTCGACGTGAACACCGTCGTCATCGGCCTCGACCAGGTCCCGCTCGACGAGCAGCCGCCGGCGAACGTCGTCCACCTCGCCTGGGATGCCATGCTCGCCTGCGGGTTCGCGCTGCTCGGCCTCGCGGCGTGGTTCGGCCTGCTTCGGCTCCGGCGCCGCGACCCGACAGAAAGCACCTGGTTCCTGCGCGGAGCGTCGATCGCCGGGCTCCTGGCCATCGTCGCCATGGAAGCCGGCTGGATCGTGACCGAGGTGCGTCGCCAGCCCTGGATCGTGTGGGGTCGGCTGAGGACGGCGGATGCCGTGACGGCGGCCGGAGGCATTGGTATTTCTCTTGCAGCCGTAGCGATCCTCTACCTTGCCCTGGGCATTGCTACGATCGTCGTCCTCCGCGCTCTGAGCCGGCGATGGAACGACGAGACGATCTCAGCCGGCGACCTGCCATATGGGCCGACCGGGAAATGACGCCAGCCGAATCGGTCGCCGTGGTTCTCTGGCTCGGCACGATGATCTACGCGGTCTTCGGCGGGGCCGACTTCGGGGCGGGCCTGTGGGACCTCCTGACCGGCAACGACAGGCGGGGGAAAGCCCAGCGGGAGCTGATCGACCGGGCGGTCGGGCCCGTCTGGGAGGCCAACCATACCTGGCTGATCTTCGACCTCGTCATTCTCTGGTCGGCGTTTCCGGGCGCCTTCGCAGCGATCACCTCGACGCTCTATCTGCCGCTGGCCCTCGCGGCGGTCGGCATCGTCCTACGTGGCTCGGGCTTCGCCTTCCGGAAGTTGAGCCTGCGGTTGACCGGTCGCCGCGCCTTCGGGCTGACCTTTGCTGTCTCATCGGTCGTCACGCCGTTCTTCCTCGGCACGGTTCTCGGCGGAATCGCCTCGGGTCGCGTGCCGCAGGCCGGTGGTGGCGACCCGATCGTCAGTTGGCTCAACCCGACGTCGATCGTGATCGGACTGCTGGCGGTGGCAGCCGGCGCCTACATCGCCGCGGCGTTCCTGACGGCGGATGCCCGGCGGAGCGCGCCGACCGTCGTGGATGCCTTCCGCCAGCGGACCTTCGGCGCCGGGGTCGTCGCGGGCGGCATCGCGATCGCCGGGTTGCTCGTCCTGCGAGTCGATGCGCCGCGCCTGTTCGAGGGCCTGACCGGACCGGGCCTGCCGTTCGTCGCCGGTTCGGTCGTCGCCGGCTCGGTGAGCCTAGCCCTCTGCGTCGTCAGCGACGCCCGCTGGACCCGCGCCTTCGCGGTGACGGCCGTGGCGATGATCGTGCTTGGCTGGGGCGTCGCCCAATACCCGCTCCTTCTGCCGCCGGACCTGACGATCGCCGCGGCCGCGGCGCCCGACGGCACGCTCCAGGCACTGACCGTCATCACCGTCGCGGCGGTGGCGGTCATCGGCCCGTCGCTCGCCCTGCTCTTCTGGCTCCAGCAGCATCGCCGCCTCGAGAGCCATCCCGAAGGCCAGGCGCTCAGCCGGGAGCCGCGGCGGCCGCCGCCATGACGAGCGTCAGGATGTACGTGTGGGCGATCGCGCCCCAGACGATCGAACCGGTCCGCCAGGCAAGCCAGCCGTAAGCCATCCCTCCCGCTAGCGTCGAGAACAGCTCGAGCTCCGGCTTTGTCAGGTGGCTTAACACGAACGGAAACGTCGCGACAAGGACGCCTATCGGGCCGATCGCCCGGACCAGCGCGAACATGAGGAAGCCGCGGAACAGGAATTCGGCGGACGCAAGGTCGACGGCATTCGTGACGAGCACGTCCGGCAGGTTCGACCAGCTGGGTGCGTACCACAGCCGAGCGTCCGGTTGGGCGGCGAACCAGAGGACGAGCGGGGTCATCAAGGCACAGCCGACGACGGTCAGCACCAGGCCCAGGCGCCACTCGCCGAGGCGGACACCGTAGCGGGAGGGCCGGTCGCGGAACCCGAAGACGATCACGAACATTGGTACGGCGCCGTAGAGCAGGAGGCGCTCGAAGGCCTGGATCCGTTGCATTGCCGGGTTCCGGTCGTAAGCGATCAGCTCGTCCGGGATGAACGTGCGACTGAAGTCGAAGATCACCGCGAAGACCACGACGGCGATCGCGACCGTAGCCAGGCGGGGCAGTCGGAGGCCGGCGAGGACGAACGTCCGGAGATCGATGGGGTCAGGCGGGTAGGAGGGTGCAGTGGTGAGGCGCGCGAGGAACGTTCGCATCGGCTCGGGAGGTCGCCGCTCGCCGGCGCTAGGTCGTGGAGAGCGCGCCGAGTCGCTCCGTCAGACGGAGGTTCTCCCGGTAGTCGATCGGGACCTCCACCACTGACGGGCCGTCCACGTCGAGCGCGCGGCGGAGCGTCGGCAGCAGGTTCGCAGCGCTTGCCGGCCGGAACCCGGCGATCCCGAACGATTCCGCGTACGCGACGAAGTCGGGATTGCCGAACTCAACCCCGAACGGACGGCCGAACTCGTTGCGCTGCTTCCAGTCGATGAGCCCGTAGCCGTCGTCCCGCCAGATCACGACCGTGATGTTTGCCCCGACCCGCTTGGCCGTCTCGAGCTCCTGGCTGTTCATGAGGAACCCACCGTCGCCGCACAGCGCGACGACCTTCCGCTCCGGGTGGACGAGCTTGGCGGCGATCGCTCCCGGCAGCGAGATGCCCATCGCCGCGAAGCCGTTCGAGATGATCACGGTGTTCGGTTCGTAGGCCTGATAGAGGCGGGCGACCCAGACCTTGTGGGCGCCGACATCCGAGACGACGATGTCGTCGGGACCGAGTGCCTCACGCAGATCCGCGATCGCTCGCTGCGGCGTGATCGGGAAGGCGTCGCCGGCGGCGCCCGCCTCCAGGTCGGCGAGGAGCGCGTTCCGGAGGTCGGCGTGGACGAGCGTGTCGCGGGCCTCGTGCCGCTCCCCGGCGTCGCGGCCGCTGATCCCACGGGGCAGCACCGCGGCGAGCAGTCGGCTCAGCGATCCGTCGATGTCGCCGATCAGCTCGACTTCCGGCCGGTACTGGGCGTCGACCTCGGCGGGCTGGGTGTCGATGTGGACGATCCGCTTTCGGCCGTCGGGATTCCAGCCGGCCGGCGCATATTCGACAAGGTCATAGCCGACGCAGATGACGAGGTCTGCCCGGTCGAAGCCGGACATGACGTGGTCACGGGCCTGGAGCCCGACGGCCATGAGGGACAGGTGCGAGCGGTCGTCGATTGCACCCTTGCCCATGAACGTGACGGCGACCGGGACGTGGAGCCCGCGGGCGAACGCCCGCAATTCCGCCGCCGCCCGACGACGAAGGACGCCGTTCCCGGCCAGAACGATCGGCCGCTCGGAGGCTGCGATGAGGTCGGCCGCGTGGGCGATCGCCTCGGCGTTCGGCTCCGGGAAGTAGGTTTGGCCGGGAATCAACGGCGCGGCGTCGGGCTCGACGGCCATCGCCGCCAGGTTCTCGGAGAGCTCGATGTGGGTCGGGCCGGGCTTCTCCAGCACCGCCGTGCGGAACGCCTTCCGCACGATCTCCGGGATCGCCCCGAGCCGCTGCACGCTCGTATTCCACTTGGTGACGGGTGCGAGCATGCCGACGATGTCGACGACCTGGTGAGCTTCCTTGTGGAGCTTCTCGGAGCTCGCCTGGCCGGTGATCGCGACCATCGGCGCCCGATCGAGGAAGGCGTCGGCCACGCCGGTGATGAGGTTCGTGGCGCCGGGCCCGAGCGTCGCCATCGCGACAGCGGCCTTGCCTGTCAGACGGCCGTAGACGTCGGCCATGAACGCAGCGCCCTGTTCGTGGCGGGTCGTGATGTGGCGCACGGAGGCGTGGTCGCTGAGAGCGTCGAGGATGTCCATCGTCTCCTCGCCCGGCACGGAGAAGACGTATTCGCAGCCCTCCGCGGCGAGGCAGTCGACGAGGAGATGCGCGGCGGTGCGCCGCTCGGTCGTGGCCATGGCGGCCAAGCCTAGCAGGGGGGCGTCGTCGCCCGGCGAGCCCTGCGGCGCCGGTCGGCGATGCCCTAGGCTGCTCGGGTGTCACGCTTCACGGGGCGGGTCGCCCTGGTCACCGGCGCGGGCAGCCCGAACGGGATCGGTTTTGCGGTCGCCCGGGCCCTGGGTCGCGACGGCGCTCCTGTCGCGATCGCGTCCACGACCGACCGCATCCACGAACGAGTTGCGGAGCTCGTCGCCCAGGGCATCGAGGCGAGCGGTCACGTCGGCGACCTGATGGACCCGGACGCTCCGGCTCGGCTCGTCGGGGAGGCACTCGCGGCGCACGGTGGACGGCTCGACATCCTCGTCAACAACGCCGGCATGGTGGCGGTCGGGGCAGCCGAGGAATCGAGCGCCGTGGCCGACATGGCCCCGGCCGAGTGGGACCGGGGCATCGCCCGGAACCTGCGCACGGCGTTCGCGGTCACCCAGGCGGCGTTGCCATCGCTCATCGCCAGCGGCCACGGGCGGATCGTGTTCGTGTCGTCGGTGACGGGCCCGCTCGTCAGCAATCCGGGTTCGGCGGTCTACGGTGCGGCGAAGGCCGGGATCCTCGGGCTGATGCGCGGCCTGGCGATCGAGATCGGCAGGCATGGCGTGTCGGTGAACGCCGTGATGCCGGGCTGGATCGCCACCGGCTCACAGCTCCCGGAGGAGGCGATCGGCGGCGAGAACACGCCGCTCGGACGCTCGGGCCGGCCCGACGAAGTCGCCGAGGTCGTCGCCTTCCTCGCGTCAGATGGGGCGAGCTACGTCACCGGCCAGGGGATCATCGTCGACGGCGGCAACACGATCCAGGAGTTCAAGGGACCGCGAGACGCGTGGTACTGATGCCCGACGACAGGGTCGCGCTCATCACCGGCGGTGCCAGTGGGATCGGCGCGGCAACCGCCGAGCGGCTCGGCCGCGATGGTGTCCGGCTCGTCCTCGCCGACATCGACGCGGCCGGTCTCGAAGGGGCGGCCGCTCGCCTCGGCGGCCCCGATCGGGCGCTGGGCGTCGTCACTGATGTCCGCTCCTTCGCCGACTGCGAGCGGGCTATCGCTGCCGCCGTCGAGCGCTTCGGCCGGCTCGACATCCTCGTCAACTGCGCCGGCGTGTGGATCGAAGGACCGACTGACACGATGAGCGAGGCCGACTGGGACCGGGTGGTCGACGTCAACCTGAAGGGCACCTTCGCGATGTGCCGCCACGCGATCCCGGCCCTCGAGGCGACGGGCGGCTGCATCGTCAACGTCTCGTCGGACGCCGGGCTGTGGGGCAACAAGGGTGCCGCGATCTACTGCGCGAGCAAGGGCGGCGTGACGGTCCTCTCCAAGGCGCTTGCGGTCGAGCTGGCCGAGCGGGGGATCCGCGTCAACGCCGTCTGTCCGGGCGACGTCGACTCGCCGATGATCCGCTACCAGGCCGAGACGTTCGGTGGCGGCGATCCCGACAAGTACCTGGCCGACCTGCTGACCGCTTACCCGCAGAGGGTGCCGCGTTTCATCCGGCCCGACGAGGTCGCCGAGCTGATCGCCTACCTCTGCTCAGAGCGTGCTGCCGCGATCACGGGCGCGGCGATCTCGATCGACTTCGGCCTGACGGCCGGCTACTGAGCCCGCTACCTGGCCCGGCCTAGCGGTCGCACGGAATATCGCAGAACATCTTCCTGACGATCGTGCACTTCGAGGCGTCGACGTAGAGGATGGCCCAGTTCCGGGGCTCGCGGAACAACTCGACGTCCCAGTACGGGACGACGGGAAGAACATCGACGGCGACTGCGGGCGGCTGCAGGAACAGGTTGGCGTTCTCCCACGAGTCCTGCCGCTGGTTTGACAGCCACGCCGCGAATTCGGGGTCGCCGAGGACGGCATCGAGCGCCTCGCCGGCGCTGACGGCTTTCGGACCGCCAGGGAGAACGGCGATCTCGCCGTCGACCGCGAGCGTCTCCGCCTTGAACATCCCGCCGCCCACAGCCTCGATGTCGTGCCGGACCTCGATCGAAAACGGCATCTCGCCCGGGCCGGCCGGCAGGTCCTTCACCAGCTCGGCTGACCAGGTCAGCGTCGTTTCGTACGTCTCGCCGGCCGGGATCGTCTGTGTCTCGAAACCGGGCTCGCCCTGAGTGGGGGCATGGCAGGGCGAGGACTTGGCCGTGGTCTGCAGGGGCTCGCGAATCGATGACTCGACCGGGGAGCCCGTGCTCTGCTCAAGGGTGCTCCTCTTGAATCCACCCGCGATGCCGTCCCGGTCCCGACCGATCGGCTCGATGGGGTTCGGGACGTCGACAGTCATCGCCCCCGGGTGGCACGGCTCCGAGAACACGACGTCTTCAGCGCGGGTGTTGCGGAGGCTCAGCTGGACCGTGACGTCGCCGCCCGCCTCCACGACGAGCCGATCGAACGATGCGACGAGCTCGAGCCCGTCGTTTTCGGCGTTGAACGTTATGCCCGCCGATGGGGACGGTGCGCCCGCGGATGCCAACGCCGCCGAGCCAACCGGAACGACCGGAGACGCCGCCGAGCTGCAGGCGACCAGAACAAGCGTCGCGGCAACGATCAGTGAGAGGTGCTTCATCGATCGATCGTGGGCGAGAATCCCTCGCCCGTCACTCGATGATTCCACCGATCGCCGAGCGGAGGTGGCGCGCCCGGAGGGATTCGAACCCCCGACCTACTGATCCGAAGTCAGTCGCTCTATCCACTGAGCTACGGGCGCCTGGGCAGTTCCGGATGCTACATCAGTGCCCAAACCGTTGCGCCCGGAGGCGCGGTCTGGTACACATCCTCGGTGCCCCGATTCCGTCACCTGCGTCTTGGTGTCTTCGCGCTCTCGATCGCCGTGATCATGCTTCTCGGCGCATCGCTGCCCAGCCACACGACGCAGCCGCTCGGGGGAGTTCTCGGCGTGGTCGCCCGCCCGGCAGCGCCGGTGGCTCCGCCCTTCCACGACCCTCGATTCGTCCACGCCCGCGCCACCGATCGCGCCGTCCCGCCGTTCAGCCTGGAGCGGGTGGCGCCGGCGCCTGAAGAGCTGACGGGCTATGTCTGGCCGCTCGGGCGCGGCCGTCTCACGTTGCCCTTCAAGGCGATCCCCGGCGGCAGTCGCATCAAGGACGGCAAGCTCTTCCACGACGGAATCGACGTCGCGTCGTTCTGCGGCGACACGGTGCGGGCCGCCCACGACGGCGTCGTGCTGGCCGCCGGTCGCCAGTTCGACCACGTCGTCGGCTGGGTCGGCGACCTGCGTCCGTACTACCGGATCCTCGACAAGAGAAAGCTCTGGGACGACCTGCCGATCGTCGTGGTCATCAACGACGGCAACGGCTATCGCAGCGTCTACGCCCACTTCAGCAAGGTCACGGTCGCGGTCGGCGACCGCGTCAAGGCGGGCCAGAAGATCGGCCTCGAGGGAATGACCGGCCACGCGTCCGGCTGCCACGTCCATTACGGCCTCTTCAGCCCATTCGAGACCAACACGTTCGGGGTCCGGGCGGACATCCTCAAGAAGCTCAGGCTGCCGGAAGCAGAGATCGCCCGGATCGACCCGCTCATCGTCATGCCGCACGGCGCTGAGGTCCTCAAGACGAGGCGAATTCCGGCCCCGGACGCACCGACGACTTCTCCGACCGAGCCGGCGGCCCAGGCGCGAATGCAGTAGCCGGGCGTAGAGACCGCGGGGCCTGCGCCGATTCCCGCCACAAGCAAATAACGGACCGACGCGCCTGCCGTCGGTAAATCATTCCCGCGTCGCAACCGGAATCGACGGATTCGAGCTCCAGTTGGTCGTTGGTCCCGTCCCGCAACGGAGATCGACCACACGAGCGGCCCCGGCGACCGTTTAGTTGTGCCAGACGGGAATCGGGCGATGAGCTACGGCGCCGACGGGCCAGCCGACCGATCCGCGCGCCGGTAGCGCCGGCCGATGAGCGCGCAGGCCGGCAGCCGGCCGAGCGAGCGCGCCAGCGAAAGCGACGTCCCATCGCGGGCCTCGACGGCCAGCAGCGAATCCGTCGCCGTGGCATCGGCTGGCCGCGCGTCGACGACCGCCAGATCAATCTTCACGCGTCCGGGCTCCTCGCGGCCGAGCGAGGCGATCGCCTCCGTCGGGGGATCGTTCGCCTCGTACTCGACGCGGATCTCCGTTTCGGCCCGCCAGCGCGGCTGGCGCAGGAGAATCGCCCGCCACGCCTCCGCGACCGCCGGTGTCACCTGCCCGTCACCGTCGGCCGGCGCGTCGGCCACGGACTCGCCGCGGGCCCATCGGGCGGCCTGGTGGAGGAGGGCGTATTCGTCGAGATCGGCGTAGGCGGACAGCCGCTCGACCGGCGATCCGTCGCCGAAGATCGCCCGGATCGACGGCCCGAACACCTCGCCCAGGTGGAGATCGATCGCCCGGACCGTTCGATGGAAGTAGACCTGCTGGTACATGAACAGCCGGGCCGTGAGGAACATCTCTAGCGCGCCGAGGCCCGGCTCGTAGAGCGTCAGCCCGCGCGGCCCGATGAACGTGTAGCGCCGGAGCCGTTCGACGTCGACGTCGACCGCGACGCCGGTCATGTAGGCGTCGCGCCGGACGTAGTCGAGATTGTCAACTGTGAAGACCCCCGACAGGAGCGGCTGGAGCCAGCGGAGCCAGCGCGGCATAGCGTCGTCGGCGAGGGCCGGCTTGGAAACGAGGAACGAGACCCAGCGCGGGTCGATGGCCTCTCCGTTCGCGAAGGAGTCCCGCTCTGTGACGCCTCCCGGCGCCCGCCGCAGCGCCCCGATCAACGGCCCAAGTTCCCGCTCAACGATGACCTGCGAGAGGTCCTCGTGCGACAGGCGTTTACCGTCGGCCCGACGAGCGTCCGGCGGCGCCTGGAAGCCGGACAGCACGTGGTCGTCGAAGAAATGGGCGAACGGGCCGTGACCGACGTCGTGAAGCAGCCCGGCCACTCGCAGCGTCTCGACGACCAGCCCCTCAGACGGGGCATCCTCGCCCGCGGCCAGGAGCGACGAGCGGAGCGACGGGTACAGCGACCGCCCCCAAACACCGGCCTCGTGCATGACCCCGAGCCCGTGGGTGAACCGTGAGTGCTCCGCGGTCGGGAAGACCCACCGGGCACTCTGGAGCTGGCTGATCCGTCGCAGCCGCTGGACCCAGGCGGTGTCGAGGAGATCCTCCTCGGCGGCGTCCTCTTCGCCAAGCCCTGCGGCTGCCGCCTGGGCCGCCCCGAGCCGCTTCGTCAGCTCGACATAGCCGTGGATCGGGTCGCTGATAAGGTTGACGGCCGAGAACGGATGGCGGGCCATCAGGCGCCCTTCCCGGCGGCGCCGACTGGCTCGCCGTGTCGGTCGAGGGCCCGGCGATGCGTTGCAACGACGTCGTCGCGGAGCGAGGCCGGCGCGATGACCTCGACGTCGTCACCCCACTGCAGCGCCCAGAGCCGGACTTCGATCGTGCCGGCAACCGTCGCTCGCCAGAGGAGCGAACCGTCGCTCTCGATGCTGACCCGTTGCGACGGATGCCAGCGGGCCTCCTGGACGCGGGCGGCGACAGACGGCGAAAAGCGCAGGACGACCTCGACGGGATCCTGGTCGGCAATGATGTCCCAAGCCCGATCGAACATGCCCTCGACGAGGCCGGCTTCCGGCGGCTCGAACGTCTCCGGGGTGAGCGAGATGTCCCGGATTCGCTCGACCTTGAAGGTCCGGATCGCCTGGCGGGTCTCATCGAAGCCGATTAGGTAGAGCGCGTGGGTCTGAAGCGACGGCTCGATGAGGTATGGCCTGACCCGTGCCGTCCGCGGCGTCGAATCCGGCCCGTACCGCGCCGGCTCGTAATCGAGCGACACGATCCTGCGCTCCGCCCACGCCTTCGTCAGCAGGTTGACATGGCGGCTGAACCGCTCGTCTCGAGGGTGCCGCGACAGGACGTCGAGCGTCCGTGCGACATGCTCCCCGAGCGCGGGCGGCAGCACCTCGCCGAGCTTCTCGAACGCCGACGCGAGATCCGGGTCGTACTTGTCGGCATAACGAACCATCAACCGCGCCGACAGCACCACCGCCATCGCCTCGTCCTGGGTCAGCTTGAGCGGCGGCAGGAACTCGTCCGCGGCGAGTCCCCAGCGTCCACCCTCCGACCAGACGCCGATGCCGATCTCACCCTCGATCGCGTTGAGATCGCGGTACACCGTTCGGACCGAGACATCGATCCGTTTCGCCATGTCCTTGATCGCCATCCCGTCGGGATGGGCCCGCAGCAGCGAAACGACGCGCGTAATCCGGGCAAGCCGATCCCGTTTGCCCGATCGCGCGTCGTCATCCACCGTCATCTCCCCGATTGTGTCAGCGCGAGGGCGGGTCGATGCGGAACGTGGCGCCGCGGTCGGTGGCGGTCAGGTCGACCCTGATGGTCGCCTGCAGGGCCCCCTCGCGGATCGCGCCTGCGTCACCGTTGACGCTTCCCACGACCCGCCCGAGCTCTCCGTCCATGAAGATCCAGTAGTCGAGCTCGCCGCGCCAGATCGTCATGTCGGCGTCACCGATCAACCAGTCGACGACCGGGAAGGCACGCCGGAAGGTCGGGCCGTCGATGGCGATCCGGCAGTGGCGCGCGCGCGCGCCCTCGATGACGTCAACGCCGTGGAGCTCGGCGGCCGCGCGCGTTCCCAGGGTAAGGGCCGTCTCGAGCGCCTGGATGTCGATCGTTGCATCTGCCACCTCCGACAGCTCAGCCCGCCGCCAGCCGCCGAATGGCTCGCGGACCCAGGCGTCGGCGACGATCCTCGCCGCTCCATGGAGTCCCAGTTCGCTCGACGTCGCTGCGTACGCCAGCCAGCGGAAGTCGCCACCCGAGCGGTCACCGGCCAGGTCGATGCCGCCGATCGAGCGACCGTCGATCTCACCAGTCAGGTGCAGCTCGATCCGTGCTGTCGTGCCGGCAGTGAGCGTCGAGTCGCAGGGTGGCGGCTCCTTCTCCGTGTCCGTCGGACCGAATCGGGACGATGTCGTCGGCCGGTCCCGGAGGGCGAGCTCGTTGGCCATTGCGATCGCGGTGAACGTAGAGCCCGCGCCCGTGGCAAGGGCGGTCGCGACGGCAATCCCGCGAACGAGCCGCCGCCGCTTCATCGCCGTCGCCCCGAGCAACCGCCGGGCAATCCCGAAGCCGGCGAAGAGGCTCGTCCCGAACAGGGCGAGCGCCCACGGGTAGGCCGCCTCGACCGAGGGCAGGAGGGTCTGGGCGCCGCGCTGGACGAGCTGGGTGGAGACATCGGCGATCGAGGGCACCAGGAGGAGCAGCGATCCGAGGCCCAACCAGACCATCGCCGCAAACGCTCGTTGCCTGTGGGAGGCGGGTGGCCAGGCGACGCCGGCAAGGGCGATTGCGATCGGCAAAGCGGCGGCAATCCCCACCACGAGATCGACCGGGCCGCCCGGCCGGTAGCCCAGCAACACGACCCCCGCCGTAAGCGTCCAACACGCAGTCAGGGCAATCGCGATCAGGCGAAGCTCAAGAGTCCGCACTCGCACGTCGGGGAGTCTAACCGGGCAGCGTCACCCGAATGGATGACAAAGCATCCGCAAGTACCAAGTGGCATGGGACCGATGGGTCATCGTTCCAATGCCGGACCAGACCGAACATCCGACCACAAGCCAACCAGGCAAAGCTATCGAAGTCAGGGCAAATCGCCCGCAATGAAAATCGGCAGATAGGACGGCACGGTGCACCATGGCAGGCCAGCCTCGTCGAGGTACTCGGGGTCAGGGACGATCGTCTCGCGGCGACTCATCCTGGCCGGCGCTCGCGGTGGCCTCCGGGGTCGCGTCTGGGTCGGCCGCCGACACCCTGATCTCGCCGGCCAGCCGGGAGACCCGGGAGGCCCTGCACACGAGGGCCACCTACCGAACGCTCCTGCTGAAGGGTATGGCGCCGGATGAGGCGGCCAACCTGACGGCGTACATGGCCGGCATCCCGATCGGCGAGTCGCATTGGACGCTCCGCCAGGTCAACGAGCTTCTCTTCCTCCGCCAGATGCAACGGACCGGTCGTTTCGGTAACGGAATCGAGGCAACGACACACTGAACTGAGGCCTCCGCGGCCTCCGACAACCGAATATTCCCCGCGGCGGCGTTCTCCCTCCTCCCGCCGACGCGGATCCACCCCGAAACCGGTGCCTAGCCTCCTCCAGGCACCGGTTTCGGATTCTTCGGTCGCCGCATCGCGGCCCCGAGCGTGGAGTCCGATACCATCGCCGGGCATGCCTGGGCCGTTTATTTCGTTGCTTACCGACTTTGGGGCGCGCGATCCGTCGGCGGCGATCTTGCACGGGGTGATTCTGTCCATCGCGCCTGACGCGCGGATCGTGGACATCAGCCATGAGGTCCGGAAATTCGCGATCCGCGATGGAGCGCTGCTGCTCTGGTGCGCGCTGCCCTATTTGCCGGTGGGGAGTCACGTCGCCGTCGTCGATCCGGGGGTCGGGACGGAGCGGCGGCCGATCGCTCTGCGGGTCGCTCGCGGCGACGTCCTGATCGGTCCGGACAACGGCCTGTTGCTGGCCGGCGCCGAGCGACTCGGCGGGGTCCTCGAGGCACGTCTGCTGGAGTCCGATGAGTACCGTCTGCAGCAGGTAAGTACGAGCTTCCACGGTCGGGACATCTTCGCCCCCGCAGCGGCGCACCTGGCGGCCGGGGCCGCCATCGACGCGCTTGGGCCCGCGCTCGATGTCGCGACCCTCGTGCCGTCGCTGATCGCCGATCCTGTCGTCGAGCCGGGTTGCCTTCGCAGCTCGGTCGTCTACGTCGACACCTTCGGCAACGTCAAGCTGGCGGGCCTGCGCGGCGACCTGGAGGAAGCCATCGGTCCCGTCCGAACCGGGGACCGCCTCGAGCTTGCGTTCGCGGCTCACGCGGACAACGGGCCAAGGGCGGAGACAGTCCGCTGGCGCGGCACCTTCGGCGATGCAGAGCCGGGCGAGACGTTGCTGTACGAAGACTCCTACGGGCGGATCTGCCTGGCGCAGAACCAGGGTGACGCCGCGATCCATCTCGGCGTTGTCGAGGAAGGCGAGGTTACGATCCGTCGGGCGTGATCTCCGAGCGGATCACTCGGGTTTTTCGGGTACACTCCGCCGGCACATCGAGGGAACAGAGGAGATTCCAGCATGCGCAGCGCGCTCACGTCATCTCTTGTCCTGCTTGCAGCGCTCGCCGTCGCGGGCTGCACGACCGCAGGAGCCAGCCCGTCCGCCAGCACGGCCGCATCGGCGGCGGCACCGTCCGCTACGGCACCCTCGACAGCCCCGAGCCCGTCGGCGGACGCCTGCGCGAAGGACAGCCTGACCACGATGGCTGCGGGGAAGCTCACGGTCGGGACTGACAACCCGGCATACCCGCCGTATTTCCAGATCCCCGAGGGCACGGCCACCGCTCCGTGGGAGCTGGGCGATCCGACCAATGGCGAGGGCTTCGAGAGCGCGTTTGCCTACGCCCTGGCTGACAAGCTGGGCTTTGCCGAGGCCGACGTCGCATGGGTCGTCGTCCCGTTCGACAACTCGTTCGCCCCGGGCGCCAAGACGTTCGACATCGACATCAACCAGGTTTCCTTCACGCCGGAGCGAGCCCAGGCCGTCGACCTGTCCGACGGCTACTACACCCTCAACCAGTCGATCGTCGCCCTAAAGGACAACGGCGTTGCGTCGGCCAAGACCGTCGCCGACCTGAAGGCCTTCAAGTTCGGCGCCCAGGTCGGCACGACGAGCCTGGACACCATCAATAACGTCATCTCTCCGACGGCGGCGGCGATGGTCTACAACTCGAACGACGACGCGATTGCCGCTCTCACCTCGAAGCAGATCGACGGCCTCGTCGTCGACCTGCCGACCGCGTTCTTCGTAACTGCGGCGCAGGTCGAGAACTCGGTGATCGTTGGCCAGTTCGAGCCGCCGACCGGCGCCGATGCTGAGCACTTCAGCGTGGTGCTGGCCAAGGACAGCCCTCTGACGGACTGCGTCAATGCCGCGATCGCGGAGCTCAAGAGCGACGGGACGCTCGACACGATCACGCAGGAGTGGCTGGCCGACAAAGCCAGCGCTCCGGTAATCCAGCCGTAGCCCACGCTGGCCGCGCCGCGGCCTGACGGTGTCACTCAGCGGAGGCCCGCTCGACACCGGCGACCTGATTGGTCTCGCCGGTCGGGGCGGGCCTCGTCGTTCCCAACGGCGAGTACCGCCCGGGGAAGCTCTCCGCTCGACCCTGATCGCGTTGATCAGCACGGTCGTCGTCTTCGGTCTGATCGTCGTGGTCGTGACCAATGCGCCGAACTGGCCGGAAGTCCAGCGCTCCTTCTTCGACGGGGCGATCTTCGAGCGGTCACTGCCCAAGGTGATCGCCGCCTTCGGCACGAATGTCGCCCTGTTCCTGACGGCCGAGGCCTTCATCCTCGTCTTTGGGCTTGTGCTGGCAATCATGCGGGGCCTGCCCGGCCCGGCTTTCTTCCCGGTCCGACTCCTGGCGACGGTCTACGTCGACATCTTCCGAGCCGTGCCGGGGCTGCTCGTGATCTATCTCCTGGGCTTCGGGATCACGGGCCTCGGGATTCCGGGGGTCCCGACCGATTTTTTCATCTACGGGGTGCTTGCTCTCGCCCTCGTTTACTCGGCGTATGTGTCCGAGGTGTACCGGGCGGGGATCGACTCGGTCCACTGGAGCCAGGAGGCGGCGGCGCGGTCGCTCGGCTTGAGCCGGCTCCAGGCGCTCCGCTACGTCATCGTCCCGCAGGCGATCCGGCGGGTCATCCCGCCACTGCTCAATGATTTCATCGGGCTCCAGAAGGACACGGTTCTCGTATCGAGCCTTGGCGTGGTGGAGATCTTCCGACAGGCCCAGATCCTCAAGTCAGCGACGTTCAACTTCACGCCGCTCATCGCAGTCGCACTCGTCTTCATCGTGGTGACGATCCCGCTGGCCCGGTTGACCGACTGGCTGGTTGCCCGCGACCGGAATCGCCAGGCAGCGAGCGGCGCCCAATGAGCGCGTTGGCGCAGCCGGACCGGCCGCCCGGTGCGACGAGGCCCGCCGTCCGAATCGAGGACCTTCACAAGTCCTTCGGTGATCTCGAGGTTCTTCGCGGGATCGACCTGGAGGTGGCCGAGCACGAGGTCGTCTGCCTGATCGGCTCGTCGGGAAGCGGCAAGTCGACGCTCCTGCGCTGCATCAACCTCCTCGAACCGATCGATGCCGGGCGGATCGTCATCGAGGGGGACGAGATCACTGCCCGCGGCGTCGACGTAAACCGGATCCGACGCCGGATCGGGATCGTGTTCCAGGCGTTCAACCTGTTTCCGCACATGAGCGTGCTCGGCAACGTGACGCTGGCGCCGCGGAAGGTCCTTGGCCTCGGACGAGCCGAAGCCGATGCGCGCGCGACTGAGCTCCTCGAGCGCTTCGGCCTCGCCGACAAGCGGCTCGCCTACCCGGATCGCCTGTCCGGAGGCCAGCAGCAGCGCGTCGCGATCGTGCGGGCGCTGGCGATGCAACCGGACTTGTTGCTCCTGGACGAAGTGACGAGCGCCCTCGACCCGGAGCTCGTTGCGGAGGTGCTCAACGTCATCCGCGAACTGGCAGTCGGTGGCATGACGATGATCATCGCGACCCACGAGATGGGCTTCGCCCGCGACATCGCCGACCGGGTCTGCTTCCTCGATGCCGGCAGGATCCTCGAGGAGGGTCCACCCCGCGAGATGTTCACTGCGCCGCGCGAGGAGCGAACGCGGCAGTTTCTCCAGCGGGTGATCGACGCGGGTCGGCTCTAGGTCACGGGAGTCGGGCGGCCTCGACGAACGCCGACCACAAGCGCTCGAACCCGGGCGGGCTGAACTCCGTTCGTTCGGGGTGGCACTGGACGCCGACGACGAAGCGATCGCCGGTCAGCTCGAGCGCCTCGACGATGTCCCCGACGGGGCTTGCCGCCCAGGCGGTCGCCCGGAGGCCCGGTGCGAGGCCGGCGGCCGTGACTCCCTGGTGATGGTACGTGTTCACGCTTTCGGTGCCGTTCGCCAGGGCCCGGGCGAGGATTCCGTGGGGCTCGATCCGGATCGAGTGCATCCGGGCGGGCCCGGTGCTCCAGCCCGGCCCCGCGTGGCCCTGAAGGTCCTGGACGAGGGTGCCGCCGGCGAAGACGTTGATCGCCTGGAAGCCGCGGCAGATCCCGAGGACGGGCAACTCACGGGCCGAGGCGGCCGCCCAGGCGTCCGCCTCGAGGGCGTCTCGATCGGGTTCGACGTCGACGCTGCCCGTGTTTGGCCGGCCGTAGCGGGCTGGATCGATGTCCGTGCCACCGGTGAGCAGGAGACCGTCCATTGCCGCGAACGCGGCCGATCGCTCGGTGTCCGTCGCCGATCCGTCGAGGAGCATTGGCCTGCCGCCGTGCCGAACCACGGCTTCCGCATAGAGGTCGTTCTTGCGTGCGGCCAGCTCAGGATTGGAGTATCCGTGGATGTCGGCGACGGTCATGACGATCAGCGGCGCCACGTTATCGGGCATGGACGAAGCCTACTGGAGAAGCAGCTCCGTCAGCGTCACCGGATCGAGGCCCTTCGCCCGCAGCCCGTCGATGATCGCGGGCAGCGCGTCGAGCGTGTTCCAACCACCAAGATGCATGAGGACGATCGAGCCGCCCTGGACCCTTGACAGCACCTTGGCCTCAATGTCGCGGGCCGTCGGTCCGCCGTCGACGGTTGGGCGCCAGTCGATCGTGTCGACGTCCCACATCACGAGATACGCCCAGCCCGCCGCCCCGACGGCCTTCCGCACGTCCTCGTCCCAGGCGCCGAAGGGCGGCCGGAACCATGGCTCCGTGGTGGCGCCCGAGAGAGCGCCGATGGCCGCCTCGGTTCGGCTCAGCTGGTCGGCGATCCCCGCCGCGTCGAGCTCGGTGAAGGCCGGGTGATCCCATGAGTGGTTGGCGAGTTCGAACAAGTCGGGTCGGGCGGCGGCCAGCTGGACGGCCTGACGACCGATCGCCGTTTCGGTGCCGGACTTGCCGGTCGGGAAGATCGTGGCGTGGACGTCGTGCTCTGTCAGCCAGCCCATGATGTCGACGGCAGGATCGAGTCGCCCGCCCATGTCGAACGTGAGGGCAACCCGACTGCTGTCGCGCGAGCCGTGGCTGACGACAATTGCCCCGGCCCCGGGCGCCGGCGTGACCGGCGGCGTCTGGCTCGGTGCGGCAGTCGGGCCCGTCGTCGGTGGGGCGGGGAGTGGCGTCTGATCGGGCAGGGCCTGGGGGTCGACGACGGTCCCGGGAATGAGCACGAGCTGCCAGCCGACCTCGATCCGGTTCGGGGAATAGCCCTCCGATTCGGGATCCAGGCTCGGGTAGGTTGCGCGGTTCCAGTAGGCGATGCTTCGCGCGGTCGTGTCGAACGTGCGCGCGATCGAGGTGAGGTTGTCGCGGGGCACGACGACGTACGTTCGGAACGTCGGCATCGGCGTGGGGGTCGGCGGAACGAACGATGGTTCGGGCGTTGGACCGCTGGGTGACGGGCGGCCGGGCGCCGGTGTTCGCGAGCCCGGGGAACCGCTCGGGCCGACGGCGTTGGGCAGGCACGCCGCCCCGACGATCGAGAGGAGCAGGACCAGCGCGACAGGCAGGCGGCGTCGATCGGTCATGGTGCCCAACTGTGACGGCGACCCGCCGGCCGCGGTTACGGCGCGGTAACGGATCGGTCTCAGTCGCCCAACGGAATGGTCGGCGGATCGACCGGGGTTGGCTGCTGGAGCGAGAACTCGCTGGCGACCGCGAGACCTTCGTCGGCGGTGGCGATCAGGCCGTGGCCGCTCCGCTTGGCGACGAAGCAGGCGCGGTCGGCGGCAAGGAGGATCGACTCCGGCGAGAGACCGTCCCGTGGGAACGTCGCCAGGCCGATGGAGACGCTGATATGGATCTCCTGCTCGGCCCACCTCGACCCCGGCCCACCAACGGCGTGGACGGCGGCCCGGACCCGCTCGGCCACCGCGACCGCCGAGCCCGCGTCCGTGCCCGCCAGGATGAGGGCGAACTCGTCGCCGCCGTAGCGGAACACGTGGTCGGTGTCGCGGCCGGCGGCGACGATCGCCTTGGCGATGTCGGCCAGGAGCCGGTCGCCGGCCTGGTGGCCGAGGGCGTCGTTGACGGCCTTGAACTCGTCGAGGTCGAGCATGATCAGGCTGAATGGCTCGTGGCCGTCGACGCTCTTCTTCAACCAGTCCTGGAAGGTCCCGTGATTGAGCAGGCCGGTCATGTCGTCCGTCTGGGCCCGGATCTCCACGGCGCGGTGGACCTCGGCGTTCTGGAGCGCGATGGAGACCTGCGCCGCGAAGAGCTTGACGAGTTCGAACTCATCCTCTGAATAGCGCGCCTCTTCACCCAGCCGCTCCAGGGTCAACACGCCCGTGGCCCCCTCGCGACCGCGAAGTGGGACGCAGATCAGGCTGCCGACGAGCTTGACATCGCGGAAGTGGTTGATCCGCTGGTCGGTTCGCTCGTCGAGCACGAGGGCAGGCTCGTTGTGGGCAACGACCCAGGTCGCGAGTCCCTCTTCGCCTGGCGCCCACGGCTCCATGTACTGGGCGGCATGGATGCCACGAGCGGTGAGGGGTCGAAGGAGTCCGGTGAGCGGGTCGACGGTCTCGATCGCGATGTTGTCGTAGCCGACGAGCTCGGAGAGTCGATCCGCGACCTGATTGAGGATCGCGTGGGGATTCAGCGTGGTGAGGATCGACTCCGTGACCGCGAGGAGGCCACGCTGGTTGACGAGCTGACGCTCGAGCGCCTCCGACTGGGCGCGTAGACGTGCCGTGGCGTCGGCGGTGGCGAAGGCCTGTGCGGCGAAGCTTGCATAGATGACGAGGAGCCGCAGGTCGTCGTCGCTGAACTGATGGAGTCCGAGCTTCGAGAGCACGAGGACGCCGAGGACCTGGTCCTCGAATGTCATCGGAGCGAGGAGCATCGACTCGTCGAGATCATCCTGGGTGCCGGCGATCGTGTTCGCCCGTGGATCGCTTGCCGCGTTCGGGAGATTCTGGGCGACGCGATGCTCGGCGACCCAGCCCGTGATGCCTTCGCCGTATCTGACCATCAGCTGCTCGGGGGTCTCGTCGATGTACTCGCCGACTCGGCCCTGCATGGCGACCGGGACAAGGTCCTGGCCTTCGAGTCGGTAGACCCGGACGTTGTGATAGTCGATCAGCTGACGCAGCTCCGTTGCAATAGCCAGGCCGATCTCGCGGACGCTCGTCAGCCGCGAGAGGCGGACGCCGAGCTGCTGGATCGACTGGAGCTGGGCCGCCCAGGTCGCCATCTTCTGGAAGTTCTGGGCGTTCTTGATGGCAACCGACGCCTGGGTCGCGAGCGCGGCCATTGTCTCGAGCTCGTCGTCGGTCCAGGCATGCGGTGCATCGTGATAGACGTTCAGCAGGCCGAGAAGCTCGGGCCCGTCGAACAGCGGCGCCGTGCAGATTGTGTCGAACCCCTCCTGGACAACGGCGGCCCGAACGTCCAGTCCGCGCGGGTCGTCGCGGTAACCCCCGGCAAACAGCGGCCGGCGCGCGGCGACGGCCATGGACGGGAGCGACCGGGTGGGGAACTCGCGGACCGACTGGAGGTAGGCCTGGGAGAGGCCGCGTGTTACTTCGGCGATCGCGTTGCCGTTGGCGTGCCGGAGGAAGACGGCGCCGCGGTCCGCGTCGAAGAGGACCATGGCGTGGTCGACGAGCCCGGACAGGATCTGGTCGAGGTCGAGCCGGCTCCCGATGTCCCCCGCCACGCGGCGAAGCGCATCGGCTCGATGGAGGTGGTGGGCGACCTCGTCGGCGGATCGTCCGGCACCGACGATCGAGCCAACGGACCGGGCGATCGCACGGAGGAGGTCGGGGTCAACCGAGGCAGGATCGGCGCCTTCTCCGTCGGCGACCAGCAGCACACCCCAGGCGGAGTCCAGAACCGGGATGGTGATCGCAACCTCCGCCAGCCCTCCGCCAATGACGGCGCCGGTCTCCTCGGCGACGACGGGTGACGGATCGCGGGCAGGGCGCTGGAGCGCGGCGCCCAGTACCCCGAAGTCTCGGGGGAGCTCGATGAAATGGAGGTCCGCTCCGGCCATTGCCCGCGGGACGAGTCGGTCACCCCGGAGCTCGAACACCGCGACGGCGAGATGCTGCCCGTGGCTGAGGATGGTTCGGGCGGCGTCCGTGAGCACGGCGTCCGTTCTCGTGGCCGAGGAACCGATCCGGCCGAGCTCGACGAGGACGTCCATTTCCGCTCGATGACGGTCCCGATCGGAATCGCCCAGTGGCTCGAGCCCGCTGGAGGCGTGCTCCGGGGTCGTCAGGAGCTCGAGCGTGGGGCGCTCGGAGTGCCGCCGGTGCGGGAATCCGGCTTGCGCGGGCTCGCCGACACCGCTCTCGGCAGCCGCAAGGAAACGCTGCAGATCGCCCAGCCGGTAGCGGCGGTCGCCGCGCGGGTTGATCCGGTAGTAGCGAAGCCGGCCGGCGTCGCTCCACGCCCGGATCGTGTTGGGATGGACGCCCAGAAGCCGTGCAGCCTTTGTCACCGACAAAGTCGCATCGATTGGACGGGATGGAAGGGCTGTTGGCAACGCTCACTCGTGGAAGAAATGTCAAGTCGTCGGCCGGAGCCTATCAAGCTCACAGTTCTTGCCAATAACCCGATCGTACTAAACCCGCCTACCGTGCGTGAATGATCGTCATAAGTGTTGCCACACCGCGAATGGTTGACGTTATTCCCGGTTGGCGCCGACGATCGCGTTCACGGCGATTAGAACGCCCGTTCTAATGCCGCGAACAGGACAGGAGCGCACACCATGGCGCAGGAAGCAATCGCGACGACGACCACATCCGAGGTCGACGTACCGGCACCGGACAACCGGGAGGCTGACATCAAGGCGCAGCAGAGCGCCGACAGGAAGGCCGCGCGTGCGTCCGCGATCGAGGCGGCGAAGGCCCCCGCGAAGAAGGCGACCGGCACGTCCCGTGCCAAGCGCATCGTCGTTCCGAAGGCGAAGGTCGCCCCGAAGGCGACGCCAGCGAAGAAGGCCAACGCCGCGCCGTCGAAGGCCGATCGCGTCAGGACGTTGCTCGATCAGGGCAAGTCGGTGCGCGAGATCTCGCAGGCGCTCGATGACGTGACGTGGGCCTACGCCTGGGACATCGCCGCGGCGTACGAGAAGAAGACGGGCAAGGTGTTCATCCCGT
>Ga0184623_10000067_pt1 | contig 38762 bp, 34 predicted proteins | sample PLM1_100_b1_FD_133138 | JGI IMG/M metagenome (GOLD analysis project Ga0184623, IMG submission 133138) | Groundwater sediment microbial communities from an aquifer in East River, Colorado, USA - PLM1_100_b1 | ecosystem: Environmental > Terrestrial > Soil > Riparian zone | place: USA: East River... | reverse complement strand
CATCGGCGGGGGTGCGGCCTCCGCGATCACCTGGACGGTGTGCTCCCCGACCTGTGGGATTCGGGCTTCGTGACCCGCGGCATCTCGCGCAGTAATCGTGTACGCCACGAACCCCGCCGAATCCTGGCGTGGAATCTCTGCCACGTAGACGTCCGTGGCCTGCACCGTCATGGGGACGTCGATCATCCCTGCCCCGCCGATCTCGCGATAATGGAGGACCACGTCCTCCACCCCGCGGTTATCTGTCACGGTCGCGACAATCGTGATCGCCTCCCCCGTATGTACGTCCCCCGGAGGCGCATGGGCGATCACGGGGGGCGACAGGTCCGCGGCCATGACTTCGAGTGTCCGGGTGACGCTCGCGGTGAGCCCGGCAGAATCCCGAGCCTCGAGCCGCACGACATACGTGCCGACGGAGGGGTAGACATGACTGGAGGTCTTGAACGCCGCCCAGGAGGTGTCCCACGTGCCATCGTCCTCCCAATCCCAGCGGACCTCGAGGGCCTCGGACGGGTCTTCCAAGTCCGTGGTCCCGGAGGCGTCCATCATGAACGACGTCGTGACCTCACCGGAGGCCGGAGACACGACAAAGGCCGGGGACGGCGGCGTGTCCTCTACGATGACTCCTCGCGTCGTCTCGGCGATCACCCCGCCCGAGTCGATCACCCGCAACCGGACCGTGTACGTCCCGGGGTCCGCGAAGGAGTGTTGGGCGGTCTTCGTGGGGGTCCAAGGGGTGTCCCAGATCCCGTCGTCCTCCCAGTCCCATCGGACCTCGAGGATCGTCGGAGGATCCTCGCGATCGGACGAGGCGCTCGCGTCTACCGTGAACGTCGTGGCGACCGTCCCAATCGAAGGGCTCGCGGTGAAGGATGCGGTTGGCGGGGTGTTGTTGCCGTACGGAGGGAGCATCAGGGGGAATCGGTCCTGCGAGTCCCCGTCAATCACGAACGGGGTGTCTCCGATGCCATCGGGATCCGGGCATATGGTCTGCGCAGGTCCGCTGCAATCGTCGCTACCGCTGTAGTTCGACCAGTAGTTCCCAGCCGCCGGATATCCGTCATCCCATGAATTCGCAGTGCCGGCATCGTCCAGCGCGGGGATCCCGTTACCGCTGAACTCGTTATGAGCGACGCGCGCCCCGGTCGTGCTCCGGACGTAGATGCCATATTCCCTGTTGAGAGCGACGTAGTTGTTCAATACCGCCGCGTTGGTCACCGCGGTGATGTACAACCCGCTCCGGTTGTTGCCGGAGATCACGTTTGCGAGAATCGAGACGTTCGTGGACTGCCACGCGCTAACGCCGAACGAACCGACCAGGATGAGGTTCCCGCCGACGAGGACGTCGGTCGCGTAGGCGAAGCCGATTCCGCTCGCGTTCCGGAACCGGTTGTCAACAATCGCGAGTCCGTTCGTCGACCACGAGTTGACCCCGCCATAGGCGTCGGTGAAATTGTTACCTGCGAGGGTCACGGCGGTGGACCGATCCACATAGACGCCTTGGCCCCCCGAGAACGTGTTCCCCACCACCCGGTAGCTCCCGCCTTCCCAGACCATGAGGCCGCCATTCACGAACTGGTTCTGCCGGAACTCGGAGTCGAAGACCCGGTTCGCGGTCAACGCCCCCCTCGTCAGCATGTTGTTCGAGAACGTCAGGTTGCCCACCTGGTACAAGACCGTGGCCGCGTCCGTCGCCGTCACGAATTCCACGGTCGACCGGTCGACGAAGGCGAGCTCGACCCCCGCGTCGACATCCCGGAACGACATGTTCCTTACGGTCACGTTCGTACAGTTCGCGACAATCAATTCCCCGACCGATGCGCCGTCGACCGTTAGGCCGTTGCAGTCCTTCCGATAATCGACGGGCAGGCCGTTGACGATATTACTGGACGAGATGACATGACTGTTGAAGTGCCCAAGGGTGTCACCTCGGAGAACGATGCCGTCGTTCGTGAAGGTATTGTTCGTCATGGTGACAGTCGATGCGCCGTACGTCACGAGGCCTTGACTGTTGTCCGCGAACCGGTTTCCGGTCACCGTGATCCCAAACGCGTACTCGATCTCGAGACCGAAAATATTGTTGTCCGTGATGTTGTTCTGCTCGATGACGACGCCGACCCCGCCGCCATAGTGGATCCCGTATCCGTTATGGACGATCTCGTTCCCTCGGACGAGGACGGGCCACGTATTGAGGGCCATCCCATACTGGCTGTCGCTCACGGTGCTATCGAGGATCGAGACGTCTCCCCCGACGGCCCCGATCGCCGCCCACTGGCTCCCCGAGATGCGCACCCGTTCGATCGTGATGTTGCTCGCTTCGGTCAAGTAAATCCCGGTACGCGTGGTGTCCACGACGACATCCTCGATCCGTCCATTCCGGGTCCGCTGGAGGAACATCCCGTCCTGCATCGACACCGGGCCGCCGTGAATGTAGACGTTCCGGATCACGAAGTGAGACGCGGTATCCCGCACCGTGATCCCGTTCGCGACGGACGCGTTGATCTCCCAGCCTTCGATTATGTACGGATCCATCGGAGTCCCGCTCCCCGCGGTGACCCCATTCGAGGCCGTGAAACAAAGGTCGCACGTGATCACCAAGCGGTCATGCAGCGTGTATCCGGAAGCGGGCTGGACGGCGACAAGCTGGAAAACGAGGAATCCCGGCAGGGCGACCAGCAGGCAACTTAGCACTGCGATCGACGCCCTCCACCCCATGCGTCGAGTAACTCCGCGCTGGATATTTGAGCGTTCCCCCCGGACCCTCGGGCGAGGGCTCGGCGGAGGGCCGTATGGGGGCCCCGGGCCGCTACTGAGGGACCTTCTTCCAGTCCTCGAGGAAACGCTTCAGCCCGACGTCCGTGAGGCTGTGCTGGGTCATCTTCTTCAGGACGTCGAACGGCAGCGTGACGACGTCCGCCCCGAGCTTCGCGGCCTCGATCACGTGGAGCGGATGGCGGATCGATGCGACGAGGACCTCGCAATCCCAGTCGTAGTTCCGGAAGATCTCGACGATCTCCCGAATCACCTCCATGCCGTCCTGCCCCTGGTCGTCGAGGCGGCCGATGAACGGGCTCACGTACTTCGCACCCGCCTTCGCGGCAAGGACCGCCTGGTTCGCGGAGAAGATGAGGGTCGTGTTGATCCGCACGCCCTCCTTCGAGAGCGCCTTGATCGCCTTCAGCCCCTCCGTCGTCATCTGAATCTTCACGACGACGTTCTTGTGGAGCTTCGCGAGCTGGCGGCCCTGCTTGATCATCTCCTCCGCCTCCGTCGTCGTGACCTCGAGGCTGATCGGGCCGTCGACGAGCGCGAGGATGTCCTGGATTACCTCGCCCCACTTCCGCCCCGTCTTCGCGACGAGGCTCGGGTTCGTCGTGACGCCGTCGAGGACGCCCCAGGACGCGGCCTCGCGGATCTCGTCGATGTTCGCCGTGTCGAGGAAGATCTTTACCATGAGAGACCGCCGCTGTCCTCCCGAAGGCTAGGAGTGGTTAAGAAGGTTTCAGATGACGGGGCACCGTGGACGCGAGGGAAGCCCGCGGCGATCACACGAATCCGAGGGCCCGCACTCCGAGGACCAGGCCCATGACGACGAGGATCGCCCCGATGGCACGAGGCAGCAAGGGGGTCCGCGGCCCCGCCTTCTCGACGAAGATCGCGACGGACAGCGCGCCCATCCAGAGGAGGCTCATCGCCCCGGCGACGAACAGGACGAGCATGAACAGCCAGCAGCACCCGATGCAGTACGCCGAGTGGTGGAGCCCCATCCGGAACGCGCCCCCGCGGCCGGCCCGCCAGTGCCGCATCACGAACGACATCGGGGACTGACAGTGGGCGAGGCAGACCTCCTTCGTGCGCGTCACCTGGTACGCGCCCGCGGCGATCAGGACCCCCGCCGGGAGGAGGGCGAGGCTGCCCGTCAGCGGGCTCGTGAGGCCGAGGGCCGCGACCCCGAAGAGCGCGAGCAGGGAGAAGCCGCCCCAGACGAGGAAGTACGGGACCACGAAGAGGGCGGTGGCGACCCGGTCCGCGGGCTTCGTGGGCCGCCCCGCCTCGAGGCGAGAAATCCCGTGGACAGTCAGAATCATCGGGAGGGCGGCGGGGAGCATCATCGCGACCATCATCACGACGAGGAGCGCGAAGAACAGGACCACGTTCGGCAGGTCCGCGGCGGAGGAGGGCGCCATCATCAACATCGCCGACAGGTCGGATCCCGCCCAGGTCACGTACCACGCGACGGCGACGACGGTCCCGACGAGGACGGCGACGGGGAGCCGGAGCTCTCGCAGGATCTCGGGCGCCCCCCGGGCCGTCGCGTCCGTCATGGCCTCGTCCGCCGGAACTGGACGAACATTATATAGCTCCCCTCCGTCCCAGGCCCTGCAGGGTGCGCCCATGGCGTCGACGACGAAATGGAACTTTGAGGCGGAGTTCATCCAAAGCTGCAACTGCGACTACGGGTGTCCGTGCAACTTCAACGGCTATCCCACGCACGGGAACTGCCACGCGCTGAACGCGTACCGCATCCGCGAGGGGAAGTTCGGCAACACGCGGCTCGATGGAGTGAGGTTCGCCCAGGGCCTCGGGTGGCCGAAGGCGATCCACGAGGGGAACGGTACCGGGGCACTGTACATCGACCCCGCCGCGCCGCCCGAGCAACGGAAGGCGGTCGAGGCGATCGTGAGCGGGAGGCACGGGGGCGGGGTCTTCGAGATCTTTCCGAAGACGTTCACCAAGACGCACCCCACGAAGCTCGCGAAGATCGAGTTCGTGTACGACGGCCACGACAGCTACTTCCGGGTCGACGGGGTCGGCGAGGTGTACAGCAGCCACGTCAAGAACCCCGTGACAGGGGACGAGTTCGAGGGATCCATCGACCTCCCCAACGGGCTCGCCTGGAAGCACGCCCAGGTCACCGCGATCAAGAACTGGTGGCTAAAGGACGGGGAGCTCGACTACTCGCACAAGAACGCGTCCGGCTTCGTGACGATTGTGCGGTTCAGCGAGAACGGCTGCGTCGGGTAGTCCGGGGCGACCTCACTTCCCCCGCCGCTTAAGCGCCCGCCGCGCCCCCTCGACGATTTTCGCGGCCGTGAGGCCGTACTTCTCCATCAGCTCGAACGCGTCCCCGCTCTCCCCGAACACGTCCTGCACGCCGACGAACTCCATCGGCACCGGGTGCGCCACCGCGACCGCGGACGCGATCGCCGCACCGACCCCGTGGACGACGGTGTGCTCCTCCGCGGTGACGATCGCGCCCGTCTCCCGCGCCGCCTTCGCCAGGGTGGCGGCATCGAGAGGCTTCACGGTCGGGACGTTGATCACGCGGGCGGAGACGCCCTCCGCGTCGAGCGTTGCTGCGGCCTCGAGGCAGCGGGAGACCATGATCCCGCACCCCGCGAGGGTCACGTCGGAGCCGTCCCGCATCACGTACGCGGGCCCGATCGCGAACGGGTCCTCGACGGACGTGACGGTGGGGAAGTTCGCGCGGGAGAACCGGCAGTACACGGGGCCGGCCCATTCTGCCGCGGCGTGGACGCACTTCGCGGTCTGCGGGGCGTCCGCGGGGACGAGGACCGTCATGTTCGGCACCCCCCGCATCAGGGCGATGTCCTCGTTCAGCTGGTGGGTGGCGCCGTCCTGGCCCACCGTGATCCCGGCATGGCTGCAGAAGAGCTTCACGGGGAGCTTCGTGTACGCGACGTTCTGGCGGATTACGTTGTACGTCTGTGCGACGCCGAAGACCGCGTACGTGGACGCGAACGCGACCTTCCCCGCCGCCGCGAGCCCCGCGGCGATCGAGATCATGTTCTGCTCGCTGATCCCGACGTTGAACAGCCGGTCCGGGAACTTCTTCCCGAACTCGAGGGTCTTGATCGACTCCGTCGTGTCCGCGCCCACGACGACGACGTTCGGGTTCCTCTCCCCGAGCTCGATCAGGGCCTTCGCGAAGTACGCCCGCTGGGACTCCATCTTCCAAGGGATCGTCGCGGAGGTCACGGGATCACCTCTCCGAGCTCCGCGAGGGCCCGCTTCAGCTCCTCGTCCGAGGTCGCGGCCCCGTGGTACCGCACGACGTTCTCCATGAAGGAGACGCCCTTCCCCTTCGTCGTCTTCGCGATGATCACGGTGGGCTGGCCCTTGTGGGCGTCGGCCTCGTCGATCGCCTCGAGGATCTGCCGCATGTCGTGCCCGTTGATCGTGAGGACGTTCCAGCCGAACGCCTCCCACTTGTCCGCGAGGGGCTCGAGGGGCATGATCTCCTCCGTCCGGCCCTCCTGCTGGATCCCGTTCCTATCGATGAACGCGGTCAGGTTGTCGAGGTGGTACTTCGCGCCGGCGAGGGCGGCCTCCCACGTCTGGCCGACGTCCTGCTCCCCGTCCCCGAGGAGACAGTACACCCGCCACGCCTTGCGGTCCAGCCGGGCGGAGAGGCCGAGGCCGACGCCGAAGCTCAGGCCCTGTCCCTCCGCCCCCGCCGCGTTCTCCACGCCCGGGGTCGTGCCGTACTCCGGGTGGCCCTGGAGCCGGCTGTTGATCCGGCGGAACGTCATCAGCTCCTTCACGGGGAAGAAGCCCCGCTCCGCGAGGGCGGCGTACAGGACGGGGCACGCGTGTCCCTTCGAGAGCACGAAGCGGTCCCGGTCGGGCCACGTCGGGTTCTCCGGGTCGACCCGGAGGACGTCGAAGTACAGGGCCGTGACGATGTCGCAGGCGCTCATCGAGCCGCCCGGGTGGCCGCTCTGGACCTGGTGGGTCATCTTGAGGATGTGCCGGCGAAGGAGGCGGGCCTTGTCCTCGAGCTCCCGGATCTTCGCGTCGCTGACCTCGACCACGACCGATTTCCTCCCGATTCGGATGCGGAAAGATGGCCGCGGCTTAAGAGCTTTGTTCGCGGCGACCGCGGATTCGCCGTCGTCCTCCCGCATCGCCGGTCCCGGAGGAGCGAACCCTTTTCCGTCCTCGCACATTCCGCGAGACGATGGCCCGCCGGATCAAGATCGCCCCCTCCATCCTCTCCGCGCGGTTCGACCGCCTCGGCGAGCAGGTGGTCGAGGCGACGGGGGCGGGCGCGGACCTGCTCCATATCGACATCATGGACGGCCACTTCGTGCCGAACCTTACGATTGGCCCCGCGGTCGTGAAGTCGATCCGCCCGCTCACGGAGGTCCCGTTCGACGTGCACCTGATGGTCACCCATCCGCAGAACTTCGTGACGGCGTTCGCGGAGGCGGGGGTCGACGACCTCACGGTCCACGTGGAGAGCGAGCACGATGTGGCCCGAACCCTGAAAGCGATCCGGGATGCGGGCGTGAAGCCCGGTCTCGTCCTGAATCCCGCCACCCCCTTCAAGGAGGCGGTGCCCTTCCTCGCGGACGTCGACCTGCTCCTCGTGATGACCGTGCACCCGGGGTTCGCGGGGCAGGCGTTCCGCAGGGACGTCGTGCCGAAGATCCGCGAGGCGCGCGCGTATCTTGACAAACAGGGCCTCCGGTGCGAGCTCCAGGTCGACGGCGGGATCAAGGTCGACACGGCCCCGATCGTCGCGGAGGCGGGAGCCGATATCCTCGTGTCCGGGTCCAGCATCTTCCCGGACCGGATCGCCGAGAACCTGCGGGCGCTGCGTAAGGCGGCGGAGGCCGCCGTCAACGGGCGCCGGTGAATCCGCGATTCCCCGGGGGCGGGGCGGCGGCTCCAGGGTCTGCGTCATAGTGTGCCCTTGGGACGTTCCCCGGAGCAAGGCTTATAGGAAAGCGTCCCTTCGAGCCCGAGCAGCGATGGCCCGAGGATCTTCGGTCTGGTACGTCGTCGCGAGCCTCCTCATCATCCTCGCCGTCTACGAGATGTTCCAGTACACGGGCTATGACAGGACCCTCGGTCCCCTCCTCACCGCCCTCGTGTACGTGTTCGCGTTCCCCGTCGGGATCGCGGCGTGGGTGTACCAGGACGCCGCGGACCGCAGGTGGAACGGCGGGTTCTGGGCCCTCGTCGCGATCTTCGTCCCCCTCGGAATCGTGATCTACCTCATCGCCCGGAGGCCCAGGGGGTTCGAGAGCCGCGGGGGCGTGTGGTACGCGATGTACGGCATCGTCCTCCCCCTCCTGATCCTCGGGATCGCGCTGTGGACGGGGTACGGGAACATCGTCCTCGTGATGGGGACCTTCATCTGGATGGGGTTCGCGATCGCGATGGCGGCCCCCGCGAAGGAAGCACAGTCCCCCTAGCCCCGTAAGAACTCCAGCCGACGGGCAGAATTATTAGGGCGATGCCCTTGCCGAGGGTCGGCAAGGGCGCGGCCGGAGGGGAATCCCGCGGGGACTCCCCGCATCCCTTCATCCGCGGCCCCTCGGCCTGTCGTCCGCATCGGGAGTCGGGGAATGCGCGGGTCCAGCAAGTACGGGATTGTCTTCGCGATCACCCTCACGGTCGCAATCGTCTACGGTGCGAACGGGGTCGTGGCGGTGAACTTCGCGTACGAGCGGCAGGTCGGCGGCCACATCCGGAACGCGTTCGAGGTGAACACGCCCGAGTCGATGATCGCCGAGCTCGACAAGTCCGTTGCGGGGATGCGCGCGCTCGGCCTCACAGACGACCTGTACGCCGCCTACTTTCCGTGGGAGCAGACGCCGGACCGCTCGATGTCGTTCCAGTACGAGTACATCGACCAGCTGATCAACCGCACGGAGGCTGTCATCCTCTGGAGGAACCTCGCGTACAGCGGGAACACGACCCCGGAGACCCTGGGGGACGTGTACGAACAGAAGATGGACAACCTCCGGAGCTTCATGATCGAGAGCTGCCCGGAGCGGTACGTGTGCACGGACTGGATCGCCCGGGACGTGTACTACCTGAACCGAGCCACGCCGTACTACTTCGCGGGCCTCTTCTGGGCAGGGGCGACAATCCTCCTGCTGATGTCTGCGGGACTCTTCGTCATCGTGCGCGGCATGGAGGTGTCCGAGCGGCGCGGCCTCCCGGGACGGCTCGGACGGGTGCGGGGTGAGCTCGGCTGGGTGTACCGGCTCGTGATCCTTCCGGGCCTCTCCTTGGGCGGCCTGCTGATGGCGCTCCCCTTCATCCTCGCAGCGATCGGACCTTAGACTCCCGAAGTGCCGGGCTGCGGGACCGGGTCGCTGTGGTCGTCGGCGACTGAACGGCCAATCTGGAGACCGATGAACCCGATGACCAGGATTGACGCTCCAATAGAAGAGCGATCCCCAGAAGACCTCGCCGTCGCATCCCATGGGAGGACGTGCCTTCAACCCGTTAAGTGTTGCGCCAATTGAGCGGACTTCAAAGCTCACCCGCCGCTCGTCTCATAGAGCTCGTCTCCGGTCACGTCGAGCTCCACGAACTCGTCGATCAAAATGATGTCCTCGAGGACGACGACGACCATCTCCCCCTCCTCGTCCTCGACGAGGATGGAGTCCCAGGTGTCCTCCGTCTCGATCGTGTCCCGCACGATCCCCACGAACTCCCCCGACGCGTCGATCACGTTCAGGCCCGTGAACATCTCCACGAGGGTGCCCTTGAGCAGGACCCGGTCCGCCACGCGGTCCACGAACCGCTTCCCAATCCGCATCGACCCGATCGTGCCCTCCCCGACGATGAGGAAGCGCTCTTCCTCCGTCATCACGTACCCGAGCTCGATGCCTTCCGTGTCGACAACGGCCTTGCCCACGAGCCCGCGGCCCGGGGAACCGTCCGCGAAGCGCCCCACGGGCGCCCGCGAGGAGGGGGCTCTTCATTAAGGTTTGCGGGGTGATTCGCGGTCCCGCAAGAATGCCATATCGTTATCTCGCGAGATAACCGCCGCCATCATCTTTATACAACCTGCCTCTCTTTCCAACGCCAATCTCATCCAGTTCATCCCCTCGCGCGGGAGTTTCCAATGCCCCCCTGCACCTTGTGTGAGACCCCTCTGACCGAGGGCGCCGACGCGTGTCCCGCGTGCGGGACCCACGTGTCCCAGGCGCCCACCGCGAGGGCCGGGGCGGGGCAGGCCCGGGTCGCGCTGGGGGCCGCCCGCAGGGCCCAGGCCGCGGAGGGCGCGAAGGGGGTCGACATGTCCGTCGCGAAGCGGCTGATCGAGGCCGCGGAGCGGGCGGAGGCGGCCGGGGAGTTCGCGAAGGCCCTCGATTCCGGACGGGCCGCGAAGCGGGCCGTCGAGATCGCCCGCCGGCGAGCCCGCATCGAGGCGGACCTCGCGCGGGCGGAGGTCCAGATCAACGAGGCCCGGGAGGCGGGGATCGACACCCTCGCGTCCGAGAGGAACCTCGAGCTCGCCCGGAAGGCCGCGTACGAGGGGGCGTTCGAGGACGTCGAGAACCTCCTCGCCCGCGCGTCCCTGAAGGCCCTCGAGGGGCGCCAGGAGAGGCACTTCAAGTCCCTAATCGAGCGGGCGGCGGAGCGGATCGCCCACGCGAAGGAGCGGGGCGGGGACGTGTCCCGAGCGGAGGAGGCCCACTCGAAGGCCCGCAAGGCTGCCTCCATGGCTGCGTACGGGGAGGCCCGCCGGCACACGGAGGCGGCGGTCGCCCTCGCGGACGACGCGCGGAAGTACAGCCGGGCGGAGGCGTTCCTCGTCACCGTCCAGGCAGAGGCGGATGCGGCCCGGAAGGCGGGCGCGGACCTCACGGAGGCGCGGGAGATCGTGTCCCAGGCCCGGGAGGCCCTTCGGAAGGGCGTCTACGCGGACGTGCAGAAGTTCGCCCACCTCGCGGGGGTCGCGATCCGGGAGGCGCGGCGGTTCGCCCAGGCGGAGGTCCCGATCAAGATTGCGGAGCGGGAGGTGAAGAAGGAGGAGCGGCGGGGCACGGAGGCGGCCCGGGCGCGCCAGGCCGTCGACGCGGCGGCGGCCGCCCTCCAGGAACGGGACTTCGCGAAGTCCCGCGCCCTCGCGAACGAGGCGCTCGACCTCGTCCAGGAGGCGTCGATCCTGCGGCGGATCCGGGAGAGCCTCGGCTCCCTCTCCCTCGACTCCGAGGACCTCCGCAAGATCGGCGCGGAGACCAAGGACTTCGACCTCTACGTGAAGGACGCGAAGGAGGCCGTGGACGCCGGAGAGGTGTCCGCGGCGAAGCGGCTCATCCAGCAGGCCCGCCACGCCGCGGAGGCGTCCCGGGAGGCCCGATACCGCGAGGTCGTCCGGACGACCGTGGAGATGATCATCACCCACGCGGGGACGAGCCACGTCGACGCGATCAAGGCCCGCGAACTCCTGAAGGAGGTCGAGGACGCGATCGGGGTCGGCCAGTCCGTGGACGTGCAGAAGCTCGTCGCGGAGCGGCTCGAGACGAAGGACCTCGAGCAGATCAAGGCCCTCACGGAGGAGGCGACCCGGATCAAGGAGAGGCTCCTGGACCTCCGGCGAGCGGACATCGACGTCACGGGCGCGGAGGACAAGATCGCGGCGGCCCGCGCGGCGACGGACGCGGGGCGGTACGCGGAGGCGCGGAGGCTCCTGTCCGAGGTCGACGAGATCGTTCGGAGCCTCCAGGACGCCCTGATGGAGTCCGCGGAGGACCTGCTCATCCGGGCGCGGGAGACCGTCGAGAAGGTCCGCGCGGAGAAGGTCCCCGTCCCCGATGCCGTGCGGATCCTCCGGAACGCGGAGGAGTCCTTCACCCAGGAACGGTACTACGAGACCCTCGAGTTCGCCCGGATCGCGATGGGACGCGCGGAGCGCGCCCTCCAGCGGCACCGGGAGGAACTGGAGCAGATCAAGGAGGGCGCGCAACGGGAGATCACGGAACGGCTGGAGGCCCTCCGGGGTCGGATCGACGCGGGGAAGCAGGCGATCATGAAGATCGCAAGCGACTTCGTCGACGTCACCGCCGCGCAGGACGCCCTCGCGAACGCGGAACGGGCCCTAGGGCAGAAGAAGTTCGAGGAGGCGGACGCGTACCTCACCGCGGCCGAGGACATCACGAAGAGCGTCGTCACGAGCCTGAAGAGCGGGGCGGAGAAGACCCTCGACGAGGCCCGGAAGAAGATCGAGGCCGCGAAGGCGGAGGGGATCGACGTCACCGCCCTCGAGGCGAAGATCGCCGCGGCCGAGGAAGCGATGAACGCCGAGAACCACACCCACGTCCTCGTGATCGTGAACGAGATCGCCCAGGCGATCGACGAGGCCCGGAGGAGCCGGGTCGCGGAGGAGCAGAAGCGTACGATGGAGCGGGCGAAGAAGGCGTCCGAGAGGTTCCTCCGGGTGCGGAGGCTCCTCGAGGAGCTGAGGAAGGCGGACATCGACATCTCCGGCTCGGAGGAGAACCTCCGGGGCGCGGAGCGCGCGATCCAGAGACGGAGCTTCGAGGAGGTCGACCTCCTCCTCGGGGACATGGAGGAGACGGCCCGCGCCCTGAAGACAGAGCTCACGCGCGCAGCGGAGAACCTGATCAACCGGGCACGGGTCCGGATCGGGGCGGCGAAGGCCCTCGAACTCGACACGGACGAGGCGAGCGGGGTCCTCGTGAACGCCCAGGCGTACTTCGAGCGCGGGGACTACGACGACGCGGTGGAGTTCGCCCGCGTCGCGGAGCAGAAGGCGGACGCCCTCATCCGGGCCCACGACGAGGCCCTCGTCGCGCAGGAGCGCGCGAGGCGGGACGCGGCCCGGGCGGGGATCGACCGGATCAAGAAGCTCATCGACGACCTGAGCCGGGCGGACATCGAGCTCCTCGGCGCGAAGGACGCCGTCGCCCGATCCGAGAGCGCCCTCGACGCGAAGCGATACGAGGACGTCGCGGGGGAGCTCGCGGCCGTGAGCGCGGACGCGGAGAGCGTGAGCGAGGGCCTCCGGGTCGCCGCGATGGACCTCGTCAAGATGGCGGCCCGCTCGATCGCAGCCGCGAAGGCGGAGGGCCTCGAGGTCCCGCGCGCGGAGCACGTTCTCCTGAACGCGAAGGACGCAATCGCGGACAGCCGGTTCGTCGAGGCAATCGAGTACAAGAAGGTCGTCGAGGACATCGTCTCCGATGCGAAGCGCCAACGCGGCTTCGCGGAGATGGAGGCCCGCATCAAGGACCTGCGCGCGGAGTTGGACGCGAGCGCCCAGATCGGCGTCGACGTCCGGAACACCTCCGAGCTCCTCCGGCGGGCGGAGGAGGACCTCCGCACGGGCCGGTTCGACTCCATCGAATCCTACGCGAAGCAGATCGCGGACTCCCTCGCGATGGCGAAGAAGCGGCGGGTGGAGGACCGGCTCTCGGATGCGGGGAAGCTCATCGACGAAGGCGCGTCCCTCGCGATGGACGTCACGGAGGTCCGGGACCTCCACCGCCGGGCCACGGAGGCCGCAGGGGCGGGGGACGCGGAGCGCTTCGACACCCTCCTCCACGACATCGAGGAGCGCGTCCTCGAGCACAAGCGGTCCGTCCTCCTGCGGAGGGCCGCGGACGAGATCGAGACGATCGAGAACATGGTGGAGCAGGCGGAGAAGGTCGGGATGGAGATCCGCGAGGTCCGCTCCATGCTCGAGAAGGCGCAGGGCGCGATGGCGGCGGGGAACTACGAGGACCTCGGTCGGATGCTCGTGGACACAAAGACCGCCCTCACGGAGACCCGGAACCGACACTTCACGGACCGGTACGAGGCGAAGCTCCGCGGGATCCAGACGATGATCGCGAGCGCGAAGCGCGTCGGCGCGAACGTCGCGGAGGCGGAGAGGATCCTCGGGGAGGCCGAGGAAGCCCTCCGGAGGAACGACATCTCGATGGCCGACATCCTCGTGAAGCAGGCTGAGATCAGCACGGGGATCCAGGTCCAGAACTTCATCAAGAACCGGTACCCGAACCTCGTCCTGAACCTCCCCACGAAGGGGCTCCAGGCGAACGTCTGGAACCGGTACACGTTCGAGGTCGAGAACAAGGGGAAGCTCGCGGCCCGGAACGTCGACATCCAGTTCACGGGCGTCGAGGTGAAGGGGCTGAAGCCGATCTCGGAGATCGGCATCGACGAGAAGAAGGTCATCGAGATCGGCGTGAAGCCGGAGAAGGAGGGGGACGTCCCCATCGACGTGCAGGTGTACTACCAGCGGTACTTCGACGAGAACAAGTACGAGCTGAAGGACCAGCAGCCCATCCGGGTCGAGCGCCAGGGCACGTACCTCGTCGAGGACGTCTTCCTGATCCATACGGACGGCCGCCTCGTCTCCCACGCGTCCCGGAAGTTCCGGGAGGAGATCGACGAGGACATCTTCTCCGGCATGCTCACGGTCGTCCAGGATTTCGTGAAGGACTCCTTCCGTTCGCGCACGAAGGTCGGCCTCAAGAGGCTCGACTTCGGGGACTCGAAGATCCTCATCGAGCGATCCCCGCACACGTACCTTGCGACCGTCCTGATCGGGGAAGAGCCCGCGCTTCTGCCCCTGTACATGATCGAGGTCCTCAGGGAGGTCGAGGGGAAGTTCGGGGAGACCCTCGAGAAGTGGAGCGGGATGCTCCACGAGCTCTCCGGGGTCGACGAGCTGATCCGGAAGCTGATCTTCGTCACGCAGGTCCAGACCGCGGAGATGGGGGCCCTCGCGACGAGCCCCGTGACGGCGACCGCGCGCGCCCTCGCGGCCGCGAAGGCGAGCGGCCAGGACGTGAGCGAGGTCGAGACCCTCCTCGCGCAGGCGACGGACAACCTCGAGCGGGACCTGGAAGCCGCGTGGTCGTTCATCGGCGAGGCGAGGGCGAAGGCCGCCGAGGCCCAGGGCCGCGTGCGGGAGCGGATGGAAGAGCTCCTCACCGGCACCCGCAGGGCGATCGACGAGCTCCGGGTCCTCGGCGCGGACGTCTCCCAGGCGGAGCTCCTGCTCCGGGAGGCGGACGCGGCGTTCGCCGCGGGGAACTACGACCGGGTCCGGGAGATCACGGAGAACGTGCGGGGCTCCCTCGAGCGCGCGAAGGGCGAGGTCGCGACGCGGAAGGTCGAGATGGACCTCGCCTCCCTCGTCTCCGCGATCCGGGAGGGCCGGGCCCAGGGGGTCGACGTCCGGGAGGCGGAGGGCCTCCTCACCCGCATCGAGGACGCGATCCAGCGGAAGGACTACCGCCGCCTCGACGAGTACCTGAAGCGGGCGTTCGCCTCCGTCAACCGCAACCGGAAGTCGATGGTCGTCACCCGCGCGCAGGAGGAGATCGACAAGATCTCCCGCATGGTCTCCGAGGCGAAGGAATTCGGCGCGGACGCCGGGGACGCGGAGCGGTACCTCGAGATGGCCACGAAGGCGCTCCGCTCGGACAACGTGAACGACCTCGAGCTCCTCGTGGACAGGGCGAAGATCGAGGCCCGCCAGCGGATCCAGGCGCAGCTCCGGGACCGGTACCCCAGGCTCTTCCTCGGGCTCCCCGCGGAGGGCCTCCAGGCGGGCGCGTGGAACCGTGTGCACCTGGAGATCGCGAACAAGGGGAACTGGGCCGCGAAGGACCTCGACATCGCAATCCTCGGGGACTTCGAGGTCACGGGCCTCGACCGGATCCCGAAGATCGACGCGAACGAGCGGAAGCTTGTGGAGTTCGGCGTCCGGCCGAAGGAGGCGGGCGTGTCCGCGCTCGACGTCCAGGTCACGTACCGCCGGCCCCTCGACGAGGCCCGGCTGGAGACGATCGACAGCAAGGAGGTGAAGGTGGAGCCCCGGGGCACGTACGTCGTCACGGACGCCCTCGCGTTCCACCGGAACGGCGCCCTGCTCGCCCACGAGTCCCGGGAGTTCCGGGACGCCCCGGGGCGTGCGGAGTCCGACGCCCTCGCCGCCGCGGCCCGTCAGTTCATCACGGACTCGATCCCCTCGGGGGCCCAGGGCCTGAAGAAGACCACGTTCAAGGATTCCACGATCCTCGTCGAGCCCGGGCCGAACGAGTTCCTCGTCGCAGTCGTCCGAGGCGATGAGCCTGCGGCCCTGCCGCTGTACATGATCGAGGTGTTGCGGGAACTCGAGGACGCGTACGGGGCGCGCCTCACCCGCTGGGCCGGCGACGTCGCGGGCCTCGAGGGCATCCATGCGGTCGTCCGCAAGCTCCTCTACGTCACGGAGGCCCCGGATGCCTCCCTCGGGCCTCTCACCGGGAGCCCGATGGCGCAGGCCGCCCGCCTCGCGGAGCAGGGGACCCTGACGGGCGAGGGCGGGCAGGACTTCTTCGCGTGGGCCCGCTCCCTCCTGGAACAAGAGGGCTTCGCGAAGGCGGTCGGGCTCCTGGACCGGGTGACGGAAGCCGTCGCGGCGCCCGCCGCGGACATCGCCCGCCAGGTGCGGGAGGCCGCGGAGGCGGGGCGGGCCCAGGGCGCCCTCGACGTCTCCGACGAGCAGATGGCGGTGTACGTGGACATCGTCCGCCGGGTCCTCGAGGCGGTCGCGAACGCGAAGACGCGGGCGGGGATCGAACGGTACTGGCCCGTGAAGCGGATCGCCGTGAAGCCGAAGGACGCGGCCGCGCTCGACGCGATCACCGCGTTCCGGAAGATCATCGTCGGGCAGAGCCAGGCGAAGGAGCTCGACATCGTCGCGCCGAACGACACGTGGCGGGGGATGAAGGTCGCCGTCCAGGTGGACCGCGAGGTCGTGAGCGCGGCGTACAAGCTCTGGGCCCGGAAGATCGAGGTGATGCTGAAGTCCCAGGACCCGTGGAAGATCAAGGCGGGCCTCTCCCGGGCCGAGTACGTCGTCGGGATCGAGGGGCAGCGGGTGCGAATCGACCCGAACATGGTCACGTTCGTGGAGTCCGTGCCGGAGTCCGTCGTCCAGGAGCCGTTCGACGGCGGCGTCGTGTACCTTGACGCGGAGATGACCCCGGAGATCCTCGGCGAGGGGTACGCGAAGGAGCTCGTGAACATCATCAAGGACATCCGGAAGGACCTGAACCTCGACGAGGCGGCGGGGATCGAGACCCGGATCCGGGCGAGCGAGAACTCCCTGAAGCTCCTGAAGGGCTGGCGGGACTTCATCTCCCGGGAGACGAACTCCGCGGACGTGAAGTTCGTGCGGGAGCAGGTCACGGACGGCTACATCGTGGAGGCAAGCCTAGGGTCGGAGAACTTCCTCGTCTCCGTGAAAGCGGTCGAGGCCTGAAGCGCCTCGACGGGCGACGATCGCGAGGCCGAAGATCGCAAGGTCGTTCCCGCCGCCCCCGCCTGGAAACGAAAAGCTTCATGGCGCGCGCGGTCCGTGGGCCCGTCCACGGGCGTCGACCTCTCCGATCTCGTCAAGCCAATCCCGCGGACACTCGAGGACTTCCGCGGGAAGGTCCTCGCGATCGACGCGTTCAACACGCTCTACCAGTTCCTTGCGATCATCCGCCAGCCGGACGGGACGCCGCTCCACGACCGCCACGGGCGGGTCACGTCCCACCTCAGCGGCCTGGTCTACCGCACGAGCAACTTCGTGGGGGCGGGGATCAAGCCCGCCTTCGTGTTCGACGGCGAGGCTCCCCGGAGGAAGGCCCGCACGATCCACGCTCGCGTGGAGATCAAGCAGCGGGCGGAGCGGCAGTGGCGGGAGGCGGTCGCGGTCGGGGACCTCCAGAAGGCCCGCACGAAGGCGATGCAGACCTCCCGCCTCACCCCGGAGATGGTCGAGCAGAGCCGTCGCCTCCTGGAGCTCCTGGGGATCCCGTGGGTTCAGGCCCCCGGGGAGGGGGAGGCCCAGGCGGCCTTCATGGCCCGCCAGGGGACCGCCTGGGGGGTCGGGTCCCAGGACCACGATGCGCTCCTGTTCGGGGCGCCGATCCTCGTGAAGAACCTCGCGATCACGGGGCGGCGGAAACTCCCCCGCAAGAACGTCTGGGTGGAGGTCTCCCCGGAGGAGATCAGCCTCGAGGCCACGCTGAAGGACCTCGGGATCACCCGGGAGCAGCTCGTCGACATCGGGATCCTCGTCGGCACGGACTTCAACGAAGGGGTGCGGGGGATCGGCCCGAAGAAGGCCCTCGCGGGGATCCAGAAGCGCGGCCGCGCGGAGGGCGTCCTCGCGGAGGTCGGCGCGGAGATCGAGGGTCTCGACGAGGTCCGCGCGATCTTCCTGGAGCCGCGGGTGGTCCCCGTCCCCGACCTCGTCTGGAGGGCCGCGGACCGGGACGCGGTGAAGCGGATGTTGTGCGACGAGTTCGACTTCTCTCCGGAGCGGATCGAGCAGGCCCTCACGAAGTTCGAGGTCGCCCGCAAGGCCGCCGGTCAGGCGTCCCTCGACCTCTTCTCGGGCCCCGCTGAGAAACGCTGAGAAAGGTTTAACCACGGTCCTCGAATCCACGCGCGCATGGCGCTCGAGCTCCCTGCGCTCGGGGTCACCCTACTCCTGTGCGCGGTGCTGTCCGCCCTCGCGTACTACCGGCAGGTCCTCACGTGGGACGGCTCCGTCGCCGCGTTCGCCGTGGGCTTGCTGATCGGCGTCCTCGGAGACGTCACGTGGCTCCTCGTCCTGCTCTTCTTCCTCCTCTCCAGCTTCGTCGCGACGCGGTACCGGTTCGCCCTGAAGGAGGCCCTCGGCGTCCAAGAGGGGCGCCGGGGGGAGCGCCGGTCCTCGAACGTGCTCGCGAACGGCATCGCGCCCATGGCCGTCGCGGCGATCGCGTTCCTCACCACGGGGCGACTCCACGACCTCAGCGGCATCGTGTTCGTCAGCGTCCTCGCGGTCGCGGGGGCCGACACCCTCGCGAGCGAGATCGGCATCCTGTCCCCGAACGCGTACCTGATCTCGAACGGGAAGAAGGTCCCACCCGGGACGGACGGAGCGGTCTCCCTCCTGGGACAGGCGTGCGCGCTCACCGCGGCGGCGTACACCGCGTTCGTCGGGTGGCTCGTCCTCTACGTCCTCGCGCCGATCGCGGGCACCCCCGCGGTCGTGCCCGCGAGCTCGTTCCTGGTCCTGATCCCCGCCGTGGTGGGCTTCCTCGGGTGCCAGATCGACAGCGTCCTCGGGGCGACCCTGGAGCGGAAGGGGATCATCGGAAAGAGAATCGTGAACCTGGTCTCGACGAGCCTGGGCGGGATCCTCGCGGTCGGCCTGCTCGGCGCCGTCGGCGCCCTCTAGGCCGACCCGCCTCGCGCCCCGGTCACGCGCCCGCGATCGCTTTCTTCAGGAGGGCCTCTCCCTCCCCCGCGAGCGCCTTCGCCCGCTCCGGGGTCGGCGCCTCCGCGAAGACCCGGAAGATCGGCTCCGTCCCGGAGGGGCGGACGAGGACCCACCCGTCGTCGTAGTGGACCTTGATCCCGTCGATGTCCTCCACCCGCAATCCCGCGGCGAGCGCCTTCAGTCGCGCGAGGATCGCGTCCCTCTCCGGGGCCTTGTACCGGACAGAGGTCTTGTGGAGGCTGTACGCGGGAATCTCCGCGAGGAGTTCGGAGAGGGGCCGGCGCGCCCGGGCCAGGATGTCGACGACCTTCGCCAGGGTCATCGCGCCGTCCCGGCAGAACTGGTGCTCCGGGAAGATCATCCCGCCGTTCTCCTCCCCGCCGAAGACCGCGCCCCGCTCGTACATCACGCGGGCGACGATGGGGGCGCCCACCTTCGTGTACACGACGGTCCCTCCCGCCGCGCGGACGACGTCCTCGAGGCACCGGGAGGAGCTCACGGGGGTCACGACGACCCCGCCCCGCCGGGAGACGATGTCCTTCGCGACGAGGGCGAGGCTCCGGTCCCCGAACACGAACTCCCCGCGCTCGTCCACGAAGATCGCCCGGTCCGCGTCCCCGTCGTGGGCGACCCCGAGGTGGGCGTTCGAGGCCCGCACCTCCCGGAGGAGCGCGCCGAGGTTCTCTCGCACCGGCTCGGGGGGCCTCCCCGGGAACGTGCCGTCGGGGTGCCCGTTCAGAGAAATCACCTCGCATCCGAGCCGGGCGAGGAGGGCGGGCGAGGTCCCGCAGGACGCCCCGTTCCCGCAGTCCACGAGGACCCGCAACCCGGCCCCGCGGATCGCGTCCGAATCGACCTTCGATGCGATCCCGTCGAGGTACGTCCCCACCGCGGTCTCATCGACCCGAACGTGGCCCACGCCCTTCCAGTCCGCGAGGCGGAACGACCCCTGGAAGTACGCAGCCTCAATCCGCTCCTCCTCCGGGCGGGAGAGCTCCATCCCCTGGGGGTCGACGACCTTGATGCCGTTGAACTCCGCGGGGTTGTGGCTCGCGGTGACGATCACGCCGCCGGAGAACGTCCCCGTGTGGACGAAGTACTGGAGGCCGGGGGTCGGGAGCACGCCCGCGTCCACGACGTCGTGGCCCGTCGCGAGGAGGCCCGCCACGACCGCGTCCCGCAGCATCGGCCCGCTCGTGCGGGTGTCCCGCGCGACCGCGACGGGTCCGGGCGCGAACACGGAGCCGATCGACTTCCCCATCCGGAGGACGAGGTCGACGGTCATCTCCTGGCCGACGACGCCGCGGATCCCGTTCGTCCCGAAGAGGCGGGGGATCACGCCATCCGCTCCTGGACGACCCGGCGGGCCTTCCGCACCCGCACGCCGTCCCCGACGATCGAGTCCTCGACCGCGGCCCCCGGGCCCACGGAGCTGTCCTCCCCGATGATCGAGCCCCGCACGACGGCCCCCGCCTCGACGCTCGCCCCCTCCAGGAGGACGGAGCTCGAGACCGTGGCCTCGTCCACGCGGCACCCGGGGCCGAGGACGACGTCCGGACCGACGCGCCCGGAGACCTCGCAGCCCTCCGGGACGAGGACCGCGCCGTCGAGGCGGGCCCTCGAGACCTTTGCGTGGGGGTCCACGACGGCCCCACCGTTCGCGAGGAGGATCCGCGTGGCCGCGAGATATCCGTCGAGGGTCCCCGCATCGCTCCAGTACCCCTCGAAGGGGAACCCGTGGAGGCCCTTCGTCGCGAGGGCGGGGAACACCTCCCTCTCCATGGACACCTCCCGCCCCGCCTCAATCCCGTCGAGCACCTCGGGCTCGAAGATGTACCGGCCCGCGTTGATGAGGCGGGAGGGCGCCTCCCCCGCAGCGGGCTTCTCCACGAACCGCGTGATCCGGGAGCCGTCCATCGCGACGACGCCGAACGCGCTCGGGTCCGGGACCTCGTACAGGGCGATCGTCGCGAGGGCCCCCCGCTTGCGGTGGAACGCGAGGAACTTCGTGAAGTCCAGGGAATCGATCACGTCCCCGTTGTACACCGCGAACGTCCCGTCGATCCGAGACGCGAGGTTCTTCACGGCCCCTCCCGTCCCGAGGGGCGTCGCCTCGTCGACGACCTCCACGCTCCGGCCCACCTTGGTCTCCTGGAAGAACTCCCGCACGCGGTCGTACATGTAGTTCACCGCGACGAAGACCTCGTCGACCGCCTTCGGGAGCCGCTCGAGGATGTGGAGGATCTGGGGCCGGTTCAGGAGGGGCACGAGCGCCTTCGGACGATTGAACGTGAGGGGCCGGAGCCGCGTGCCGAGGCCGCCCGCGATGATGACCGCCTGCATCCAGCGAAGCAAGACACGTTACGGATAAGGAACTTGCGGGATGCGCGGGGCGCGCCTACCGCGGGACGATCGCGACGACGTTGTTGCCGCGGAGGACGACGGTGCCGATCCGCCGGACGTTCTCGTCCTTCGTCTCCTCCGTGTCCTCGAGGACCATGTTCATATAGTCGTCGTAGCCGACGAGCTTGCCCTCGAGCTGGCGGTTGTCCTTCAGGAGGAGCTGAATCCGCTTGTTGATGGATTTTTCTAGTACGTTGAGTGGCATCACCATGTCGGGCTCGCCCCCTTCCGGGACCGAATGGGCGATATCGCTTAAACCTTTGTGGGCGCCCCGCACCTTGATGCGATGGAGGCGGGCGGGGAAGGATTTTATCGAGGCGCCCGCCATCGCCGCGCGTGGCGTTCCCCGGCGCGCTCCGACACGTCTCCCGCGCCCTCGCGCCCGGCCTCGTGTGGCTCGGTGCGGGGATCGCCGTCGTCCTGCTGCTCCTCTCCCTTGCCGCGGACCGGCTCCGGGGCGTCCCGTTCGACCCCGTGTCCCTGCCCGGTGCCGTCGCGATCCTCGCACTCGCCGCAATCCTCCCGTGGACCCTGCAGTGGAAGCGGTTCGACGAGAAGCGCCGATACTTCGCGGCGTGCATCGCGGCGACCCTCCTCGTGTTCGTGACGAGGCCCGAGGGGATCGTCGGCGGGAGCATCGCGCTCGCGGGCGGCGTCGTCGGGGTCCTCCGAAGGCTGTGAGGTGGGAATCTTTATCGTTCCTCGGGGGCATCGCCCGCCCCATGGAGCGGGAGAAGGTCGGGGAGGTGTTCCACCATTTCTCGAAGCTCGGGGTCGCCGCGATCCGCCTGACGGACGGCGGGCTGAAGGTCGGGGACACAATCCAGATCCAGGGGCCCACGACGAACCTCACGCAGGCCGTCGACTCGATGCAGATCGAGCAGACCGCGGTGAAGAGCGCGTCGAAGGGCCAGAGCGTCGGGATCCGGGTGAAGGACAAGGTCCGAAAAAAGGACCTCGTCTATCGCGTGATCCCCTGAGTTCAGGGGAACGAGAACGCGAGGACCACCGCCGCGACGGTCCCCGCGGCGGCGAGTCCGTACAGGATCGGGTCGAGGACCTTTTTCGCCTTGTGGAGCCCGAGGTCATAGAGGACGTACTTGAACCGGTGAAGGCCGTGGAACAGCCCCCCGCCGACGATGAGGACGAGGAACAGCTTCGGGAGCCACCCGCCGAGCCACGCGATGGATCCCCCGAGGAGCGCGGATGCGGGGTCCCCGCGGATCCACCGGAGAGCGTTCCCGTACTCGACCTTCTCCCACGGCACGAGGTGGAGGGGGTACGCGAGGCTGTTCATGATGATGAACACGGGAAGGAGGAACGCGACGATGAACCCGCCCATGGAGAACAGGCCCCAGAACATCGGGGTGACCCGGTCGACCTCGGCGGCCGCCATCAGAACCCCCCGTACAGGAGCTTCACGATCAGCAAGGAGAGCCCAATCCAGATCGCGAGGTTCGCGCCGATGACGAACGCGGCGGGCGGGGGTCGCCCGCGGATCCGGAAGAGGGGGACCTTCGCGGTCAGCGCGAACCAGGTGACGGAGTGGAGGACGGCGAACGCGAGGACGACCGCGTTGAGGGCCATCATCGGGCGGGAGTACCACATCAGGAGGAACGCGTAGTACGCGTCCTCCCCGCCCCGGAGCGCCCACAGCTGCCAGAGGACGAGGAACGCGTACAGGACGACGAAGACGCTCGACATCTCGCGGAACTGGAAGAGGACGTACCTCGGGTTCTTCGTCCACCACCACGCGGAGCGGTGGCGGACGTACGGCTTCCGGACGGTCTCCGTGGCCACGGGGTCACCTCGGAGCGAGCGGGAGGAGCATCGCCTTCATCAGGCGGGTCGCCGCGCGGGCCTTCAGCTGCTGGATCGCCCCCGCGGGGTCGACGTCCTTCGGGCACACGACGCTGCACTCCCCGACCAATGTGCACTGCCAGATCCCGTGCGTCGTCGCGATCGCCGCTAGCCGCTCCTCGGAGCCCTGGTCCCGAGTGTCCAGCTCGTACCGGAGGGCGAGGGCGGAGGCGGCGGGGCCGAGGAACTTCTCGTCGTAGCCGTACACCGGACACGCGGAGTAGCACAGCATGCAGTTGATGCACAGGCTCTGCTGGCGGTACAGCTCGAGCTCCTCCGGGGTCTGACGGTACTCGCCGCGCTCAATCGGGCGCTCGTCCCGCCGGATGATGTACGGCTTCACGGTCTCGAGCTTCTCCATGAAGGGCTCGATGTCCACGACGAGGTCCTTCAGGACCGCGAAGTTCGCGAGGGGCTCGATGTGGACGGGGCGCTTCTTCAAGTCTCTTAGATAGAGCGCGCACGTCAGCTTCGGGGTGCCGTCCACGTTCGCGCCGCAGGACCCGCAGATCCCCATCCGGCACGACCAGCGGTACGTGAGGGTCGGGTCGATGTGGTCCTTGATGTAGTTCAGCGCGTCGAGGACGACCATGTCGTCCCGGTACGGGATCGTGAACTCCTGGTCGAACGGCTCGCCGGACCGCTCCGGCCGGTACCGGCTGATCCGGAGCTTGATCGGCTTCGTCGTCCCCTTGTCCGCCATCAGTACACCCTCGCCGCAGGCTGCCACTTCGTGATTTTCACGGGGAGCTTCTCAAACCGAAGCCCCGTGGGCGTCCGGTACGCCATCGAGTGATGGAGGTAGTTCGCGTCGTCCCGCTTCGGGTAGTCCGTGCGGGAGTGCGCCCCCCGGGACTCCCTCCGTAGGAGCGCCGCGTTCGTGATCGCCTCCGCGACGTCGAGCATGAAGTCCAGCTCCAGGGTCGTCGTGAGCTCCGTGTTGAAGAACGGGTCCTTGTCCCGCACGCCGACCCGGTCCCAGCGGCGCCTCAGGTCCCGGATGTGGGCCAGCGCCTTCTCCAGGGCCTCCCCGCTCCGATAGATCCCGACGTTCTCCTCCATCGTGTGCTGCATCTCCTGCCGCACCTCCGAGAGGCTCTCCCCGCCCTCCCGCTTCAACAGGCCGTCGAAGATCCGAGTCTCCTCCGCCTTCACGAGGCCGGTCGCGGGGTTCGAGCCCACCGCAGGCTGGGAGATCGCGTACGCGGCGGCGGACCGGCCCGCCTCCGCGCCGAACACCAGGCACTCGCTCAGGGAGTTCGAACCGAGTCGGTTCGCTCCGTTGATGGACACGCACGCGGCCTCGCCCGCCGCGAACAGGCCCGCCATCCCCGTGGACCCTTTGATGTCCGTGTGGACCCCGCCCATGATGTAGTGCTGGCCGGGGCGGACCGGGATCGGCTCGTGGACGGGGTCGACGCCCGCGTACTCCCGCGACAGCTCCCGCACCATCGGGAGCTTTTTGTTGATGACATCCTCCCCGAGGTGCCGGAGGTCGAGCGCGACGTACTGGCCGTACGGCCCCTGAAACCCGCGCCCCTCCCGGATCTCCTGGAGGATCGAGCGGGAGAGGATGTCCCGCGGCCCGAGCTCCATCTTCTCGGGCACGTACTTCTTCAGGAACCGCTCCCCCTTGTTGTTGATCAGGTACCCGCCCTCGCCCCGGGCCGCCTCCGTGATCAGGATCCCCGTCCCGGGGAGGCACGTCGGATGGAACTGGAGGAACTCCATGTCCTTCAGCGGCGCGCCCGCTCGGAGCGCGAGGGCCATCCCGTCCCCGGTCTTGATCGCCCCGTTCGTCGTGAACTCGTACACGCGGCCCGCCCCGCCCGTCGCGATCACGACGGCCTTCGCGGTGACCGCGTGGAGTGCGCCGCTCCGGAGCTCGAGGGCCGCGACCCCCACGACCTTCCCGGCCTCCACAAAGATCTGCGTCACGAACCACTCGTCGAGCCGCTCGATCGTCTCATACTTCAGGGAGGTCTGGAACAGGGTGTGGAGCATGTGGAAGCCGACCTTGTCCGCGGCGAACACGGTCCGCTTCACGGTCATCCCGCCGAACGCCCGCACGGCGACGCGGCCGTCCGGCTCCCGGCTCCACGGGCAGCCCCAGTGCTCCATCTGGACGACCTCCGGGGGCGCCCGCCGGACGAAGAACTCGACGGCGTCCTGGTCCGCAAGGAAGTCGGAGCCCTTCACCGTGTCGAAGCCGTGCGAGTCGAACGAGTCGTAGTCTCGCAGCACCGCCGCGGTGCCCCCTTCTGCGGACACCGTGTGGCTCCGCATCGGGTACACCTTCGAGACGACCGCGATCCGGAGGGACCGGCTCGTCTCCGCGGCCGCGATCGCCGCGCGGAGGCCCGCCGCACCGCCTCCCACAATCACGATGTCGTAGGCGAGGCGGTCCATCGATGCGGCAAAATGAGGCGCCGCTATAAGTCTTTGGAATCGACTCTATTGGGATGCACGATGGAGTCCGCGCGTCTTACTCTTCCTCGGGAGGGAACCGCTGTCGGCGGCGCGCCGCACGGGCCAGCTTGAAGTTGAACGCGATGGCGGCCAGGGCTGCGAGTCCCGCGAGTCCGAAAGTGATCTCGAGGATCGGGAAGCCGGGCGGGCGCGGAGGCGTGGCCGGTGCAGTCCCGAGGAAAGTCACGTAGAGCTCCCCCTGCTGTGCGGGGGTCGGGCCACCGAACCACGTGGGGGCAACCGTGCGGTTCAGCACGACCGTCCAGCGAACGGGGGTGCCCTGGGGGATCGACCCGGCGGAGAGGTCATACGGCGGGCCAATACTGAACGGGTGTGGGGATGTACCGTTGTTGTAGATTGTCACGTCCAGTGTCTGGCCGAGGCTCGCCCGGATTACGCGGGGGCTAATCGAGTTGTCCGTAATCTCAATGCCATACCGGACGGGCCCTGTGACCTTCATGGTCCCGACCATGCCGAGGTCCTTGTGGCCTCCGACGTGGCACCAGAAGTCATACAGCCCCGGGTCACCTGTGTTGAAGTTGATGTAAACCGGGCCAGCGCCCCTCGGCTGAAGCGGGCCTACCTTGCCGATCGGGTCTGCGATCTGAAACCCGTGGGGCATCGTCTCGTTATTCCAGACCCGCAACGTGACGTTGAAGTTCGAGCCCACCTCGATGAGACACGGGCTAATCGACCACTCCATCTCGGGATGGCAGTCGCCCCGCGACTCCTTAAAGTGGACGTCGATGATTGTGTACATTGGCGTGCCCGCGCCGGGCTGCGTCGCCCCCGGCGGGGGGCCATACGGAATCGCCTGCGTCCCGGGTCGGAACACAATGACCTCGCCGTTCATCTGGGAGTGGGCCAGCCCGCAGAACTCCGCGCACTGGGCCGTGTACGTTCCGGGGATGTCCGCGCGGACCCAGAAGATGTTCGTGACCCCCGGGACCGCGTCAATCTTGATCCCAAGGTCCCGGACATAAAATGAGTGAATGACGTCCTCGGAGTGGACCCGCAGGAGGAACGTCACGCCTTGTTCGATGTACATCTTCCCGGAGGAGTCCGGGACGGACGTCGTCGTGTTATTTGCGAACGTGTAGTCCGGGTATCGATAGCGCCACGCCCACTGAGCCCCGATCACGTCGATCGCGTAGTCGTAGTGGAGAGGCCTCTCGATGTTCGGCAGGGCGATCATCGTGACGATCACGACCGCCGCGAGGATAATCACGGGGCCGACCGTCCAGCCGATCTCGAGGCGCCGGTCATGAGTCTTCGCATGGCCCTTCCCGGGCCGCCACCGGGGCGAGTCGCGGTACCACTGCACCGCCGCCAACAGGAGGATGTGGACGAGGACTCCGATAATCAGCGCGAACACGAGGATGATGAAGAAGAGCCCGAGAATCTCTCGCTGCACGGGCGACGCCGCGTCCGCGGCCGCGGCCGTGGGGGCGAGTCCGAGGGCCGCAAGGATCGGGCTCAGGACAGCGAGGATTCGGCGGTCCGAACGTCGCACGGGCAACGCAAAGCGGGGTTCGATAAAATACCTTTGGTCCGGACCTCGGGGGGCTCGCAATCTTCATTACCAAGCGGGGTCTTCGCGCGCTCCGGCGAAGGATTTTCGTGACGGACGAACACGCGTCAGCTCACGGGGACCACGGGGCGGCCGGGCACCACGGCAGCATGTGGCCGTTCGTGCTCGCGCTCGCGGGCGGGATCGGGTTCGCCGGCGTGATCACGTACTTCCCCCTCGTCCTCGTGGGCATCGCGGTCCTCGCCGCGGGTCTCGCGGGGTGGCTCCTCGAGGACGCCCGCGGGGTGCGGTTCGGGGAGGTCACCTATCCCACCGAGCCCGGGATCTTCAAGTCCGTGAGCATCCGGAAGCTCGGGATGTGGGTCTTCATCGTCTCCGAGATCTTCTTCTTCTCCGCGATCATCGGCAACTCCCTCGCGCTCCGGACCCGCGCGCCGTTCTGGCCCGAGCCCGGCGTCGACTCGCCCCTGAACATCCCCCTCACCGCGCTGAACACATTCATCCTGATCACGAGCAGCTTCACGATGGTCCAGGCTCTGAAGGGGATCGAGAAGGGGAACCTCCGGCTCTTCCGGGGCGCGCTCCTCGCGACCCTGCTCCTCGGGATCGCGTTCGTCTCGATCCAGGTGTATGAATACAACAAGCTGTTCTTCGAGGAGCACCTGACCCCGTGGATGAACCCGTTCGAGCCGCAGCTCGCGACGTTCGGGACGACGTTCTACATGCAGACGGGGTTCCACGGGGCCCACGTGACCGGCGGCGTGTTCGGGCTCGCGTACCTCAACTACAAGGCCTGGAAGAAGGACTGGTTCACGCCGCACAACCACGAGGGCGTGGAGCTCGTCGGGCTGTACTGGCACTTCGTCGACATCGTGTGGATCTTCCTGTTCCCGATCGTGTACCTTATCTGAGGTGGTTCGTTGTCCATGGAGGCGCAACGGGGCGGTCTGGGGGCGCGGCTCGCCGCGGCGGCCGCGGTCACCGTGAAGAAGCCCTACTTCGCCGTGTTCCTCGTCCTCGGCGCGATCACCCTCTTCGAGATCAACGTCCCGAGCTTCGGCCAGTACGGCATTCCGAAGGCCGCCCAGATCTTGATGCTCATCGCGACCGCGGTCGCGAAGGGGGCCCTCGTGGCCCTGTACTACATGCACCTGAAGTACGAGCCCCTCGTCCTCCGGTACGTCCCACTCGTCCCCCTTGGGCTCGTCGCAATCCTCGTCCTCGCGCTGGTCGTGAGATGATGCCATTCCCCGCTGCCGCACCGGTCCCCGTCCACGGATCCGCACGGGACGTCCCGCCCCCGGGGGGCCACTGACGTGGCCGTGGCGACCTCGACCGCGACGCCCCCGGGGTACCCGAGCCTGGGCGCGTTCGTGAAGCGGTGGGTCACGACGACGGACCACAAGGAGATCGGGATCCTGTACATCGTCACGTCGTTCTCGTTCTTCGTCCTCGCTGGGGTGATGGCCCTCCTGATGCGGACGAACCTCGCGTTCCCGGGCCAGTCGATCGTGGACAACGGGACGTACAACCGACTGTTCTCGACCCACGGCACGGCGATGATCTTCCTGTTCATCATCCCCGTCCTCGTCGGGTTCTCGAACTACTTCGTGCCGCTCTTGATCGGCGCGAAGGACATGGCGTATCCGCGGATCAACGCCCTCGGATTCTGGATGATCCCGCCCGCGGGCACCCTGATCCTGATCGGGAACGCACCCGTGGGCTGGACCGGATACGTGCCCCTCGCGATCCAGGAGGGGGCGAGCGTGAACTTCTGGCTCGCGGGCCTCCTGATCATCGGGACGTCCTCGATCATCGGGAGCGTGAACTTCCTCGTCACGATCTTCAAGCTTCGCGCCCCCGGGGTCACGTTCCAGAACCTCTCCCTGTTCGTCTGGTCCGTCCTCACGACGCAGCTCATGGTCCTGATGGCCACCCCCGTTCTCGCGGCGGGGCTCACGATGGTCCTCGCGGACCGCCTCCTCCACACGTGCTTCTTCAGCACGCTCAGCGCGTGCACGTCGAGCACGGGACAGGCCCTCGGGGACGCGATCCTGTACCAGCACCTCTTCTGGTTCTACAGCCACCCCGCCGTGTACATCATGATCCTCCCCGCCATGGGGATGATCTCCGAGGTGATCCCCGTGATGAGCCGGAAGCCGATTTTCGGGTACAAGGCGATCGCGTACTCCACGGTCGCGATCGGGCTCCTCGGGTTCACGGTGTGGGTCCACCACATGTTCACGACGGGAATCGACATCTGGGTCCGGATCCCGTTCATGATGGCGACGGTCACGATCGCGGTCCCGTCGGGCGTCAAGGTCTTCAATTGGCTCGCGACGATGTGGGGCGGGAAGATCCTCCTCCGGACGCCGATGCTGTTCGCGATCGGCTTCCTCTCGATGTTCGTGATCGGCGGGATCAGCGGGGTGTTCCAGGCCTCGATCCCCGTGGACTACCAGCTCCAGGACACGTACTTCGTCGTCGCGCACCTCCACTACGTCCTCTTCGGCGGGTCCGTCCTCGGTCTCTTTGCGGGCACGTACTTCTGGTACCCGAGGATCACGGGCCGGATGTACCACGAAGGCTGGGGGAAGGTCCACTTCGCCCTCACGATGATCGGGCTGAACATGGTGTTCTTCACGATGCACTTCCTCGGGCTCATGGGGATGCCGCGGCGGTACGCGGACTACACCGTGCTCCTGCCGTTCCAGCCCCTCCTCCTCCCGCTGAACCAGCTCGCGACCGTGGGCGCGTTCATCCTCGCGTTCGGACAGCTTCCGTTCTTCTACAACATGATCAAGAGCCGCTGGGTCGGACGCGTCGTAACGGAGGACCCGTGGGCGGACCGCAGGCCGGCGACGTGGAGGAGCCCGCTCGAGGAGGAGCCGACCGTCCCCGAGGCTCCCCCCATGGAGGCATCCCCCGGCGGGGGGAACGGCGGCCGATGAGGCTCCGGTGGGACCGGTTCCAGATTCTCGCCCTCGCCTCCGCGGTAGGCGCGTTCGCCCTCATGGTCGCGGGTGGCTTTGTCACCCATACAGAGTCGGGGATGGGGTGCCCGGACTGGCCCCTATGCCAGGGGCGGGTCGTCCCGGACTTCAGCAATCCCGCTACGGCAATCGAATGGGCCCACCGGACAATCGCATCAATCGTGGGACTCCTCGTCCTTGTGACGACGTTGTTCGCGTGGCGGGATCGTAGGAGCGAAAAGCGGATTCTGTGGGTGGCATCCCTGAGCTTTATCCTCGTGGCAGTTCAGGGGGCGCTTGGCGGGGCGGTCGTTCTCTCGGAGCTCAGGAACTATCTCCTGATCGTGGCCCACCTCTCCCTCGCGGCGGCGTTCTTCGCGATGGCGGTCGCTACCGCCCTCCTCGCGTTCATCCTGCCGAAGCCTGCGCCTGCCGCGGTCACCGGCACGAGCCCGCCCCCAGAGACCGCCCCGGAGGGCCCGCGGTAATCACTGCGACGGCAGCCCAACGACCCCGCCGATGGGGACCGCATCCAGCTCCGGGAGGTCCGGCCTCTCCGTCCCGCACCCGCCGCAGAGCAGGAGACGGCGGCTCTTGATCGGGAACAGCGGGACGAACCACACGTGGGCCACGGCCTTGTCCCACACCCGCAAGTGGTCCGTCATCGCAGCGCACGCATGGCACGGCGCCCGGAAGAACCCGATCGGGTAGCGCTTGCGCCGCGTGCCGAAAATCAGGACCACGGACTACTCCTCCACGAGGTGGGCGAGCCGCTTCCGGTTCTCCCGGTACCGCTTCGGGATCGTGTAGAACCAGTACGTCGTCGGAATCGCGAGGGCCAGGAACCCGCCGCAGAGGACCCCGAAGACGAGCCAGGCGGTGTCCACCACGGCGGCCACAGCCTCGATGGCGGGAATAAGGTTTGCTCCGAGAGGGGCTGGTGCAATCCCTTGTTCCTGAGGTCTATAAATATCCCGACACCTCTCAAAGTCCCGTGCAAAAGGGCGACATCCGGGCCGTCGAGAACCCGATCACGGCCGTGTTCGACCTCGCGGAGGACGTCGAGGCCCGCTCCCCGAAGATCCGCGTGTCCATCGTGTACGCCCGGATCTTTATCGCCTTCGGCCTCCTCCTCGACGCGATCATGATCGTCCTCGTGTCCGAGAACCAGGCGTTGGCCCTCCTCCTCACGATCCTGATCTTCTTCCTCCTCTCCGTCCGTCGGTGGCTACCCGACGCGACCTCCCGAGGCGTCATCCTCGGGCTCGCGCTCTTGGCGGGAGTGTTCGACGTCCTCGCGTTCCAGTCCGCGATCGTCTTCGGAATCATCCTCGTGCCGTTCTTCTTCCTCGGGCGCATCGCGATGGAGTACCTACGGGAGGTCCACTCCTTCTTCGAGTACTACGCCCTGCGCCACCGGATCGTGAAGAGCGTTCGGGACGCGGACCCCGTCGCGTACATCCCGCCCGGCAACGACGCGACCCAGCGGGTCCTCGCATTCCTCGCATCCCGCAACCCGGCCGTCGGGCAGCTCATGAAGACGCCGGGCGGGGTCGTCACGCCCGCAATCCTTCCGGGGAAGTCCGGGATGATGTACCGGTTCGACGTCGTCGTCCGCCGCGCCCCGACTGCGCTGCGGGGGCTGCTCGGATTCGGCTCTCCGGGGACCGCGATCTACGTGAAATCGTTCACCGCGCCCCCGAGCCTGAGTGACCTCCAGGCGATCAAGCGGGCGGTCGAGGACATCTCCATAGGGACGCGGATCCCACCCGTGCGGGTGATCGCGGTGTGGCGGGCGGACGGGGACGTGAAGCTCTCCGACGAGGCGTACGACTTCGTCACGAAGGAGGTCGTACAGGTCACCCTATTCGGCGTCGAGCACACCTGCTCCCTGCAATCCATCGAGGAGAACGCCGATGGGACATACGACTTCATCCCATTCATTCCGGAGATCGCGGGACTGGGGCCGCAGACGAGCCCCGCGGCCGCGTAAGCTCACTCCCGCAACCAGAACGGCGCGGGGCGGTACCGGTAGTGGTCCCGGATCTGCTCCTGGTAGATCCGGCGGTAGAACTCGTTGTACTTCCGGATGTGGAGCACCCCCGCCCTCGTAATCGAGATCCGGTACCGGCCCTCCTCCTGGGCCACACCAACGAGCCCGTCCTTCACGAGGGCCTCGATCACCTTGTTCGTCATCACGTGGTTCGAGCGGATCTCCCGCTTCACCTCCTCCTTCGAGAGACTCGTCCGCCGCTCCGCGAGGATCGAATCGAGCTTCTGCTCGAGCCGGTCCTGGTGAAGGTCGATGTCCAGCCCCGCGACAAGGCGGTTCAGCACGAAGCAGCCGTAGATCACGAAGTCCTTGTACGGCCGGGAGGGCATTCCACTCCGCGCGGCGATGCGGGCGACGCTACTTAACAGATTGGCGGGAGTCCCGCCTCCATGGGGGCGCGACGTGCGGGTGCGAGTCCCTATTTAATACCCTCGGTAACACACTTCCGCGTCGGGATATCCCCTCGAGCCATAATAGACCGGAGCAATGGTGAGCGGCATGGAAGCCCACAATCTGAAGGAACCGAGGCCGGCACGAGCGATTGCAGCGTGCATCGCGTTGGGCCTGGCCTTGGCGGCAGTGCTGGTGGTTCTCCAGCCGAGCCTGCGGGGTCCGCAGGGCTTGGCGGGGACCAGCGACTACAGAGCGATCCTTGGCTTCGAGCCCGCGCCGGGCGCAGGCCTGCGCGTGCTTGAGAAGGACGCCCATGCGGCGGACGCAGGCACACGGAGCGCGGCCGCGTCGACGGCACAGCCCGAGGACCCGGCCGCCCACCCCGTGAGCGTCGAGGCGAAGCCCCTCGCGGGCGACGCACCCGCCCCGTCGGGAACCTCCGACGGGACCGCGAAGGACACCTCCGGCGGTCTCCAGTCGGACGCGGACGTGAACACGTTCGAGGGCGCGAAGGCCGCGAACGACCTGAAGCCCTCCCTCCCTGAGGACAAGGGGGACCCCGTCTCGACCGTGAGCGGCTGGTTCACGGAGCCCGCGAAGGACGGCGGGATCCCTGTGGCCACGATGGCGACCCTGACCCCCGCGGACGACAAGCAGAAGATCTGCGAGTGGAAGTACGAGCTCGTCGACGCGAAGGACGCAAATGGCGACGGAAAGCCCGAGTACGTCCACGTGCGGGGCCTGTGCATCTACGAGAAGGACGACAACCCCGCGGACGGCAACCCCGAGCTCTCCCTCAAGATGGCGCGGGACTTCGAGGCCTGGGACAACGACTCGAACGGCGTGTTCAATGTCCTGATCGGGAAGCAGGGCCTCCTGGCCTTCGCGGACCCGAACAGCAACGGGAAGCACGAGGTCGAGGTCCACGCGATCTGGAAGCTCGAGATGAAGGACGAGGTCGAGGACCAGAAGCCCGAGCTCGTCCGGTTCGGCTTCGGCGGCGTCGAGTCCTTCGACCTGAACGAGAGCGGTACGGTCGAGTACGAGCGGTTCCTCGGGGCCCAGTTCAACGTCACGGACGCGAACTCCGACGGGATCGCCGACGAGGTCGAAGCCGGCGTCCTGTTCTACCACACGTACGACATCGGGGACGACGGCTCCCGCGAATACGCGGGCGTCGCGATCCTCCACGTGAAGGTCGTGGACGCGAACAGCGACGGCCACAACGAGAGCGCGGAGATCCAGTTCCTTGTGTACGAGGCGCTCGACATGGACCTTGACGGGAACCCCGAGGCGGCCCGCGGGCTCGCCTTCGAGATGACCGCGACGGACGCGGACTCCGACGGCACCCCCGAGGCGATCTGCCTCGAGGCCGCGGCGGGCGCGTTCCTGGACCCGGACAGCAACGGCCGGGCGAACGCGGTCGAGGCGGCGGGCCTGGAGGTCATGGTCACGGACGCCACGGACGACGGTCACCCCGAGCTCGTGCAGGTCACGTACGTCGCGATGGCGGGCGTCGACGCGAACGAGGACGACCACCCCGAGTTCGCAGCCGCTGCGTTCGCGCAGGTGAACGTCACGGACGCAGACTCCAGCGGGATCGTCGAGCTCGTCGAAGCCCGCGCGGTCGCGGGCGCGTACGTGGACCTGGACAGCGACGGGATCCGGGAGAAGGAGTCCCTGTTCGCGGCCCAGGCCACCGTCGTGAACGGGATCGAGGACGAGTACCCCGAGCACGTGCTCGTGGAGGCCCTCGCGTACGAGCGGGAGGACCCGAACGAGGACGGCGTGTACGAGGAGCAGCGGGCCGCGGCCCTCCGCATCGAGGCGAACGACACGAACTCGAACGGGTTCGCGGAGGTCGTCACCGCGCAGGCGTGGGCGGCCCACGTCACGGACGCGAACTCCGACAGCGTGCCCGAGTACGAGGGCGCCCTCTACGCCCGCTACATCGCCACGGACGCGAACGATGACGGGAACCCCGAGAACCGGACGTTCGAGGCGGTCGGGTACGAGTACGAGGACGCGGACCAGAACGGCGTCAAGGAGTGGGAGAACTTCTTCGCCGTGCGGTACACCGCCCTCGACGAGAACTCGAACGGCGTCGTCGAGAAGGTGTCCGCGGACGCGATCTTCCTCCACACGGAGGACCACGACCAGGACGGGAGCGCGGATGCGAAGTCCTGGATCATCGTGACCTACCGCGCGGAGGACCGCGACGAGGACGGGACCTGGGACTACGAGGACCTCCTGATCTGGAAGCACACGGAGACCTCGCCCTAAGCCGAAACCCTATCACGGCCCGGGGGCCGATGCCATGGGGAGCCCCCGGGTCCCCTGTTTTTCCATCTCCACTGCGCCGATCGTCATCCCCGTGGCGATGTCATTCCGAAATCCCTTTGTATCCCTCCGGTGTCTCGTGCCTCGCGCACGCCGCGGGCGAAGTACGATGGGGAAGGAAGAGGTCGTCGAAGGTTCGGTCTGGGTCCCGGAGCCGAGCCTCCGCGCGTTCACCGTCGACGTCTTCCGGAAGCTCGGGGTCCCCGCGCGGGAAGCGAAGGTCACCGCGGACGTCCTGATCGCCGCGGACCTTCGGGGTATCGGGTCCCACGGGGTCGCCCGCCTCCCCCGCTACGTCTCCGGGATCAAGGCCGGCTCCATCGTCACGAAGGACGCGAGCCGAATCGTGAAGCAGACCCGCGCGACCGCCCTGATCGACGGCGGGAACGGGCTCGGGCAGGTCGTGGGTCGGAAGGCGATGGAGATCGCGATCTGGAAGGCCCGGGGAACGGCGGTCGGATTCGTGACCGTGCGGAACTCGAACCACTACGGGATCGCGGGGTATTACGCGATGATGGCCCTGAAGGCGGGGATGATCGGGATCTCCTCCACGAACGCCGCGCCCCTCGTCGTCCCGACGTTCGGCCGGACCGCGGTCCTCGGGACGAACCCGATTAGCGTCGCGGTGCCGACGGGGAAGGAGGAGCCGTTCGTCCTCGACATGGCGACGAGCGTCGTTCCCCGCGGGACGATCGAGGTGTACGACCGCCAGGGGAAGGAGATGCCCCTGGGGTGGGCCGTGGACATGACGGGGCGCTCCACGACGAACCCGCGGATCGTCCTCGAGGCCCTCGCGAAACGGCTCGGCGGGGGGATCCTCCCGCTCGGCGGGGAGGGGGAGACGTTCAGCGGGCACAAGGGGTACGGCCTCGCCCTCCTCGTGGACATCCTGTGCGGCGCCCTCCCGGGGGCCGCGACCGCCCTCGACGTGTACGCGGACGAGAAGGCCGCGAACGTGGGCCACTTCTTCGGCGCGATCGACGTGCGGGCGTTCCGCCCGCTCCCCGCGTTCAAGCGGGACATGGACAAGCTCCTCCGGACCCTGCGGGAGTCCCCGAAGGCGGAGGGCCACGACCGGATCTACGTGCACGGCGAGAAGAGCCGCGAGATGGAGCGGGAGCGGTGGGCGGAGGGGATCCCCCTCGGCCCGAAGGTCGCGGACTCCCTCCGGAAAATCGGCGCGGACGCGGGCGTCCCGTGGATCGCGTGACCGCGATCTTGCATTTCCGTGGAGATAACCTAATCCGAACGGCGGGGATTGCGTCGCCCGCCATGGAGCCCGCGGACGTGGCCGTCGTCGGCGGGGGCATCCTCGGCACGTCCGTCGCGTACTGGCTCGCGGCCCGCTACTCCGGGCGGTTCGTCGTCCTCGAGAAGGAGAGGCAGGTCGCGGAGCACACGAGCCGCCGGAACACGGGCGTCGTCCACCGGCCGTTCTACCTTCACCCGCAGAAACGGAGGGTGTTCGCCCGCGCCGCGCAGGTCTCGTATGGCCTCTGGAAGCGGTACGCCGCGGAGAAGGGCCTCCCGTGGGCGGAGGTCGGGACGTACGAGGTCGCCCTGGAGGACTCCCAGTTCGAGACCCTGGACATGTACAGCGCATGGGCTTTGGAGAACGGCATGGCGCCCGGGGAAGTCGAGGTGCTAGACGGGCGGGAGGTGCGGCGCCGGGAGCCGAACGTGCGGTGCGCGGGCGCGATCCTCTCGAAGACGGACACGTGCGTGGACTACCGCGCTTTCACGCAGGCGTTGAAGGCGGACGCGGAGGGGCTCGGGGTCCAGTTCCTGTTCGGGAAGAACGTACGAGAGGTGAACGCGCACGCGGGTGACGTGGAGGTCCTATTCGCGGGATCGGGGGAGCCCCTGCGGGCCCGACTCCTCGTGAACTGCGCAGGCGGGGACGCGGTCGACGTCGCGCACGCCTCGGGGGTGGGCCTGGAGTACACGGACATCCATTTCCGCGGGGAGTACTGGGTCGTCGATCCGCGTGTGAAGGACCTTGCGAGCCGGAACCTGTATTCCGTGCCCCGCCACAAGGACATGCCATTCCTGGACCCGCACTGGATCGTCCGCGTAAACGGCGGGCGGGAAATCGGGCCGAACGCGGTCCCCGTGCCCCGCTCATACCAATACGAGGGGCTCCGCGTGCTGGACTGGTTCGGGAAACTCCTCGAGCCTCCGGTGGAGAACAAGGTCCGCCTCCTCACCAACCCGGAGTTCGTGAATCTCTCCCTGGCGGAGCTGCTTAGCTCCATTTCGAAGGGCGAGATGCTCGGTCGGGTCCAGCGGTTCCTCCCCGCGCTGAAGGAGGAGCACCTCGTCTCCCGGGGAACCGCGGGGGTCCGCAGTCAGGTGATCGAACGCAACGGCGCGCTTGCCCGGGAGGCGATTGAGGTCCCCGGCCCGTATTCGTACCACGTCCTGAACTACAACTCCCCGGGAGCGACCGGGGCGCCTGCGTACGCCGCGTACATAGTGGACCGGCTCGCCACGCGGGGCGACCTGGACCGAGTCCGGAAGGACCCGAAACCCCAGAAGATCTGGGACTGGGAACCAGTGTCCAAAGCAATGGGGCTCGCGGCGTAGCCCCGGAATCGGCCTAGAGGAGCTTCGCGCTCATCGTAATCTGCGCAACGTTCAGGATGCGGGAGACCGGACACGTCCTCTTCGCAGTGTCCGCCGCCTTCTCGAACGTCGAGCGGTCCGCCTTCGGGACCCTTCCCACGACGTCGAGGTGGACGAACGTGATCGTCCAGCCCGCGTCCGTCTTGTCGAAATTCACGGTCGCCTTCGTCTCGATCGATTCCGGCGTGAAGCCGAGCTTCCCGAGTTCATTCGATAGCGCCATCGAGAAGCACCCTGCATGGGCCGCGGCGACGAGCTCCTCCGGGTTCGTGCCCTTCGCGCCCTCCCACCGGGTTCCGAACGAGTACGGCGTGTTCGACAGGACCCCGCTCGCCGAGGTCAGGGTTCCCTTGCCTTCCTTCAACCCGCCCTTCCAGACCGCGTTCGCAGACCGCTTGATCAACGCCTCGCCCCCGTCAAAGGGTAAGCGGGAACCGCTCATTAACCCTTCGCGGGCTACACGCCCTGACCGGGTCGCGAAATCCGCTCCCGGAGGTTTTATCGGCATCGCCCCGTTCCGTGAGGTCCGCGTACTATCGGCCAGAGAGGTGACGCGTTGGCGCTCCAGTCCGTGAATCCCACGTCGGGTGAGGAGATCGAACGGTTCCGGGAATTCACGAAAGGGCAGGTCGAGGCGGCCCTCGACCGCGCCGAACGCGCGTTCGGGACATGGCGCAACACACCGTTCAAAGACCGCGCGGAACGGATGCACGCGGTCGCGACGGTCCTGCGGCAGAGGAGGCGCCGGTACGGGGAGGCGATGGCCCGGGAGATGGGGAAGCCGATCCGGGAGGGGATCGCGGAGGCGGAGAAGTGCGCGTGGGCGGCGGACTACTTCGCGGACAACGCGGCCGCGTTCCTCGCGGACGAACACGTCCCGACGGACGCCGCGAAGTCCCTCGTCCGGTACGAGCCCCTCGGGCCGATCCTCGCCGTCATGCCGTGGAACTTCCCGTTCTGGCAGGTGTTCCGGTTCGCGGCCCCGACTCTGATGGCGGGGAACGTCGCCCTCCTGAAGCACGCGAGCAACGTGATGCGGTGCTCCCTCGAGATCGAGGGCGCGTT
>Ga0184623_10000066_pt1 | contig 39250 bp, 40 predicted proteins | sample PLM1_100_b1_FD_133138 | JGI IMG/M metagenome (GOLD analysis project Ga0184623, IMG submission 133138) | Groundwater sediment microbial communities from an aquifer in East River, Colorado, USA - PLM1_100_b1 | ecosystem: Environmental > Terrestrial > Soil > Riparian zone | place: USA: East River... | reverse complement strand
GCTCGTCGAAACTCGCACATTCAGCTCGAGAGTCGTCTACCTCCGCTACCGCGTGGCGCGCTAGCCGGCTCGTCCGCCGGGCGCGGACGGCCGCTTCGTCCTTTCGCCGTACTCGCCATCCCGTCCATGAACGGAAGCGCGCCGGACGATCCTTGAATGGCAGGGTCGGAAGGACTTACCAACCGTCCTTGACGCGCAAGCGCGTTGGGAAACCTTGACACGTGACTATTTAGTCACCTATAGTCGCGATGTGATGGACGATCCGATGGCACCGGCGTTTCGGGCGCTTTCCGACCCGAGCCGGCGGCTCCTTCTCGATCGGCTCTTCGAGCGCGATGGCCAGACGCTTGGCGAGCTGTGCGCCTACCTGCCGTCCATGACCCGGTTCGGGGTCATGCGGCACCTGGGCGTGCTCGAGGAGGCGGGTCTCGTCACGACGCGCAGGGAAGGGCGCGAGAAGCGGCACTTCCTGAACCCGGTCCCGATCCGGCTCGTCCACGATCGCTGGATCAGCAAGTTCGCCGAGCCCGTCGTCGGTGCGATGGCGGCTATCAAGACTCACCTGGAGGCCGAAACGATGTCCAGCCCCGATCACGTCTATTCCGTCTACATCAAGGCCGCGCCCGACCGGGTCTGGCGGGCGATTACCGACGGCGTCGAGACCGAGCAGTACTACTACGGCACCCGCGTCAATTCCGACTGGTCGAAGGGCGGCCGGATCGTCTACGAGTACCCCGACGGCTCGGTCGCGGCCGACGGCGAGGTTCTCGAGATCGACCCGGGCCGGCTCGTGACGATGTCCTTCCACGCCCGCTGGGATCCCGAGGTCGACGCCGCCGGGCCGGTCCGGATGACATGGGCGATCGAGCCGACCGAGGACGGGAGCTCGAAGCTGACTGTCACAACCGCGGGCCTCGTGGCTGGCTCCAGGATGGCCGAGGAGTTCAGCGGGGGCATCGTCTACATCGTCTCGGGCCTCAAGACCCTGGTCGAGACGGGCGCACCGATGAAGGCCGAAGCCGCCGTCGTTTGAGCAGACTGAGCCTGGCCAACAGGCCGACGCGATAGGCCCTGCCGCGTGAGCGGCGGGGCCTCAGTTCGTTGACGTTGAAACTACCGCGCGCGCATACTCGTATCTAATCCTGCGGACCCCCGGTCGGACCCGCCGATGACCTGTCCCGGCCCGACCGTCGGCCCGATCGTCATCGACCCGCCCGTCACGAACGGGTCAGTGCCCGCCGACGCGGGTGAGGAGGATGGTCCGCGATGATCCCGGCGCAGTTTGACTACGTCCGCCCAGCCGACCTCGACGAGGCGCTCAAGATACTCACCGAGCGGGAGGGCGAAGCGAAGCTCCTCGCCGGCGGCTATAGCCTCATCCCTTTGCTCAAGCTCCGCATGGCCCAGCCCGGACTGCTGGTCGACCTGCGCGACGTAACGGGCCTGGACGGCATCGTCGAGACCGATGACGACCTACGCATCGGGGCGAAGGCAACGCACCGCCAGATCCACGAGAACCCGATCATCCAGCGCTACCCCCTCCTTCACGACGTGTCGGGCGGGATTGGCGATCCCCAGGTCCGGAACTGGGGCACGATCGGTGGCTCGGTGGCGCATGCGGACCCGGCGTCGGACTGGCCGGCCGCTCTCCTCGCGGCGAACGCCAAGGTCGTCTGCCGCGGACCGACTGGTGAGCGAGTCGTTGCGGCACGCGAGTTCTTCCTGGACACATTCACGACCGCGATCGAGCCGACCGAGGTCCTGACGGAGATACGATTCGGTCGTCGGCCACGCGGCATGGGTGGCGCCTATACGAAGCTCGAGCGCCGCGTCGGTGACTTCGCCACGGCCGGGATCGCCGCGATCGTCCTGCTCGACGACGGCGGCACGATCACCATGGCCGGGATGGGCGTCACTGGCGTCTCACCGTCGCCGTATGCGGCGACCGACGCCGAGGCTGCACTCCAGGGCCAGCGCCCATCCGAGGCTGTGTTCCGCGCGGCGGGCGGGGCGGCGGCGGCGAAGAGCGAGCCAGCTTCGGATACCCGTGGACCAGTGGACTACAAGCGGGCGATGGTCGCCGAGCTCGCCGTTCGCTCGCTGCGCACGGCGGTCGAGCGGGCATTGGCCAACAATTGACGAGAGGCACGAGACGATGACGACTCAACACATCTCGGTCACCGTCAACGGCGAGGTCCGTGAGGCGGACGTCGAACCGCGGTTACTGCTCGTCCACCTGCTCCGGGACGTGTTCCTGCTGACGGGGACGCACATCGGCTGCGACACCAGCAACTGCGGCGCGTGCACGATCCACGTGAATGGCCAGAGCGCCAAGTCCTGCACGATGCTCGCCGTCCAGGCGGACGGGGCCGAAATCAAGACGATCGAGGGCATGGCCGATGGCGCGACCCTTCATGCACTCCAGCAGGCGTTCTGGGACCAGCACGGCCTGCAGTGCGGCTTCTGCACCCCCGGAATGATCATGCAGGCCGCCTGGCTCCTCGATCAGAACGAGAAGCCGAACGAGGCCGAAATCCGGGAGGGGATCAGCGGCAACCTCTGCCGCTGCACCGGCTACGTGAACATCGTCAAGGCGATCCAACAGGCGTCCGGCCAGCTGGAGGCCGGCGAGGCCGCCCCGGTCGAAGCGGCCGAGACCGTCGAAGCGGCTCCGGCGAGCTGAGGGAGCGACGAAATGGCAACCGACACGCTCCAGACCACTCCCGAAGTCGGTGGCATGGGCCACTCCGTCAAGCGCAAGGAGGACCCGCGGTTCATCCGCGGCGCAGGCGAGTACATCGACGATCTCGTGCTGCCGGGCATGCTCTGGCTCGACATCGTCCGCAGCCCGTACGCCCACGCGAGGATCAAGGGAATCGATGCGTCCGAGGCGCTCAAGGTCCCGGGTGTGGCCGCCGTCATTACCGGCGCCGACCTGGAGAAGGCCGGCCTCCACTGGATGCCGACCCTGGCCGGGGACAAGCAGATGGTCCTGCCGACCGACACGGTCATGTACGCGTCGCAGGAGGTTGCTGCGGTCGTCGCGACCTCGCGCTACGCCGCCGCCGATGGGGTCGCCGCGGTCCTCGTCGACTACGAGCCGCTGCCTGTCATCGTCGACCCGTTCAAGGCTCTCGAGGAGGGCGCGGCAGTCCTCCGCCCTGATCGTGGCCCCGACAAGCAGACCAACCGCATCTGGCACTGGGAATCGGGCGACAAGGCGAAGGCCGACGCCGCCCTTGCCAGCGCCGACGTCACGATCTCCGAGGACATCTACATCCCGCGGATCCACGTCGCCTCGATCGAGACCTGCGGCTGTGTCGCCGACTGGGACGCCGTCCGCGGCCAGATGACGCTCCACATCACGAGCCAGGCGCCTCACGCGATCCGGACGGTTCTAGCGCTCGTCAGTGGCCTGCCGGAGCAGAACATCCGGGTCAAGACCCACGACATCGGCGGGGGGTTCGGCGGCAAAGTGCCGGTCTACCCGGGCTATGTCCTGGCGGTGGTCGCCTCGCTCACGACCGGCAAGCCGGTCAAGTGGATCGAGGATCGCTCGGAGAACCTCCAGGCGGACTCGTTCGCCCGTGACTACCACATCCATGCCGAGATGGGCGCCACGAAGGACGGCAAGATCACCGGCCTCAAGGTCAGGACGATCGCGGACCACGGCTACAGCGATGCCGCCGCCGATCCCTCGAAGTTCCCGGCCGGGCTGTTCAATGTCATCACCGGCTCGTATGACTTCCAGAACGCGTTCGTCGAGGTGGACGGCGTCTACACGAACAAGCCGCCCGGCGGCATCGCCTATCGCTGCTCGTTCCGGGTAACTGAGGCTGTTCACGCGATCGAGCGGATGGTCGACATCCTGGCCCACGACATCGGCAAGGATCCCGCCCAACTCAGGATGGAGAACTTCATCCAGCCTGAGCAGTTCCCGTACAAGACGCCGACCGGCTGGGAGTACGACTCGGGCAATTACCCGGCCGCGCTGCAGAAGGCCATGGACATGATCGACTACGCCGGGCTGCGAAAGGAGCAGCTCGAGAAGCGCGCTCGCGGTGAGCTCATGGGAATCGGCATCTCATCGTTCACCGAGATCGTCGGCGCAGGCCCATCGCACGACTTCGACATCATCGGCCTGAAGATGTTCGATTCGTGCGAGATCCGTGTCCACCCGACCGGTAAGGTCCTTGCCCGGATCGGCGTCCAGACCCAGGGCCAGGGCCACGAGACGACGTTCGCCCAGATCATCGCCGAGGAGCTCGGCTTCCCGGTGGCCGACGTCAAGATCGAGTACGGCGATACCGACACGGCGCCCTATGGCCTAGGCACTTACGCCTCGCGGTCGACGCCCGTCGCCGGCGCCGCGACGGCCATGGCCTCTCGCAAGATCAAGGACAAGGCCCGCAAGCTTGCCGCCCACCTTCTCGAGGCGAACGAGGACGACCTCGAGTGGACGAACGGCAAGTTCAGCGTGAAGGGCTCACCGGATCGGTCGAAGACCATCCAGGAGATCTCGTTCGCGGCCTACACGAATCACCCGGCCGGGATGGAGGCAGGCCTCGAGGCAGTCTCCTACTACGACCCGCCGAACCTCACCTTCCCGTTCGGCAGCTACATCTGCGTGGTCGACATCGACAAGGGGACCGGCCAGGTCAACGTCCGCCGCTTCGTGGCCGTCGACGACTGCGGCAACATCATCAACCCGATGATCGTGGACGGCCAGATCCACGGTGGCCTGACGATGGGCCTCGCGCCGGCGCTCTACGAGGAGATCAGTTACGACGAGAACGGCCAGAACCAGGCCGGGACGTTCATGGATTACCTCCTCCCGACAGCCATGGAGACGCCGGCCTGGGAGGTCGCCAAGACGGTGACGCCTTCGCCCCATCACCCGATCGGCGCGAAAGGCGTCGGAGAGTCGGCCACGGTCGGTGCGCCGCCAGCGATCGCGAACGCGGTGGTCGACGCGCTGTGGCACCTGGGCGTCCGCAACATCGACATCCCGATCACGCCGCAGAAGGTCTGGAAGATCCTGCGCGAGAACGGGGTCACCGCCTGAGCCGCGCGGGAGGTCCGACCGTTACGGTTGGCGTACCGAGGGACCGGCGAGAGGCGGGTCTCAGCCTCGGAGCTGGCTCTCGTTCGCCGTTCGGTACGGCTCGCGTAGCGGCGGGCCGGCGAGAGGGGTATCTGGGCCTCCGACGCGGGTCTCGTTCGTCGCTTGGTACGGCTCGCGTAACGGCGGCCTGAGCGTTCCCGTGACCGTCGGCAACCTCTTCGCCCGAGCCTCGGAGCTCGCCCAGGCCCGACGGCCGTTCGCCTTTGCCACGGTCGTCGCCGTCGCGCGGCCGACGTCGGCGCGTCCCGGGGCCCATGGGATCATCCACCCCGACGGGACGATCGAGGGCTGGGTCGGCGGCTCGTGCGCCCAGCCGGTCGTCGTCCGCGAGGCGCTCCACGCCCTGGCCGACGGTCAGCCGCGACTGCTCCGCCTGTCAAGGGACGCGCCGGCCGAGGGCCGGCGCGGCGACGGGATCATTGAGCTGGTTATGACCTGCCATTCGGGGGGAACGCTGGAGATCTACGTGGAACCGAACCTCCCGCCGCCGCTCCTGTGGGTGACCGGCATGACGCCGATCGCCAGCGCCCTCGTCGACCTCGGGTCGGCTGCCGGTTTTCGGGTCACGGTGTTCGACCCGATCGCAGACGCCGGCGCGTTTCCGAACGCCGCACAGGTCCGGACCGACACCGACCTCGTCGCGGTCGACCCTGGAACGAGTCCGTACATCATCGTGGCGACACAGGGCCAGTGGGATGAAGAGGCGCTCGCAGGTGCGCTCCGCCGCGATGCCCACTACGTCGGACTCGTCGCGTCTCCGACGAGGGCGGCTGCCGTCCGATCGTGGCTACGCGAAGAAGCCGGACTTGCCGAAGAGCGGCTGGCAGCCCTGCGTGCGCCGGCCGGGCTGGACCTCGGAGCGGAGACAGCCGAGGAGGTCGCCCTCTCGATCCTGGCGGAGCTGGTCCAGGTCCGGCGCGGCCGAGCCGAGTTCGTCGCCTCGCCCGGGCCCGCGACCGTGGCGGGCGCGGCCGCAGGCGTGGCCCCTGTGACGGCAGCCTCCGACGAGATCGTGTTGCTCGATCCGGTCTGCGGGATGATCGTCGACCGCGACCACGCCCGCCATCTCGCGGAACATGAAGGTGTCGTCTACGCGTTCTGCAGCTTCGGCTGCCGCACTCGGTTCGTGAAGGACCCCGCCGCCTTCCTCTCGGCGTCGGTCGAAGCCGAGGCTCCCAGAGTCGCCAAGGAGACGCGATGAAGTTCGAAGGCACCGTCGAGATCCGGGCTCCGCGCGATCGCGTCTGGACATTTCTGATGGACGCGAACCAGGTCGGGTCGTGTGGTCCGGGTGTTGAGAGCATCGAGGTCGTCGACGAGACTCATTTCAAGGTCAAGGCCAAGGTCGGGATCGGCTTTATCAGCGCACGATTCAACGTCGACATGGAGATCGCGGAGACGCAACCGCCGGAGCGCGCGGTGATCAAGGCCCACGGCCAGGCCCCCGGGAGCGCGGTCGACGCCACGGCGACGATGTCGCTCCGCGATGGGACCGACGGCGCCACGCTGATGGACTGGGCGGCCGACGTACTGATCGGCGGATCGCTGGCGAGTGTCGGGGCGAGGATGATCGAGGGAACGGCGAACAAGATGATCGGCCAGACCTTCGAATGCATCCGGACGAAGCTCGAATCCTCGGGCTGATGGCCTGCAGGAGCGTCGCCTCAGCCCTCGGAGAGCAAAGAACGACTCTCCGGGGCGTTGACTGAGTGGAACGGCTCCTCCGCGTCGTCGGTCCGGTCACGACCAACGTCCACATTCTCGCCGACACGCGCTCGCGCGAGGCGATCGCGATCGACACCGCGACGCCGTCGCTCGCCTGGATCCGCGACGAGTTGGAAGCCCGCGGCTGGACGCTGAAGCTGATCATCTCGACCCACGGCCACTGGGATCACATCGGCGACAACGCCGCGGTCGCGGCGCACACCGGCGCGGACATCGCGGTCCACCCGCTCGATCGGCCGCGCCTGGAGCACCCGCAACCGCTCTTCGCGCCGTTCGAGATCCCGCCATCTGTGCCCGCGATCGAGCTCGCCGAGGGTGGCGAGATCCGGTTCGGTGAGATCCGCCTAAGCGTGCTCCACACGCCCGGCCACACCGAGGGTTCGGTCTGCCTTCATGCCGTTGAGGAGGGCATCCTGTTCAGCGGCGACACGCTCTTCGCCGGCGGCTGGGGCCGGGTCGACCTGCCCGGCGGCGACCCTGACGCGATGGTCGAGTCGGTCGGCCGGCTCACCTCGTTCGACGACGCCACCGCCGTCCTGCCGGGCCACGGTCAGGTGACGACGATCGGCCGCGAGCGGGCCTGGATGGAGCTCGTTCGCGACGAGCGGCGGCTGTTCGCCTAGCTAGGAGCCGGCCCGGGGACGAAGCGGGCCTAGGGACCGTTGACGAAGCCGGTGGTGTCGACGACCTCGAACATCGAGCCCGTGATTCCGTGGAGGTCGTGGAGTTCGTCGTCGTCCCAACGCGGATCCGGGGCACCCGAGATGTAGTACGCGGAGCCGTTATCGGCGAGGATCATCCCGTACCGCTTGAGGGCGCGGAGGATCACCCTCGACTGCGGGCCGTAGGCGCTGATGTCGACGTTTGCCTTGAGCCGCAGCCGAAGGCCCATCGGCGGGTACGACACGTGGGTCAGGGAGCTCGCATGGTGGCGGGTAGGGGAGATGTGCCTGTTGCGGGTCTCCGGGACCGTGAACCGGAGGGCGTGGGCGATGACACCCGCGGCGACCTCCTCGTAGCGCGCGAGACCCGGGTAGATCGGCAGGCCCGCCGCGTCGGCCGACGTCCAGCCGTCAGGCCGGAGGGCGTTCGAGCGAAGGTCGAAGATCGCGCCGGATCCGGCCCGCCAGGCGCCCGAGACTTTCTGGGCCGCGAACAGCTCCCAGAGCCGGCAGGCCTCGGTGCCGATCATCAGGATGTGGCGGTCGCCGGCGGCTCCGGCGCCCTCGATCTTCGGCGACGCCGGGATCGGGTAGGGGCCTGCGTCCGACTCGCTGGGCCACGTGAACGTCACCGGGCTGCGCGGGGTCGCCGCGGTGACGGGGTTGATCGGGATGCCGTAACCGGCATAGGTGCCGAAGTCCGGATGGAGCCATTTGTTCAGGCCCATCCGGTTCATCAACGTCGCGGAGTCGCTCCGGATCGGGAGCGTGTCCACCCGCCGGTTCCACACGTTCGAGGCCGGCAGGATGGTGCAGCTGCCGATGACCCCGCGGCCCGATACGGTCGGGGTCTCGCGGGCAACGACCGTCCCGATCGACGCCGCGACGAGGGCGGTCGCCAGCAGCGCGATCGCGAGGCCGCGCGGGCGGGATGGACGTCGGCTGGTCATGAGCGGAATCGTGCCGCATCGCGGCGGTCCGGGGCCCTGACCCGATGGTCCCGATCGATGACCGGGATCACCGCCTCACAACGGCTTGCGGTACGCGATCCCCATGCGGTATCGGCGGAAGCCGAGGGACTCGTAGAGCCTGAGCGCACCCGACAGGTTCTCCGCGTCGACACCGAGCGCGGCCTCGTCAAGCCCGCGAGCGCGAAGCTCTCTCAGCGAGTCGGCGATGAGCGCGGCGGCAAGGCCCCGGCGGCGCCACGGCCGGCGGACGGAGATGTGCTCGAGCCATGCCCGACGCACGCCGAGCTTCTCGTTCTCCTCGGCGAAGACGAAGTTCATGACCGACCCGGCCACCTCATTGCCATCCCAGGCGACCCGCCACATGGTCGTGTCGATGCCCGGCGTCGAGAACCAGCCGACGAAGTCCTCCTCGGTTCGCACGCCGGCTTCCCAGTGATCCCGGAAGGCTTCGGTATCCGCCTCCCATATCTGCCGATGGTCGGCCTCGACGACCGGCCGGACATCAAGCCCCGCAGGGAGCGGGGCGTCGGGGATGGGGTCTCCGAGGGATCGGACCATCATGAAGCCGTATCGGACGCGCCCATATCCCTCCGTCTCGAGCAGGGCGACGGCCCCAGTCTGGGTGTCGGACACCCACCGGGTGATGGCATGGGGCTCCGAACCGGTCCATTCGCCAGCAGCCTCGCGCGAACGAGCCTCGGTCCAGTGGAGCAGGACGCGCCCGATGCCCCGGCGACGGTGCCCTGGCCGAACCCAGCCATCGAGCTCGTGCTGGACGACACCCGCGCGGACCCGGATCGTGCGCATCGTGCCACCGACGAGCTTCCCGTCGACCTCGGCGACGAGCATGTCGCGTGCTGGGTCGAATCCTGCCTGGTGCTCCAGCTCGTTCCGAAGGTCGTCGACAGAAGGCAGGTAGTTGTCCTGGTCGGCGAGGTCTGCCTCGACGATCAAGTCGGCGAGCGGCGCCACGTCGCGGTCCATGTCGAACGACCGGAAGTGCAGACCGGCCACCGGCGGAGGATCGGGCAGCTGGACCTCGATGCCGGCCGTCATGTTCGTTGCCATCACCAACCGTCCCTCCCGTACTTGGCTTCCATCTGCTTCCCGACCGACTTGCTGATCGTCCGCCAGCGCCGGCGCTCCGCCTCGCGGGCGAAATGGTCGACGCGCCGCTCGAGGTGCCGAGCCTCGCGCTCGAGCTTTTTCCAACCCTCGAACCGGCTCGCGTCGAGATCGCCGTCGGTGATCGCCGCGGCGACGGCGCAGCCGGGCTCGCCGGCATGGCCGCAGTCGGAGAACCGGCAGGTCGCCGCGAGGGCGTCGATATCCGCAAAGGAGCGCTCGAGGCCAGCGTCCGCGTCCCACAGGCCCAGCTCGCGCATCCCCGGCGTGTCGAGGACGAGCCCGCCGTCGGGCATTCGGTGGAGCTGGCGCCGGCTCGTCGCGTGGCGGCCGCGAGCATCGTCCTCGCGGATCTCGCGGACCACGGTCACGTCGTCCCCTGCGATCGTGTTGACCAGGGTCGACTTGCCGACGCCGGACGATCCGACGAAGGCGACCGTCGCACCGGGTCGGAGGTGCGTGCGGAGCTCGTCGATCCCACGGCCGTCGATCGCGCTGACGACGATGATAGTGACGCCGACAGCGATCGACTCGACCTGCGATAGCGTCGCCTCCAGGGCATCGCCGATGTCGGCCTTCGAGAGGATCACGATCGGTTCAGCCCCGCTCTCCCAGGCCAGCGCCAGGTACCGCTCGAGACGGCGCAGGTTCAGGTCCTGGTTGAGGGACGCCACGACGAACACGACGTCGACGTTCGCTGCGACGACCTGGGCGACCGATCGGACGCCGGGCGCGTGCCGAAGCACGCTCGTCCGGCGGGGCAGGACGGCGTGGACCGATGCGCCGTCGTCGCGAGCCTCGACCGCGACCCAGTCCCCGACGGCAGGATAGGCCGCCGGGTCGTCGCCGGCATCGAACCGGTAGCGACCGGTCACGCTCGCCCGACGCTCGCCCCTGGCCGTCTGGACGAGGTACGAGCCGCGGTCCTCCGCCACGACGCGCGCCGGCTCGAAACCGGCGGCGGCGTGGGCGGCGAACGCGGTCGAGATGTCGCCCGTCCAGCCGAAGGCAACCAGGTCGGCGACGGTGGCGGTCATCAGCCGACCCTCTTGAGCTTGCCCGTCCGCTTGGCGTAGAGCTCGGCGCGGCCGAACGCCCAGAGGCCAAACGGGATGAAGACGATGCCCATGACGATCAGCGGCCACACGTCGTGAAGCAATTCCCCGACCCTGGCCCCGTCGATCAGGCCGTGCCGGACGCCGTCGAGGACGTACGTCGCGGGCGACAGCCGGGACAGGACCTGCATCCAGCCGGGCAGGACGTCGATCGAGTAGTAGACGCCGGACACGAGCAGGAGGCAGGACTGGAGGACGAACGTCATCTGCGCCCCGCGCTCCACGTACAGGAGCGGCAGGATCGCCGCGATCATCCCGATGCCTACGAAGCTGAACGAGCCGAGCAGCATGAACAGGCCGACGGTCGCGAGATTCGCGCCGGCGAAGTTGAGCTGCGGGAAGAACAGCAGCAAGACGACGAGGATCACGGCCGTGTGGATCAGCCCGTAGAGCATCGCGTAGAGGACGGAGCCCAGGAGCTGCGACGAGCGCTGGATCGGCGCCATCATCGTGTACTCGAGGGTGCCCTCCCAACGCTCCACGGAGATCGTCTCGGCGATCCACGAGAAGACGACGGACAGGTAGTTCCAGAAGATCGCACCCACCATCAGCAACAGGATCAGCCGCGGGCTGCCCTGGTCCGCACCGATGAGCGAAATGGAGAGCGCGCCCGCCACCGAATAGACCAGGAAGGCGACTTCCCAGCCCCAGTAGCGGCGAGTCAGAAAGAAGTTGCGCTCGACGAAGGCATAGGAGGCCTTCAGCTCATGGGCGACGCTGAACACGGTGGTTCTCCTGCGAGGGGAGCCGGCCCGATCCTCAGCGGAATCGGGCCAGCTCGAGGGACTGCTCGCCGGCCAGCCGCTCGCCAGCTCGGACGAGGGACTGCCCAACGACCAGTCGGAGTGAACGACGGGGCTGACGCGGTGCCCGGCGGGCAGCGGCCGCGGCGCGAAGGTCGTCCTCGCGGGCGGCGTTGGCCAGGTACAGGGCCAGCGGGTACAGGCGTTGGTTTTCCATTGCTATCTCACCTCCTTTCATTCGTCGTTGTCGTCGGACTCGTCCTCGACGTCCTCGTCGAGTGACCGACCCGTGTAGGTCATGAACACGTCATGAAGGGTCGCGTCCGTCTGTGTTCGGTTGCCCTCGGCGGCGATGAGGCCGTTCGGGGTGTCCTCGGCGACGACACGACCGCCGTCGAGGATCGTGATTCGGTTGCAGAGGCGCTCTGCCTCGGCGAGGTCGTGAGTCGTGAGCACGATCGACGTGTCGTGCGCGAGCCGGAGTTCCTCGATGAACGACTGGACGTCGAGCTTCGAGCGTGGGTCGAGGCCGGTTGTCGGCTCGTCGAGCAGGAGGAGCGATGGGCTTGTCAACAGGGCCCGCGCGATCGCGACCTTCTGCTGCATCCCCCGGCTCATCTGCTCGACCGGCCGGCCGACTCGCTTCTCAGCGATGCCCAGGCGACCGAGGATTTCGATCGCTTCTCGCCTGGCGTGACCCGCGTTCTTCCCGTACAGACGGGCGGCGAACAGCAGGTTTTCCATCGGGCTGAGCTTCTTGAAGAACGCGGCGTCGACGCTGACCCGGTTGATCAACCGCTTGACGGCCATCTCCTCGCGGACGATGTCGTGGCCAAAGACTTCGACCCGACCTTCGTCGAGCGTGAGGAGGCCGCTCACCAGGCGGATGAGGGTCGACTTGCCTGACCCGTTCGCACCGAGAATGCCGTGGATCCCGCCCCGCTCGAGGCGAAGCGACACGTTGGCGATCGCGGTGACGGGCTTGCGCTTGCGTCCCACCGTGAACCGCTTCGTGACGCCGTCGATGACGAGCGCCGGAAGGGCCTCGCGGCCGGCGAGCGCGCCGACGGAGTCGACGGGCCTCGCGATATTCGGTTGCTGGAGCAATGTGGCGGTCACGTTTCGGGCTCCTGGTTTGCTGCCTTTGCCGGTGTCTGGATGGCTGCGGGCCGGACAAGAGAAGAGCCGCGGGCCCCGCTGACGCTCTTGCGTCGGGTGGGCCTCGCGGCTCTCGATGCACTCAATCAAGGAAAGGCATCAAAAAAGCCGGGGGCCCGATCTGGCCCACGGCTCGTGGCTCGCGTCTGGCGGTTGACCGCCTCAGGCTAGCTCGAGATGGGCGCAAATCTCCCGATGGCGTCGCCACTGAGTGGCGCCATCCTGCGCGGGGTCCGGAAGATCTTCGTCATTCGGAGCCGCCTCCATTGAGCTAGACGTGGCGGGCGATCTGCGCGCCGGTCGGCAGTCTACGCGCGGCCCGAAGGGAGTGTCAACCCTGACGCCGACGATGTCGGGAAACCGACATGTGGTGACTGCTGCAGGCGGCACTATGCTGCGGTCAATCGGTCGAACGGAGTCGTCAGGTGCCGCCGCTGGACCCAATCCCGGAGTTCGATCTCTACGCCGAGCTCAAGGTCGCACCCTTCGCCGACGCGGATGCGATCGAGCGGGCATGGCGCGCCGGCGTTCGGTCCGTTCATCCGGACAGGGCGCAGTCCGGCAACGAACGAGCGGCGACCGCGCGAACGGCCCGGTTGAACATTGCCCGCGAGTGGCTGATGGATCCGTCGAAGCGGGCACGGTACGACCTGCTCCGGCGACCGGGCCCCAGGATCGAGCTGCCTGATATCGACCCATTGGGTTCGTGGCCGACACGTCCGCGCCGACGTCCGCCGCACTGGCTGACCATCCTTTCGCAGGTCGTTCTCGTCTCCGTCGTGATCGTGACCGTCACGCTGTTGCTCGGGCCCGGATCCAACGTTGTCACCATCGTGGCGTTTCTTCTCAGCGCAGTAATCGTGGTGTTTGGCGGGCTGTACGTGGGAGTCTGGGTGCTCGTCGGCGCGGTGTATCGACGGCTGAACGACTGACGAGTCAGAGCACGCGGCGAACGATCACCCGGCGGACCTTCGATTGCGGCGAATCGATCTCCTGAACGACTCGAAAGCCGGCCGCCGTGAAGGTCGACAGGAGTCCGGTGTAGCCGAGGGCGGCCGGGACCCGGCCTTCACCCGGATCGACCGGATAGGCCTCGAGACCGGGCGCGCCATGGTCGACCGCATACGCCGTCGCGGCATCGAGAAGCAGGCTCGTCAGACCTTGGCCGCGCTCACTCTTCGAGATGACGAAGCACACGACCGACCAGACCGGTAGGTCGTCGATCTTCGGACGGACCCGTGAGTTCGTCAGCCGCTCGTAGTCGTCGCGGGGCGCGACGCTGACCCAGCCGACGGCACGGCCGTCGCGATAGGCCAGCAGACCGGGCGCGGGATCACGTGCCTCATCGACCAGTCGGTGAAAGCCCTCGCGGGTCTCGCGCACGTTCGCAAAGGACCAGTCCTTCGAGCGGATTCGCCAGTACATACACGAGCAGCTTTTCGGGTCGCCACCCTCGCCGAAGAGGGCCGCGACGTCGTCCCAGCGATCCGATGTCAGGGGCACGATCTCGAGCGTTGCAGCGCCGTCACGGGTTGGCACGGCCGCATCCTAGCCGATCGATCTGCCAGCGCCTGTCATGATCCCAACGATGAACGACGAGGTGCGCCGAGCTTCCGGGTGGCCGGTCCCGCGGCGCCGCTCGATCGTCGAGCTCATCGCCGACGGCGTTCTCGATGCGGAGCTTGCGGCGATGGCGTGGTTGCTGATCGAGGCGAGGGTGCCGATCGTGGTCGGCGGGCTCGCGCGGGGAGCCGGCAAGACGACGCTGCTCGAGGCCCTGTTCGATTTCCTGCCGGCGGCGGTCCGTCGGATCGACCTCGCCGGCCAGGCCGAGGACTTCGCCTGGCTGCCCGAGGCAGCCGCGCTAGGCTGGCCACCCGCTGGCCCGACCGCCGCGAGCTCGCCGCCGGTCACCCCCGCCACCACGTACATCGTGGCCGCCGAGCTCTCGGAGCACCTGCCCGCGTACACCTGGGGGGCGGCCGCGCGAACCCTGGCAAGGGCGGCCACCGTCGGGTACGGCATCGGCGCAACGATCCACGCCGACCGCCTCGAGGAGGTCCACGAAGCCCTCCGGGCACGGCCAGTCAGCCTGACCGACGACGAGCTGTCGTACTTGGGACTGGTCCTGATCACGCGAGCCTGGCGCGAGCCGGATGGCGCTGTTCGGCGGCGCGTCGTTGCTGCCCATTACGCGCGCCCGGTCGGTCGTGACGAGCACGGCCATGTCCAGCGCCTGCCGCCTGCCGTCATCGCCGCCCGGGACGATGGCTCGGACGTCCTGGAGCATTTCGCCTGGGGCGTGATGCCTGAGCTGGCGATCCGTGTCGGTCGAAAGGCGGGCGACCTGGAGCTCGAACAGGCCGCGCGGGCGCAGCTGCTGCAGGGCCTCGTCGATGCCGGGACGACGGACGTGGAGGCCGTCCGGCGCGCCATCCTGCTCCACCGTGCCGCCGCGGCGGTCGGGCCGGATCATCGCCACGTCCAGTGACCCGCCCGCCGACCAGCGCCGGGCCGTTTGACGACCCGCGGGGCCGGTCGTACGCTCGCCGCCCGTGACCCGCCACCCCGTCGAACCGACCGGCCTGCCTGCGACACTCGGGGAGTTGCGCGCCTCCGGCTGGGAGAGCCGCACGGTGAAAGCGGAGCTCCGGGCGAACCTCCTGGCGCGCCTCGCCTCGGGCCGAGGGATCATGCCCGGCATCGTCGGCTACGAAGAGAGCGTCGTTCCGGCGATCGAAAACGCGATCGTCGCGGGCCAGGATCTCGTGTTCCTCGGGGAGCGCGGCCAGGCCAAGACGAGGATGGCGCGGCTCCTCGTGGATCTGCTCGACGAGTGGCTGCCGGTCGTCCGCGGCGGCGAGCTCAACGACGATCCGTACGCTCCGATCAGCCCGTCCGGCCGCGCCGCGATCGACGAGCACGGTGACGAGACCCCGATCGACTGGCTTCCGCGCGACCGGCGCTACGCCGAGAAGCTCGCGACACCCGACATCACGATCGCCGACCTCATCGGCGAAGTCGATCCGATCCGCGTCGCCGAGGGCCGCTACCTGTCCGACGAGCTGACGCTCCACTACGGCCTGATCCCGCGCTCGAACCGCGGCATCTTCGCGATCAACGAGCTGCCCGACCTCGCCGAGCGAATCCAGGTCGGCCTGCTCAACATCCTCGAGGAGCGCGACGTCCAGATCCGTGGCTTCACCGTGCGGCTGCCGCTCGACCTCTTCGTCGTCGCATCGGCCAATCCGGAGGACTACACGAGCCGGGGCCGGATCATCACCCGCTCAAAGATCGCCTCGGGACCCAGGCACGGACGCACTACCCGCGGACGCTCGAGCACGAGCTCGCAATCGTCCACCAGGAGAAGCAGCGCTTCGAGGCGAGGGAAGGGGAGCCGGCGATCGCCGTCCCGGCGTTCATGGAGGAGCTGCTCGCCGAGCTGACCCACCTCGCCCGACGGTCGCCGGAGATCAGCCAGCGATCGGGCGTCAGCGTTCGCGTCACGGTCGCCAACTCCGAAGTCCTGGAAGCGGCCGCGCTCAGGCGCGCGGTCCGCCTCGGCGAGTCCGTGGCGTCGCCGCGTGTCTCCGACCTGGGCGCGGTCATCGCCTCGACGGTCGGCAAGATCGAGCTGGAATCCGTGGGCGACGAGGCGCCCGAGGAGCGAGTCGTCGAGCGCCTCATCACGAAGGCGCTCTATTCGACATTCGGCCGACGGGTGCCGATCGACGATCTCGACGACGTGGTACTCGCCTTCGAGGATGGCCTGGTCGTCGAGACGGGCGAGGGCGTCCCATCGCGCGAATACGTGGCCTTGATGCGGGAGATTCCCGGGCTCCACGAAGCAATCCGGCGGCTCGGCGCGTTCGACGTCACCGACGGAGCAGAGGAAGCGAGCGTCGTCGCCTCCGCGGTCGAGTTCATCTTCGAGGGATTGCACCTGTCGCGCCGGATCAACAAGGACCGGGCGGGGACGGGCACGGTCTACCGGCGATGATCGCCGGCAGCCGGCCGTCGGCCAAGGGCGATGACGTCGTACGTCCCTGACCGGCGTGACCTCGATGGAGGCTCCGCCGTCGGATCTGCGCGCGATCCGCTCCTCGCTCGGGCTGCCCGCTACGCGCGCTGGGACGGCAGCCAGACGATTCCGGCCCTCGACGCCGACGAGATCATGGACGCCCTGGCCGACGACGTCATGGCCGAAGGCGATCTCGGCGAGGCGCTCCGGCGGCTGATGGAACGCGGCTGGCGCGGCCGCGACCCGACGCGCCCCGACCTCCACGGCCTCGACGACCTGCGCGAGCGGCTTCGCCGCAGCCGCGAGGAGCTCCAGGAGCGCTATCAGCTGGGCGACGTGCTTGCCGACGTCAGACAGGAGCTCGAGGAGATCGTGGCCGAGGAGCGGGCCGGCATCGAGCGCCGTCTCGACGATGCGGCCACTCCACCGGACCGGGCCGCCGTGGACCAGAAACTGAGCTCGATGCTGCGTGACGCCGCCGCCCGCAGGCTCGACCAGCTCGAGGCCCTGCCCAAGGACGTCGGCGGCCGGATCCGTGCGCTCGAGGAATACGACTTCATGGAGCCGGCAGCGCGCGATCGGTTCGTGGCGCTCACGGATCGGCTCCGCCGGCAGACCCTCGACCGGTTTGTCGAGGGCCTGTCGGAGGCGATCCAGGGCACCACGCCGGAGGAGCTCCAGGCGAATCGCGAGATGGTCCGCGACCTCAACTCGCTCCTCGAGGATCGCCTCGAGGGCCGTGAGCCCAGCCAGGACGAGGTCGACGACTTCCTGTCACGGCACGGCCGATTCTTTCCGGGCGCCCGGACGCTCGACGACATCGTCGAGCAGCTGACCCAGCGGATGGCGGCGATGCAGTCGCTTCTCCGCTCGATGACCCCCCAGCAGCGCGCCGAGCTCCAATCGATGATGGACGCGCTGCTGCGAGACGACCGGTTGCGCTGGGACCTCGCCCGTCTTGCGGCGAACATGGACCAGCTGATGCCGGACGGGCTGGGTGAAGGCTACGACTTCAGCGGCGAGGAGGGGCTCGGACTGGAGCCCGCGCTCGAGCAGATCGGGCGGCTGCAGGCGCTCGACGCGCTGGAGGACTCGCTCGCCGACGTCGCGGGACCGGGCGATCTGGCGGATTTCGACCGCGAGCGGGTACGCGAGCTGCTCGGCGACCAGTCCGCGCGTGACCTGGACGCGCTCGACGAGCTCGCCCGGGAGCTGGAACGGGCCGGCTACCTCGGCCGACGGGGCGATCGCCTCGAGCTGACGCCGAGGGGCAGCCGGCGGATCGGGCAGAAGGTCCTCGACGACCTGTTCTCGCGGCTGTCGCGCGACGCGTTCGGCGGACATCGGATCGACCGGGCCGGACGGGGAGGGGAGCGCGAGGAGACGACGAAGCCGTACGAGTTCGGCGACCCGTTCCATCTCGACATCCGCGGCACGATCGAGAACGCGCTTCGCCGGCCGGCGAATGCACCGGGCCTCCGGCCGACCGCCGGCGTCGACCTCGAGGCGAGCGACTTCGAGGTCTTCCGGACGGAACAGCTGACTCGGACCTCGACCGTCCTCCTCGTCGACATGAGCCGCTCGATGTTGCTGCGCGGCTGCTTCCTTGCGGCCAAGAAGGTCGCGGTGGCGCTCGACACCCTCATCCGGACCCAGTTCCCGCATGACGATCTCGCGGTCATCGGGTTCGCCTACTACGCCCGGGAGCTGCGACCGGAGGCCCTGGCCGAGCTCACGTGGCACGGCTACGAATACGGCACGAACCTCCAGCACGGCCTGATGCTCGCGCGGCGGATCCTCGCCCGCCACCACGGCGGCGACCGGCAGATCGTGGTCATCACGGACGGCGAACCGACGGCCCATTTCGAGGATGGCCAGGTTGAATTCAGCTACCCGCCGACGCGCCGGACGATCCAGGAAACCCTGCGCGAGGTCCAGCGCTGCACGCGGGACGGCATCACGATCAATACGTTCATGCTCGAGCGGTCGCGGGCGCTCGCCGAGTTTGTCGCACTCATGACCCGGATGAACCGCGGTCGCGCGTTCTACGCGACGCCCGAACGGCTCGGCGAGTACGTACTCGTCGACTTCGTGTCACGGCGAACCCGGGCGGTGTCGTAGAGTCGCCTCGCGGGCACATCGGCCGTTCCTCGGCGAGCACCACCCGCGCCAGAGGGAGATTGCGAATGGGCTGGTTGTTCCCGTGGCTGCTGTTCCTGCATGTGTTTGGCGCGATCGTGGCCTTCGGGCCCGTCTTCGCCTTCCCGATCATCGGAGCGATGGGCGGCAAGGAGCCGCAGCACGCGAACTTCGCGACCCGGGTCAGCGACGCGATCGGTCAGCAACGGGTGTTTCCGCTGGCGATCTTCCAGGGCATCACCGGCGTCGCGCTGATCCTCGTGACCGGGATCAACCTCCTCGCGACCCCCTGGCTCCTCATCGCGATCGTCCTCTACGTGATCACGATCAGCTACAACTTTTTCATCCAGACGCCGACGGTCAAGAAGGTCATCGAGATGACCTCGACGCCGCCGCCCCCGGGCGCCTCCGGACCGCCGCCGGAGCTGCTGGCCTTGATCCGCAGGATCCAGCGCGGCGGCATGTTCAGCGGGCTCATGATCGTCCTGATCGTGATCCTGATGGTGATCAAGCCCCAGTTCTGAGAACGACCCCCATACACCGAAGGGAGGTTTGGCGTGCCGTTGGAAACAGCGGTGCAGGAACACTTCGAGCGGTCGTTCGGCCTCTATGGGGACCTGGTCGAGGCGATAGGAGAGGCCGTTCTTTCGTCCCGGCTCGCGGACCTGCCGTCGAACACCATCGGCGCTCAGCTGTGGTGCGTCATCGGTGGCCGGGAGAGCTACAGCCGAGCGATCAAAGCCGGCCAGTGGTCGGGCTTCAGCTGTAGCCTCGATGACCCTGGCAGCGCCGTAAAGGTGAAGGACGCCCTGGCCCGTTCGGCGGCGGTCGCGCGGGAGGCCAGTGAGTCGATCGCCTCGGCAAACGATTTGCAGAGCGGGCTGATCATTGACCTGCTCGAGCACGAGGCTGCTCACCAGGGCCAGTTGATCCGTTACCTGTACGGCCTGAGGCTCTCGATCCCGGCGAGCTGGAAGTCGCGATACGCACTCGACTGAGCACGGGCTACCATGACGGTTCCGACCGCCCGGACAGGAGAAGGTTCAACCGATGCCGTACGTCGCCGAGACCCCGACCGACCTGCTCGCCCGACTCGGCGGCTCAGCCCACGTCGACGGTGAGCGGCTCGTAGTCGATGACCCGGCGGCCTTCCGCGCCGACGTCATCCGCGACCTCGCATGGACGGCGTCGTTCGCCGAGGAAGGCCCGACGGTCGAGGTCGCCCGCTGGCTCATCCACGAGGCCGCCCAGGCACTCGGGGCGCGAACGGCGAGCATCCACGAGCTGTACATGGCGCGAGCCCGCGGCGAGATGCATGGGTTCACGGTGCCCGCATTGAACCTGCGGGCCCAGGTCTTCGATATGGCCAAGACGACCTACGAGACCGCGGCCTCGGCGGACGTCGGGGCCGTGATCCTCGAGCTCGCCCGGAGCGAGCAGACGTACACGTTCCAGCGGCCAATCGACTACTCAACGGCTGTCCTGGCCGGGGCCATCGCCGCGGGCTGGGAGGGCCCCGTGTTCATCCAGGGCGACCACTACCAGTTCAACGCCAAGAAGTACGCCGAGGACCCGGAAGGCACCACCGAGGAGCTCCGGCGGGCAGGCCGCCTGGCGATCGAGGCCGGCTACCGGAACATCGATATCGACTCCTCGACGCTCGTCGACCTCTCCAATCCGACGGTCGACGAGCAGCAGCGGGAGAACTACATCCGCGCGGCCGAGGTGACGGCCCTGATCCGATCGCTCGAAGCCGACGGCGTCACGATCAGTGTCGGCGGCGAGATCGGCGAGGTGGGCAAGAAGAACTCGACCGAGGAGGAGCTACGGGCGTACCTCGACGGCTACCGTCGGGAGCTCGATGCTCGTGCGCCAGGCGCGCCGGGACTCTCCAAGGTCAGCGTCCAGACGGGCACCTCGCACGGCGGCGTGCCGCTGCCCGACGGCACTGTCGCTGAGGTGAAGCTGGACTTCGAAGTGCTTCGGCGTCTCGGCGAGGTTGCCCGAGAGTACGGCGTGGCCGGCGCCGTCCAGCACGGCGCGTCAACCCTGCCTGACGAGCTGTTCCACCGCTTTCCCGCGGTCGAAACGGCCGAGATCCACCTCGCGACGGGCTTCCAGAACGCACTCTTCGAGCACCCGGCGTTTCCGGTGGAGCTTCATCGCGCAATGGAGTCGTGGTGCTACGGCAACGCGGCCGACGAGCGCAAGGAAGGCCAGACGGATCAGCAGTTCGTCTACACGACGCGGAAGAAGGCGATCGGTCCGTTCAAGCGGGAGCTCTGGGACCTGCCGACGAAGGAGGAGATCCTCGCGGCTCAGCGCCGGAAGATCGCCTTCCTGTTCACCGAGCTCGGCGTGAACGGGTCGCTGGAGATGGTCGAGGGCTACGTCCATCCCGTCGAGATCCATCGGCCGGTGCCCGATGCGCTGCGCGAGTCGACGCCCGCCGGTTGACGATCGGCGCGGCCACGAGGGCCGCGGGCCTCAGATGCAGCCGACGATCGGCAAGCAGATGATCGGCGTCGGCGTGGGTTCAGGCGTAGGCGTCGGAGCCGGCGTGGGTTTCGGTGTCGGCGCGGGTGTAGGTGGCGGCGTAGGCGCGGGTGTGGGCGCTGGCGTGGCTTCCGGCGTCGGCGTCGGCGTGGGCGGAGCGGTGGGTGTCGGTGTCGGCGTTCGTGTCGGCGTGGGTGCGGGTGCCGACGTGGCTGTCGGCCGTGGCGTCGCCGCGGGCGCCGCGGTCGGCGACGGGGTCGGCTCAACGGTCGAGATCGGCCCGCCGGGCGACCCGGAGCCGGCGGGCTCTTCGAGCACCCCTTGTGTCCCCGAACCCGCCGTGCCCGTGATGTCCGAGCCGGTGGCGCCGCTGGAGATCGGCCCCGGCTGCGTTCCACTCGTACCTGCGCTCGCTCCGGGTCCAGGAGTCGAGCCGGCCGCGGGAGCCGCTGAAGTGCCTGGGATCGCGCTTCCCGCGGATGGCAGCGACGATGTGGCTGCGGCAGCGCCGACGATCACGATCTTCGCGGGGTCGGGGCCGCCCGACCCAGGCAACGCAGGCGACCGGATCCCGGTCCCCATGACCACAGCGATGATCACGCCGGGTATCAGGGCGACGGCAACGACGGTGACGGAACGCTTCTCAACCATAGGCCCGTATCCTAGGTTCGCCCGACCGCCCAGCCCGGATCAGAACGCGCGCATTACAAAACGTGACAGAAGTATTTCATTTGCATGCCCCAGTTAGCCCCTCAGCCTCGCAGAGATACAAGCGGAAGGCGACGCTCTCCACGGGTAGGATCTCGATGGATGTGAAACCGGCTTGCTCTGCGTAGGCACGAACCGTCGACGGCCGGATCACGGTTCCCGTCGCGGCCGAATCGGGCTCCGTCATGCTCGCCGGGAGGCAATGAAGAACGCTCCAGCCGTAATGACGGCGGTCGCCTTCTCCCGCCGGGCCGGCGAACTCGTCTTCGGTGATCTCGTCGGCCACCAGGACGACTCCGCCGGGCGCCAGTGCCTCGCGGGCGGCCCGGAGGACCTCGACTGGATGCGAGAGGTCGTGCAGCATCTCGAACATCGTCGCCACGTCGTAGCCGGCGCCTGCGAGGCTGGCCGCGTCACGAACCTCGAAGCTCACGCGATCGGCGACACCCTCGCGCTCGGCGGTTGCCATGGCCGCCTCGATCGAGGCCGGATCGAGGTCGACGCCTTCAACCCGGGCGTTCGGAAAGGCTCGGGCCATCGTCACGGTCGACCAGCCCTCGCCGCAGCCGATGTCGAGGATCCGGGCCGTCTTACTGGCCAGCCGCACGGCGACCTCCGGAACGGCCGCGAACCATGTTGCGAGCTCCGCGGAGTAGACCGGCCGGGTCGACGCCGCCTGGCCCTCGATCATGTCCGGCCCGTAGTCGGCGAACGGGATGCCGTGGCCGCTCCTGTACGCCTCGACGAGCCGGGGCAGGAGCGTGAAGCAGGCGATCTGGGCCTTGATCGTGCCGCCCGTCCCATCGAGTGCGTCGGGCTCGAGAAGGACGTCGGCGTAGTCAGCGGGGAGGCTGAAACGCCAGGCGTCACCGTCCCGCCCGTCCCGTGTGGCCTCGAGGATCTCCGTTGCGGCCTGCTGCTCGAGCCACTCGCGGATGAGCCGCTCGTTCGTGCCGGTCCGGGCCGCGAGCTGGGCGGGCGTTGCGGGCCCATCGTCGGCCAGCGACTGGTATAAGCCCAGCCGCAAGCCGAGGTAGGCCGCGGCGACGTCGAAGCCGCCGTTCGTGGCTTCGGTCAGGCGGCGGGTGAACGCCTCGCGCCGGGTCGGCGCCGGGGTAGAGATCATGGATTTCACCCTCTCGATGCCATGCGCGGAAGCTCCGTCCATCGCTGCACGGCGTGGCCCAATGGTGGTCCGTCGGCTCGCCGTCGGTCAATGGATCGATGTCGATTGACGAGCCGGGGCCGCGGCGCTCCGAATGCTCGTTGACTAGGCCGATTCCGGGCCCTATCCTCGGCCGAGTCGCGGCGCCCCGAGGGAGGCTCGCCGCCAGCCCCGCGTCCTCGCGTCCCACTCCAGAGGTCAGTCTCGCGCCTGTCAGGCGCGGAGGTAGGAGGAGGAGATCGTGGCGGAATCGGTCCAGGATCAGGCGGAGCGTGACGATGCCCACCTGCGCTCATTGGGGATCAAGCCGGAGCTGAGACGGACGCTCGGGTTCCTGTCGAACTTCGCGATCGCGTTCAGCTTCATCAGCGTCTCTACGGGCTCCTTCGGTAACTTCGGCGTCGGCATCGGCCTAGGCGGACCGGCATCGATCTTCTGGTCCTGGATCCTCGTGGTAGGCGGCCAGCTGCTCGTCGCGCTCGTGTTCGCGGAGCTGGCCAGCCACTACCCGGTCGCAGGATCGATCTATCAATGGTCGAAACGATTGTCGAACCGGACGCTGGGCTGGTTCACCGGCTGGTTCTATTTCTGGGCCCAGGTGATCACGGTGAGCGCCGTGGCGGTGATCGTCGGCTACGTCATCGCCGGATTCACGGGCGGCGGGCAGGAGTTCCTCGACTCGCCATCCCCGCTCGGCGCCAACATGCACACGTTCATCGCCCTGACCGCGCTTCTCGTAACCACGTTGATCAACGCCTTCGGCGTACGGCTTCTTTCGGTCCTCAACAACATCGGCGTCGCGACCGAGATCCTGGGCATGCTCGTGTTCGCCCTCGTGCTCCTCTTGTTCGCGAACCACCAGAGCCCGGCCATCATTTTCGACATGGCCGGCACGGACACCGCAAACAACGGCAACGTGCTCGCTACGTTCGCGCTCGGGATGTACATGTCGATCTTCATCCTCTACGGGTTCGACACAGCGGGAACCTTCGGTGAAGAAACCGTGGACGCCAGTCGCCAGGCGCCACGTGGGGTCATCTCGTCCGTGCTCGCGTCAGGGGCCGTCGGAATCGTCTTCTTCCTGGCGATCCTGCTGGCCATTCCGGACGTGCCTGCCACGATCGAGGAGGGACTCGCGGGCGGATTCCCCATCGCCACGATCATCACGACGAACCTCAACACGGAGATCGCGGCCGGCATCACGTTCGGCGAGATCTACCTGCTGGTCATCCTGGCCTCGGTCTTCGTGTGCACGCTCGCTATCCAGGGCGCAGCCACCCGGATGATGTTCTCTATGGGTCGCGACCGACAGCTGCCCCTCGGCGGCATCTGGGGCCACGTGAACCAGCGATTCCGGACGCCGGCCAACGCGGCGATCGCCGTCGGAGTCCTCGCTGCCCTGCCGATTCTCGTCACCGGTCCGTATGGCGGTTTTGTTCTCTCGATTGCCGCTACGGGGCTGATCTATCTCAGCTACCTGCTCTGCAACCTGGGCGTCCTGATCGCGCGGCGACGCGGTTGGCCCCGCCAGAAGGCCTTGTTCAACCTCGGCCGTTGGGGAATGCCCGTCAACATCCTCGCCCTCGTGTACGGCGTCGTCATCATCGTGAACATCGCGCTGTGGAATGACCCCAGCCTGTTCGGCGACTTCGGCGGCGAGGGGCGAGGGTTCTGGAATCCTGCGATCAACTCGTTCCTGCAGTGGTTCGGCCAGCCACTCGAGCAGTTGCCGCCGTGGCCGCTCTACGAGACCATCGTCGGGACGCTGCTCCTCGCGGGAGCGATCTACTACGTCATCTCGGTCCGCGGCCGCGCGTCGGACGTCCCGGCTGACTCCGCGACCGGCGAGGCGATCATCGGCTGATCAACTCGCGGGGAGGAGGTGAGGCGGCGCGGCGAGAGATCGGCGCGCCGCCTTCTCGTATGTCAGGAGAGAACGTGACCGCACCTTCGGTCGGTGGCATCTTCCGCGGCGAGCTTCGCGACGAGCTCGTTCGGGCGATGCAGCGCGTCCCTGAGCTGGCGGGTCGAGACCTCACGCTGCGCGCCCTGTCCGGCGGCATCACGAACCGCAACTTCCTCGTGGAGGCGGCGGGCACGGCGGAACGCTGGGTGATCCGCCTCGCCGGCAACGACACCCACCTGCTCGGGATCAGTCGGGAAGTCGAGCATGCGGCGACCGTCGCGGCAGCTGGGGTCGGCGTCGGCCCCGAGGTCACAGCCTTCATCCGGCCCGAGGGCTACCTCGTCACCCGGTTCATCGTCGGCCGGCCGGTCTCCGAGCAGGCCGTCCATCGCCCCGATACGCTCGGGCGGGTCGCCGAGTCGATCCGCCGGATCCACGATGGACCACCGATCCCGGGCCTCTTCGTTCCCTTCCGGATCGTGGAGGCCTACTGTGCACTCGCCGCAGCGCGCGGGGTGACGATTCCGCCGGAGTACGAGCTCGCCCAAGCGGCCGCCCGGCGGATAGAGTTCGCGATTCTCTCGAATCCCGTAGCGCTGCGGCCTTGCCATAACGACCTTCTCAACGCGAACTTCATCGACGACGGGAAGCGGATCCGGATCGTCGACTGGGAGTACGCGGGGATGGGCGACCCGTTCTTCGACCTCGGCAATTTCTCGACGAACCATGGCCTGAGCGCGGACGAGGATCGCGAACTCCTTGCCGCGTACGAGGGTGACGTGCGACCGGATCGGCTGGCCCGGCTGGCGCTGATGCGGACGATCTCCGACTTCCGGGAGGCCATGTGGGGCGTGCTGCAGCAGGGGATCAGCACCCTCGACGTGGACTTCGTGGCCTACGCCACCGAGCACTTCGATCGGTTGCTGGCGGGAGCCTCCACGCCGGCGTTCGAACGGTCGCTGCGTGATGCCGCCGCGGACTGACGATCGAGCGGCCGGCTGGCGCCCGTCAGCCGTGGAGTGGGGCGTCAAGCCCGGCTGACAGGGATGGTGGGGCGATGACGAGGTAGGCGTCCCGAACGAGGCCGGCGATCTCGTCCCAGTCGACTGGTACGTCCAACCAGACGCCCAGCCAGCCACGGTGCCCGAAGTACGGCGGCACGAAGAACCGGTCGGGTGCGGACTCGACCAAGGCCTCCTGGGCGCCGCTCGGCGCCGCACACCAGAAGGCAAGCCGATCGTCGTGGTGGTGGTCGGCGTACGTGACGAACGTCCGTTTGTCGCGTACGAACCAGGTCGGCTCGCCGTGGCTGAGGCGTTCGGTCGTGTCCGGCAGCGCGAGGCACACTCGCCGAAGATGCTCGAGCGGGTCCTCGGTCATGCCTTGATTATCGTGTTCGGGAGGTCGGCCCCGCCAAGGCAGGGGCGTCTCAAAGCCCGTCGGAAGGTAGAAATCCCCTCGTCGGATACGCTTGCGCGATGCAGGATCGCCGTTCGTTCGCCCGCAACTCCGGCTTGATTGTGCTCGCGTTCGTGGCGACGCTGATCCTGCTCGCTGGACTCGTCCTCGTCGTCAGCGGCAAGGGGCCACCGAGCTCGGGCGGGGTCATTTTCGCGCCCTCGGGGGACCCATCCGAGACGCCAGCCGCTTCGCTGGAGTCGCCGCAGGAGTCGGCTTCGGCAAGCCCGCTGCCGGCCACGCCAAGCGCAGATGACCCGGTTCTCGTCGGCGCGGGCGACATCGGCGATTGCAAAACGGACAACGATGAGGCCACGGCCGCGCTTCTCGACGACATCCCGGGGATCGTATTCACGGCCGGCGACAACGCCTATCCCGACGGAACGGCGGCCCAGTTTGAGGATTGCTACGACCCCACCTGGGGCCGCCACAAGCAGCGGACGCGGCCGATCCCTGGCAATCACGACTATCACACCAAGGGCGCGAGCGCTTACCTGGACTACTTCGGTAAGGCGGCCGTCAACGAAGATGGTGACCCGTGGTATTCGTACGACCTGGGAGCGTGGCACATCATCGCCCTCGACTCAGAGTGCGAGGAGACGAACGACTGCGTGGCCGAATCTCGGCAGGGCCGGTGGCTCAGCGCCGACCTGGCTGCCTCGCAAGCGATGTGCACGCTCGCGATGTGGCATGTGCCGCGCTTCAGCTCCGGGTTCCACAGCAACGACAACGACCTCGATGGCTTCTGGCGAATCCTCTACGACGCCGGAGCAGACGTGATCGTCAACGGTCACGACCACGACTACGAACGCTTCGCCCCGCAGGACCCGGATGCGGTGGAGGATCGAGCCAGGGGCATCCGTGAGTTCGTCGTGGGAACGGGAGGGATCACCCTGCGCCCGTTCGAGGAGCTTGCCGCCAACAGCGAACTGCGGGCGGCCGGCATCTACGGCGTCTTGAAGTTCACCCTCCACCCGTCGAGCTACGACTGGGCGTTCATACCCACGACGGGGAATTTCTCGGACGCGGGCCGCGCGTCGTGCCACTGACGACCAGCAGCTCGGGCCGGCGAAGGGACCCGCCAACCGGATAGGCTGGCGGCATGGTTGACCACGCCCGCGCGGTGATCATCGGCGGGGGGGTCGGCGGGACGTCGATCGCCTACCACCTCGCGGAGCTCGGCTGGACGGACATCGTCCTGGTCGACCGGGCGGAGCTGACCTCGGGCTCCACGTTTCACTCGGCAGGCCTCGTCGGCCAGCTCCGTAGCTCCGTGACCCTGACGAAGATGATGATGTACGGCGCCGACCTCTACCGGCGGCTCCGTGACGAGACGGGCGTCGATCCGTCATGGCACGAGGTCGGCTCGCTCCGATTGGCCTCGTCAAAGGCGCGCTTCGAGGAGCTCCAGCGCCAGGTCGGCTGGGCCCGGACGTTCGGGCTTCCGCTCGAGCTCATCTCGGCCGCCGAGGCCCGCGACCGCTTCCCCCTCATGTCGACCGACGGCGTCCTCGGGGCTGTCTGGCTGCCCACCGACGGCTGGCTCGATCCATCCGGTCTGGCACAGGCGCTGGCCGCCGGCGCACGGAAGCGTGGCGCCCGGATCCGGACCAACGCCCGGGTCATGGCGATCACCGCGGACCGCGGGCACGTCACCGGAGTCGAAATCGAGCATCGCGGGGATCGGGAGACGATCGCCACCGAGGTCGTCGTCAACGCCGGTGGGATGTTCGCGCCGGAGATCGGCCGGCTCGCGGGCGTGACGATCCCGATCATCCCGATGGCCCACCAGTACCTCTTCACCGAGGCGATCGAGGGCGTCGCCGCCGCCATGCCGCAGCTGCGCGACCCGGACAACCTCGTGTACTTCCGCGAGGAGGTCGGCGGGTTGTGCATGGGCGGCTACGAACGAAACCCGGCTCCCTGGTCGCTGGACGGAGTGCCCCCGGATTTCAACGGCAGGCTGCTCGCGCCCGATTGGCCGCGGTTCGAGGAGATCATGGCCGGAGCCATCAGGCGGGTCCCCGCGATCGCGGACGCCGGGGTGAGCCGGATGATCAACGGTCCCGAGGGGTTCACCCCGGACAACGAGTTCATCCTCGGGGAGTCCGAGGTCCGCGGGTTCTTCGTCGCGGCGGGGTTCTGTGCCCACGGGATCGCCGGGGCCGGCGGGATCGGCCGGCAGATGGCTTTCTGGATCACGGAAGGGGAGCCGGAGCTCGATCTCTGGAAGATGGACATCCGCAGGTTCGGCGCCCAGTACCGGAGCCAGGCGTTCACCCTCGCCCGAACGACGGAGGTCTACGCGACCTACTACGACATCCACTACCCGAACGAGGAACGCCAGGCGGGCCGGCCGCTGCGCCTGTCGCCGGCCTACTCGCGGGTGGCGGAGCTCGGTGCGGTCTTCGGCGAGAAGTCGGGTTGGGAACGCCCGAACTGGTTCGCGCGGAACGAGGACCCGGCGCTCGAGGCCGTCCGGCCGCGCGGCTGGGCCGGCGAGCATTGGTCCACCGCGATCGGTGCCGAAGCGCTCGCCACCCGTCGGACCGCGGGGCTGTTCGACGAGAGTTCGTTCGCCAAGATAGAGGTCGGTGGGCCGGGCGCCTGCGCCTTTCTCCAGCGCCTGTGCGCCAACGACGTCGACGTCGATGTCGGTCGGATCGTCTACACCCAGATGCTGAACACGCGCGGCGGCATCGAGACCGACTTCACGGTCACTCGCCTTGCCGCCGACCGGTTCCTGATCGTGACGGGGACCGCCGTCGGCAACCATGACCTCGGCTGGATCCAGAAGCACCGGCCCGACGATGGCTCGGTGGAGGTCCGCGACGTGACGTCGGCCCGGGCCTGCATCGGCATCTGGGGGCCGCGGGCGCGAGACATCCTCGCCGGCCTGACGAAGGACGACGTCTCCAACGAAGCCTTCCCGTATCTCACCGCGCGCGAGATCGCCGTCGGCTACGTCCCGCTCCTGGCGCTGCGGGTCACGTACGTCGGCGAGCTGGGCTGGGAGCTCTATACGCCGTCCGAATACGGGGCAGCCCTGTGGGACACCCTCTGGGCGGCGGGCGAGGGACACGGCCTCGTGGCGGCCGGTTACCGGGCGATCGAGGCGCTGCGCCTCGAGAAGGGCTACCGTGCCTGGTCCAGCGACATCACCACGGACGAGACGCCCTACGAGGCGGGCCTCGGGTTCGCGGTCGCGCTCGACAAGGGCGATTTCGTCGGCCGGGACGCGCTGGTTGCGGCCAAGGCGGCGGGTCCCCGGAAGCGGTTGCGCTGCCTCGTCCTCGACGACCCCCGCTCGGTCTGCCTGGGCAACGAGCCGGTCCGGGTCAATGGCGAGATCGCCGGGCGGGTGACATCGGGCGGCTATGGGTTCAGCGTGGAATGCTCGATCGCCTACGCCTACCTGCCGCCGGAGGCAGGGATCGGGACGCGTGGCGAGATCGACGTCTTCGGCGAGTGGGTCGGGTTCGAGGTGATGCGAGAGCCGCTCTACGACCCGGCCGGGGAGCGGCTCCGGTCGTGAGGGCGGACGCCGGGTACGGGAGCGATTGGTCGGCCTCCCTACGGCTCGGAACCGAGGCGGAGCTCGACGGTTGGCTCGCGGTCGCCCACGCCGCCTGCGACGAGGCAGACGAGCTCGCCCGCGGCGCGTTCCGGCGCGACCTCGTGATCTCGACGAAGCCCGATCGGACGTTCGTGACCCAGGCCGACACCGCAATCGAGCGGGCGATTCGCGCCCGCATTGCGGCCGCGCACCCGGATCACGGCCTCGTCGGCGAGGAATTCGGGACCGAGGCGGGGGACGCCCCGACTCGCTGGTACATCGACCCGATCGACGGCACCCACAACTTCATCCGCGGGGTGCCACTGTTCGGGACACTGCTGGCGGTCGAGCGGGACGGCGAGCTGCAGGCGGCCGTCCTGTCGGCGCCGGCGCTCCACGAGCGGTGGTGGGCCCGCCGCGGCGGCGGAGCGTGGGCTCGCGGCCGCGACGACGCCGCGCCGCGACAGCTCCACGTGTCGCGCGTCACGTCCTTGGCCGATGCCCAGATTCTTCACGGCTCCGCCCACGAGATCGAGTCGTCGGGCCAGGCGCCGGGCTTCCGGGCGCTGCTGGGCGATGTCTGGCGGGAGCGTGGATTCGGCGATTTCTGGGGCTACGCCCTGCTGGCCGAAGGCGCCGCGGAGGCGATGGTCGAGGTGGGCCTATCGTCGTGGGACGCCGCGTCGCCGATGGTGCTCGTGGAGGAGGCCGGCGGCCGGGCGACGGACTTCGACGGACGGCGGGCGATCGACAGCGGCGACTTCGTCGTGTCGAACGGCGTCCTCCACGACATCATTCTCGAACGACTGCGTGAAGGAGCCTGATGGAAGAGCGAAGCGTTCAGGCGGCCGCCGCGGAGCGGCCGATCCCGGCGGCCGAGGAGTCCACGGGGTCGCCCGGCCCAGCTCATCTCGCCGACCCACGCGCCCTGACGATCCTGACGACCGAGCATTGGAGCCTTCTCACGGCCCGCTCGCTCGTCTACAACGAGGCATTTGCCCGGGCCGGCATGTTCCTGACCTTTCTGACAGGCACGCTGGTGGCCTTGGGTTTCGTCTCGCAGGGCAGCGGCTACACGAGCGAGTTCCTGCTCCTCGCGACCGTACTACTCGGCTTCGACCTCTTCATCGGGCTCGCAACGCTGGGCAGGATCTCGTCCGCCAGCGCGGAGGAAATCCGCGCCATGCAGGGGATGAACCGCCTCCGTCACGCCTACCTCGAGATGGTGCCGACGATCGAACCGTATTTCAGTACCAGCCCTCACGACGACCTCCAGGGCATCCTCGACGGCGCGACGCCGGAACGGCCGACGTTTCTCGGCAACTTTGCGCACGGGATGACCACCACGCCGGGCATGGTCGGGACGATCACCGCCGCCGTGGGAGGGGCATTCGCGGCGGCGTTCGTCTTGTTGCTTGGGGCAAGTCCAATGATCGGCATCGTGGCGGGTTTGGCGGCGTTTGCCATCCTGGCGGCGGTCATCTGGCTGGCCGCCCTCCGCCAGTTCCAGGCAATCGAGCGACTGCTGGAGATCCGCTTCCCAGCGCCCCCGCCGGGCTCAGAACAGTAACCGCATCAGGATTCGGGGCCGGCCGGCGCTGTGGGCCGATGTCTCGACGACCCGCCGGAACCCGGCCTTCTCGAACATCGGCGTGACGCCGACGTAGCCGAAGCCAACGTCGACCCGGCCGCCCTCGGGATCGATCGGATAGGCCTCCACGCCCGGAGCTCCGGAGCGCCTCGCAAAATCGACAACGCCATCGAGCAGCCCCGCGGCGATGCCCCGCCGTCGATAGCCGACGCGGACGTTGAAGCAGAGGATCGACCAGACCGGCAGATCGTCGATCTTCGGGATCGTCCGCGAGCGCTCGAGTCGGGGTAGGTTTGGCCGCGGCCCGAATCCGCACCAGCCGGCGATCTCGCCGTCGAGGTAGGCAAGCATCCCGGGCGGCGGGTCCTCGTCGAGCTGCGCACGCAAGGCCTGCCGCCGGGCGCCCGGCTCGCTCGACCCGTAGCCGACCGCCCTGCCGCGCGGCGCCTGGCACCAGCACCCCTTATCACCGTTCCCGCCCAGCAGCGTGACGAGGTCAGCCCAGCGCTCGGGAGTCGCGGGAACGACCTCGATCGCGGCTATCGCGGCACGTTCGCCCATGCCCCGAGGAGCTCCGCGCGATCCGACTCGTCGATGAAATCCCAGGCGACGAGGGCGCTGACGGCGTCGCCGATCGAGCGCATGACCCGGACCCGGTCGTCGGTCGGCCCGAGACCGGGTGCCGAATTGAGGCCAACCCAGCTGGTCCGGAACTGGGCTGTCGCGTACGCCCGGCCGACGTAGTCGACGACGAGCGACCTCGCGGCCTCGAGTGGATCGTCAAGGCCAGCCTCGCGGATGGCGAGCGCGGCCGCCTCGACCGCCCGGCGGTGGTCCGGCTCTCGTGGCCGGACGGCGTAGAGGGGCAGGTCGTCGACATGGACGCGCTCGAGCGCCTTAGTGAACTCGTCCAGTCGAGTGCGGGCTCCGTCCGGCAGCCGATCGAGCGGGTCAGCCACCTCAGGCGCCGGCGGCGGCGAGGGCTTCGTCGATCGTCCGAAGGCCGAGGTCGACTTCGTCCGCGCTCGTCACCAGGGGCGGAATGATCCGGACCACGTTGACGTATGTTCCGGCGGTCAGGACGATCAGCTTCCGGGCGAGCGCCTCTGCCTGAACACGCTTCGCCAGGTCGGGGTTCGGAACGCGGCCATCGCCTTCGCCGGGCTTGATGAACTCGAGGGCCAGCATCAACCCGAGTCCCCGTACGTCGCCAATCGAGCGGTACTTCGGGGCCACCGCCCGGAGTCCTGACAGGAATTGGGCGCCCCGATCCCGGGCGTTCGCGACGAGTCCCTCATTCTCGATCACGTCCAGCGTGGCGTTGGCGGCGGCGCAGGCGACGACGTTGCCGCCGTACGTGCCGCCGTGCGACCCGGGCGGCAACCGATCCAGGAGGGAACGCTGGGCGATGATCCCAGACAGCGGGAGGCCCGACGCGATGCCCTTGGCCACGACCATGATGTCGGGCTCGACGTCCCAGTGCCGGACCGCGAACATCTCGCCAGTCCGCCCGAAGCCGGTCTGGACCTCGTCGGCGATGAGCAGGATCCCGTGCAGCTTCGTGATCTCGCGGAGCCGTGGCAGGAAGCCCGGCGGCGGGACGATGTAGCCGCCCTCGCCGAGAACGGGTTCCACGATGACGGCGGCGACGTGCTCGGGGTAGATGAGCTGGTGGAATGTGAGATCGAGCTGTTCCTCCCAGTCGCAGGTGCAGGCGTCCGGCGAATGCGAACCGCCCGACGCTCGGTAGCAGTAGGGATAGGCGGTGTGATAGACGGACCCCGGCAGCGGCTCGAAATGACCGCGGTAGACGTCCTTGGCACTCGTAAGGGCCATCGTCTGAGCCGTCCGGCCGTGGTAGCCGTAGCGGAACGCGAGGATGACCGGCCGCCCGGTCGCGAAACGCGCCAGCTTCACCGAGGCCTCGATCGCCTCCGCGCCCGAGTTCGACAGGAACGCGCCCCAGCCATCGCCAGGGAGGAGCCGCGAGAGCCGGTCGTACAGCCGCAGCCCCGGCTCGTGGTACATGATGTTCTGCTGGCCGTGGAGGAGCTTTGCGGCCTGTTCCTGGATCGCCGCGACCACCCGCGGATGGGCATGACCGGTGTTGGTCACCCCGATCCCCGACGAGTAGTCGAGATACCTGTCGCCGTCGGCGGTGATGAGCCACGAGCCTTCGCCTCGTTCGACGGTGAGGTTCGTGATCCGGCCCCAGACGGGCGGCACGACCGACCGGTCGGGGAGGGAAGCGACCTTGCCTCCGGAAGCGCCGACGCCGGGAATAGCTGTGTCGACCATCGTCAGGCCTCCGTGGGTGCCAGGGTCCGTTCGCTCGCGGGCATTGTTGCCCCTTCTTTCATCTTCGGCGGCGGGGCGGGCCGGTTGGCCCGGCCCTGGAGGAACGTCGTGATCGCGACGAAGCCCACCGCGATCAGGAAGAACGCGGTCCCGATCACGTTGACTTGGACCGGCACGCCGACGCGGGCCGCCCCCCAGATGAAGATCGGGAACGTTGTCGTCCGACCGGCGGTGAAGCTCGTGATGACGTAGTCGTCGATTGAGAGGCTGAAAGCGAGTAGCGCCGCCGCCAGGATCCCGGGCAGGATGATCGGGAACGTGACCTTCCAGAACGTCGTCCACTCGTTCGCCCCGAGGTCCATCGCCGCTTCCTCGAGGTGGCGGTCGAAGCCATAGAGGCGGGCCCGAACGGTGACCACCACGTAGCTGATGTTGAACATGATGTGGGCGATCACGATCGTCACGAAGTTCGTCGGGAAGAACGGCGGCTCACCGATCGCGACGAAGAGCGTCAACAGCGAGGCGCCCATGACGATCTCCGGCGTGGCCATCGGCAGGAAGATCAACGTGTTCGTCGCCCCCGAGCCGCGGAACCGATAGCGGACGAGAGCCAGCGCGACCAGCGTGCCGAGCGCGGTCGCGACCATCGTCGAGATGAACGCGACCCCGACGCTCGTCCGGACCACCTCGAACAGGTCGGGCACGCCGAACGGGTTGAGCCACGCATCCAGGCTGAAGCCATGCCAGGTGACATTGCTCTTGCCGGGCGGGTCGTTGAAGCTGAAGAGGGCCATGACCGCGACCGGCAGCATCAGGTACAGGATCGCAAAGAGCAGATAGACGTAGAGCACATTCCTGTGAATGAACCGTCCAGCCAGGACGACGGCCGATGGGCGGACAGGGGTGCCGGTCGCGATGTTCTCGCTCATCGGGCGCTCGTCAGTTCTTCTGTGCCCAGGACACGGGCATAGAGCGCGACCATCGCGAGGATGGCGGCCATCAGGATGAAGCTCAGGGCCGCCGCCGTCGGGTAGTCGTTGTTCTCGAGGAACCGGCTCTGGATGACGTTGCCGATCATCCGCGTCTGCGTGTTGCCGAGGATCTCGGCGTTGACGAAGTCGCCCATCGCCGGGATGAACGTCAGCAGCGAGCCGGCGAAGATGCCCGGCAGCGAGAGCGGCAGGACGACGCGGAGGAATGACTGGGAGATGAAGAACGTGCCCACGAGGATGCCGACGAGCAGTCCGAGCCCGGCCAGCACGACGATGTCATAGCTCAGGGCCGCGCCGAGCGCGCCGCCGATGAGGGCGCCGACGACCGCCCCGGCTACCGTCCCACCCGGCCGCCACGGCCCCGCGTAAAGATCCTTGGCCGCCTCGACGAGCCGGCCGTCGATCTTCTCGAGCGAGACGTAGATCGGCAGCGTCATGAACGGCAGGAAGTTGTAGGCGATGCCGGCAATCACCGCCGCCGGCGTCGCGAGCACCCTGAACTCCGGCGGCAGCAGGCCGAAGTCCTTCAGCGGCCCGAACAGGATCCCGTCGTCGCCCAGGATGATCTTCCAGCTCTGGGTTCGGAGCAGGAAGCTCGTGAAGAACGGGGCAATCACGAGGAACAGCAGCAGGTTCTTGTAGCGCCCGCCGCGGAAGGCGATCGTGTAGGCCAGGGGATACGCGATCAGGAAGCAGATGATCGTCGCCGCGCCGCCGTAGACGAGCGAGCGGAGGAACTGCGGTTGATAGCGGTCGATGGCCCGCGTGTATGTGGTCCAGTTGTCCAGCGAGACCGCGAAGCCGGTCTCGAGCGTCCCCGACCAGAACGAGCTGATGAACATCTGGATGCTCGGGTAGACGAAGAAGATGAGCAGCCAGAGAAGCCCGGGCGCAAGCAGCAGATAGGGCGTGAGTCCGATCAGCCGCTTGCGCACGTTCATCGATCAGGGTTGACCCCGCCGGCCGGCCTAGTTGCCGGTGACGGCCGAGAACTTGTCGTTGAAGTAGGTCTCGTCCTCTTCGGTCAGCGTCTTGAAGATCTTGACGTTCGCCAGGACGTCGTCCGGCGGGAAGATGAGCGGGCTCTCTGCGAGCGAGGCGACATCTGGATCGGCGTCGGCCGCAATGACTTCCTTGGCACCCTTGACCGGCGTGACGTAGTTGACGTAGGCCGCGATCTGAGCGGCAATCGGCGGGTCATAGACGAAGTCGATGAACAGCTCGGCCGTGTATTTGTGCTGGGCGCCCTTCGGGACCAGCATGTTGTCCGTCCAGAGCATTCCACCTTCGTCGGGGAGCTGCCAGGCGAGGGTCTCCTTCTCCGCCTGTTTGACCACGATGTCACCCGACCAGGCCATCGCGAGGACGACGTTGCCGGAGACGAGATCTTCGGCGTACTCGTTGCCCGTGAAGGCCCGGATGATGCCGGCGTCGATCGCTTTCTGGATCTCGGCGATGGCGGCGTCGGCGTCAGCCTGGGTCGCCTGCGACGGATCCTTGCCGAGCTTGAGCAGCGTCAGACCGATCGAGTCCCGCATCTCGGTCAGGAACGTAACCTTGCCCTTCCACTTGGGATCGGCCTCCCAAAGCGAGGCGAGACTCTTGAGCTCACCGGTAACCGCGGTGTCGTAGCCGAGACCGGTCATGCCCGACTGCCACGGCGCGTGGTGGTCGTCGGTCGGGTCGAAGTCGACGCCCTTGTAGACGTCCTGCATGTTCGCGACCTTGTTCGGCATGTTCGCGAGGTCGAGCTGCTCGACCCAGCCCAGCCGGATCAGCCGGCTGGCCATCCAGTCGGTCAGCACGACGAGGTCCCAGCCCGTGTCCTGGCCGCCCTGGAGCGCCGGCTGGATCGTCCCGAAGAACTCGTCGTTGTCGTTGATGACCTCGGAGTACTTCACGGTCGTGCCGTACTTGGCCTTGAAGTCCTCGAGGGTCTTGTGCTTTGTCTCGTCTTCCTCGTCGGTGTCGATGTACAGCGGCCAGTTGGCGAAGTTCAGCTCGGCCGATGGCGACTGCGCCACCGAGGACGGGGACGCCGTCGGTGTGGTCGATGAGGGGGCGGACGCACCCGGCGCGCTCGATGGCGCGGAGCTTCCTGTTCCGCTGGTCCCGCACGCTGCCAGGAAGGCGCTGAATCCGGCCAGCGTCGTGCCCTGCAGGAACCGGCGGCGACTGACGTCGGGGATGAGGCGGGGGCTGCGCTCGTTCATGTCTCCTCCTGAAAATCCGGGGTTTAGCGCGCGCCCGGTCACTCGTGACCGGGATGGGCATCGACAGGGTCGGCTCGGACCACGAAGCTGTGGTCAGGCAACCATGAAAGGCGAACCGTGTCCCCCGGCTGATGGAGCGAGCCGTGAACGGTCCGCTCGACGTTCTGCTCATAGACCGTCAGGCGCGCCCCCGAGCGCGCTTCGACCACGTAGGAAGTCGACACGCCCAGGTACGACGCGTCGATGACCGTTCCGTCGATCTCGTTGCAACCGGCTGGCGTCTCGGCGCCCTCCTTGTACATCCGGATCTTCTCCGGGCGAACACCGACTTCGATGTTCTGGTGTCCGTTCACGAGCGCCTTCGGGACCCTGACTCGCGAATCATCAGCAAGCGTGGCGATCGCGTAACCATCGGTCGTGCCGGCCAGCGTCGCCGGGAGAAGGTTGCTTATCCCGAGGAATCCAGCGACGAACCGGGTTGTCGGCCGCTCGTAGAGTCCCTCCGGGTCGCCCAGCTGTTCGTAGCGCCCGGCGTGCATGACGGCGATCCGATCGGACATCGTCATCGCCTCTTCCTGATCATGGGTCACGTAGATGAACGTGATCCCGACCTCCTGCTGGATGCGCTTCAGCTCGACCTGCATCTGCTTGCGGAGCTTCAGATCGAGCGCGCCGAGCGGCTCGTCGAGAAGAAGAACCGCGGGCTTGTTGATGAGGGCCCGGGCGAGGGCAACGCGCTGGGCCTGGCCGCCGGAGATCTGGCCCGGCTTGCGCTTCTCGAACCCTGGCATCTCGACGAGGCGGAGCATGTCGGAGACGCGGCTCTTGATCTCGCTGTCCTTGACGCCTTTGCGGCGGAGGCCGAAGGCGACGTTCTCGTAGATCGTCAGGTGTGGGAACAGCGCATAGCTCTGGAAGACGGTGTTGACGTTGCGCTGGTAGGGCGGCAGCCAGGTGACGTCCCTGCCCTGCAGCTCGATCAGACCCGAGGTCGGCTGCTCGAAGCCACCGATCATCCGCAGCGTCGTCGTCTTGCCGCAGCCAGACGGCCCAAGCAGGCTGAAGAATTCGCCGTCGCGCACTTCGAGGTTGATGTGGTCGACCGCGACAGCGTCGCCGAATGTCTTGACCACATCGACGAGGCGGACCTCGACCTCAGACACTCACGGCTCTCCCGAAATCCCTGCCATGGGCACCGACGCCGGGGCCCGCGCGTGCCTCGGACGGCACGGTCGAGCGGGGACCCCCTTGATCCCCGTCGGCCAGCCGAGGATAGGTGTCCCCGGTCGAGGGTGTCAACAATCCGAGGTGCGCGCCGACGATGCCGCTCCCGCGCGAGATTCGCACGGCCAAGGCCGAGATCGGCCGGTAGTTCGTACGTTGAGGCAGGTCCAGGTCCCCGCGCACCCGCCGCATCTCTCCCCGGCTCGGTGGCCCGGCGACCTGGCCAATTGAGCGTGGGAGGACCGTAAGGCCAGATCCACCGCCCAGTCTGAGCCTCTCGGCGGCCCGTTCCGGCGATCTAGCAGCTGCCGGCGGCTAATTGAGGGCACAGACACCGACGATTGCGGGTGCGGACCGCGCCAAATAGTCTGGGGACGAATATTTGAGCGTAGCGTGGACGCCGCCCCCGCTGGGCTGCTGCTCGACGGGCTCGGTGACGCGGTCCGGTTGTGGTATTCGGGATATATCGCGGAATACGCCTTTGAGGGACCCGGACGTGTGTCGCGCGAGCGTGCTTCTCGTCCTGACCCTCTTGGCAATGTTTGCAACATGCACCATTACACCGCGCCTCCGACGGCAAAAAGACCGAATGACGGTGTCTTGGTAGTGTGCGAGGCCGCCCTGCTGACCGGTGTACTGACCGGCAACCCGAGCGACCCGACTCTGGTGTGGCTCATAAATGCAAACGGGCTCCGATCCGACGTGATGTGGCCGGCCGGCTTCAGTGCGCGCTTCTCGCCCAATCTCGAAATCGTCGCGCCGGATGGCACGGTCGTCTCACGAGCCGGCGACTTCGTCCAACTGGGAGGCGGGGTTGCCCCAACAGCAGCACCTTCGGAGCCTGCGAGGTTAACGGCCG
>Ga0184623_10000065_pt1 | contig 39269 bp, 43 predicted proteins | sample PLM1_100_b1_FD_133138 | JGI IMG/M metagenome (GOLD analysis project Ga0184623, IMG submission 133138) | Groundwater sediment microbial communities from an aquifer in East River, Colorado, USA - PLM1_100_b1 | ecosystem: Environmental > Terrestrial > Soil > Riparian zone | place: USA: East River... | reverse complement strand
GTGGACGGACAACCTCCTCGCGAAGCGGCGGCGCGCCGCATACGGCGGTACGTCGGCCCAGAAGGATCTCCCATGGGCCTACGGATGCAGCCGCGGACGACATCACTTAGGTAGCGGTCTTAGTGCCGCCGCCGTGCCGGGTGAGGCGTGGACGGAGGTGAACCTTAATCGCTCCGTGAGTGAATGCCGGGTCGCTGGCTCTGCTCGACCAGATGTACGCCTCTCCGGGGCTTCGCGTTCGCCGCCGGGCACGTCGCGGGCGCCCTCAACGTCGGCCTCGATGGCAGCTTCGCCACGCACCGTGATCCGGATCGCGGCAACCCTGGCCGGTCGGTCGGTGGCCATGTCGAAGTCCGTGTGGACTTCTAGCCCTCCACGGTGGAGATCGTGGTGGGTGAGGTAGCGCCCGGCGTAGAACGCCACGCACGCGGCCAGGGGTCCGACGAACAGTTCCGTGGGGGTCGGCGCTGTCGGCGCCGCCCATGGTGGCTGGCTGGTCGATGCGTACCCGTGGCCGCGGACCCGGACCTCGTAGGCCTCGCCGTCGAGATAGCCGACCTCCACCCGCTCCGCCTCGCCAGGTGCAACCGATGCGGCAGCGGCACTGGTAGCTGGCTGCATGGCGTCTCCCCTCCCGGGTAGTGCGGCGGTGCGCGCGTCATCGATCAGATGAACAGCAGTTGGGCGCCTTCGGTCTTCTCGATGAAGTCGGCGGCGCTGATGATGCCCTCCACGTCTTCGTAGAGGTCGTTCTCGGTCAGGTGCATCATGTCGGCGGACATCCGGCAGGCCCACAGGTGACCACCGGAGGCGACGATCTGCTCCAGGAACTCTGGCACCTCGGGCACGCCGACCTCGGCGATCTGCTTCTTCATCATGTGGGTCGCCATGGCGGTCATCCCGGGAATGCCACCGAGACCCTGGGGCATGTGGGTGGCGGTGTTGCCGAGCGGGCTGAACTTGAGGTCGTGCATCCGCGACTTCGTGATCATGTCGAAGCCCCAGAACGTGAAGAATAGGTGCGTCTCGACGCCCTCGCCGAGCGCGGCGTTGGCGAGCACCAGCCCGGGGTACGCCATGTCGAGGTTGCCCTTCGAGCAGATGATGGCGAGCTTGCGTCCGCCTGCGGCGTCGTCGTCGAAGTTCGGCACGATCGACGGCGTGGTCTGGGTTGTCATCGCAGAGATCTCCGTTTCAGACGCAGCCGTGCGGCTTGGGCAGCCCGGCGATGTAGGCCATCTTCTTGGCCGGCTTCTTGGGGAACAGCGTGAACAGCGCCTTGGTCGGGACGCCGGCGAGAGTGGACACTCGACGGATGGTCGCGGTCTCGCCCTGGGACTTGTAGTCCTCGCGCAGGAACCGGATGGCCTTCCAGTGCTCATCGGTCAGGTCGATGCCGATCTGCGCGGCGAGCTGTTTGGCCAGGTCGTCGTCCCACTCTTCGTAGATGGTCAGGAAGCCTTCGTCATCGACGTGGATGTCGCGCCCGGCGATGGTCGTGACAGGCATGGCTGGTTACTCCTCACTGTGTTTGCCGGCCATCGACATGTGCGCCGGCAGCGGGATGGGACGCCCGGGCAGCAGCAGGTTCCAGTACATCCAGCGGAACGCCAGCTTGCCCCAGTGGTTGACCTCGGTCTCTTTGAGCAGGCTGAACGGGCCGAGGGCCGGAATCGGGTACTTGCCCGGCAACGGTTCGGTGTCGTAGTTGAAGTCGATGAGCAGGCCCTTGTTGTCGCCGGACTCGACGAAGCAGTTGGCGTGCCCGTCGAAACTTCCGGTCATCGGCTCGCCCCGCGCGTAGCGGACGAAGTTGTCCGTGAACACCTCGACCGAGAAGTGGGCCACGGAACCGGCCTTCGAGGCGGGGATGTCGCTGGCGTCGCCGAGGGCCAAGATGTTCGGATACGCCTTGGACAGCAGCGTGTGCTTGTCCACCGGCACGAGGTTGAGCTCGTTGCCCAGCCCCGAGCGGGCGACGTAGTCCGCGCCCATGTTCAGCGGCACGGTCACCAGCAGGTCGAACGAGACCTCCCGCTCGTCGTAGGAGATCAGGGTCTTGTCCTCGACGCGCTCCACGAGGAAGTCCGTCTCCAGGGCGATCTTCCGTTCGTCCAGCATGGCGCCGAGGTGCCTCGACGCGATCGGCTTGGTGAACGCGCCCGGCAACGGTGTGGCGTAGACCAGTTCCACCCGGTCACGCATCTCGCGCTGCCGGAAGTAGGCGTCGGCCAGGAACGTGAACTCCAGCGGCGCGACCGGACACTTGATCGGCATGTCCACGATGTGCACGACCAGCCGGCCACCGTCGAACTCGCTCAGCGCCTCGGCCAGGGCGACCGCACCGTCGTAGGTGTAGAAGTCGAAGATGGTCTTCCGCCACTGCCCGCCGTCGAGCATGCCGGGCGTCTGGTCCGGCCGCGGCTCGACGCCGGTGGCGATGACCAGGTAGTCGTACGGGAGCCGGGTCCCGTCGGCCAGTAGGACCTCGTTGTCGTCGGCGGCGACCCGGTCGACCTCGCCGTACACCAGCTCGACCCCGTCGGGGACGAACCGCTCCCGGGGCTGGACGATCTGGTCGGGCCGGTACGTGCCGAACGGGAGGAAGAGGTACCCCGGTTGGTAGAAATGGCGGTCGCTCTGGTCCACCACGGCGATCTGCCACTCCGCCCGATCGAGACGGCGGCGCAACTTGTTGACCACCATCGTCCCGGCCGTGCCGGCACCCAGCACCAGCAGTCGCCTCATCGCAGGCCTCCTCGCTCAAACCGGTCTCTATACCCCCTACGGTATGCGCGCCGGCACCGACGCCGTAGGGGCCGAAGTCCCGACCGGAGGGGCCGGTCGGGACCGGCGGAATGACCAGGCAGCCGGCTACGTTGGAATGGATACCCCCCGGGGTAACAACGAGGAGGAATCTCCATGTCGACCGTGGCGCTGACCAAGAACACCTTCGAGCCGACCATCACACGCGACGGGATCGTCCTCGTCGACTTCTGGGCCGGCTGGTGCGGCCCGTGCCGGCGGTTCGCTCCGACATTCGAACAAGCCAGCAAGCAGCACCCGGACGTCGTGTTCGCTAAGGTGGACACCGAGGCCGAGGCCGGGCTCGCCGGCGCGCTGCGCATCTCCTCGATCCCGACACTGATGGCCTTCCGCGACGGCGTTCTGGTCTTCGCCCAGCCCGGCGCGCTTCCCCCGGCGGCGCTCGAGCAAGTGATCGAGGCGGTGCGCGAGCTGGACATGGACGAGGTGCGCCGCAAGGTCGCCGAGCAGAAGGCGGCTGTCGCCCAGGCGTAGGGCACTCACCCGAAGGCCGGTCGGACCTGGTCCGGCCGGCCTTCGTCGCGCTTGCAGTCCAGCCCCCCGCTCAGGCGAGTGACAGGAACAACTTCTCCATCCGCTCCAGGTTCACGGTCTGGTCCTCGCCATCCTCGGCCGCCGTCAGGCATTGCTGGAGCCCGCTGGCAATGATCTTGAACCCGGCACGGTCGAGCGCTTTGGAGACGGCGGCGAGCTGGGTGACCACGTCGGAACAGTCGCGCCCCGACTCCAGCATCGCGATGACGCCACGGATCTGACCCTCCGCCCGGCGTAGCCGCTTGATGACGTCGCCCACCGCGTTCTCGTCGACCTGCACCCTCGTCACCCTCTCCCGGATCGCGTCCCCGAAATATACACCCGGGGGTATGCCGCCGGCACTTGACCACACCTGCCACCGGTGAGCTATGGTCGTAATCGAGATACCCCCCGGGGTATCGCCAAAGGCAAAGCGAGCGAGGTCGTTCGACCCGCACGGCTCGCACGATTCAAGGAGGGACATCGCGAGTGGACACCATGAAGACACCGGTGGAGATCGTCGCGCTCGACACCGCGTCGTTGGGAGACCGCAGCTACGTCGCCCACGACGGGGAGTACGCGATCGTGGTCGACCCGCAGCGCGACACCGACCGCGTCATGGACGTGGTGGCCCACCATGGGCTGCGGATCACGCATGTACTCGAGACGCACATCCACAACGACTACGTCACCGGTGGTCACGCGCTGGCCGGCCAGGTCGGCGCCCAGTACGTGGTGTCGGCCGACGACAAGGTGAGCTACGAGCGGCTGGCGGTACGCGACGGCGACGTGCTCCAGTCCGGGCCGCGGATGCGGGTGCGGGTTCTGCACACGCCGGGTCACACATACACACCTGTCGTACACGTTGGAGGTCGACGGCCGGGTGGTGGCGGTGTTCACCGGCGGTTCGCTGCTCTACGGCTCGACCGGCCGGCCGGACCTGCTCGGCGCGCAGCACGCCGAGCGGCTGGCCCGCGCCCAGCACGCGTCAGCGCACCGGCTGGCTCGCGATCTACCTGCCGAGACTCCGGTCTACCCCACCCACGGGTTCGGCAGCTTCTGCTCGGCAAGCCAATCGGAGGGGACGGCCTCGACGAACGCCGCCGAATCGCGGATCAACCCCGCTCTCACCCAGGACGAGGAGGAGTTCGTCGCCGCGCTGCTCGCTGGACTGGACGCCTACCCGGCCTACTACGCGCACATGGGGCCGGTCAACGCCGCCGGCCCCGACCCGGCCGACCTGCCTTCGCCGCCGGGCATGTCGCCGGGACACTCAACTTCGGCCTCGACGGCAGCTTCGTGACGTACCTCGGCTGGCTCATCCCGTGGGGCACGCCGGTCACCCTGCTCGGCGAGACCGCCGACGATGTCGCCGCCGCACAGCGCGACCTGGTCCGCATCGGCATCGACCGGCCCGCCGCAGCGGCCACCGGCAAGCCCGAGGAGTGGGCCAACGGCGGGCAACTGGCGACTTTCCGCGCCGCCACGTTCGCCGATCTCGCCGCCGTGCTCGCGACATCCGGCGAGCCGCCGGTCGTGCTCGACGTGCGCCGTCACGACGAGCGGCACGAGTCATACCTCGACGGCACGCTACACATTCCGATCCACCAGCTTCCCGCCCGGCTGCCTGAGGTGCCCCGCGACCGGCAGGTGTGGGTGCACTGTGCCGCCGGCTACCGCGCCTCGGTGGCCGCGTCGCTGCTCTCTCGCGCCGGAATCGATGTGGTCGCGGTCGACGACGCCTACGAGGCGGTGCGCGGCGCGGGCCTGCCCGTCGTCGTGCTGGCCGCCTGACCGGCAAAACCTCACTCCCTCCACGGGCGGGCGCGGCCCGCGCCGTGCCCGCCCTGCCCGTTCTGTAACGAAAGGCAATCCATGACGACCCGGCCAACCCGCAACCGCCCGCCTCGACTCGACGCCGCCGCCGTGCGTGCCTGGCTCACCGAAGACGGCGGCCCTCGCCTGATCGACGTACGCACGCCCGCCGAGTTCGAAACCGCGCACATTCCCGGCTCCTACAACGTGCCGCTACACCTGCTGCGCGAGCACCGCCACGAGCTACGCGCCCACCTCGAGGAGGTCGTGCTGGTGTGCCGCTCCGGCGCCAGGGCGGCGCAGGCCGAGCAGACCCTCGCCGAGATCGGCATGCCGAACGTGCACATCCTCGACGGCGGGATCCTGGCCTGGGAGGCTGCCGCCGCCCCGACCAAGCACGGCCGTTCCCGCTGGGACCTCGAACGACAGGTCCGCCTCGTGGCCGGAACCCTGGTTCTCGCCGGCGTGATCGGCAGCCTCGCCGTCCCCGGCCTGCAGTGGCTGTCCGCCGCGGTCGGCGCCGGGCTGGCCGGGGCGGCACTCACCAACACCTGCCTCATGGGCGTGCTACTGGCGAAGCTGCCCTTCAACCACGGCGCCAACTGTGACATCGACACCGTGGTCCGTCACCTCGCCGACGGCCGAGGGCCGCGGCCATGATGCTCGCCGTCACGATCGCCGCGGCCGTCCTCATCGGTGTGTCGCTGGGCCTGCTCGGCGGCGGCGGCTCCATCCTCACCGTGCCAATCCTCGTGTACCTGGCCGGCATGGCGCCCAAGGAAGCCATCGCCACCTCGCTGTTCGTCGTCGCGGTCACCAGCGCAGTCGGCGTCGTCCCGCACGCCCGGGCCGGGCGGGTGCGCTGGCGCACCGGTGCGCTCTTCGGCGGCGCCGGCATGGCCGGCGCCTACGCCGGAGGGCGGCTCGCGCAGTACGTCCCCGGCGACTGGTTGCTGCTCGGTTTCGGGTTGATGATGGCGGCCACCGCCCTCGCCATGCTCCGCGGCCGGCACACAACAGCCGACCGGCCGGTGCCCCACGAGCTACCCGTCCGGCGGGTCCTTGTCGACGGTGTCGCCGTGGGCCTGGTCACGGGCCTGGTCGGCGCCGGCGGCGGCTTCCTCGTCGTCCCGGCGCTGGCCCTGCTCGGCGGCCTGCCGATGCCCGCCGCCGTCGGTACGTCGCTGGTTGTCATCGCGATGAAGTCCAGCGCCGGGCTGCTCGGCTACCTGCACAGCGTCCAGCTCAACTGGCCGGTCGCCCTGGCCATGACCGGCGCCGCCGTCGTCGGCAGCATCCTCGGCGGCCGGCTGGCCGGCCGCGTCCACCCCGACACCCTCCGCAAGGCGTTCGGCTGGTTCGTCATCGTCATGGCCGGGTTCGTCCTGCTCCAACAGGGCCCGTCCGCGGCACGGCTGTGGCTGTTCACCACGCCAACCGGCGGGGCCGCCCTCGCCGTCATCGCCGCCGCAACCGTCGCGGCGGTGGTGCGCCGGCGGCGGACCCGCCACCGGCACCCGGCGGCGCTGCCGAGGACTTCCGCCCCTGGCCGCCTGGGCCACATGGTCCTGCCATCGTCGGCGCCGGTCGACGAGGGTTTTCCTATCGACCGGCGTACCAGCGACGGGTGACGATCGTGCGAGGTCCCGGCTTGGCCGGTTGGGACCCAACCGTGTGCTGATTCCCTGCCACCACTTCCCTGCGACTGACAGGAGGTGCCCAGTGGACGTCGCCGTCGACCAGGCGCCGCAAACCTCGCTGCCCACGTCCGGACTGCTGGAGCGCTTCCGGCGCGGCATCATCGGGGACGACGAGGTGCTCGACGGGCCCTACGGTCCGCGGCGGATCACCTACGCCGACTACACCGCCTCTGGGCGGTCACTCGACTTCATCGAGGACTTCATCCGGGATCAGGTGCTCCCCCGCTGGGCGCCCGCCGCCTGATCCGCGACGCCGTCGGCGGCACGGAGGACGACCTCGTCATCTTCTGCGGCTCAGGCGCCACCGCCGCGGTCAACAAGCTCGACGCCATGACCACGTCGCTGGTGTACCTGCTGCTACGCCAGGTTCTGCAGATGTTGACCCAGATCGCCCGGGACGGCGGGGCCAAGGACGTGGAAATCCTGGTGTCACGCCACGAGGCGGCGGTGCCGCGCCGCCAGGTGAACCGCCTAGATCTCCAACCGGCCGGCCACCGCTCGACCAGCAGGTCCGTGACCTGGTGCTGCGACTCGCGGCGGAGACCCTGCGTGGGGGCATCGCCGGATTGAGGGCGAACTAGTCGGGCTTTGCCACCGGGTCGCGGCCAGCACCGTGTGGAAAGATTCCGCGCCAGGCCGGCATCGACCCGGCAGCAAGCCGGTCGGGACCGACCTGGAAGCAGTTCCTGACCGCCCCGCCCGCACGATCCTGGCCTGTGACTTCTTCACGGTCGACACGGGTGGGCGCCGGCTCATCGCCGGCGCGACGGACGCCGTCGGCGCGGCGGGGCGTACTCCGGCGGTGGCCCGCGTCGCTGCATCGGCACCGCCGCCAACATGCCGAAGACGAACCCCAGTACATGCGCGAGGAAGGCCACCGCACCCGCCTCGGAGACCGCGTACCCGGCGGCGAAGACCCACTGCAGCACGAACCACAGGCCGAGCACGAGCCAGGCAGGCAGGCGCAGCGGCAGGAACAACAGCGGTGGCACCAGGCTCCAGATCCTCGCCCGGGGGAACAACACAAGGTAAGCGCCTAGGACGCCGGCGACGGCGCCGGATGCGCCGACCAGCGGCTGGGACGAGTCGGTGTTTGCCAGCGCGAACCCGTAGGCCGCGACATATCCGCACAGCAGGTAGAACAGTGCGAACCGCAGCCGGCCGAAGCGGTCCTCGACGTTGTTGCCGAACACCCACAAGAAGAGCATGTTGCCCAGCAGGTGCACCCATCCGCCGTGCAGGAACATCGAGTACAGCACCGACAGCACCGGGATCTTGGAGTACGCCGGCGGCCCGACCACGCAGCCGGGTCCCTGCGGCCCGGCTCCCACGTCCCCGGTCGGTGCCACCGGCAGCGGCTGGTTGTCGACCAGCTCACGCGGGATTGCCCCGTAGCGGTGGTAGAACTCTTCCAGCTGACACAGCTGCCCGAGGCTGGGATCCTCGATACCGGTGGTCCGTAAGGCCGGCGTGAGGAGGAAGACGACCACATTCACCGCGATCAGCAGGTACGTGAGCCACGGCGTGCGGCGCACCCGGTTGACGTCGTGGACGGGGATCACCACCCGGTCTACTCTGCCGCACCGGCCACAAGTTCACATCCGGTGGATGCCGTGGCGCCGACGGCCAACGCCCAGCTTCCGAAGTGGCCGGATTGGTCAGCGACAGCCAGAGTGAGCCCGACCAGTCGCCGGATGAGAATTGCGGCGGCGACATCGAAGATGACCTGGCCGTCGCGCATCTGCTCGCTCAGTCGCGTCACGAGGATCCGGATGGCGCCATCCTCGCTGATCTCGACTTCCACGAGATCCTCACCGGAGGTGTTGCTCGTCGCGAGAACGCGGTGGGAGCTCAGGCAGCAGATCCAGACCGGGATCGCGGTCAGCGGCGATGGCGGGGTGCCGGTGTTCCACCGCGCCGTCGACGGCGGTGCCGGTGAGGTTTCACAGGTGGTGCCGGCGATGCAGGCGTTGCAGAGGCTGGCCGGCCCGGCCCGGGTACTCATGATCGGCGACTACGTCGCCGCCCGAGATGCCGGCAAGGATCCCGAGCAGCGAGGCCCGATCGCCCCGGCGTCGACCTCACCCAGACCGGATCACGCGCCACCGCGTCCTCGGCGGGCTGATCACCGAATACGAACGAACCGCATAAGCCCAACTCACGCCAAGCGACAGGGTTATGGAACCCACAGGAATCGTCCGTACTATGGCGAGAACCATAACTGACCGACCCAGTCAGTCAACCGCAGTCAGTCAGCGATCGTGCGAGGCGAGCTGCAGGGCCTGTGTCGGAGACAACCGCTCGCCCTCGTCGTGGGCGGCGTCGAAGACCGCGGCCCCCAGGATCCGTACCAGGGACCGGTGTAACTCCTCGTCGGTTGGCTCGATGGGTCGCATGTGCGCGCTGGCCAACTCGCGCGCGGTGCGCGCTGTGCCGAGGAGCACAGCCGCGGGCCGCGGGCGGCCCTGGGCCGAGAGGACCGCGGCTAAGGCCTCGAGCGCGCTCACCAGTACGAACGACTGGCCGGCCAGTGCGACAGCCTCAACGCTCGCGCCCAGTAGCTCCTCGGCTCGGGCCAGCTGTTGCTGTTGGTGCGCCCGCTCCCCGAGCAGGTACAGCGCTCGACCGGCGCAGCGCTGGTCACCGCGCCGACGCAGCGTGGGTAGGCACTCCTCCATGAGTTGGGCCCCGCGGTCATGGTCACCGCGCAGCCACGCCAGCTGCGCGAAGCCGACCGTCGCATGCACCTGATCTTCCTCGCTGCCGGATTCCTCGGCCAATGCCTGGCTCTCGGTCAGCCACTCGTGCACCCTGTCATCCGCGACGCCGGCGTAGATCGACCGTTGCGCCATGATGAACAGCGTGTTGGCCGCGTACATGTGATCGCCGACCCGGCGGAACAACGCCACGCTCTCTCGCCCACATTGAAGCGCCTCGGTCAGCCCGCCGTGGGCCTGGGTGAAGCCCGCCAGGGTTACCGCCCTCTCCCACGGGTAGTCGTTGCCGAGACGGGCCAAGGCTTCGAGCAGCGCGGGCAGCACCAGCTCCCGTCGGACCCAGATCGCGCCCAAGCCGAGCGCGCGCGCCGCCCTGGCGCCGGTGAGATCGTCCAGGCCGACGGCGAGCTGCGCCGCCCGCGTGGCCAGGTCGAAGGCGGCCTGAGCGTCCGAGGGTTGCATGATCTCGCTCGCTGCGGCGAGTCCGGCGACCACCACGGGGGTGGCGGGCGGGTCACCGATTGCCAGTGCTCGCCGGATCCACTCGTACGCCTCGCGGCGTTGCCCGGTGATAGCCCAGAACCGTTGCAACGCGGAGACCCACCGCCAGGCGGACTCGATGTCGCCGGTGGCGATGCTGTGGCCCAACGCGGCGCGCAGGTTCGGCCGCTCGGTGGCCAACCGGTCGAGCCAGATTCGCTGGGCCGGCGTGCGCAGCTGCTCGGCCGCTTGTACGGCCATCCCGAGGTAGTGGGTCGCGTGCTGTTGCCTGGCCGTGGGTCCGGTGCCGGAGGCAGCCAGCCGTTCCGCGGCGTACGTTCGGATCGTCTCCAGCAGCCGGTAGCGGCGAGTGTCGCTCTCCACAGTGGACACAAGTGACTTGTCCACCAGCCTCGGCAGCAGCGTGATCACGGCACCGCCGCCCAGATCGTCGCCACCGCACACCGATCGGGCGGCCTGATACTCAAAGTCGGCCGGGAATACGCCGAGCCGATCGAACAGCGTCCGCTCGTCGTCGTCGAGCAGTCCGTAGCTCCAGTCGATCGCCCCGCGCAGCGTGCGCTGCCGAGGCAGCGCGGTCCGGGCACCGGTAGCGAGCAACTCGAAGCGTTGGTCGAGGTGCTCCACCAGCTCAACCGGCCCGAAGGTGCGCACCCGGGACGCGGCCAGCTCGATCGCCAGTGGCAGCCCGTCGAGCCGTTGGCACAGCGCCGCGATGGCCGGGGCGATGGCGTCGGTCAGCGTGAAGCCGGGCGAGGCGGTCGCCGCCCGTTCGACGAACAGGCGCACGGCATCGTAGCCTCCGGCGCTCGCGGCCCCGGCGGCGTCGCGCGAGTGGGGGACGGCCAGCGTCGGCACCTGGTAGGTGACCTCGCCGGGCACGCCGAGCGGTTCTCGGCTGGTGGCGAGTACCCGCAGCTGTCCACCGGCGTTGAGCAGGTCGGCGACGATCTCCGCGGCGTCCGCGACCACGTGCTCGCAGTTGTCCACCAGCAGCAGGCAGCGCATCCCGCCGGCCACCTCACGCAGCATGTCGCGCAGTGACCATCCCGGCTGCGGCACGAGACCCAACGCCCGCGCCAGGGTGTCGCCGACCAACTCCGGCCCGACCGGCGCCAGATCGGCCAGCCGCGCACCGTCCGGGAACGGGTCGGTGTGGACCGTGGCGATGCGCAGCGCGAGCCGGGTCTTGCCGACCCCGCCCGGGCCGATGAGCGTGACGAGGCGGTGGGCGTCGAGCAGCGCGGTGAGCTCGCCCGTCTCGTTCTCGCGGCCGACGAGGCTGGTCAGCGGCGCGGGCAGAGCGGCGTGGGTGGGGGCCGTCGACCGCACCTGCACACCCAGGTCGACCAGTGCCGCCCGGTCGGTGGCGCCGAGTTTGCGCAGAAGGGCGGCGATGTGGCTCTCCACCGTCCGCACGGAGACGTGGAGCCGGTCGGCGATCTCCCGGTTTCGGAGCCGCTCGGCGACCGCCGAGAGCACCTCGGCCTCACGATCGGTGACGCCGGCGCGAGCTAGCCGTCGCCCGGCGATACCGTCCTCATGGCCTGTCATGAAGGCATTGTCCGTCATCGACGCTCGGACGGGTACGGATGCGGCCTCCGTACAAAGTTCCGTAGGTAGCACGGCTGAGTTGTCGCCCACGACCGCCGACATTGGTGATGCAACCAAGCCCGACGAGCAGACCTGGAGTTGCATCGCGATGCCTACCCACCGCCACCGCCGTGACGTCGTCGTGGTCGGCGCCCGCGCCGCAGGCGCCGCTACCGCGCTGCTGCTGGCCCGGCTCGGACATGATGTGGTCCTGCTCGACCGGGCCGTCTTCCCAGCCGACACACTTTCCACTCACCAGATCGCCCGCACCGGTGTCGTCCAGTTACACCGCTGGGGGCTACTTGGGGCGGTGCTCGACAGCGGAGCGCCGGCCATCCGCCAGGTCACCTTCACCACCCCGGACGAGTCGGTAACTAGACCAATCAAAGACAAGGCCGGGGTCGATCTACTCGTCGCGCCCCGCCGCCACATCCTCGACACGATCGTGGCCGAGGCAGCGGCCGAGGCCGGCGCCGACGTACGACTCGGTGCGACGGTTACCGGGGTACGCCTCGACGATGCCGGTCGGGCCACCGGTGTGTACGGCCGCGATGGCACGGGTGCCCTATTCGAGGCCGACGCTCGTTTTGTTGTTGGCGCGGACGGTCTGAGGTCCCGGGTGGCTCGCTCGGTGGGCGCCGAGGTCATCGAGGACCGTGGTGATGAAGGTGCCGTCCAGTACGCGTACTACGCCGGTCTTTCCTGGGACGGCATCGAGCTGATCGTCGCTGACCGCGCCCTCACCGGGGTGTTCCCTACCCACGATGGTCAAGCCTGCATCTGGATCTGCGGCCCTTCCGTCGACGCCCACGAGGCCCGGCACCGAGCCGCATCCCGCGAGGAGGCGTTCACCGCCTATCTGGACCGCACCGCGCCCGAACTGGCGGAACGGCTGCGCGCCGGACGGCGCACCTCGGCGGTCACCGGCATGCCGCGTATGCCCAACCACATCCGTCGGGCCCATGGCCCCGGCTGGGCACTGGTCGGCGACGCCGGTTACCACCGCGACGCCGTCACCGGTCACGGTCTCAGCGACGCCTATCGCGACGCCGAACTGCTCGCGGTCGCGCTGCATCGGGCATTGCGCGGTGAGGTCGACGAGAGCACTGCCCTGGCCGGCTATCAACACCAGCGCGATCAGGCACTACGCGACATCTTCGAATTGACCTGCACCCTGGCTAGCTATCCACATTTAGCACAGTTCGTCGAACTGCAGAAGCAGCTCAGCGTGGCCATCGACGTCGAGGCGGCTGAGGCGGCGGCCCGGCCAGTCGCGGGCGACCGTCAGTTCGCTGCTGCCTGACCGCACCGCCGTCAGGCACGTCCCTCACCAGACCTGCGCACTCGGCGCAGCACCAAAGAAGGAGAACCGCCATGACCGCCACGGTCAACGAGTCGATGCGCAACGGCGTCGACACCGCCACCCTCTTCGCCACCCTCGACGCGGTCAAGGTCGCGCCGGAGGCGGCCAAGTTCCAGTTTCGCGCCAGCAACGAATGGGTCAGCGGCACCCACAGTCGCGGCGCGATCCACGGCTTCTTCGGTGTCGGGGAGGAGCGTACCCACGAGCGCACGTTCCAATTCGATGCCGACCACCCCGCGGTCCTGGTCGGACGCGACAACGGCCCCACCCCGGTGGAGTTCGTGCTGCACGCACTCGCCGCCTGCCTGACCGCGGGCCTGGCCAACATCGCCGCCGCACGCGGCATCCGCCTCACCGAAGTCCGCTCCACAGTGTCCGGTGACATCGACCTGAACGGCATCCTCGGGCTCAACCCCGACGTCCGCAACGGCTACCAGAACATCACCGTCCGGTTCACCGTCAAGGGCGACGCCCCGGCCGACAAGCTGCGCGAGCTCGTCGAGCAGTCGCAAGCCCGCTCCGCCGTCTACGACGTCATCACCAACCAGGTGCCCATCACCATCGAAGTCGCCACCAACTGAGCGCACCCAGCGGGCCGGGCTCACGTTCGTGGTTCGGCCCGCGGCGCGGATTGGAGAATCCTGATGTCCTACGTCAACCCACCCACCAAGGCGCAGGCACAGATCGGTTTCCTCGGCGTTCCCGAACCTACCGCCGAGGCTAAGCGCATGTTCGACGAGGACATCGCCGAGATCGGCTACGTCATGAACGTCTCACGACTGTGGGCTTATCAGCCCGCCACGGTGACCGGCCTGTTCAACCTGCTGCGGCAGGCGAACTCCGCGGACAACCTCAGCCCTCGCCAACGAGGCATTCTCGTCGCCGCGTGCGCGTCGGCTTTCGGCGACTCGTACTGCTCGCTGGCGTGGGGCTCCAAGCTGGCCACGGCCAGCGACCCCCAGACGGCTGCCGGGGTGCTGCGGGGCGTCGACGACCGCCTGAGCACCAGTGAACGGGCCATGGCTCGCTGGGCCCGAAAGGTGTCCCGCGACCCCAACGCCACCAGCACGGCCGACGTGCAAGCCTTACGCGACGCCGGACTAACCGACTCACAGATCTTCACCATCACGGTATTCGTCGCGCTGCGCCTGGCGTTTTCGACCGTCAACGACGCGCTAGGCCTGCGCCCCGACGCCGCCCTCCGCACGACGGCGCCGCGGGTCGTGCTCGATGCCGTCACGGTCGGCCGTCCCATCGAGGATGCGACATAGTCGATGGAACACTCGAACGCCACCGCCAACATCCACGCCGCGACCGACTCGGACCGCGCGTTCGCGCGCCAGCTTGCCGCCGAATCCATCGCCAATGGTGACGCCACGGGCTGGTTCGAGACGCTGTACGCGGCGGCCGAACAGGGCACCACGACCGTGCCGTGGGCCGGCCTCACACCGAGTCGACGCCTGGTCTCGGCGCTGGCCGGTCTCACCGGGAGCGGACGCGCCCTCGTGATCGGCTGTGGGCTGGGCGACGATGCCGAACACGTCGCGTCACTGGGGTTCACCACAGTTGCCTTCGACGTGTCGCCGACCGCGGTCGCCGGCGCTCGAAGGCGCTTCCCGCACTCCACTGTGGAGTATGTCACTGCCGATCTGCTGTCGCCATTGACGACGAGGGCTGGCGGTCGGTCCGCCGCTGGCGAGCCTGGTTCACCGCCCCCGACTCCGTCGATCGGGGAGACGCCGACCCATTCTGACCGGAGCCGGGTTTCCGGCAGTACCGGCGCACGCACACCGAACCTTCGGAGGAGCCATGTCCAAGAAGGTGAACGTTGACGAACTCACCACCAAGGTCAAACAGATGTACCGCGACGTAGCCGAGAACCCGCACGCCGCCTACCACTTCGAGCTGGGAAGGCCCCTGGCCGTCCGGCTCGGCTACGACACCGACGTGCTCGACCAGATTCCGGCAGAGGCGATCGAGTCCTTCGCCGGAGTCGGCTATTTCTTCGACCTCGCCGACATCTCTCGCGGCGAGACCGTCGTCGACCTGGGCAGCGGATCCGGTATGGACGCTCTCTACGCTGCCCAGCTCAACGAGCCGTTCGGACGGGTCATCGGCGTCGACTTCACCATCGAACAGCTCACCAAGGCACGGCGCTTGACCTCGGACATCGGTCTGGCCCGGATCGAATTCCGGGAGGGTCACATCGAACGCCTGCCAGTGACGGATGAAAGTGTCGACTGCGTGATCTCCAACGGCGTTATCAACCTGTCCCCCGACAAGGAGCGCGTCTTCGCCGAAGTGGCGCGCGTGCTGCGGCCCGGTGGGCGGTTGGCGGTCGCCGACATCGTCACCGACCAGAGCCTGACCGACGCGATCGTCTGCAGCGCCGACCTCTGGGCCTCGTGCATCGGCGGTGCCGCCAAGCAGGACGAATACCGCCGGGCAATAGAGACCGCCGGACTGCGTATCATCGAGATCCGCCACAACCCGTACGAGTTCATCTCCGACCAGGCCCGCAACGCCAGTGGCACATTCGGCGTCAAGAGTGTCTCAGTGCTCGCGGTCAAACTCTCCCGTGAGTCAGTCGCCGGGCCCAGCTGATTCCACCTGCGTCACCGGCGGCGAGCCGCTCGCGGGGCCTGGCCCCGGCGGTGCTCCGGCAGCAGCCGGACGGCCGAACATGATCCGCTGGCTGCTGGGAGATCATCACGACTTGCTCGTCCAGGCCGACGTCGACCCACCGTAGCCCGGACGCCCAACGGCGAAGGAGGTAGCGGCAGCGCACAGCCGCGCGGCAAAGTAACCATGCTGGCCATGCGCGGTGTCAACGTCGTCTGCCCCCTCCCGGATGAAACGTCGGAAGGGACTCTGTTGAAACGCGATGATCGGGAGGTCGAGGTGTCGGGCAGTTTCGTGTCGAAGCAGAACGCCGCCGACCATCCAGCGTTTCGCGAGACGCCTTCGCGCGCCGATGTCCTGCCGTACCTGCGCCAGGCGTCCCGGGTGGTGGCCGCCGAACCGGACCCGGCGATGCGCCGGCGGCTCGTGGCCAAGACCGCCGCAGCGGAGGTGCCGGTCGACGTGGACGACTCCCCCGCTGAGGCGCTGCCCTACGCGGATCGCGCCTTGGCGGAGGCGCGCCGCGTGCTGCGCTCCGGCGGGCGGCTGATTGCCCTGGAGCACGTTCGAGGGGATGGCCGGCTGGCCCGCTGGCAGGATCGGATCACACCATTGTGGACCCGGCTGGCCGCGGGTTGCCATCCAGGCCGGGCCACGCGGACGGCGGTCGAGCGCGCCGGCTTCACGTTCGTCGAGGTCGAGGAGTTCCAGCCGATGCCCCGCTGGATGCCGGTCAGCCCGTGGCTGCACGGTGTCGCTGAGACGGCTCCCTAGCGGCCGATGGGCGCGGTGGCGGTGATCCAGCGGATCGTCTCCGCGACGTCGGGCCGGCGATGGACCTCGATGGCGAGGAAGCCCGCGTCACGTAGCCAGCCGACGGCCTGCACAGTAGTGGGCACCCGGTAGACGGTGCGGTCGAACCGGCGCGGCAGCGGGTGGTCGGCAGTGCGCAGTGCCAGCACGATCCGGCCACCGGGGCGAAGCACCCGTACGGCATCGGCCAGGGTGGCGGGTGGATCGGGCCAGAAGTACACGGTGTGGACGCCGAGGACGGTGTCGACGCTGTTGTCCGGCACGGGCAGGGTGGTGCCGTCGCCGTGGTGCAGCTGGATGTGGCCGGCGGCGATGGCCGCGGCGTTGCGGCGCGACGCGGCAGCCAGCATGGCGTCGGAAACGTCGACGCCGACTGCCTCGGCACCAGCCGCGGCGAGGCGGCCCAGCGTGCGGCCGGGGCCGAAGCCGATCTCCAGTACACGTTGGCCCGGGGCGGGCGCGAGCAGGCCGAAGGCGACGTCGTTGACGGCGGCGGTCTCGGTGATCCACAAGCGGGCGAGCAGGCGTCCGGGCAGCCCGTGTGGCCGGGCCGCTTGGCGCGAGAGTCTGCGGGCGATCGGTCCGGCTGGCTTGGTGCCCGGGACGGGGCAGGTACGGCGAAGCATGAGTGGTCTCCTTAGTGGAGCGTCAGGCGCCGGTTAGCCGGGGCGGGTGGCGCGGGCGACGAAGTCGGCGACCATGGCGGTGACCGCGGTCTCGTCGATGTCCGCGGCGGGTGGTGACGGGTCGAAGTGGAGGTGCACAGCCCACAGCGCGCACAGCTCGACGATGGTGCGGGCGATGAGCGGTGCGGGGCCGGTCAGCGCGAGTGCCCCCGCTGAACGGCCCCGTTCCAGGTACTCCTGCACGGCCGCGACCAGGGCCCAGCGGCCGGTGCCGAACCACACGTCGGACAGGTCCGGCAGTTCGGGGGCGCACCGGTCGACGAGCTTGATCGCGATCCGGTGCCGGGCCAGCCGCGTGCACAGGTCGGTGACGATGCCGCCCAGCTCGGCGGCCGAACCCCCGGCAGGCCGGGCAAGCGCCTGGGTCAGCGTCAGGTCGGCAACCTCGCCCGCGAGCCGGGACGACACCAGCTCGGCGACCTCACCGGGCGCGGGCGCCGGCACGGGCAGATCACCTGGACCCGGCAATGGTTCGATGCCGTCGCCGTAGCGCACCGCCGCCGCGAACAGCGCCGCCTTGCCGTTGGCGTAGCCGTAGAGGGTGCCCTTCGCCAAGCCGAGCGCGTCGGCGACATCCTGCACCTGGGTGCGCTGGTAGCCGTGCCTGATGAAGGTCAGCGCCGCCGCGCGCAGGACGGTGGCGAAGCGGTCAGCGGGAACCGAACGAGGCACGCGTCAAGGATAACTGACCGACTCGGTCAGTCAAGCGCCTTCGCTAGGAGCCTGGTGGCGTGGTCGACCTCCTCGTTGGTGGTCCACCGGCCCAGCGACAGCCGCACAGCGGACAGGGCACGCTCCCGGTCGAGTCCCATCGCCTGCAGGACGGGCGACGGCTCGGTGCTGCCGGCGTGGCAGGCCGAGCCCGTGGAGGCGGCCAACCCCGGCGCTGCCGCCAACAGCTCATCGCCGCGGGTATCGGCGATACTGACATTCAACGTGTTCGGCAGCCGGCGGTCGGCGGCACCATTGAGCAGCACCCGGCCGGGCAGGGCATCGGCGATGCCCCGGTGCAGTCGGTCGCGCAGCGCGCGGAGCCGATGGTGGCAGCCGGCGGCGAGGTCGGCGGCGGCGAGGCGGGCGGCGGCGCCGAGCGCGACAGCAAAGGCGATGTTCTCGGTGCCGGCGCGCAGCCCGTGTTCCTGCCCGCCGCCATAGATGATCGGCTCCAGAGCGACGCCGGCCCGGACGTAGAGCGCGGCGATGCCCTTGGGCGCGTACATCTTGTGTCCGACGACGGTGAGCAGGTCGACGTCGAGCGCGGCCACGTCGAGCGGGAGCTTTCCGGCGATCTGAGCGGCGTCGGTATGGACCAGCACGCCGCGGTCGTGGGCGACGCGGGCCAGCTCGGTGACCGGTTGCAGCACACCGGTCTCGTTGTTGGCGGACATGATCGTGACCAGGACCGTGCGCGGCGAGATCGCGGCGGCCAGGTCCGCCGGATCCACGAGGCCGTCGGAATCGACGGGCAGGATCGTGACGTCGACGCCGTGCAGCCTGGCCAGCGCGCGGCAGGTGTTCAGGACGGCGGGATGCTCGGTGGACTGGGTGACCAGGTGCGGGCGGTCCACACCGCTGGCGAGCACCGCGCCGCGCAGCGCGAGGTTGTTGGCCTCCGAACCGCTGCCGGAGAACACGATCCGCTCCCCCGCGGTGCCGAGCAGCGCCGCCACCTGCTCGCGGGCACGATCGAGCGCCGCGTGGGCCGGCTCGGCGTAGGCGTGGGCGCTCGACGGGTTGCCGAAGTGAGCGGTCAGGTACGGCAGCATCGCCTCGACCACGCGAGGATCCACCGGGGTCGTGGCGTTGTAGTCGAGGTAGACCGGTCCGCCGGCCAGGGCCAGGTGGGCGCTGGTCACGTCGTGGTCCCGGTTGCGACGGGCAGGTCGGCGAGGCGCCATTCGAGCATCCCGTCGGCGAGCCTGCGCGCCGTGCGCCCTTCACCGGTGAGCAGGCGGACCGCGTCGTGGGCGAGGACGCAGTAGGCGCCGCGGCAGTAGGCGACGACCTCGGTGTTCGCTGGCAGCTCCGCGAGCCGGTCAGCGAGGTCGCCCAGCGGGATGGAGAGGGCGCCGGGGATGTGCCCGGCGGCGTACTCCTCAGCTGGCCGGACGTCGAGGACGCTGATCCGCCCGGCGCGGGCGAGCGCCAGCAGCGAGTCGCGGTCGATCTCGTCGACGGTGTCGGCGTCGGTGCCGAGGTAGTTCGCGGCCGCGGCGGCGACGTCGGGCAGGTGGGTGGCGGCGACGCTGCGCAGCGCCGCGTAGAGCGCGGCCACGTCGGAGCCGGCGAGCCGGTAGTAAGCCTTGGTGCCGTCCCGGCGGACCGCGATCAGCCCAGCGTGGCGCAGCGTCTGCAGGTGCGCCGAGGCCAGCGTGACGGACATGCCGGCGGTGGCAGCCAGCGCGTCGACGGAGCGTTCGCCCTGAGCGAGGAGGTCGAGCAGTTCCAGCCGTTTCGGGCTGCCCAGGGCCTTGCCGGCCCGGGCGAACTCGGCGAACAGCGCGTCCTTGCGGTCCCGGTCACCCATGGCTAGCCTTCTCCAAAGTTCTTTGGAACATTGTTCAAGTGAACATACCTCCTCATCGCGAGCGTGCACACCACCGTCGCCGACGTCGATCTGGAGACTCTGGTCGACACCGAGCTGGGCAACACCTGCTACCTCCTCGACCTCGGAGACGGCCGGGCGCTCGCCGTCGACCCGCCCGGGACCTGCGCGCGCTGCGCATGGCGGCCGATCGGCGTGGGCTGACGGTCGCGTTCGCGGCGGATACGCACCTGCATGCCGACTTCCTCACCGACGGTGCCACGATCCTGGCCTCGGCCGCCGGCCGGCGTGCCTTCGGCCACCGTGGGCTCGGCGACGGCGACGCGGTCGACCTCGGAGGCCTCAATCTGCGCGCTCTCGCGACCCTGGGCATACCGACGAGCACCTGTCGTTCCTGCTGCTCGACGGCACGGCCTCGGTAGGCGTCTTCACCGGCGGGTCCCTGATCGTCGGCTCGGCTGCTCGCACCGATCTGCTGGGCGCCGAGCGGACTGAGGAACTCGCGCGGGCGCAGTATCGCTCGCTGCGCCAACTCGCGACCCTGCCGGATGCCACCGCCGTGTGGCCGACCCACGGCGCCGGGTCGTTCTGCTCCGCCCCGCCTGGCGCCGACCCGCCCACGCCGCCTGGCGCGCCCGCGCCGTCGGCGTCTACCGGCTCTGGCGCGACGGCGGCTTCGCCGTCGGCGCCCTCCTCGCCGGGATCCTCGCCGACGCGTACGGCATCCGGACCGCCACCGCCGCCGTCGCCGCGCTCACCGCCGCGTCCGGCCTGTTCGCCTGGGCCCGCATGTACGAGCCCCACCCAAGCCGGTGACGGCCGGATGCTCCGAGCGGTCGCTGTTGGTCCTTGCTCGAAGTCGCGGGCGTGCGTCTCAAAGTCGTGGACAACGGAGATGGCGGTCTGGGCTTGCTCGGTGACCCGAGCCGACACGCGATCTTCGAGGTGAGCTATCGGCGGAGCAGCGATCAGCGGATTGAGCAGGCAGAGCGTCTGGAAGGAGCTTGGCACCGCGAATCTCCTGGGCGACCTGGCCTGCCGAGGGTCTGGCACCACGATGTTCGCTGAAGGACTGCCGCTTGACCGAAGCCACTCGGTTAGTCCACTCTAACCGTTAGTGGATGCTAACCGAGTCAGTGACGGGTGGGACGCCTTGGCGGATGGCACGAGGCGCGCCATCGTCTCGCGTCTGGCCGAGGGCCCGCGCGCTGTCGGGGAGTTGGCGGTCGGGTTGCCCGTCAGCCGCTCCGCCGTCTCACAGCACTTGAAGGTGCTCAAAGACGCTGGCCTGGTCACTGAGCGCGCAGCTGGCACCCGGCGGATCTACCGCCTGAACCCCATTGCCCTGGCTGCGCTACGAGACCAGCTCGACACCTTCTGGCAGCGGGCGCTAACCAGCTATGCGGATGTCGTCGAAGAATCAACCGAGGAGGGTCCATGACCCAGGCAGAGGCTGCCGTGGTTCGCAGCCGGATCGTGGTCAACGCGTCGATCGACAAGGCCTTTGCGGTGTTCACGGAGCGGTTCGGCGACTTCAAGCCGCCAGAGCACAACCTGCTTGGCGCACCGATCGCCGAGACCGTGTTCGAGCCGAGAGTCGGCGGGTACATCGTCGACCGAGGGACGGACGGCAGCGAATGCCGCTGGGCGCGGATCCTGGCCTACGAGCCGCCTGATCGGGTCGTGTTCAGTTGGGACATCAGCCCGCAGTGGCGGATCGAGAGCGACCCGGACCTCACCAGCGAGGTCGAGGTCCGGTTCGTCGCCGAGACCCCGCACCGCACTCGCCTTGAATTGGAGCACCGGCACCTGGACCGCCACGGCCCGGGATGGCAGTCCGTCAGCGAGGGCGTGGACGGCGACGAGGGCTGGCCGCTGTACCTGACGCGCTACGCCGCCTTGTTCAGCGAGGGCAGTTGAATGGCGCCGATCATCGTCAACACCGAAGTCAACCGGCCCGCTGCGGACGTCTTCGCTTACGCCACAGACCCGACCCGGTTCTCCGAGTGGCAGAAGGGGGTCGTGGAGGGGCACATGGACCAGTCGGGCACCCCACGGGTAGGAGCACGATGCTCGACAACTCGGCGGATCGGTTTCGCTGACCGGCCAACAACGTCCGAGCTCGTCCACATCGACCCGCCCAAGACGTGGGGCGTGCGCGGTGTCGACGGGCCGATCCGGGCCCAGGTCGATGTCCGCGTCGATGCCCTCACCGACACCCGGTCCCGCCTGGCGATCACGGTCGACTTCGAAGGACACGGCATCGGGAAGGTCCTCGTCCCCCTCGTCGTCCGCCGTGAGGCACGCAAGGAGATGCCGGCCAACCTCGCGATGCTGAAGCAACGCCTCGAAACCGCATAAGCCAATGCACTCGGTCTAGGAACGAATCCCAACATTAAGACGGAATGGAAGCAGGTCTTCCCGCCTGGACAGTCGTAGACCGTCCAGGCGGGCGCGGTGAGGTCACATACGCAGGCCTCGCCCCCGGCAGGCCCTTGCCATGGTCGGCGGCTTGGCGTAGGAGTGACCGGTGGATGCTGACACGCGTTGGCTGACCGCGGTGTGGCCGTTCGTTCGGGAGCAGATGCCGGCGGCGCCCGCCAAGGTAGTGGAGATCGGGTGTGGGCCGCGCGGCGGGTTCGTCGCCGCCTTGCAGGCGGAGGGATACGCGGCGGTCGGCGTCGATCCGCAGGCGCCGGACGGGCCCGGCTACCACCGGATCGCCTTCGAGGAGTACCGCCTGGCCGAGCCGGTGCAGGCGGTGGTGGCCTCGACGTCGTTGCACCACGTGGCCGACCTTGACGAGGTGCTGGACAACGTGCGCGCCGCGCTGGCGCCTGGCGGTGTGCTGGTCGTGGTGGAGTGGGCGCGGGAACGGTTCGACGAGCCGACCGCCCGGTGGTGCTTCAACCGGCTCGGTCCACCCGCAGTCGAAGGCGAGCCTGGCTGGCTGCACCAGCTGCGGGACGAGTGGGCCGCCTCCGGCCTGTATTGGGAGGAGTACCTGCGGTCCTGGGCCGCGGCCGAGGGCATGCACGCCGGCGAGCAGATAGTGCGCGGGCTGGACGCGCGCTTCCACCGGCGAATGCTCGCGGTGGGCCCGTACTTCTTCGCCGACCTCGCGGACACCGGCGAAGCTGACGAACAGGTCGCGATCGACTCGGGCGAGATCGCGGCGACCGGTATCCGGTACGTCGGGGGCTCCGCTGAACCCGGCGGCATAGGACCGCGGCGCTGACGCCCCGGCCACGATCGTGCGCCGTCGCACCGTCTTGCGACCGGTAGGCGCGACACTCGGTGGAGGCGGCTGGCGGTGGCTCGAACGGGTCCGGGGCGCCGGGCGGGAAGCGAGGGCACGGTGGGCGGGGACGGTGAGCTGGCGCGGGGCCGCGAGGCCGGCCAACAGCTCGCGTGGGCCGACGCCTACACGGCGCTCTCGGTGGCCGACCAGTCGACCTCGTTGGCGGGAGGGGATCTGGAGCTGCTGGCGAGCGCCGCCTATCTCCTCGGCCATGCAGAGGAATGCCGGCAGGCGTTGCAGCGCGCCCACCCTGCGGCAATGCTCACCGCTCCGCAGCGTCCCGGACGTCGCTCCCGACCCAGAAACCCGGGTGAGACGAGTCGACCGAATCGGCGGAGTCATCCACGGATGTGCCCTAGTCGCGTGACGTGGACGAGAATCCGGCACCCACACCCACAAGCCAGCCCGCAACCGGGTAGCAGCATGTCATCGCGATCTCGGCTTGAGGCTGGCGGAGAACGACTCGACGACGGCGTTGTCGTGGTCGGGTCGCCCCGCTGGCGTGGTGTGGTCGGACTCCGTATCCCCGCCCGCGATTCTGTGCAGCAACCCGATGACAGCGTGAGTTCGATGTGTCACTATGCGTGCGTCTGAGCTGCCGGGGATCGCACTGACGTCCGGGAGACCGCGTGAGATACTCCGAATTCCAGATGTCCGCTCACATGCCGCTTCCCAGCGACGAGTTGTTCGACGTCGCCTCGGACCCGGCTCGGATGGATCGTTGGATCCCCACCGACCTGGGTCCCCGCGCCCGGGCGCAGCGCTGGGACAGCAAGCCGGGTGCTGGTGTGGTCCGGTCGCGCGACCAGCGCCGGGTCGAGTGGTGCACGGTCCGGGAGGGCTGCCACACGGCGCTGCAGGTCTACCCGGCTGGGTGTGGAAGCCGCGTGACGATCCACGTGTGCATGCCGCAGTCGCACGACGGGCAGCCGCCGGTCGATCCGCAGTTGCGCCAGGCCCTCCGGCGCCTGAAGCGGATGGCCGCGCCCAACTCGGAGCCGCGGGCGCCAGACGTCGAGAGCCAAGTCCTGACGTACGGCCGCATCGACTCGGCCAAGAGTTCGCCGGTGCGCTCACGACCCGGGCGGGCTTCCAGGAAGGTTCATGACCGCCAGTCGTACGGGAGCCACCGCGGGAACATGGGATAGGGAGCCTCCCGAACTGTGACCGGAGGCTGGCCGGGCACGTACGGGCTGCTTGCCTTCCGCACGTCAGTTCAAGCTGTCACGGCCAGGCCGAGCGGTCCTTTGCGGCGGATGGCCTGTGCTTGCAGGGTCGGCACTGCCCGCTATCGCCCTGCTGGGATCGACGCTTGTGCTCACCAGCGGCTGTTTCGCAGGATGCCTCCAGCTACGAGGTCATCATGGAGTCACCGGCACGGCGAGCCCGACCGGTGTGGTGGTCCACGACATCCCCGGCTCGCAGGTGGACACGGGGACGGCCGTGCCGTTGCCGTGGAAGCGCGGGTACGTGATTGACAAGGAAGACATCGCGAAGGGCCCCGTGACGGTGGAGGTCACGCCGGCTAAGGCCGGCTCCGTCACGTGCCGCATCGTCATCGAGAAGAAGGAGGAGGCCAAGGTCACCGGCAAGGACGGCGAGCCTGTGAAGTGCCAGGCAACCATCAAGAAGATGAAGGTCTGAGGACTCTCTTCCGTCGGGTGCTGGATCGAACGCGTGCTGGCCTGTGCAGCTGCTCCCACAACGGTCGCCGACGGTCACCCCAGGTCAGGCGGGTGACTCCGCAGTCGCCGCCAGGAGCCGCCGGCCGACGGCACGCGCCGCCTCCCGGATCTCCGGACACCCGACGATCGTGAACGCCGCCGGGATGGCCGCGAGCTGTTCGGCGTACCACCCCGGGTTGCTGGTGCTGCCGACCAGCCGGCAGGCGCCGACGACCAGCGGCGAGAGCGTGCCCAGGGTTCGTGGCACGCACGGCGCGACGGTATCCAGCGGTGCCCGGATGATGACCTCGACGTCGTACTCCCAGCCGACGGCGAGGTGAGCCTCGAGCGCGGCGACCGGGTCGAGGTCGGCGGGCGGGTCGACGGAGTACTCGAGCAGCTCCACCCCGCGCACCCGGTCGACCCGGTAGGCCCGCTGCGCTCCCGCGCGGTGCGACCAGCACAGCAGGTACCACCGACCGTGGCGGACGACGACCGCCCACGGGTCGACGTCCACCGTCCACTCCGAGCCGGCCTCGGACCGGTAGTCCAACCGCACCCGCCGGCGGTCGGCGCAGGCCTGGACCAGGGCCGTCGCCGTCGCGGGAGCGGGCCGGGCGGCGGCGCGGTCGGGTGCCGGCGCCGTCGTACGCCGAACCGTCTCGGCCTGGCGGGCTACCGGCTCCGGGAGGGCCCGGACGATCTTGCCGAGCGCGCCGCCGACTGGGCCCGTGGGGTCGCTGGCGTCGTGGTGGCCGTCCAGCACGGCCATCACCAGGCCGAGGGCCTCGGCGGCGGTGAACGTCAGCGGCGGGAGCCGCAGGCCGCGGCCGACGCGGTAGCCGCCGTACCGGCCACGGCCCGACTCGACCGGGATGCCGGCCTCACGCAGGATGCCGACGTACCGGCGCGCGGCTCGCTCGGAGACGCCAAGCTTGTCGGCGAGCCGGTCGGCCGTGATGCCGGGGTTGCCCTGGAGCAGCTCGAGGCACAGCAGCGCCCGCGCGGTGGGGCTCGCGTCGTCTTCTCGCCATCGTCGGCACCAATCCGGAAGTAGAACGTCCGGAAACCATCGTACGGTCAGCGGCATGAGCGAGATCAACCCGAACGAGCCGGTGGCGTTCACCCCCGCCGGCGACGAGGTCGAGACCCTGCTGAGCACCATGGACCGCAACCGCACGACCTTCGGCTGGAAATGTGGCGGGCTCGACGCCGCCGGCATGACCGCGCGGCTGAGCCCGTCGACGATGACGCTGGGCGGCCTGGTCAAACACATGGCGCTCATCGAGGACCACTACTTCACCGCGATGTTGGCCGGCCGAGAGATGCCCAAGGCCTGGCACGCGTACGACGGCGACGACTGGGAGTGGCGCACGGCCGCCGATGACACCCCCGAGGAGCTGATAGCGCTGTGGCGCGGCGCCATCGCCCGGTCGCGCGCGGCCGTCGCGGAGGCGCTCGCGGGTGACGGGCTCGACACGCTCGCCGCCAATCCCACGCACTGGGGTGCGACGCTCAACCTGCGGCGGATCCTGGCGGACCTTATCGAGGAGTACGCCCGGCACACCGGACACGCCGACCTCCTCCGCGAGTCCGTTGACGGGCTCGTCGGCGAAGACGCTCCGGAAGAATGGCGCGTGTGACGGTTCGCCGAGGAGGTCATCCCGGTGGTACGGGAGCAGATCGCTCACGAACGCACCCAGAGTTGACAAAGATGGGAACTATGGTACGCCGGTTGTCGAGACAGATGAATACCTATAAATTGAGCTTCATTCACAATAGTCTCCCTTCACTTGTCAATGAACCATTCGGCTGCTAGGCCACGAGCGGGTCGGCCGGATGGTGAGGCCAGAAGGGGAGGCGGGATGACACTCCCGGAGACGCTTCGCCACCGTTGGGTGCGGCTCGGGTTCCTCGCCGCTGCGGTGATGACCGCGGCGGCGATGGGCGCGCCGGCCGGCGCTGCTCCTGCCGAGGGCACGATTCTGCAGGCAGGTGGCCCTACGGCGATCGCAGGCTCGTACGTCGTGGTGTTCAAGGACGCCGCCGTGTCGCGGGCCGGTGTCCAGGACAGTGCCCGCGATCTCGCAAGGAGATTCGGCGGCACGGTCGGTCACACCTACAGACACGCGCTGCGTGGGTTCGAGGTGCGGCTGTCGGAGGCTGCGGCGAGGCAGCTCGCCGCTGACCCATCGGTGCGGTACGTGGAGCAGAACCACACCGTACGCGCCTTGGGGACACAGAGCCCCACGCCGTCCTGGGGCTTGGATCGCATCGATCAGCGGAACCTGCCGCTGAACAACTCGTACACCTACCCGACGACGGCGTCCAACGTTCGCGCGTACATCATCGACACCGGTATCCGCTTCACCCACCAGGACTTTGGTGGGCGTGCCGTGTCGGGTCGTGACACCGTCGACAATGACAACGATGCCTCCGACTGTAATGGGCACGGCACGCACGTGTCCGGCACGGTTGGCGGCAGTTCGTACGGTGTCGCCAAGGGAGTGACGCTGGTCGGCGTGCGGGTGCTCAACTGTGGTGGCTCCGGGTCGAACGCAGGGGTCATCGCCGGTATCGACTGGGTCACCGGGGACCATGATCCCGGCGAGCTGGCTGTCGCGAACATGAGCTTGGGTGGCTCGTTCGACCAGGCGACCAATGACGCCGTCACGGCCTCCATCGCCGACGGTGTCAGCTACGCTCTGGCGGCTGGTAACGACAACGGCGGCAACGCCTGCAACGGCTCCCCCGCCAGCACTCCGAACGCGATCACAGTCGGCGCCACGCAGAGCAACGACGCCCGAGCGTCCTACTCCAACATCGGCACCTGCCTGGACATCTTCGCCCCGGGCAGCTCGATCACGTCGGCGTGGTATACGAGCAATACAGCGACGAACACGATCAGCGGCACATCCATGGCGTCACCGCACGTCGCGGGTGTGGCAGCTCTGATCCTGTCGGCCAACCCGTCGTTCACCCCGTAGCAGGTGCGGGACAGGATGGTCAACGACGCTACGACCGGTGTCGTGACCAGCCCCGGCAGCGGTTCGCCGAACAGGCTTCTCTATGTGAACAATGGCGGCGTACCGGTTGACGACTTCTCCATCTCCATCTCACCGGCCTCCGGCGCCACCAACCCCGGCGGTTCGCTCACGGCGACCGTGAGCACCGCAACCACGTCCGGCAACGCGCAGACGGTGAACCTCTCCGCCAGCGGTCTGCCCAGCGGCGCGACAGCGAGCTTCAGCCCGTCGTCTGTCATCTCGGGCGGCTCCTCGACGCTGACGATCAGCACATCGGCATCGACACCGGCCGGCACGTACACGATCACCATCACTGGTGCCGGCGCCTCCGCCACACACACCACGTCGTACGCGTTGACCGTGAACGGTCCAGCCGGTTGCTCGGGCACGAACCCGACCGACGTGACGATCCCGGATCTCTCCACCGTGGAGAGCACCATCACGATCTCGGGCTGCTCGGGTAACGCCTCGGCATCGAGCACAGTCGAGGTGCACATCGTCCACACGTACCAGGGTGACCTGGTTGTGAGCCTGGTCGCTCCGGACGGCACCGCCTACGTGCTGCACAACCGTGCTGGCGGCAGCGCGGACAACATCGACCAGACCTACACCGTGAACCTGTCCAGCGAGCCGCGAAACGGCGCCTGGAAGCTGCGGGTGCAGGACGCCGCGGCGATTGACACCGGCTACATCAACTCGTGGACGCTCACGCTGTAGCGATCCTCGCACGCCCCGGGGTGCCTTGAGCGCCCCGGGGCGTTTGCGTGGTCGGGGCGAACGGGCCGGTCACCGTCACAACACCGTCGGCGACCTCGGCGTCCCAGCGGTGGCCGTCGCTGCCGAACTCGCCGGCATGCTCGTCGAACACCCGCCGCACTTCGGTGGCGACGAGGTCGTCGCGGCGAACGAGCAGCCGCAGCAGGTCACGGCGGCTGACCCGACCACAGTGGACTCGTCCACGATCGGGATGCTGCGCACGTCGTATTCGAGCATCGCCTGGGCCAGGTCCGCGGCGCTTGCGTTCGCGCGCACCTATGAGGGCGGCGGGAATGGAGCCGAGTAGCCACCAGCCGACGGCGGTGGGCACCGCGCTTGTCCACGTCTCGAACGCGTTCTTCGAGCTGTTGGACTACGACGGTGACACCAGCATCTTGGCCGATGCCTACACGCCTAACGGGCTGGTGGCGCTCGGCTCCAGCGGCGGCATCATTCTCACCGGCCAGACGGACGGCGCCCCGGATCTCCGCCGGTACGGCCACCGGCCGGCGCGTCGCGGCGTCGACGTAGACGTGCACGAACCGCCCCACAGCGGCCGGCTCCTCGCCGCGTTCGCCGAAGAGCGCCAACCGGTAGACGACGCTCGCGTTGCCGAGCCGCTCCAGCCCGATCCCGGCGGTCACCACCACGTGCCCGTAGACGTCGTCGTCCGACCACCGGGTGGGCAGCGCCCGCAGCACCGGGAAGTCGTCCCGGCGCAGGACTCGCGAATCGCCGCCCGCGTTCATGCCCGAAGCGTGCCACAGCGAGGCCTGCACTAGACCGGGTTCGGACCCCCGCTACCTGCTCATGACCCGATGCGCTCGTCGCCGACCCGATGCGCTCCGTCCGCCGGCCAGCGGGCCTGGGCACGATAACGTCGGGCCAGACGCAACTACCACCGTCGAAAGCAGCCAGCTCGACGTCCGAGGAGGAGATGTGACCGATTCCCGGGTCCACCCCCGTGCTGGTCGCCCCGCCGAGGCCGCGGACCTGGTGGACGTCCCCAAGCTCGTCGTGGCCTACTACACCGATCATCCGGATCCGTCCGTCGCCGAGCAGCGGGTCGCCTTCGGAACGTCGGGACACCGCGGATCCAGCCTCAAGCTGGGCTTCAACGCCGACCACATCGTCGCCACCAGCCAGGCGATCTGCGAATACCGGGCGGCCCAGGGCATCGACGGGCCGCTGTTCCTCGGGCGGGACACCCACGCGCTCTCCGAGCCGGCGCTGATCAGCGCGCTGGAGGTCTTCGCCGCCAACGAAGTCACCGTGCTGCTCGACAGCAGGGACGGCTACACGCCGACCCCGGCGCTGTCGCACGCGATCCTCAAACACAACCGTGGCCGAAGCAGCGGCCTCGCCGACGGGGTCGTCGTGACGCCCTCGCACAACCCGCCGTATGACGGCGGGTTCAAGTACAACCCGCCCAACGGCGGTCCGGCCGACACCGACGTAACCCGGGTGATCCAGGACCGGGCCAACGCGCTGCTCCAAGACGAGCTCAAGGGCGTCCGGCGGGTGACCGCCGCGCGGGCCCGGTCGGTGGAGACGACTGGCAGGTACGACTTCATCGACGGCTACGTCAGCGACCTGCCGAGCGTCGTCGACCTCGACGCCGTCCGGGCCGCCGGGGTGCGGATCGGCGCCGACCCGCTCGGCGGCGCGAGCGTCGCGTACTGGGGCGAGATCGGCGCCAGGTACGGGCTGGACCTGACCGTCGTCAATCCGCTGGTGGACCCGACCTGGCGGTTCATGACGCTGGACTGGGACGGGAAGATCCGGATGGACTGCTCGTCGCCGTACGCGATGGCGTCGCTGATCGCCCAGCGCGCCGAGTACCGGGTGGCGACCGGAAACGACGCCGACGCCGACCGGCACGGCATCGTCACGGCAGACGCCGGGCTGATGAACCCGAACCACTACCTCGCCGTCGCGATCGACTACCTCTACCGGAACCGCTCCGGCTGGCCATCCGGCGCGGCGGTAGGAAAGACCCTGGTCTCCTCCTCGATGATCGACCGGGTCGCGGCGGACCTGGGCCGGCAGCTGATGGAGGTGCCGGTCGGCTTCAAGTGGTTCGTGCCCGGCCTCGAGGACGGGTCGATCGGCTTCGGCGGTGAGGAGAGCGCCGGTGCGTCCTTCCTCCGCCGCGACGGCGGCGTCTGGACGACCGACAAGGACGGAATCATCCTGGCACTTCTGGCGTCGGAGATCACCGCCGTGACCGGCCGGACACCGAGCGAGCACTACGCCGACCTGGTCGCTCGGCACGGCAACCCGGCGTACGCCCGGATCGACGCGCCGGCCACGAGGGAAGAGAAGGCCATCCTGGGCCAGCTCTCGCCCGGGCAGGTCAAGGCCACCGACCTCGCTGGCGAACCGATCACCGCGAAGCTCACCACGGCGCCCGGCAACGGCGCGTCGATCGGCGGGCTGAAGGTCGTCACCGAATCGGGCTGGTTCGCGGCGCGGCCGTCCGGCACCGAGGACGTCTACAAGATCTACGCCGAGTCCTTCGACGGCCCCGACCACCTGACACGGATCCAGCAGGAGGCCGCCGAGATCGTCTCCGCCGCCCTGCACGCCTGACCGGCGTGTCCGAACCTGCCAAGCCAAGCCGGGCGCACCGCCACGCGGGACTGCGGTTGGATCGCGCCTGGTACGCCGACCCGTTTGAGGATCCGGCGCACGGTGGAGGCGACGACCCAGTGGCCGAGTCGCGTAGTTCGCCTTGGATGCACTGGTAGCCCCAGCTCCGGATCGCGGCAGCGGACACAGATCCGGCCTATCCAGCCGGCGGTCACTTCGCCGGCAGGCCCCGGGTGTACGTGACGCCCACGTTGACCCCGGCGGAGGTCGACGTCCTTCGCGCACGCCGACGGCTCGACCGTGATCCAGCCGCGCATGGGCCGACCGCGCATGTGCGTCGGCTGCGCGCCGTGTTCGGTCCGCCGCCGTTCGGACTGCGCTGGGTCGACGCGGACCATCAAGCCACCCGCGCCGCGGATGACCACAGCCATGTTGCCGTTGAGCATCAGCGCCAGGCCGCCGAACATCTGCTTCTCGCCGATCCCGGGCTCACACCCAACCAGCTCCCGCACCCGGTTCGCGAGGTCCTCGTCGTACGCCATACCGACATCCTGGCACCAGACGGTGGCCGATCTGCCGATCGAGGCGCCTCGCGACAGCCCGCGAGATCGGGGGCCAGGGACGGCCGAGTCGGCTGGGTAAGGGTTTCCCAACGCACGATCAACGGATTGAGCGCTCCGAGTTGGCGGGGTCGACGAGCCGAGCGTCGCATAGGAGGTGGTCCACGAGCCGGTCGACCGATACCGTATGGCCGCGTTCACGGCGAGGATCGCGAGCAGCGCGCGTTGCTTGGCACGGTGATCGCGAGGAGCCGTTCGCCGTCGTCCTCGACCTCGAGTGCGTGGAGGAACCTCACGGTCATCACCACCTTCTTGATGGCCCGATGTCGGCCACCGATCCTCGCAGGGAGAGCTGCATCAGCGCCGCATCGTTCGCCAGCCGGGCGGACCGACCGCGAGGAGGCCAGATGATCAGCGTCGAGGAGCACGGTGCCATCGGCATCGTCCGGCTAGAGAACGGCCAGGTCAACGTGCTCGATCTCGACCTGCTGCGGGCGCTGACGGAGACCTTCCGGAGCCAGGCCGGAGCCGGCGCCCTGGTGCTCACCGGCGCCGGTCGAGCGTTCTCGGCCGGCGTCGACCTGCGGCGCATCCTCGACGGCGGCCGCGAGTACGCGGCGGCCTTCCTGCCGGCGTTGAGCACAGCGTTCCGCACGGTGTTCGACCACCCCCGGCCGGTGGTCGCCGCTGTCAACGGGCACGCGATCGCCGGCGGATGCATTCTCGTTGCCGCCTGCGACGTGCGCCTGATGTCCGCCGGCACCATCGGGGTCACCGAACTGCCGGTGGGTGTGCCGTTCCCGCCGTCAGCGCTGGAGACGCTCCGGTTCGCGGTCGGGCCGGCCACGGCGCGCCTGGTGCTCACCGGGCAGACGCTCTCCGCTGCGGAGGCTGCCGCGGTCGGTCTGGTCGATGAGGTCGTCGATCCCGAGTCCCTGCTCGACGAGGCGCTGAGCCGGGCACGCCAGCTGGCGAACATCCCCACCGAGACGTTCCGGCTGACCAAGGCGCAGCTGCGCGGCCGGACCAGCGAGCGGATCGACGCTGACGAGGTGGCCTACGCCGACCGGCTCCTCGACGCGTGGACCGGAGAGCCGGCCAGACGCGCGATCAGCCGCTACCTCGACCAGCTCAAGTCCCGCCGCACCTAGGTCGCGGCCACAACGGCGCGCGTCGCGCCACAGGAATCGGGTCGCTGACCGGGCGCAGGGCGGCAACTGAAGCCACTCCTGTGGATCACGACGTGCGGCTGCCGAACTAGCCCGGTGTAGGGTTTTGTTTCGAGGTAGAGGCCTTGTAATGGCACCGAGGGCGTCGTCGACGAAGGATAGCCATGAGCGCCGAGGGGCCTGGAAGCTTCGGGGCGTTGCTGCGCGGGTACCGGATCGCGGCGGGGTTGACGCAGGAGGCGTTGGCGAATCGGGCCAGTCTGAGCGTGCGCGGGATCGCCGATCTCGAGCGGGGTGTGAGGCGGTTTCCGCACTTCCACACGCTGCGGTGCCTCGCGGAGGCGCTGGAGCTCGCGCCGGACGAACGAGTGTCGCTCGTCGCCGCTGGGCAGCGGCGGCCGAGATCCGGCAAGCCTGCAGCCGAGGCGGGGACATGGCGTTGTGGGCGCTGTGAGCACGAGAACGCCTCCGAGGCCCGCTTTTGCATCGAGTGTGGCTGTCCGCCGGGAGTGGCGTGTCCGGCGTGTGGCATCGTCGGCGATCCGGCTGATCGCTTCTGCAGTGCATGTGGGGCCTCGCGGACGGCCGCGCCAGGCGTGAACATTGACGCGCCCCAGGCTCCCATCGCGGTGTGGGCGACTCCCGAGCGCGTCGTCTCCGCCGAGGGCGAGCACAAACAGGCCACAGTGCTGTTCTGCCAGCTGGCCGCCCGCGGCGCTCGTCGGAAGCCTGGGGCACGAGCGGATGCTGAGCTTCTTGGATTCGTTCTTCGAGCAGGCCGTCGCCGAGGTGCGGCGCTTCGAGGGCACCATCAGCAGCTTCTTGAACGACGGGTTCGTGGCGCTGTTCGGCGTGCCGGTGGCGCATGAGGATCATGCCCGGCGAGGGGTGCTCGCGGCGCTTGGGCTGCAACGAGCGCTCGGCGAACGCTCCCGAGGCATGCTGCGGATCGGCCTGAACACCGGCCTGGTGGCGGTTGCCCAGATAGGCACCGGGGCTGACCGGCGGGTGAGCGCGGTCGGGGAAACGACGACAGTGGCGGGCCTCTTGCAGCAGCAGGCTGAGCCAGGAGCGATCGTGATCGGCCCCACGACGGCGCGGTTGGTGACCGGGTACGTGCGGCTGGTGGAGCTCGGGCGGGTACCGCTACCGGGCATCGACGGGCTGGTGGAGGCGTTCCGGGTGACCGGGGTGGGGCCGCGGCGCTCGCCGATCGAAGGGCTCGGGGCGCGCCCCTTGAGCCGGTTCGTGGGGCGCGATCTGGAGATGAACACCCTGCACGACGTGCTCGACCAGGTGGCGGTGTCGCCGGAGCTGAGCGCGCGGCGGACGCTGAGTGAGTTCATCGGCCGCGACGACGCACTGGCGGCGCTGCGCGGGCCCCTGGCCAAGATGGAGGCCGGGCATGGCCAGGTGGTGGGCGTCGTCGGGGAGCCCGGGATCGGCAAGTCACGCCTTGTGTACGAGTTCCGGCGCAGCCTCGGCGATCGGCAAGTCTCGTATCTGGAGGGCCGCTGCCTGTCGTATGGCGGCAGCGTCCCGTACCTGCCGATCCTCGATGTAGTGCGCGCCAACTGCGGGATCGTAGAAGGGGATGCGCCTGACGTCGTGGCTGAGAAGGTTCGCTTCGGGCTCCAGGAGGTCGGGCTGGATGCCGACGGACACGCGCCCTACGTGCTGCATTTGCTCGGTGTCGCTGAAGAGGCCCCGGCGCTGGAGCAGTTGAGCGCGGAGACGATCAAGGCGCGGATGTTCGAGACGCTGCGGGCATGGAGCTTGCACGGCAGCCGGAGGCGGCCGCTGATCATCGCGATCGAGGACCTGCACTGGATCGACCGCTCTTCGGAGGAGTATCTGACCTCGCTGGCGGAGAGCGTGGCGGGAGCGCCGGTCCTGTTGCTGTGCACCTGGCGGCCCGGCTACCGGCCGCCGTGGAGTGAGCACTCCTACGTGACCCAGCTCGCGCTCCGCCGCCTCGGCCCGCGGGACAGCCTCAGCGTCGTGCGCTCGGTGCTCGGCGCCGACCAGGTACCCGAGGCGCTTGCGCGGGTGGTCATGGAGCGAGGCGAGGGCAACCCGTTCTTCCTGGAGGAGCTGGCGCGCGCAGCGCTCCAGCGCGGCGAAGGGGCCGATGACAGGTCCGTGCCGGACACGATTCAGGGTGTCTTGATGGCGCGCATAGATCGGCTGCCGGACATGCCGCGGCGGGTGTTGCAGACCGCGTCGGTGCTCGGACGCGGGTTTCCGCTGCGGCTGCTCGAGGCGGTCTGGCCGGAGCCGGCCACGCTCGCCGAGCAGCTGCAGGAGCTGCAGAGCCTGGAGTTCGTCTACGAGCAGGCCGGCCCGGAGCACGGGTTCATGTTCAAGCACGCGCTCACCCAGGACGTGGCTTACGAGATGCTGCTGGAAGGTCGCCGACGCGCGCTGCACGCGGCCACAGGGCGGGCGCTGGAGTCGCTGTACGCCGAGCGGTTGGAGGAAGTCTGCGACCGCCTCGCCCATCACTACTCGAAGACGGACGAGGCGCCGAAGGCGATCGAGTACCTGACGCTGTTCGCCGAAAGGGCGGCGCGGATGCACGCGCACAGCGATGCCGCGCGGGCGCTCGAGGAAGCGTTCGAGCACGTCGTGCGCCTACCGGCCGGGGAGCGGGACCGGCGCACCGTCGAACTCGCCCTCCGGCTGGGCGGCTCTTACTACTTCCTGGGCCGGTTCGCCGACACCGTCGAACTGCTCGAGCGCAACCGATCGCGGATGGAGCAGCTCGACGATCAGCGGCTGGCGGGACGGTTCTTCTTCGAGCTCGCGCACGCGCACAGCCATCTCGGCGACTACCGGCAGGCGGTTGCCTGCTGCAAGCGTGCGATCTCGCACGCGGAGCGCGCGGCCGATTCGGAGACGTGCGGTAAGGCGCATTATGTGCTGTGCAAGGAGTCGATGTGGGCGTCTCGGTTTGCGGAGGGACTCGAGCACGGCCGCCGCGCGGTCAGGTACCTCGAGTCGACCGGTGAGCGCTGGTGGCTGGGACAGTCGCTGTGCTGGCAGGGCATCAACCGCTACTTCATGGGCCAGTTGGACGAGGCACTCGAGTGCGCGGCCGGCGGCTTCGCGATCGGCGAGCAGCTCGGTGACCATCGCCTGCAGAGCTACGCGGCGTGGAACCGCGCCTGGTTCTCCGCCACGCGCGGCGACGGGCAGGAGGCGATCGACTGGGGGCACCGCAGCATCGAGCTCTCCCCGGACCCGCTCAACAACGCTTTCTCGCTCGGGTGGACTGGGTACGCGTACCTCGAGCATGGCGACGCCGAGCGGGCGATCGCGCTGCTGGGACAGTCGATCGAGCTGCTTGCAGGGATGCGGTACTCGAGGCTGGTCGGCTGGTTCAAGGGCTGGATAGCCGAGGCCTACCTACTGGCCGGAGACCCGGCTCGTGCGAACGAGGAGGCGATGCTGGGGTTCCAGACCAGCCTCGACACCGGGTTCACGTGGGCGGTCGGCCTGGCCCAGCGCGCGCTCGGCTACATCGCCCGGGTGGGCGGGGATAGCGGTGAGGCGCAGCGTTGGCTGAGCGAGGCGCTGGCCACGTTCGAGAAGACCGAATCGCGCTTCGACGCGGCGCGCACACACCTCGCGCTGGCTGGGCTCTCCGCTGAGCAAGGTGATGCCCCGAGCGCCGCGGCGCACCGGGAGGCGGCTCGCCGGCCACTCACCGCGCTGGGGCTGGCGCCCGAGGTCGCCGATCGGTGGCCGGCCCCCGCCGCAGGGCAGTAGTAGGCCCTTCTCCCCTGCACTCGAGGCAGGCGTTTGCGTGGGTAATGCGTGGCCCGATGCGTGGTCATTGCTCGTGGTGCGACCGACATGCCAACCGTACGTTCTCCGAAAGCCGGCGCATCATCGAAACCGCGCCGGCGGCAACCACCATCGGAGCTCACCATGTCTGTCACTGCCCCCGCACGACCAGCCACCAAGAAGGTCTACCGGACGGAGCTCTCGCCGGTGGGTTTCCTGCGCCGCAGCGCGTACGTGTTCCCTGACAAGGTCGCCGTCGTCCACGGTGAGCGGCGGATCACCTACCGCGAGTTCGAGGCGCGCGTCAACCGGCTCGCCTCAGCGCTGGTCGCCGAGGGAATCCAGCCGGGCGAGCGGGTGGCGTTTCTGGCGCCGAACATCCCGGCGCTGCTCGAAGCCCACTATGGGGTGCCTGCTGCAGGTGCGGTGCTGGTGGCAGTGAACACGCGCCTGAACCGCGACGAGGTCACGTACATCCTCGAGCACTCTGGAGCCCGGATCGTCTTCGTCGATCATGAGCTCGTTCACCTGGTCGAGGCCTCGGGCCTCCCGACGATCCGTATCGACGACACCGGGGCGGCGAGCGACCCGTACGAGCAGTTCCTCGCCGGCGGGTCACCCGAGCGCTTCGAGGTGCCGATCGCGGACGAGGAGCAGACGATCTCGATCAACTACACCTCCGGCACGACCGGGCGTCCGAAGGGCGTGACGTACAGCCACCGCGGCGCGCATCTGAATGCGCTGATGGAGGCGCTTGAGTCTCACCTGCGTCCTGACTCGGTGCAGCTGTGGGTGGTGCCGATGTTCCACTGCAACGGGTGGTGCTTCACCTGGGCGGTAACCGCGATGGGCGCCCGTCATGTGTGCCTGCGCAACGTCGACCCGGCGTCGATCTGGGGGCTGATCGACCGTGAGGGCATCACCCATTACAACGCGGCGCCCACCGTTCATCTCGGCGTCGTCACCCACCCTGCCGCGCATCGCGTGGAGCAGGGGCTCACGGTGACGATCGGCGGCGCCCCGCCGTCGCCCAACCTGCTGGCAAAGATGGCCGCGCTGAACTTCACGCCGGTGCATGTCTACGGCCTGACCGAGACCTACGCCCCGTACACCGTGTGCGAGCCGCATCCGGAGTGGATGAGCCTGCCGGATGCCGAGCGGGCGCAGCTGCTCGCCCGCCAGGGCGTGCACAACATCGTCGCTGACCCCATTCGCGTCGTCGACGCGGACATGAACGACGTCCCGCGAGACGGGCAGACGATGGGCGAGGTAGTCATGCGCGGCAACAACGTGATGAAGGGCTACCTCGACGATCCCGACGCGACCGCACTTGCGTTCGCGGGCGGCTGGTTCCACTCGGGTGACATCGGCGTGATGTACCCCGACGGGTACATAGAGATCCGCGACCGCAAGAAGGACATCATCATCTCCGGCGGAGAGAACATCTCGACGATCGAGGTCGAGCACGTCGTCAGCAGCCACCCAGCCGTGCTCGAGTGTGCGGTCATCGCGATCCCCGACGAGAAGTGGGGCGAGCGCCCTAAGGCATTCGTGAAGCTCGCCCCCGGCCAGGAGGCGACCGAACGGCAGATCATCGACTACTGCCGCGAGCGCATCGCGCACTTCAAGGCACCCGCGGCCGTCGAGTTCCGCGAACTACCCAAGACCTCGACCGGCAAGGTCCAAAAGTACGCCTTGCGCGAGCAGGAATGGGGCAGCCGGGACAAGCGCGTCAACTGACAGGCGCCGGCTCGGGCCGGTGTGGCGCCGTAGATCCTCCGCACGGTCGTTGAAAGCGGATCGTCAGATGCAACACCGCCGTCAGGAACGATCCACCCCCGGCTCGAACGAGCGGTATCAATCCGCACCAGGCGGGTATGTAGTGCCTGGGAACAGACTGGCTCCATGACGTGAAAGGGGTACACGGTGGAGATCATCGGTGTCATCATCGCGGGCATCATCATCGGCCTGCTCGGCAAGTGGGTCGCACCAGGCACACGCGACAACACCCCGCTGTGGCTCACCGTCCTTTGCGGGATCGGTGGAGTGCTCATCGGGTACTACCTCGCCGCCGCGCTCGGCGTCGAGGCGACGTCCGGCATCGACTGGATCCGGTGGATCATCAGCATCCTTGTCGCGGCTGTGCTCGTGATGATCGCCGCCACGGTGACCGGTGTAGGGCGCGGCAAGTTGACCGGCAGGCGGGGCAAGGCCATCTAAAGCCGAAGCACGCGGCAAGCTCCGGCCAGGCGGCACGCCATCCCGGCGTGCCGCTTGGCGTGCCATTAGCGGGCATTACGAGGGTTAGAGGGCCACTCCAGACCACTTTGGACCGTGTCGACCTGCGGAGCGGCCCCGACCTCGAGCCGGTGCGCTGGGTCCGCTGAATCAGCGCTGGTGATGACCTGGGCCTGGTCATCGGAGACCTTCGCCGACTCCAGGTTCGGCCGCCATTATGGGCGCGCGGAGATCGATCAGGCCGGCTAGGCGGGCGCGGTGGGCCCCGGGCGTGCCGAGCGCGATCTGGTCGGCCTTCGCGCGCTTGAGGTACAGGTGCGCCGGGTGCTCCCAGGTCATGCCGATCCCGCCGTGCAGCTGCACCGCCTCCTCGGCCGCCGTCACCGCGAGATCGCCGCAGAAGGCCTGTGCAACGGCGGTCGCGACCGGTGCGTCCGGGTCGCCGGCCGCGAGGGCTGCGGCGGCGTAGCGGGCGGCGGC
>Ga0184623_10000064_pt1 | contig 39596 bp, 39 predicted proteins | sample PLM1_100_b1_FD_133138 | JGI IMG/M metagenome (GOLD analysis project Ga0184623, IMG submission 133138) | Groundwater sediment microbial communities from an aquifer in East River, Colorado, USA - PLM1_100_b1 | ecosystem: Environmental > Terrestrial > Soil > Riparian zone | place: USA: East River... | reverse complement strand
AATTTAAAATCTGTATGATTGGAATGCTTGTGGGAATAGGACTTATTGGCGTCCTGCCTTTAATTGGTCTGACCTGCAGGTGGTGTTAGGTCAGCAGTAATAGTATTCATAATCTCATGAAATGACAAAACGGAAAGAACTATGTTATTTATTATACGTTGACCACTTTTTTTCTTTAGTGTATTTTACGGGCCTGGAGGTTTGTGAACATTTTTGACCTCAAAAACCAGTTCAAACCTCTTATCTCATCAAATCTTTTATATTAAGTTATTATATTTTCCACGAGGTATTTGAGGCTATTCAATCGTAAAATGAATTTCCGTGGTGGTGATAAGAAGGTGGCCCTGATGGATAAAATAGTTGAGTTGGCTTCAGATATGCCAATAAACGAAAAGGACGCTAAAAGAGTAGTCGAGGATGTTGTTTCTGTATTTCCAAAAAAAGGGATTGGTGGCGACTACACTGGATATCATGACATAACCCATGAGCTTGAGGTGACATACTTTACTTTGCTGGCTGCCGAGTTTCATTTTGAACAAAAAGAATTCAGTAAAAATGATGTCAATACGCTCTTTGTCAGGGCTATTCTTCATGATTTTGATCCATTAAAAGAGTTTGATAAGCCGCACAACGATAACGTTGAATCATTTATTAGACATGATAAGGAATTAACTAAACTTATTGTTCCTTTTGAAATAGATTTGAATATTGTACTTGCATTAATACATACAACTACCCATCCTTTCAAAGGGAAACAGAAAGAACATACCTTAGAAAGAATGCAAGAACTATTCTCTTTAGCCGGGATTCATAAAGATGATACTGTCACTAGGAATCATTATGAACAACTTGGGTGGTTCTTATCTATCTGTGATCGTATTGCTGGATACTCTCTAGGGGACTTTAAATATGCTAAGGAACTTGCAAGACGCAATGCTATTGGTATGGGATGGTACCTATCACGTTTAAATGAACAATTTGTTAGATATTTTACAACATTAAAAGAAGAAAAAAAGATGTTCGATTATGTCTTGAAAGGTGTTTCTGATGATTACAGGAAAAATCTATTTAATAACATTGCAGGCTTTAGGCTGGCATGGGAAAACGAGGTTAAATTAAAGCATCACTTAGAAATAATGAATAAGTTTAGTTGGTGTAATCGAATGCTATTTGGAATTATTTACAATTAATTGATACTAATAATAAGGAAAATGTTTAGGTCTGGAGCCGTCGGGATTAGTTCCCTTCATGTAGTAGGGTTCTACTAACTTCTATATTAGTTTTATTTTAAGTAACGATTAGGAATTACTTGGACTGACTCGTTATCGCCCTAAGACTGTGATGATATGAAGACTTGTGCGTTAACCTTGTTGTTTCCGAAAATTGTCAATCCAAGGTGCACATAGAAGGTCCGATTGCAAATTTTATGAATTTAAATATCTAGTTCGATGAGAGAAAAGGGAGTTTATTTAAAACCATTGCAAACTTTCCATGATTGGATTATTGGTAACGGTTCATTGAGTTTTTCCCAAAATGACTGCGACCAAGATGACGCTTAGGACCACTATGGTTATCGCAAGGATTAGACGCCTGAATGCAATGGCATTCAATTTGTATTCCTTTTTATTTACCTCACAGTTAATACCGGACAATTGGCTAGCCTTACAACATCTGAAGTAACACTGCCTAATACTAAACTCTTGAGTTTGGATCTCCCTCTGGGCCCAACAACAATTAAATCAATATGTTTATCTTTGGCGTAGTCTGCTATGGCATCAGCGATTTTAATTGAAGCGATAATTTCGGTTTTGACTTTTACAATATTCTCTGTATCGCTGTATTTGTGTATTTTTTCCGATATATTAGTAAGATATGCCTGCGCTTGCTTCTTAAAATCGATTACATGACTTGGAAGAGTTACAGTGTCTACATTGGTCTGTGTTCGGACGACGTAAAGGACTACTAGTATTGCGTTATAATCTTTGGCAATTCTAGTTGCATAATCGACTGCTTTATTTGCTGATTTACTGGATTCATGTATGGCTACAAGAATTTTGGAAAATGTTTTCTTTCTCGCTACTTTATCCATTATCAATTTACTGCTTTATTTTTGTCGATAGTTCCTAAAAAGTGATCCTCCAATCTATACCATATAACTAGAAAGAGGCTATATATCAAAACAAAGTTATCATTCTCAATGGAATTCGATATAGTAGTTAGAAAGAGAAAAATGATAAGACAATATGAGCTTCACAGACCTATTCCGGATTATATTGTCAGCAAGTTAATAGAAAACGCTCATAGAGCTCCCAGCGCTGGGCACAGTCAGGTTCAAGAATTTATCATTGTAAAAGATCCTTCAATAAAATCAAAATTAGGCGAAGCAGCCTTAGGACAACGTCAGGTTTACGATGCTTCGGTGCTGATAATAATCTGCTCTAATACTTCCAGATCTGTAGATCGATATGGTAAAAGAGGCAAAGATTTCTACAGCATTATAGATGGGGCTTTTGCCTCTATGCTCGTATTACTCGGTTCAGTAAACGAAGGAATTGGTGCTTGTTTTGTAGGTGCCTTTCAAGATGAAAAAGTATCAAAAATTCTAGAATTACCCGAATATGTCAAACCAATAGGTATAATCACATTGGGATACGCGGCTGAAACACCAGAAAAGTTTGAGAGGATTGATATTTCAACGCTTGTTTATAATGAGAAATATGGTAACAAACAATGAGAGATATGGTAACAATTCTAATGAACTGTTGTATTTATTAGCTTAACGATTAATAATGAAATTCAGATAAAGGAGGGTCAATTATCGAATAATTCATGCGGAATGCGAGTCTATACTAATAATTGGGACTAATCTCAGACGGGTTCTTCTAACTTGTATTAAGCTTTTTATTTCGATAACAATCAAGGATTTAGTTTATTTAGCCTAGGTAGTTTCTTCAGTCTCCAGTTCAATTAAGCATGGTCGTATAACTAGTCAATTGAATTGAATCAAGTGTTGGCTGGATCTCATTTAATATAGAATCAAATTTCTCCTTTGGATTCAGAAATATTATTGCATATAACTCATTTTGTTTCTGAGTTAGAATCAACATCCCCTTAAAAGGAACATCATAACCTTGAGGTATCTTGCGTAAAAAATCATTTTCTGGTATTAGGCCCGAGGAAGAATTCAGGAGTTTTGAAGGAGAAGAAAGATTCAGGAAATATCTATAACCGTGATTACTGTGACCAAATGTTAACTGATCCGCAGATTCTAGCACTCCTTTATGTTTTAAATATTCGGTCATAAAAGGACCAACAAAGAATAACGGAAATACCAAATTGTCAGGAGCCTTAATTATTGCAAAGACGCTTTTTGTAGAATTTTGAAACCATATCATCGTAGTCGAATTATTAGTAGGACTCGGTTCCCAATTCAGAGGAGGAGTCGCCTTAATCTCACCCTTAATCTCACTAATGGCAAGGCTTGGACCAGATAATAACGAAAGTGTTGTTACTAAAATCATTGGAATTAGAATTCTATTCAATCTCCATCTCCTTTCTTATTATTTTTATTCCTTTTAATGCTAACCGAAACGCATCCAACACATTATCATAACTTGTCTCTTCCTTATTGACCTTACCCGAGTCATCAGAAATACAACTTATTAGTATCTATATTGGAAAGCTTTGATTTAAGAATATAAACACGTTCTGGTGACAATAGAAAGAATCTTGCTTAATAAAGTATATTATCTTGTCTATTAAAATATATGGTATTGAAAATTTTTTTCATTTTCCTTCTTTTACTCATTTTCCCATTCTATCAAGGACACGCCACTAAATATACAACTGTACCAAACCCACCGCTACCCAGCGACCTTATTGTAAAATGTGATAGTGGGAATTACTCATCTACTGCATGCGAAATCGCAGAAGACATGATCTCTCTTTTACCAAGTGGCATTGCCACTTATGGATTGGCCGATCAGGATCCCAAAGTGATTGAGCAGACTCTCCAACTTTTAAATAATTGGACATTAAATAAAGTGTTGCAAAGTATCACCACAGAGGAACTTGCTCAAATAAGACAAAAATTGACTAATCAGACTTTTGACAATATTGTTTCAGATCCTTTGCGTGAGCAGTTACTAAATAGACTGTCTCTCAATTAGTAGATACCACATTCTTCAATTTTTTAGAAAGATAGGCACTCGTTTATTTGAGTTGTGCCTCATCTTCAGCTTCCTCTCTCCAATTACCTCTCGCATTACATTTACGACATATCTTTCGGGCCATGAAGCGTTCTACTGTCTCTCCATATTCCGGCCTGATTACGTCCCTATTGCCGCAAGAACATCTCATGTGGCTGCTCAACGTAATAGTTTAAAGACCCTGACGACTATTAATAATTATAACTCAAAGAATTTTGTTTTCTCTTAGTAGATTCTGTGGAACCAAATTCTTAACAGTGCGAATCCAGAGGGATTAGGAATAAATTTGATTCACAGACGTCGGGAACCATACTGTTAACAATTCGAATCCAGGAGGCTATGATTAAATTTTTTTCGGTACCGTAACCACAATTTTTAACACTATGGTGAATGTAAATAGCGAGAGAACTGTGGTGCCTTATAAGTTGTTCTGAAATCAGTTTTTACGATTCCTAACTTTATTGCGAAAAAGGTGATCTAAAGGGAAGACTGGACACAGAATTTCCGAATATATCAAGCTCTGTTATAGACGCCCAAGCGGTGTACAGTAATGGTTCGGCATTGTTATCTCGATCTCCTGTAAAGTAACCATGACCATTGCCATCACATGTTGTAGCGGGTGAGGAACCGAGACTCCTAAGAGCATCCCTGATATTTGAGGGCGTTGCTCCAGGATGCTCAGATTTATATAATGCAGCGGCACCGGTAGCGTGAGCAGTTGAGGCGCTCGTACCACTGAATGAAGTATAAGAATCTCCTCTTGTTGTTGTTTTGATCAGTACTCCTGGCGCAGCCAAATCAACTACTGGACCATAATTACTAAAACTTGCGAAGGTATCGTCTTTCCCAGCTGTTGTAGATATAGAGGAAATACCACCACACTTTCCGTCAGTGTCAACAATTGCTGATACGGCTATTACTTCTGGGAAGCTTGCAGGAAATACAGATGAGGCATCCTTTCCTTCATTCCCAGCAGCTGCTGTATAAGTTACTCCAGCTGCCACAGATTTAATGATTGCACTATGAAGAGCCGCATTTTGCCCAACCGCGCCAAAGCTCAAATTCACAACATCTATCTCGTTCGCATGTTCAGTAACATAATCGATGCCTTTTATTATATCGGAACTGGAACCAATGCCGTTACTATCAAGAACCTTAATAGCCCATAATCTAGCGCCTGGGGCGAGACCCACTACACCCTGAGAGTTATCTTTCGCCGCTGCAACCCCAGCCACAGCTGTACCATGACCATCATCATCGTTACCGCTACTTTTTCCTGAAACAAATGTTACTTGTCTATATACGTTGAGGTCCGGATGATTCAGATCAATTCCAGTATCGATGATGCCTATGTCAACATTTACAACGCCACTCCCATTTCCGGATTTAGTTGAGCTCAGATCACCGTCTACTCTATTAACCCCAGTTGGTAAACTCTGAACGAAGGCTTTTACCTTAACATCAGGCTGTACATAATCTACTTCAGGATTTTTCACAATTGCCTCAAGCACCTTGTCATTAGGGACTTTAATAGTAAATCCAGGTAAAGCATGATCATAAATATGTTGTACTGCTGCTCCTTCACTTTTCGCTTCACCAGCTAACGACCTTACAGATGATAAAAAATTATCCTTCATTACTACGATATAATCATTCGGTATTTTTTCCCCCGTAACCTCTCTTAATTTTTTTGCCATATTCTGTCCATCGATCCTAAGATCGTCATTTTTGCCTTGTAGTGATGTTATATCGAAGCGCTGCGCCTCTACCTCAAACAAAGAAGTTTGTGATATTGAAGTTAATATACAGTAAGATAATAAGAGCGCTATCAAAGTACTTACTGTAATCGTAATCAGCGAGCTGGTCCCACCTTTGGTCCCACCTTGAGACCTTAGTTTCTCTGCCATAGCTACAATACCCTTGAACTTTGATCAGATGTCTGATATGAACATTCAATAGTTAGTAATTGAAGTCCCGTAACCATAAACCACATGAGCGTTTTTGATATATATCAGATGGTTAAGATGATTATGAATGATACGACTATGAGAATCATTTGAAACTATCTTCTAACAGATGGCAGAATAATTACAAATTTAGTTATTCGAACGGTAACAAGCGAATAATACAGTAACAAAGTCGACTTCAGGAGCCGTCGGTACCCACGACGCTATCGGTTCTAAAAATGGGTTCTGATATAAGTATGAACAACTAAGCTTTAAGTTTTTCTTCTTTTAAGGAATTTGAAAAATGACTTGTTTTTATGGAAGGTAATAGATTTGAGCTCGTCGGGATTAGTTCCCTTCATGTAGTAGGGTTCTGCTAACTTGTATTTAGTTTTTTTCTGATAACAATTGAAGTATGAGAATCACATAACTATACCTTTTATCTGTTAAAGATAATATTAGACTCTGCGTCAATACTACAAACCAAGTTGTGTCTTCATCAGGCTTTTAAATTCTCCGTCAGACATATTTCTTCTTGCTTCTAGTGACATTCTAGCATCTTTTCCAACAATATACCTGAAATCAGGATTATCAGATGCAACTGCAATTAAAATCACATTTGCGACTTCAGACGGATGTAATGCATTTTTTACCATTTGTTTTAGAGCCTCTGACATGTTACTTACCATCGATATGTAAGGTGAGTTACCATCAAGAAGACTTGATGTCATAGCGGCCGTCTTCATATTCTTCCAAAAATTCGAACCAACAGCTCCAGGTTCTATGACTATGATTTTAATTCCAAATGGCTCCAATTCATATTGTATGGATTCAGATAGACCTTCTAACGCAAACTTACTTCCATGGTAACCGGAATGAAACGGAATGGCAAATCTTCCTCCCACAGATGTAATGTTTACTATTCTTCCTCCTCTCTGTTTTCTCATAATGGGTATTGTGGCCTGCATTACTCTGATAGCACCAAATAGGTTGGTTTCAAATTGTGCCTTAATTTCATCCATTGAAGTCTCTTCTAAAGGACCGGTCAAGTCATATCCTGCATTATTGACTACAACATCAATTCTTTCTCTCTCTTCCAATATCGTGTTAATTCCTTCCATGACTGATTTATCAATATTGACGTCAAGTGAAATAGCTCGTAAAGGAAGATTTTCAGTGGTAGCTCTCTCTGCTATTATTTTGGAGCTTTCTAGATTCCGCATCGTAGCGAATGTATGAAATCCGTTTCTTGCAAGAGCTAGTGATGTTTCAAACCCTATCCCACTTGAACTACCTGTTACGACAGCAACCTTTCCTTCAAACTTTTTCATGATTTCAAACTATACGTTATAATCATATAAGTATGATGAGTAGGTTGCAAAATTAATTTTCATACTACGACAATAAAAAACAAAATGAAGTAATTCATATTTCTATGACTGAAACTGAGACTTGGGAGTAAAGTAAACTTACAGGCCTTGGACCTTCGAGATCCAAATTGTTAACAGTGCAAATCCAAACGCATGATTAAAGGATTAAGATGGTAACATTTAACGCACGGTATACATAATATAGAAAAGGAATAAACGAGTTGCTACTCCTAGATAAAATTAAGGAACTTCAGAAATTTTGTAAAATAGTTTCTAAACTAAAGTCGCAATTAATAGAAGAGTTGCCACACTATGGACATGATTCCCTTTTTTTAAAGAATGATGAGATAACGACTGGTCTCCTAAACAATATGACAGAAATTAAAATCCACTTAGTTACGGGACAGCTCCTTTACTTTCATAATGAGCAAGGATACCTTGTCGACTTAACTCATTATAACTCAAATGAAAGATTAGAAGAAATTGTTAACAGATATGATCTCAATATGCCACAGACGGCTCAATTGACAAATCTGCATACTGAGGATTTATCTCACTATCTTGCATTTGCAAAAAAGGCTAACAGAAGTCTAGAACTATTCCGAATGAAATTAAGGGGACATTTCACTCAGGTGCATTTGTGGCCTGACGGATTTGATTTCTCAGTAGAATGGTTTACAAAGAAAAATAACGAACAGATTGGCATAGGTATCTCTCCAGGACATGATCAATATGAATCACCATATCTATATGTAAATCCGCACCCCTTTGACCAAAAAATGGTAGAAAAAGCGTTATTCACCGGCAAATGGTATACGTCTACCTGGAAGGGAATCAAAGTAGAATGGAAAGACCTTGAAAATAAGATAGAGCAAGAAATCTCAGCGGAAATATATGATCTATATCTAGTTGCAAAACTCAATTTTCAATAAAGGTTATCACGTGATTTCTCACGTTTAGGGCCATATCAGAGTTCGTTAATACAAAAACTTAAGGTAAGATTTTACTACAAGCTAGCATAGGCCGAAGTTTATAGTAATTAATTAATGTAGATATAGGACTTTGGTTAAAAAACAAAGAGCAACTCTATGGTTTAATTAATTTAATTAAAATCCCAAATTATCGTCCTCCTGTCATTTCGTTACCAAGATGGTAGATGGTAACTTTATTGGTGACAAATTATAGGAACCAAAAAGTAGTATCAAAATTCTGAATTAACTAACATATTATTTTACGCTGAAGACTTAACTATTATGTCCAACTATATGAGTTAATGAACTACAAGGATGTGTCTGCAATAGTAACACCATTGGCAATCGCAATGTTTTGGGAAACTATTTTGATTTCATATAGCGCTCTGGGAGCGGAATCGGCCAAATCAGGGATCTGGAGCAATTACTGTTATATATCGGCGTTTCCAGAAGACCAATGGGTTTGCTTCCAAAATCATGAAGAGTGTAACAAAGCAGAGTCATCAGACCTTTTCAAATCAGATTATTGTTTCAAACATAAGTCATAAGCAAAACTACTACGTCGGGATTAGTTCCCTTCATGTAGTAGGGTTCTACTAACTTGTATTTAGCTTTTTATTCTAACACATCTCAAAGCCATCTTAAAAACACAATCTCATGACTAGGCGCAACTTCATACATAAATTTAAATAATTCAAAATATAAGCACGAAAAATGGTAGCGTGTAGTAATATTATATTATTTTCAACACTGCCGATTCTTGTTGTTGCAATGTCGTTAACATCAACCGTCGAGGCTCAAGAGAATACAACTGATTCAAATGGGCCCCAGTTCCTTGCAATTCAACATGCACAATCAGGTTCAATCACCACAATTAATGGTTCAATCACCACAATTAATTCTACTAATTTCTTACTGCAGCTTAACGACATGTCTGATAAAACAATTTTGTTTTCTGACAGACCAGACAGAATAGTGGTAACACAAAGCATTGATGACTTTATTGGCAATTGGACAGAAGGAAAAGATAGCTTTCAAGTAGATCCACCTAACGCTGCCTTGGTTACTCTGGAAGAGGATCAGGAACAGGATATATTTGAAATAGAACTATTTAATCCCAAATACGACCAAAATCGAAAGACTTTAAGCTATGATTTTACTTTACTTGGAAATACAACTATAGGATTCAATTTACCTAAGAACCTAGGAAAATCTGTATTGGTCATAGATCAGCTCCTAATTCCTTTACCATTCTGGTTTACCCAGACTAGCGGTAATGCGTTACCAGAACCTTAATACAAAAAAACTATCAAAGTAACCATTACTTTAAGCTTCGATCCAACATCCGATGATATAGGCAACAGAAGTTATCGTGCAGTAAATGCGATATAGTTTGTTTATTACTTTACAAAATTCTCAGGTTTTCGGCCGTCGGTACCCACGACGCTATCGGTTCTAGAAAGGGGTTCTGATATAGGAACGAACTCCTAAGCTTTAAGTTTTTCTCTTAAGTATGTTTTTTAATAATCGGAATGAACATTCCTCTAAACAGGCAATACTTCAATATAAGGATGAGATATAAAAAAGGGGCAATACGGATTTTTGAATCAGACTAATCATCCTCTTCTCCTTCGCCTTCTGATTCTGATTCATTATCCTCTTCTCCTTCGCCTTCTGATTCTGATTCATTATCCTCTTCTCCTGACTCATTTGTAAGTGAACTTGCAGAAGATTGATTTGTTGTTTGATTTGTTGTCGGAGACATAAGTTGATCAAACGGCCAGATTGCATTGACGGCTGATATTCCAACATCAATTGTTAAGACACTTGCAGATAGAATAATTAGTGCTAATTTCACTATATTCCCGTATTTCATCAGTAACTAATGCACTATTCTATTTAATAAGTAAAACTGTAACAAGTAAAGAAAAGAACAGATAATCATCTAAGTGAACTAGTAGGTTGTATGTTAAGATGAATTAGTTTGTTAATAGTAATAATTTTTCTAGCAATCGATAATTTGCTTTGTCTGGCGTCGTCGGTACCCACGACACTATCGGTTCTAAAAGTAGGTTCTGATATAGAAATGAAACGCCAAGCTTTAAGTTTTTTCCTCTGCGAACCATTACAAACGACAACTGCCTTTTAGTGATAGTTAGTTAATGCGGGCCCCCAGGGGACTAATCTGATTTTTCAGATGGGCCTAAAGTATGAATTGAATTTGTATGAGATTACTTTAAGTTGTCAATTATCTTTTGCGTCTCTTCGAGATTGAATGCTTTAAGAGTTGTAATACGCACGTTCCCTAATGCCCCAGTGCCTAGTGAGACCGACATGGCTACTTCATCACTTGGTAACTCTACTACCAATACTATATCATATTGTCCAAATGTATAGAATACACTTGTTAATTTGCCGCCTAACTTCTCAAGATATGACTTGAAAGATGTAGCCCTCTTTGTAGTGTCTTTGACATTTTTTATCCCCTGATCTGTCCAATTTATTAGTAAAATATAGTTACCCATTTGCTTTCAATTTACTTTAGAATATCAATATCTTTTAAAGTTATATAATTAGAAGGAATTCAAAAGCCATTGAACTCTCCTCGTATACAAAACATAATGACATTTTGAAAGATTCTTACTGAACAATGACGGTTGCTAAATGGACTAAGTTAATGAATGCAAATTGATACTAAAGAGGTGATTAAAATCCTAGGTCACGAGCCGTCGGGAACCATGCCGTTAACAATTCGGATCCAGAGGGATTAGTCTGATTTTTCATATGGTTCCAGGCAAATTATAGGAGCTATACAAATCAACAAATGTCGCCTTTACAATATTGAATGCCAGACCTTCTTCATAGGCCCTTTTGATATAGCTCTCAGAATACCCCGCTGTACTGATCTTAATCTTTTCTTGTCCAACATGATGTCTTGGGGAATTTCAATCTTTATTTCCATTTTTAATAATACTTCTTCAGTTTTAACCAATAATCACATATTGAAATCGATATTTAAAAACGTAAGTCTATTCTCGGCCAAGCTAAAGAACTGAATAATATTTATTAAAGACATTGCCTTACAAGAACAATTGGAAAAGTCAACGAAATTTGATAAAAGAATTTAGAGTTTGGATAGAAAACAACTTTACTAATTCATAAATTCTTATAACCTTCTTCGCAAGCCGTTTTATAGTTTGTAGTACCTGTAAATTGTAACGCCTACAACACAAAACAATTGGTGGGGTTGTTTCTTGATTATACAATCAAATTAACTTCCTCCAATCAATTGTTAATTTTTACTTTCTTAACTCCTTCATTGGACTGGTGGGAGAATTGTTTCTTGTTCATCATATGAATACATCAGTCGGACTTCAATCATTTTATATTTTGTTGTCTATAATTTTAGAACAAGATCACCACACCAACAACTGGTGGGATCTTTCTGTTAGTATCGTTCCAGTCCCACCAGTTCGGTTCAAATATTATGTTGCGAATAATAAAGTACACTCAATTCATGAATCCTGGTGGGGCCACTCATCATCGATTTATCATCTGGTCTCATCAGTTCGACTTAAATCATTTTATATTTTGTTGTCTATAATTTAACTAACGCTGCATCACACGTACGCTGGTGGGATAACTTGCTCATAAGGTTACTCGCAATCCCACCAGTGATTACTTAATTTTATAATTTCGGATTAACATATTTAAAATTTAAAATCTAATTCAAGTCAATGGAAATCTCAATGGAAATCTCAATTACGACATTGTCAATAATTGCTGTTATGGTCGCAATAGGACTTCTAGTATTAGCGGCGATAGATATAGTATTATCACTTCATGAAGTAGAAGCAAGAGGGTGTACAAATGGTATCGCTGTCAATGCAAGTCAAGGGCGCTGCATTCACTAATTAAATTTCTTCAATTTTTTAATGGATAAGTTACAATTTTTGCAGAAAATTTTTTATACAACATTTGATTTGAAATTTTAGGCATAATATCGGACAGGTGGAGGGATTGTGCTGGTGCTGGCTGTTCCCACGGATCCGACTCCCTAAACCCTCGCACAAGTTTCCGATTTAAAATTAAAACTTTTTTATTAAATGTTGAGCATGATAAGATTACAGAACTCATAACGCACGATACGCTTCGGTGGGTCTTTCGTGGCTCACCAAACACCAAATTCTCTACCTTATTGAATTATCATCTAATCGTTACCTGATTACCTTTCTTACCTCGAATATCGTTACCTGATTACCTTTCTTACCTCGAATATCGTTACCTGATTACCTTTCTTACCTCGAATATCGTTATCTGATGCATTAAGTTTGAAAGGTTACACCATTAGATAAATTGTGTTGAGTTCAAACCATTTTATAATTTGTTGGTTATTATGATGATAACGCAAGGAACGCACGTGATCTGCATCAGACTGGTAGGTTGTTGGCTGCTTGTTCATTACGCGGTCTCCAAATGCGGTTCCCCCACCAGTTGTTCGATTAAGTCCTTAACTTTGATGAAATGATTTTTAAGCATTTATTCTATTTATTGTATGTTAGAATTGCATAAAGTTTATAAAAAATCATGACGCAAAATAGGTCCCTGCACAGGGAGTGGCATCCTTGAAAAGGGTTTAGGTGTGGTGTAGCGTCAACAAATAATAGAATTATTAGTATTGTGGACGACGAGTTAGATATTACTAAGCTGTTTCAAGACGCTATATGTGGCAATATTAATGACATCTCAGTTGTTAGTTTTACCGATCCCGTAACTGCCTTGGCGCATTTTACAGATAACAAAGAATCTTATGCTTTAGTTATTTCTGATTCAAGAATGCCTGATCTGAATGGATTGGAACTACTTAAAAAGGTCAAAAAACTCAATTCAAATGTCAGAACGATACTAATAAGCGCTTACGAAGTTTATGAGGATAAAGAAATTCAAAAGTATATGAAAGAGGGAATTATAGATTTATTCATCGAAAAACTATTACCATTAATAGGTTGTGTCAAAAGGTTAGTGATCAGGTTTACGCATACAAACAAACAATGAATGAATAAACCGTCCGGATAATATCCAAAAAATTAAATTAATTGGTTGTTAATCTTTATATCGAATTTCGCTCATAATTTGATACATGGCAGAATTCGAAATAACATGCGTAAGACATGATGAAAAAAAGGTTATAACTCATGTGGGCATAAATGGCAAACTCTATAGCATTAAACAAATCCTGACTGCAATGGAAAATAAGGATACTTTCCATACGAACCAAGATACTAAAAAAGCAACAGTTTATCGTAAAAAGCATTCTAACACAAATAATTGGTTTCTAACTACTGAGCCAGATAAAACTGATGTAAACAATCTCGATTTTCTACCTCCATGTCCAACTTATTATACATTTGCTAATGCTGATCTCCCGACAGTTAACAGTTAGATAATGTCCATATAACTTTAACAGTTCCTTTACAAGGTAGACGTATTTACTAAATTGATTTTTATGAACCTTCTTTATAGCAATGAATTTCTGCTATCTTTGCCTTATTAAATTGGAATCACTCTTGAGACAAATTTATACCTGTAGGATAAGATAGACTTACATAGATAAACAAAAGTCCAGAACCAAAAGAAAGGGCTTTTTAAAAGACATCCAAAAAATAGAGTAAAAAAATAAATTATTTTACAGTCCTATTATTGCTTGCGTTTCTGCAAATGAGTTAAATCCGCCTGAAGGAACGGAGTGCGAACATAAGTTAACAATACCGATTGGACGCATAAACAACTTATATGCTAGATAAATATAAGGTAAAATTCAGTAGATTAAAATAAGACTTTACTATGGTCAGTTTATTTATGTCTAATGAAACAGCTGATAGATTTCTGTTAAAACTTTACGAAAAAACTGGACATAAAGAAGGATTACAATCTATTGATAAATACGAAATTGGAGAACAAATAGGATTACTTGATAAAATTCAAACAGATCATATAGTAGAGACTTTAGTGAAAGATGGTTTTGTAAATTGGGATTTATCCGACTCTGAAATAAGAATAACCGAGGAAGGTAAAAAAAGAATCAGCAAAAGCAATTAATAGTCCTATAAACTATAAAAATATTCTTTTTTCTTAGAAGGTATAACATTAAGAAAATCCTAATTTGAATAATTCAGATCGATTATTTGTTTCGTTACCTAGTGGAGAACTAAAATTAATTTGATAGAAAGCAGAAAAATCAGATTTCGCTCCAAATGGATATATTTGGATAAAGAACAAATTACTTATGATGATTTATTAGACGCATTGAGATTATCTTTAAAGGGTTGCAACATAAAATAGAATAGAATAGAAAGAATTGTAAGAATCAAAATATATTTAAGAAATGGCGTTCTTTATTTTGTATACAGATATGCCTGAAGAAAGTAAAGAATGGATTAACATTGACTATACAAATACTCACCAATATAAGACCATAGAAGCCTGGAAAGAAGCGGCTAGAAAAGTAGAACTCGTGTTAGAATATCCACATGATTTTCCTCATTCTGAAATAAATCAATTAAAGAGACTTAAGAAGTTTGATTCCATAGTTAAACCAGAAAAGGGACCAATCAGGAAAGTAATTAATTCAATATCTAGACAACCGATTAAGACATTTGGTAAAGATGGTAAACCTATAAAGAAAGACTGTCTATTTTATAATGGATATTATTATGGATTTAAATGGACTGGTGAGGAAATTAAGGCTGAATTTTCTGAAGGATATTATAAGAAGCCAAAAATGAAATTCAAGTATGATGATGCTAATACACCAAATGACCCAGAAACTGGAAAACCAATAGGTAAACATAAAGTGCAAGGTCTGACGTTTGAACATTATATAGAATTACCAACTAATAATGCAAAAGAGAGAAGGAAATTAATAGAAGATTTGATAGCGAAGTGTCCTGGTACCTTTATAGAAGTGTTAGCTGGCGGTAATCACCTATATTATAGAACACCTGCTCAAGATAATAGCCATTATGGCACTCGCCAAACAGGATATAGTTGGGACCAATTTTGTGATTCTGATTTAAAAACATTGGAAGAATTACAAAAGATACCTGGTGGACCTCAAGGAACTGGTATGTATAAGGATAAAGATGGAAATTTATAAGATAAGGACGGCAATTTAGTAATTGCGAAATAAGAAGTAAAATAAAAAACGAGAGGGAATTTTACTTAATTATTTTATATGATCTGGTAAATAGGAGCCGTGGTTTGTGACCCATTCTTGTTCTAAATAGCAGTTTAATAGAATTCCAGTGTTACCACAAAAACGACTAAAATATAATGAGCCCGTCGGGATCCGACTGAATATTCAATCGGAACTTTCACCAGAATTTCAGATGTGTGCAAATTCAGTAATTAATTGTGAAATCGATTAATAAATGAATCCAGAGGGATATGACTGAATATTCAGGCGGAACTATTTGCTTAAGTATTATTATATCTTTATGGGAGAGACCAAGATATCATAAATAGTATCCAAGGCGCTGGAGGTGATCTGATTCCTAGAATGAATGACGAAGATGCGCTCTCTTGAAATTCTAATTCATTTTCCATTATCATGCGCGCTTTATGAGAGGCCCTATTTTAAGACTGATCTCAACTAATAATCTGTTCAAATGTAATGCAAAAATAAATTGATTCTTGATATAAATATAGTCCGCCTGAATTCGGGGACATTGGCATCCAGTCTTCATCATAACGATCTACAAGAATAGTAACCTTCTTGTAAGTAGAAATAGATTATTAAGGTAAATCTAGGTCTATATCCTCAATCATTTCCTCAATGTCATCGTCAAGGTTATTGCATTCTTCAACATCATCCATTAAATCATCAAGATGTCGATTGATTATATCTTCATATAAGTCTGGTTCTACGCCGTTTTCATTTAATTGATGCTCATTTTCTGCTATATCATCTGCTGGTGCTAGTGCCAATAGTTGATCCCATGTTATAAGAGTAAGAGCAAGATCCTTGCAACCAACCTTTACCTTATTATGGCTTCCAAATGCCGAACCGAAAAAGCCGCTGCTAACTATTGCAAAAGCTAACAATACAGCTAGGGCTGTAGCAAATTTGTTCCTATTATTCATTCCTACAATAAAGTCCACAAAATATATAACTTTTTACATTATATTGACCTAAAGTAGAATAAATTAGCTACAAAACACCCGATGCAGACAAATTATTATTATATAAGTTGGGTGCACTACTATAGCAAATGAATAAGCAAATTAGGTATTGTCACGTAATGGCTATAACATTAGCGATAGTGTCTATTACATTATTTTCAAATAACAATGCATATGCTGGAACATTTGAGCCTGTTCCATTTAATAAAATACCATCAGCTATAATTAATTCAGAAGACGACGACTATGAATTTACTGCAGATTTTTCACTAGATTTTGGAGGTGAAACACAAATTGAACACGACGATGATGCTGAGCTTGCTAGTAACATGAAATTGGATAAAGACGATGACAGCTTATCTCTTGAAGTTGAATGCGATAGTAACGATATATGTGATGATAGCTTATCTCCTGAGGATGTAAGCGTCTACTTAGTTGACAGAGGTACCAGAGACGGTCACATTGCAAGGAATTCTATCCCACTATTAGAATTGGAAAAAAATGGTTGTGGTTCTCAGTCCATAGAAGATTGTGCAGATTTTGATTTTGACATACCAGGAGATATATTGACCAAAAAATACAAGATAGTTGTTGATATGGTTTTTGACGAAGCAGAATGGATATTTATAAATCCTGTTAGGATATTAAAGTAAAGTTCATAAACTTATAAAATTATAGAAGAATTTCTAAGCTGACATCTCTGACTGTAATAGAACCAGAACCGTTATTTCTTATCCAGAAGTATGACTTTCTCTCATATAGATTTCTATCCACCATCCACGGTTTGGGTGAATTATCGAAAATCTCCATTACTTTATAAAATCCATTTCCATCCATGTAGTCAATCTCACCTGTTTGATGCACCATTTCATCCTGATCTTTAACTGATTGCCGTAACTTCACCGCTTTTCCATTTTCTAATACCTTTGGAACTGAACCTGACTTGTGTTGGTCATGACAGTTGTGTGTAGGTTCTCTCTTTGCATTCCATCCATTCTTATTTACGGCAAATCCATATCCGCCAAATCTATAACCATCCAGAGGACTACCACCTTTGCATGTCATACCAGGTTCGTTATGCCTTGATCTCATTTTCAGTGAACAGTTGTCATTCGTGCCTGCAAAATGTGGTATCAATGTAACAGTAAGTATTGCGTTATAATTATTATAGTGACAATAAATTCTTCTTCTATCTCCAGTAATCGTACAGTTACCGTTACCGTCTATCACACATGGAATGTTACCATTAGCGCGTACTTCGACTTTATCATCGTCAGGATCAAACCCTCTGAAAGTTCTGTTATGACTATTACTCCACGTTTCAGATACGTTGAATATTACCATTTTAGCAATATCTTATCGCATATATTAGTTTGAAAACGTTTTGGTTTGCTGTGAACTTGAGCTTATGAGCAATTAGGGAATAAATTTTGAATTCATCAGGATATACCTGAATATTCAATCGGAACAGTAGATAGATTCAATCGAGATATTCATATTGTGAAACATACTAAATTGATATATTGAATCGAAAATAATCCTTTTAAATCCTCAAACCACTTGAACAAATGGCGCAATTGATGGAACTCCATCGTTGTTGAGTATGAAGAGAAGATAATACCCTGGTGGAACAAGATTTTTGTTTGAGGGTAGTACAACAGTGAGAGTATTCGAATCTTTTGAGGAAAATTTTAATCCTACATACCTTTGTTCGGTATTGACGCAGTGTGTTGTGACAGTAGAACGAATAAGCGCTATATCCATAATATCCTGAGATTGGGGAGACTCTAATTCAAATGTTTTACCATAACTTATATTTTTAGGATATTTTGTGATTAAGGGACGATCCCCTTTAAAGAGATATGGAGGTCTGAAAATTTCGATTCTTAACTCATTAATAGTCCTATGAGGATTACTACCTGCAGTCATTACACGACCATCAGGTAATAATAAAGCGTTAGAATGATAAAGTCTATCGACCTTCATATCAGCCATAGGTTTCCATTGCCGATCATTGGGAGTATATAGCTCCGGTTCCAGGACAGCATCAGGATGATGCTCAATATCATGTGGATGACTGTGGTCATGGTCATGGTCATGGTCATGGTCCATATGCGATGAATCATGGAGATGACCTTTTTTTCCTGTTTTTCCTCCGATAACAAGAACTGTTTTATCGGGCAGTAAAACTGGATACACATAGTATCTGGGATGTTTTAAGTTTTGTATCGGTTTGTACGCTGGTTGCAATTCAGAGAAATCGATCATCTCGACGTCTGATATAGCATCATTACCAGTAGGGGTACCACCTGCTATTAGTAATAAGCGAGGTTCATAATTAGGAGGTTCAAGAGGCAATAGTACAGTTGTACCCTCTTCCCGATTAACATTTTTTGGATTACCTATGGCAGTCCATTTCCCTGTATCTACATTAAGGGTTGAGCTCGGGAAAGCATATACCGAGAAAGGGAAAGTGTAGTGCGTATTGTATGAGCCGGCATAGAAAATTTCACCTGTTGGAAGCAGATGTAATCGTGGATATAGTGGTAACCACCTATTTGCACCGTTTAAGACTCTCCAGCCTGAATTTGAATAGACCTCTATCTTATTAAGGAACAGCCACGGTGGATATTTTGTCAGTCCAGCCATTGTTACTACTCGACCATCTGGTATCATGATGCAGGTAGGATACCATCTTCCGTAGTTGAGGTTCTGTATTCTACTCCACTTTAAACTAACTGGATCAAAGAGATAGGAGTGTTCGAGGCCACTAAATGGCGGTATTGGACCAAATACAGCACCATCATATCTGTGAGTGCCACCAGTTACAAGCAATTTTCCATCAGGTAAGAACGCATGGCCAGCGCAAAATATATCACCTTGAATACCTTCGTTAGAGATTTCATATACTTTTCCGTTATCTTTGCCAATTTCATCTGGCTCAAATATTTCTGCGGGGTAGGGATTATTGAGATGTTTCGGGTCATTTCCAGAGCCACCAAACGCTAATACCTTTCCAGTTGAAAGTAGGGCCATATGAACGGGCAAGTGTTGAAATCTATACTTCACCGGTTCCCATTCTCCATAAATGGAAGGATTCTCCTTGTTAGACAATAATCAAATAAATAATTATTAGGATTTAAGTTATTCTAGTTAGTTTATGAATCAGTAATGCTTTTGTGTTTATAGACTTTCGCAGTTCGCAGTCTGTTCAAAGAAAATTAATGTACAAATGACATCGGAAGATATGACTGAATATTCAATCGGAACTAAATTAAAAATTCTGATTTTTGCAGTCTAAAGTTATTATTGCCTAATTCTTCTATCTACCATAATGCCAGAAGTTAGCAAGTCTTTTCACCCAAATGAAGTGGAAGTCTCAATTTCCGAAGTTATAGATGGTATATATCGGATTGCCGGATTTGTGGAAACGTACGGTATTACGTTTAATCAGTTTCTAATTCAAGATGAAAATCCAATACTAATTCATACGGGACCGATCGGGATGTACAGAAGAATAGAGGAGAAAGTAAGGGAAGTTATTAATCTTGAAAAATTAGCCTACGTTGCATTCTTACACTTTGAAAGTGATGAATGGGGCGGTATGGAGTTTCTAAAGTCACCTCGAGTAAAGCTGGTATGTAGCGATTTGAGTTCGAAACTAAACCTAACTGGATGGCACAACGTACCTACCGATCATATTTCCTTTTGGGATAATGAAGTTCTCAAAACCGGTAAACGTATTTTTAGATTTATCATGACTCCCCATGTTCACCATTGGGATAGCATGATGATCTTCGAAGAGACAACTAAATCTCTCTTTACATCAGATTTGTTCATTCAACCCGGAGATAATAAACCAATATTATCAGAGGATCTTTCAGACCAAATGATTCAGCTGTATAGAGCAGTGGGAATATTTGGCAGTGAAGAACCGGTCAGACAAACAACCAAAAGACTTGTAAAACTTGAGCCAAAAATTACATTCCCTATGCATGGATCGTGCATAGATGCTACTATGTTCTCGTCCTACACAGATGCGATAATGAATAACGAATTTGCTTATTCAGGAAATATACTGGGACAAAAAGTACCTATCATTACTTAAGATTTGAATGAAATTTCATTGTTATTCTAGTACTAGTTTTATTCAATATCCGTCATAATACTTAATGCGATTGTAAATTTTCGGGCCCGTCGGTACCCGCGACGGTATCGGTTCAAAAGTAGGATTCTCGCATAGTAATGAAGTACTAAGCTTTAAATCTTTAGTCAATTGAATAAATATTAAATTTATTCATTTACAAGAATAGTTCAGGAGAAAAGCTCACAGATTAATTGGACAAAGTGAGTAACAAAGATATAGAAAATGAAAGTAATATCATATTAGTATCGGGAGCAAGTGGCTTTATCGGTAGTAGAGTTGTAATAAAATTACTTGCTACACGTAAACACAAAATAAGATGTATGACACGAAAGCCGAATGCACTCCAAAATAATTATTCGATGTTCATTATATGTGCATGAATGGACGAAGACCAATCTAATAATCAAAATTTGCAGCAAAATGGACATCTCAAACAATTGCTAAATTTGACTACTATAATTGATATTTATTGTGTTAGTGTTTATAGTTTCCAAATTTTTTGGGACAGAAGGGATTCGAACCTTGCATGTAGTAGGGTTCTACTCCTCGGTATTTTAGCATTATGTTCTAATCTGGTAACAAATTAGCGTTCCCAAATGCTTTTCACCAACTGCAAGGGTCATTGTCGACTGTACCTATCTTGAAGACTGGTAATTACCTGAGTATTATTCAAAATATCTGAAACAGTAATTAGACAAAAACTGTTAAATAGTCGCATAATTGCTTAAAATTATGAAATATGTATGCAATATCGTGCCTCCGGATTTATTAAAGCAACTATTGAAGGATGCGCCGGAGGAACATAAAGACACCGTCCTAAAAACCATTATGATGGATTCAAGAATGCGGGAGAGAAGATCGATTATGGGATCTATGTACGGATTATTCCCCACAGTGGCTGAGATGAGTATCTGTGTATCTGACGCACACAATACACGTAGCGTAGGGACGTCAACTAAAGCCCGTTGTATTGGAGATTCTAAATCAACGGATAATGTTGTCAACGAAACATTTGATGGCTTTGATGCGACTTATAATCTCTACGATAAAGTTTTTGGAAGGAAATCCATCGACGACAAGAATTTTCCATTAAATGGATACGTTCATTGGGGTGTGAGATTTATGAACGCCTTCTGGGACGGTGAAAAGATGTGTTTCGGAGATGGTGATCCTGCACTTGGTATTAAAGGCTTTACAGCATCTATAGATGTTATGGGACACGAGTTAACTCACGGCGTTACCCAATATGAAGCTGCGTTGGAATACTTTTGCGATGAAACCCATCAACCGGGAGCCGTGAATGAAAGTATCTCCGACGTCTTTGGTTCGCTCGTCAAGCAGCATGCTTTAAATCAAACTGCAGATAAGGCCGATTGGCTTATCGGACAAATATTTACAGATCCTGGTATCGCACTTAGAAGTATGAAAGCTCCTGGTACTGCTCGTCCGAACGATTCTCAGCCTGCGCATATTAAGGATTATGTACATCTTCCTAATGATGAAGACCATGATAACGGCGGGGTTCATATTAATTCGGGAATTCCCAATAAGGCTTTTTATACGACCGCTGTTGAAATCGGAGGATATGCTTGGGAAAAAGCTGGAAACATTTGGTATAAGACCTTGAGCAGCGGTCTTCATGTTGACTGCAGTTTGCAAGAGTTCGCTGAACATACAGAAGAAGCATCACGAGCCCTATATGGGGCTGGAAGTAAGGAAAATAATGCAGTAAAGAAAGGCTGGAATGAGGTAGGAATAAAGACGTAAAAAGGCATACGGGACACTATAAAGGTAAATAGGAAGGCTGGAGCATAAATCCAGTAACAGATGATAATTAGTTTCGAAACTAGTGGCGGTTTAGCCGGCACTCGTGGCAGTATAGTCTTAGACACAAGCTCCATGTCCGATGATGAAGGAAAACAGATACGTGATCTCGTAAAAAATTCAAATTTTTTTGATTTTGCTTCAGAATCAACTCCACCTAAGCCTGGTTCGGCTGATTACATTAACTATAAAATTACGGTAAAGATTGATGAAAAAGAGCATACTATTCGCACCAACGATGTTTCAATGCCCTCACAGCTTGAACCCTTGATTGACTTCTTGTACCAAAAGTTAATAAGCAGTGGAAAAAACTCATTCTAGCATCCCTTACTCTAATAATCCCACTTTTTGTTCTCATACAAATTGAAATAAATGACGCAGTGTATGTTATCATTCACTGTGTCATGCCGACTAAATTTTTCGACGCCGAAAAACTACTGATGATACAGGCTTAGCCTCCCTAATCAACGCAAAACACTTTTTAACTTATACTTTCTTTTTTCTTTGTTAAGTCAATCTGAGAAAGCATATTCTTATGATGGAATAATATATCAAAAAAAAAATCCAGTTATCTCATTCACAAATGAATTAATAAGATGTTCCAAATTAGGTATCAAATATCTCATTATAGACCTAGGATCAGATCATGGTTATGGTAAAGACAATGGAATAAAACAGTTGATAAAAAGCTGTGAAACAGCAGTTTACACCTTTAAGTCTTCATACAAGAAAAAATTAGATGTTACTATTTTACTTCAAAATGGCTGGGGATTTATTAATAGCTTGGGCTGTACTCTTGAAGAACTGAGAGAGATTTTGGACAGACTACCAAAAAAAGGATACAGTGTTTGTCTTGATACATGTCACGCTTTTATATCAGGATATGACCTCAGAACTACCCATGAATGCGTCAAATTCATTGAAAAGTTTGATAAAACAGTCGGGTTTTATGCTTTAAAGTTTATTCATCTTAACGACTCTAAAACGGAAATAGGTTCCCATGTTGATCGTCATGAACACATAGGGCTGGGTAAAATTGGAGTAGAAGGATTAAAAACAATAATTAATCACAAATCATTAAGAGATTTGCCGATGGTAATGCAGACCCCTGCCGATTCTATAAGAGATTATTTTAAGGAACTTGAAGTAGTTCTAAAAATGAGAAACTAAAATAAATAATGTTAATTCTCTGGTCTTCGGACGTCGGGAATCGCATTGTTAACAATTCGAATCCATTAAGAGAACTAATTTTATCACGGGCCCGTAGGTACCCACGACGCTATCGATTCTGAAAAGGGGTTCTTACTTAACATTAAGATACTAAGCTTTAAGTTTTTCTTTACCCGAAGTTGTCTGGAAGCCTGAATTTTTATAAATCATGCATTAATTTATCTTCTAGCTTCTTTGATTTTAGTTCTGCCGTTCTTTACTCAATAAATTAATTGGGAATAGAATAATCTTACCGCAAAGTTATTTCAAATACTTAAGATCACCTATTTTAATTACTTACTGATCGACTAGTAGCTAGATAAAGTTGTGTTCACGCTCAGTCGTTGTTAACGATTCAGTTTTTCTGAAAAACAACCAAGGAAACCACATAAAACGCTAAATAGTTACGCATATGTCCATTAATACCGTAAGGCGCGTATCCTTGAACAAAAATAAAGCAGATGAAAAAAATGAAATTCTATTCGGTGGATATGGACCGTCGCCACCTAAAATACCCGAATTTAAACCAGGAGAAGGACCTCCCACAGACTCTACTATTCTACAAGCTGCATTCAGTAAATTCACTTCGACTGATGAACAAAAGAAACTTTATGGTGATCCTCAAAAAGGTGCTACGCTTGAGCAGGCCTGGCGTACTCAAGGAATTTTCTCAGGGAAATGGCCCGTGTGCCTCCTTGCAGCGGGAAGACCTTTAGTTGCAACAAATGAGATTAATCCCCTTGTGAAAATGAATCCTAAACAACTTGTTGATACTTTATCCGATATACTCACAATGTATCATCCGTCTGCCGCAGTAATAATGTATTATGATGGTAACATAGGACATGCAATTACTTTACTGAGATATGATGTGGACACTTCCAGGTTCATTTATCATGATCCTTGGCCAGGTGTTTCCTTATTGAACAAGGAGTACAATGCTGCTGGGATTGATGCTAAACGCGTCGATGGGCAAATTTGGAGCATTACTGCTATTGAACTTGAAAAAGTGGTATTTGCATCTTTTGTTTTTCAGAACTTATGGGGCGAATATATGGGGTATAAATATTTTATAACTTATGATGAATTTAAAAATTCTGATTTCTGGTCATTCTTTAATCTAACTCAAACAGACACGCAACTAAATAATAGCGAGATAGTTATCTCACTTCAGAATGGAGGATTGCGATCAGAAATTGATTTAAAGATTACTTTAAATCAAAAGCAGCGAATAAGTAAAGGTGAATTGAAGATTAAGCGGAGTTGGCTTACGAGTTCTCCTTTTATCGTGAATCCTTTTGCGCTCGATATTGTACGGAGTTTCATTGCTGCGCTGACCCCGCCCCCTGATCAACAGCTAGTACAGGGGATAATACAAGAGCTCAATGAAAGTAAGAATTCAAATTATTTAGATGATATAGTAGCAAAGGGGCAAGCTGAAATTGCCTTACATGAAGAATTGTTTACCTTTTTAGGTTTTGCCCCATCGTTTAACACACCACTTCAATTTTCAAACATTAGTATGGCCAATTGTAATTTTAATGATGTCGATTGGTTCCAGATTATAGTCACGGTTGATACGCTTTGATTAATCCAATCATAATTTCTAGCATGATTTGATGCATTATGGGAGAACACACAATTAATATATTAGATTACTCAGTTGATCGATGTCCTAAATGCGGTAATAAACACGAATACAAATTAAAAGCATTCATAAGTGCAGAAAAAGAAAAAATATCGCTATTTGGAGGTCCTGGTGGAGGAAGCGAAATATTCTTCACCTGTCCTAATACAAAAAAAAAATTTACCAGTCTTGTCCCTAATCCGCCTAGCGGAGAAATCGCAGGTCAAGCCACAGAAGAGGACATTGCATTGGCAGAATCCGCACCACCCGCACCACGTTCGCCGACTCCTGTTGAAATTGAGTTTATTGAGTGGATTAAAACCTCACGTACAACGGCATTAGATTTTTGTAAAATAATGCTCACGTCGTCCACAGGAGCTATACCAATATTTTTTGCGGTGTTGAAATATCTTGGGTTAGAGAAGATTAACAATGCGTATCTTGATAAAGTTGGCATTTTGCCTCCGATAATGTTTCTAATTGCAGCAATATTTTTTGTACTGGCTTTGCGTCCTCGATATGAGACTATTGAGCAAAAAGACTTTGCGGCTTTTCGTGCACGTAGACTTACACAATTGAATCGTTTTATTACTGCAGGAGCACTTACTTTTCACGCAGGGATAATCATTGCTATAGGTTTGTTTTTCTCTATATTGAGTCAATGATTTACTATCAGAGAAAGATAAGAGAAATACACACGTAGAACTTCCATCCCCATTCCTCGATTTTTGTACTTTAGTTACTCTGGGTAGGAACTAACAATAATAAGTCGAGATTATCATATGGCAGTGCTTTACACCTAAAGAAGGTAATTTTGAAGATACAAATCTGATAAGTGTGGAGCTAGCTAATTCTGAACTCTCAAAGCCAGTATTATCTTAAGCTAATCTGAGGAACACTGTTAGGCTTCATGAGAATCAAATTAAAACTGAAGAGACTTACTGTATCTTGTATCAGTGTAACATGGAAGCGTTAAGCCTAAACCTGGCGAATTTTATGATTTAGTACCAATTAGAAACGAATGTTTGACATTAATCATAAGTAGCCCTATAGGATTGAAATACTAATTAATAGCCACTTGTGGCGCATAACGAAATTAATATACTTGATTATACCACATATTTCGGTATAATGCCTAATTTTGTACTACCATCCGTAAAGAAATTTTGTTCCTATGATACAGGGGGTAAGAAAGGAAACGGCAACGTGTACATATGAGGCCCAATATAATGACTTACAAAATAATGAAAGAATTACTCCCTGGAGATGTCACGAACACACAAATGAGTTGTTGTGTGAGTTCCATGATACATCAAAGTCTTGGAAATCTCTGCAACCATTTGAAGCTGCAACTCGGAATTTATTGAAACTTGAATCTGAATATGTAGAATTGAGTAGGCACCATATTGCAAATAGACCCAAAGAAAAAATTCCTAATAAGGAATCAATGGCTTAGCGGCTGAGTAATGAATTTAAACTAATTCTACTATCTCGCCTGAATCGTCATCCAAGATAATCCCTGAATATTTAATATTGAATACCGATGTATTAGGCGTTGTCTCCACCTTTGCAGATACAATTTCCCATGTTCCAGTATTAGGTTCAGTTCGTAAATACATTGGAAATTTACTTATGTCAGTAGTGTCGATAAATGGATTTCTTGGATCGTTAATTGCGGAATCTTCAACATTACTACCAAACCCAAATACTAGCGACACAGTTTGATGCTTCAAGTGAAATGGATTTGCATCACTGTCGCCATCCTTTCTACATCTAAATTCTCTTCCTGCAATTCCAAGATAAACCCTATCATCTTTGTTTATATCCTTCTCGCCTGTAGTAACAGTAAGCTTTATCTGGGATATACCTTGCACAGGAGACATATTTCTCTGTCCCATATTGTTGTCATTTGGTACCAATCTCCAGTCAAGAATAGTCTCACCTGTCGTAAAGTTATCCATATTACTCGCATCATTATCGGCAGATACTACCATAATTATAGAATCATGACCGTAAGCATTTATTTCAGGTATCCAGTCAAACGGTCCTATTATTTTTTCTTCAGTATTATTAGCTGCAACAGTTCCAGCGGATAATTCAGCCGTTGTGAGTGGTTGTATATCATCTGGTAACAATAGGCCAGCTCCAGATCTACTGTGATAACCGCGAACTCTAACATTATTAGCGATTTCAGTACCTCGATTTTTTATTTTGACATAAATGTAATTTGTTGAACCAATAATAGGTTTTTCATGTACTACCAATGAATCTGCTTTTCTTCTATTCCAAATTGAAGTGTTATTCCAATGTATTGGTTGAAATTGATATTCTCCATTTCGACCGTCATCAATATAGACATCTACTGGAGGAGGTGCGCCTTCAGTAGTTACATTTGGAGGAGGAGGTGCACTAGGTGGTTGATATAATCCCTGTTTTTCAAATGACCAACGGATCACTTTATTATAAGCACCGCCAAAAACTCCTTCTGTAGTCCAATTTAGAAGATCTACTGCCATTAGTGCATTGGCAAAACCTAATGCATTATCTGGATTTGTTGCTGGAGTAAGGGTACTAATTGCTCGTAGGATTAAATATGCCATCATTCTAGATGAAAATCTTTTTCTGTTTATGTCAGTAGAATCACCGCCAATAGAACGATATATTCTAAAAAGCGTAGTTGCAAGAATTTGTTCAGCTAAATAACCTGCTGGGTCTGCAGATGTAAATGGCTGATCATTTGGACCTCCCCAAGCCCAGCCTGCAGGTACATCACGATCAAAACGACGAATAGGCCTCCATGGTGTATATAAAAATCGATCGGGGGCTATTGAATCTGGGTCATTTACGACAGATGCAAGACTATCTCCCGCACTATGCGAAAAGCCAAAGTTTGCGGAATCTACATGTTCATATAAAACCCCGTGCCCCCCAAGTTCATGGTAGTGAACCCAAGGATCACATGCTCTGCCTACAGGATTAGTTGTATCAGTAAGGTCACCTAGACCATAACAACAATGATCTATACCACCGGTTCCATTTCCAACACAATGAGCATTGATAGCATTACCTAATCCTCTATGATCAACTTCTATTGGAAATGCAGTTCCATCAAAGTAAGAAGAAATAGGAAAGCCCAAACTTTCAACTAAAGTAAGGAATCGCTCAGTATGATAATAAGCACTTACAGCTGCGAAATCATTAGTTCTAACATCGTAATTGAAGTCGGCACCAGTAGGATTTGTTGGAGAAGCAATATTTGGATTTTCAACATTTGTAATATTTACACGAGCTCCTCTTAGTGATTGTAAGTCACCTACCGGTAAATTGAGATAATTTAATACTTCTGGTGATCTAAATGGATTCAATATTGCATTACTTTGATCTGGAGAATGTACGGCATTACCTGAAATAGAAATGGGATTATGTTTAAACACTTGTCCATTAACGTATGCTGCCAAAGCTCGCAAATAAAGTACAGACTTTGTTTCAAGTTCAACTAATGCAATCCAATTGATTGCTCCATATTCTTCAGTTGTAAATGAAAAAGTGATTTCATCTACAACATAATACTGATCATGCTTTATCTTATCATTTACTGGATAAAGTGGCAATATTGGTATTTCTTGTTTTATATTTTCAAAATCTTGAGCTTCCTTATCTTTATTTACTTTTTCAGATGTGTCTATTTTTGGTAACTTTGGAAGTCTTTTATTTTTATCATATTTATAGACATAAAGGCGTCTTCTAATTAGACGTGCATTATTATCTATTCTTTTTTTGGCAGTTTTTTTTAACTTATCTTTATTTATTAGACCTCTTATGAAGTTGCTTGACACTGATTCCTTTTTCTTGTAAGAAGACGATTTTTTCTTGTCTCTTTGTTTTGTTTCATTACCTATATAAAATAACTTTTTATGACGTTGAATTATATTTGATGGGGGCAGTTTGGCATCAATCCCTTTTTGACTGTTATTCACTGCGTGAAGTATACGATATTTACTATCTTTGAGGGATGGAGTATGTTTGACAGTTACGGTTATTCCTGCATGCCAAATTGGAAGATTAAGATATGTTTGAGAGAATTCTACCGTCGTAGAATCAAAAAATTCTTTTTGTTTAGAAAGTCTATATTGTACATCTTGTTCTAATGGATGATCAAAGGAAACTTTTTGATCTATGTTTTTTAATGTTTTTTCAGGAACCTTAAAAATATTTACCACATTTTGTAAGTAATTGATAGCAGCATCAAGAGGATTTTGTTCATTGGATTTCCAATTTTCCTGAAAGTGATTAATATCCCTAACATTTTCATTTTCATCTATAGATAATTTAGCTTTTAGATCAGGATTAAAAATTTCTTTTATTTCGCTAACACCTCTAAATCAATCTTGTTATCAATTTCTAGAAAGGGTAACTTGCTTAACATGCATCTTAATAAAAACAATATTATTTATGCTTTTTTAGTCCATTCTTGCAGATTCTAAAGCTTTAAACAAGCCGTCTTTATCTTTTGTATTTAATTCCATGGTAACGGTGAATCTTTATTCATTAAACTCCTTCGCAAGAATCAGCAAAAAGATTTAGCTGCGGGTCTCCAATTAATTCAAGGGCTTCATGCGACAAGGCCACACTCCAATTCTCATGTAGTTCGTCACAAATTTTGGTAAATACAAAACCGTATGGTATGCCACTATAGTATTTTTTATGCTCTCCAACAGCAGTTCCAACATCAAGTGTGTCCCATACATAGATTATCGCATCGCCCCGCATTTCCACAGGATTATCAGATGCTGGCTCCTTTCCAATTCTACCTTCCAACCTCAATTGTCCGCCAAAACCCCGATATGGTTCAAAATCCTCCGCGATCTGCCAGTTGATGCATCTTATGCATTTTTGTAATTCATCATCGCTGATTTTAGCAGAAGCGTGGTTAATTACAGAAATGATCATTAAGTAACGCTTCAATCGAAGGTAATAAGCTTTCCACATGTAATTGTACTAATCTTTAATTCAATCAATAACAATTCATCAGCGCAGCAGCCTCTTTTGGTTGCTAATGTGAGGATTGCTATCATATGATTTCTAGGCCTTAATTGAATCAATAAGATTTTACTTCTCTATAGGTTCAAAAATTCTAGTATTCATAATTGGCAATACTAAACATTATGAAATGTTTTCTTGGTTTTGCGTCTTGGTTACACTACATTACTTCCATGTCCACCGGAGCATTCATGAAAGGCTTCAGAAAAAATATATCTATTAAAAAAAGGAATATTAGCACCAGTAACAAGAGATGCCATAGCGTGACCATTATCAATGTGGCTCTGAACCAAAGGCTCTGCAGTAAATATATTACCTATAGACGAAATGGCAAGGACTCGACTTAACTCGTAAAAATAACAGCTGCGGCATATGCCATCAAGTTTATCTATAAGTTCGGTCCATCGTCCTTATAAGTTGGGGACGGTCATAGGATATCTTTTTCTAATCGCTTTGTTATTTCTTTTCTAACCTCATATTTTTTTTTCTGAGGCTTCCAGTAGTGTAGCAGTTAATGTAGGTACCCAGGACATCGATGTTTCACGCACTGGCAATTTAACATGCGCAATGTTACCGGCAGCAAACTCTAGCTATGATCCTTACGTGCAAGTATGGAGTTATCCTGTCGCAGGTATCATCATTGCAATATCCACTTATATTGCATCAACAATTATTCGACGAGGCAGACAGTCGCTCAAGGGACAAGGACAAGTGCAATTCGAGAGCGGATGCAAGGAAGGAAATTACGAGGGAGGATTTTGGGATTTGATAAGAGAAAGCGACTATTTTCCTTCTCTCGCTAGATTTCAATTCATGATATGGACATTCGTAATATCTTTTACGATAATTTCAATATATCTGCTCATGCTGGGTAATCATACCCTATGTTGGTCAACTCTACCTTCCAACATACTTCTCTTGATGGGAATAAGTGCAGCAGTCCCACTTATTAGTAGCGTTATATCAAGAGAGAAATACTCAAAAGAAATATCCGGACTCATCCCTTGCAAGGAGAAGGCGCCTGCATTTTCAACTATATTACTCGAGCATAGTAAGCCCACTGTAGGCAGGTATCAGATGTTTCTCTGGACCATCATCTCTGTCATCATTTACCTTAGTTTATTTATACAAGAGTTAAGCGGAATTCACGACATGGGTAACCTTGTACAGCTGAGGCTCCCAGATATCGATATCTCCCTGCTATTTTTAATGGGACTGAGTCAAGCTGCTTATGTCGGTGCTAAGTTGACTTCAAGGTCTGTATCATCGATGACCATAATCGGGACATATCCTGCAAAAAATCAACAAAATGTTAAGAGATCAACAAGTATCATAGTAACCTTTAGTAAACCAATAGATTCTGCAACTATCGACAACACTAGCTTTGATGTTAGAAAACAAGGAAGTGCTACAGGACTGCCGGGTAGTGTAAAAGTGCTTCCTGAAGATGAAGAGATGGCAATGTTTGATCCGACGAACGATCTCGAAGCAGACACAATATATAATGTCACAATCCTAAAGAGGGTCAGAAGTAAAGATAAGACAGAACTAGGCCAAGATGAAACTTGGTTCTTTACGACGGGTAAATGATCTGTCAGGCCTAGATGGTTAAGTTACTTTTTTAATATTTATCGTTCGAGACATTCTATTTAAAACATATGATAAACCTATTCTTGTTTCATGCTGTTCATTTTCCTCAACATTCTTTATGTGACAATTGATGATTGCCGTTATACGTTAGTTGCGGTAGAGTATTGACTTAGAATGCTCGTTTGCGGTTATAAAGTAAGGCCCTGAATTAGTCTTGTTCCTTTAATCTGAATAAATGTTATCCATCTTTTTTCCGGTATTATTTGCCCTTAAGAAAAAAGTGAGATGGTCAATGAATTCAAGACAAGGAACACGATATATTAAAAGAAGGATGGGTAATGATTTAAAACATAAAATTCTTATCCATGACAGAATTGTTCCACCAAAAGAGATCGAAAATAAACCTTCTGTGAATTCATGCCCAAGATGTGGTTTAGTCAATCCTATCGAAAATAAATATTGTCCAAATTGTAGTTATCCATTAACTCCTTACGCATACGAAGAAATCAAACAGGATGAAGAAATACGCTTTAAGAAAATAGAGGAGAACTATTCTATGGAAGTTGTGGAAATGAAACAACAGATTCAAATGTTGGCTGCAGCGAATGTGGTCGCTCCTATCGCGGAGGTTATGCCAATGAATCCGGTTTTAGTTATACTGATTGAGTTTGCAACAGAACGAAGACCACCCTTAAGTTTAGTTAGTCCTCCTGTAATACTATCAGTTTTTAGTCCCAAATTTTTGATCGCCTCCAAAACTTACTGAAGCTATGGAGCTATTATCTTCAATTGATTTCTCATCATCGCTATGCCATCCCATACCTTCATTGCCATCATGACACAAGTTCAATAAACAGGAATTAAATTTTGTATTCGAAAGATTCTCTACAATGTGCTTAAGGTTTACAAGTTTTCTAGTCCATGGTAATGCTTGCTTTATTGTATTTGAATAAATATACTGATAGTTAGAATCGCCGTACCAAGCAGTTTTTCTTTTGGTAACTATATGTTTTCCGAATACTACTAGTTCATCATTCTTCCATGTAATGTTTTGTAGTAATGAATGAAAGTATCTGTTCGCCTGATCAAATGTCAAGATCTTACCATAATAATGTGCTACGCCATTCATACTTAGTAGATTAATTATATGGCTTTTAATAAGAAAAATACCTATTATTATCTTAATCCTTTTGTCACATGAATGAATACATAAATAATTCTAGAGGCTTATTGTAATGTTTAGTGTAAATATAATTATGATTATTAATAACCTAGATCAGTTGTCATCATACGCTGAGACTTTTACATTATACAAAAGAATATCAGAGCAATATAGCAACCAAGCAATTTTGGATTCCATCAAACAATTAGTACCAGATAACGTATTAAAATTAAGTCATGAAGACCAATCTTTGAAGCCTCTCTTACATTGGTTCAAAAATGACTTTATGAAGTGGATGCCGAAGGAACTACAATGTTCAAGATGTAATAGACCCATGAGGGTTCAAGTTATAGAAGGCGATTCAACAACATTGCGAAAAACAGAAATTCACATGTGTGATATATGTGGATCAAAGCAAATATTTCCACGATACGACAAGATATTAAGGATTGCAGAAACAAGAATTGGTAGGTGTAGTGAATGGTCCATACTCTTCGGCGCTATTCTAAATTCGCTATCAATTCAAACTAGAATAGTACATGATTATCTTGACCATTGCTGGAATGAATCTTTGATAGATAAGAAATGGGTACATATTGACTCAACTTTGGACTTTCCTATTTCTCTTAACCATCCATACTATTATGAGCAAAATTGGGGAAAGAAATATGTGTATGTTTTAGCATTCTCCTCTGACACTCTAGAGGATGTTACTACAGGTTATACCCAACACTGGGATTTAGTTCAGAAAAGAAGAGGAAAGGAAGACAATGTAGGAGAATTCAAAAAGATTTATTTCAGAACATGATCTTCAAAATCCTGAATGTTCTATAATGTGTCTTAATACTCCGTTCATCAGTTATATGTTGCATGATGAATCGTGTAGTTTTGCATCCAACCTAGAATCTTGGATTCTTTAGAAATTTGCTAATTTAGTTATATCCAGTGAGGAAAATCGACTCTGTCAATACTAAATCAAATCAAGATAACGAGCCTAAAACTATTTTTAAAGATGAAGACAATGATTCTAAAGATGAAGACAATGATTCTAAAGATGAAGACAAGGAAGATTGTGATGACTCTTATCCAGATGTTTGCATACCTTCTCCACCACCCGACCTTGACTGCAGCGGTATTCCAGAGGAAGATTTCACAGTTAAAGGATCGGATCCACATAGATTCGATGGTGATGATGATGGCAGGGGTTGCGAGTAATAGCATCAGTAGTTATAAATCAGATTCGAAGTTTGGATACTGAATATTTTTTATTCGTAACTAAAAATGAGACTTAAGCAAGGCGATTATATTTGAATAGTGTTCAGCCGTCGGGATATGACTGAATATTCAATCGGAACTTGTATTCATTAATTGCTTTACCCGTTTATAATCCGAGTCGAATATTGAGGCTTTACTTATCTTTAATAACTATCATGCCTTTGCTTTTTTAACATTGAACTTTCCTTGTACAAATACAGGTTCTTCAACTCCCCAACTCCACTTCTTCTTGGGGTTTACCCTGATATATTGGGGATTGGGGTGGTCAGTGTTTTTCATATAACCTCCTTGACGAGTAACTATATCAGCAGTGCCATAGATCCTTATTCCTCTTGGATCCCATGGATCGATACTTTTCAAGTCATCAACCACAATTGCAACCTTGTTATTTTTCAAAGCATTTCTAAATTTTGTGGATTTAAGAAGGTTCATTCCGCCTACATACAGATATTCACCATCAAAATCAAACCCAACAGGTACAACATCAGGTTGTACGGCTTCTTCTTGTTGTGTAGAGGCAGCTGTAGCTATTCTTGCAAGACGTTGAGACTTTAAATATTCTATTTCCTTTTGGGTAAATATCGATTTTACCATTTGATAATGAAGAGTAAGCATTAACAAGATAAAGTTAACTTAGCAATTAGTTGATGAAACTGTTTTCGTGGCAGATTGCCAAATTAAGATCCAGGACGAATTTAAATTACAAGATTAAAGTACGAGCCTTATCATCATAACGCCATCTAACCTTCACATAAGAGAACTAATTTTATGAGCCCGTCGGGATCTGAATGAAAATCCAATTGGTTCCTATTTCATCTCAGATCAGACCATTAAAGAATGATTACTTAACTCATTATTTAAGATACTAGCGCCAATTGAAATGAGAGAAACATTCGACTTTATTTTACTAACCATCCATGTCTATATGGTATTTTATCCTTCATGATATATTTTTTGAATTCTGGTTTGAATTTATTTGTGGTATCTTTAAGCCATGCTAAATGGAGTCCTTTTTCCTCTATTATTACTGGACGCCATGTTTTATCGACCATTTTCCTATCATATACAGTTTCACATAGATTCCATACTAAGTTAGCATACGTTTCGTACCTTAATTTATCGTCACCAGTTAACTCTGTATATTTATTAGTTTTCTCTGGATTCCTAAGATATGGATGCTCTAGACCTATCTTTAAAATTTCCATGTAGTTTGAATCCATCTCTCTGTAAGCCTGGAAATCCAGAGTCCTTTTAAAAACCCAAATTGAGAGTACCAGCGCCATTCCTCCAAGAATAGCTCCTATAATTGGTACTAGTTGTTCGTCGAACGTCAACCTATATCACGAAGCATGATTGTTGTCGGCAAATGACTAAATGTTATATTGAGCAAGTCGTTATCCTTATACTGGTAAATTGTAGAATATATCATACTTACATATTGAATAACAGAACATTTTGGCAGAGAATGTAATTCTGTCAGTGGTGCAATCATTAGATACATCTCCTCCGGCTCGCCATTATCCTGTGAAGGAAGCAAATAGTTGACCCCATCAAGTACTTTTGCACCTAATCTTGCGTAAAAACTAATTCTGTTCTTTCTTATAAGGCTTTCATGCAGATCAGGCACGTTTTCCTTTTGAATTTCCATCAACAATCCGATTATATTAACGATTTGAGAACTACACCATTGAAGTGTATATGTAAAGAGATCCTTACCTATTCCTCTCCTTTGGTAATTTGGAGACACTGCCATATAGTCAAGTAACACAATATTTAAAGATCTGAATACATATAGTAACGATATTCCAACTACAAAGCTGTTATTTTTGGCAATAAATAGATGGTAATCCCTGTCATCCTTCAGCATTGCAACGACTTTTTCAATAGATCTTGTTTCATTTGAAGGAAAAGAGGATTTGTATATTTCGAGACTCTGTTTAAATTCTAAAGAATCAAAATCTTCTACTTCTTTTGATTTCATTTGTGATTGATGCATTGTTTCTTAATTCATGTCTATATTCATTTCTGTTTGTGTTGGAAATATATTCTTCAGCATAGATATTCTTTTTGCTTCAAGGTATCCCGCGACGTTTTGAATTCCTTCTGTCCCTAACAGGTTAGAAATATAGGAAGGAAAACCTTTACGGCTCATCTAATCCTTCCTTAAGCTGGTAAGAAGGAGGTAACTGTATTAGTAATGCCAATATCTTATCCTTAAGCGGTTCCATTGTTTCATAAAATAAAGACAGCTCTTTTTCTACATTCTTAAATCTTTTATCATGAGTTATTACTTTGGGAAACTTCGCTGTAAATCTAAAATTGTCAGGGATCCTCCTGTTCCAGTTCCTCACCATAAATTACTTGGAATTCTATAAAAGGTTGAGTCAATCTCTACATAGTTAAAGAGCTGAGTGTAATACGGCAACCACCATTTATTTTCTAAGTTTGAAGGATAGAATGGACCCTGCCATGATGAATAACTCCATCCTGAACATCCAACGTAGAGTTGCACTCTAAGAATTAGACAACCAAGTTTTCAATATACCTTGAGGAACTTTATTAACTGAAAATTAACCTAAATATTCTCAGATTATTATAGAGGACGTCAAGGATTGAATAGTTTGTGCGTTCATTTTGAACTCATGATGGCGGTTCTAATTTATTTTAATTTATAGTGGTCTAGGCTTTTAAAATTAGACTAGATCGAACTCCAAATGCAATAAGTTGAGTAAAAAGACTTCATTTCTCTACTGAAAAGGACTATTTCAATTCAAATTCGTTAAATAGAATCGTTATATGATAAAAGGTGCGACTGTAGATAAGTCTCAGTAATAGCATCATTTTGTTCTTTCATCGAATAATGATTGTATATCACCTGAGCCGTAGATTCCTAAAAATATAGATCATTGTCTTAAAAAGATTTAATGGGATATTTTTTCGAGTATCTTAAAAATTGATAAATATAAGTACATATATTGATTCTCACTATGCTGGTGTCTATTATTGCTTTTATTGTGTCTATCGCAATTGTTTCAGGAATATTCATTTTTGTTGCATATAGCCTTAAAGGACGAGGGATGAAATTTGGTGATATAATTAGAGATGGAGGTGGCTTTCCGAGTCTTGCAAGGTTTCAGTTCCTAGCATGGACTTTTATTCTTATGTTTGTAGTTTTAAGCGTCTATTTTATAAGATTATTTATGGGAACCCCAGTGCTCCCTGAAGATATACCAGCAAACCTTCTTATTTTGACCGGGATTAGTATTGCGGTTCCCTTCGTTAGTAACCCTTTGTCAAGCATGAAGTATGGGGATAGAAAGCCTACCAATGGAACAATGAAGGACAGTGATAGGCGTCGCCTAGCAACTATGCTAATGGAAAACGAAAAGGTAACAGTATCTAGATTCCAGATGTTTGCATGGACAGTAATCAGTATCATCATATATCTTGTATTTTTCTTTTCAAAAACTACCTTTTTGCTCACTGATGTAAATGAACTTACGGTTCCTGACATACCGCAAATTTTTGTGTATCTTATGGGGCTCAGCCAAGCAGCTTATGTAGGAAATAAGTCTACCGTATCCAAGTCGGTAACTGTCCTAAAGGTTTCGCCTAATAACGGAACTGCTGGGACAACGGTAGCCATTGTTGGCACTAATTTTGGAACGAAAGAAAAAGGTAGCATCTTGTTTGAAGATGGTGATAAAGATGTGACCGGAAACCAGATTGTTGTCCAAGCCAATGACATAAAAGAATGGCAAGAAACTAAAATTCATATAACCGTGCCGAGCCAAGGTCTTGAACCGAATACAGACTATTACATCAGAGTAACGAGCGAAGGAATAACTTCATACAAAGGTGGGAGTCAGGATGATGAGGCCAAATTTACTATGCAGTAGTGTCTTTGCTACCGTCATAACTAATTGACACTTCCTCATGATTATGATTGAATAAGACTAGAAAGCTGCATCACATACTATTACGTAATAACCCAAATACTGCAATCGCTGTTTATAGTAACGATATATTCATTCCATTTTACAGGAATTTCTAAATTATCAATTTGCCTCATTCCTGTCAAGTGGATCAATAGTCTTTTGTATGACGATTACCACAGCTGTGCTTATTTCATGCTTCATTTACGCAGAAATTCACCAAGGAATAATGCTAAGACTATGGCTTACTAATTGAATAATTATTAGAACCGGGTTCTCTAACAACCTAGGCTGTTATGTATACAATTATAGCAACATCCGACTTGGAAGACCTTAGGATCGAGTTGAAAATATGTCAAGAAAAAGAAAAAACAGTCTTGAAAATTCTATATTCAAAATTATAAATATTCAAAGTATATTTTCCCTTTTAAATTATTATTATTTTTCGGCGCCGAAAAATTTTCCTTACTTATCGCTCGTTGTTTCTTGGTTGACACTTAATCAAAAGATTCATTCAAATAGTGATTCGTAAAGTGGTCTGTACTGCGTTTATAGTAAAAGTAATTAGAACATGCTTTGTGAATGGTTTTCCCAACTTTGGACAGGTTTTATGTGAATTACAATATGTCTTTGAAAATATTCACGCCGAAATCGTTTAGAAGACCATACATATAAAGTAAATGTTGATTGCATTTGTAAGAAGTCAATAGTACAATAACTACAAAATATTCAATACCCCTATAGCACTTAATACAGGCGTGCTAGGATGTAATTCACTTGTGTATGTTACCTACTTGATGATTAAGTAGAATTAAAAACCAAATAAATTGTCAGAGAGAATTAAATTTTATCATCATGTTTTTCTACTTATTAATTTCATTTTTTTCTTGTAGTGCTTTTATTCGATTTAAGGTATAGTATTATATTCTAATTTCATTCAGATTCAATTTCTTTATCAACTCCTATGGTCACGTCATCCGAGTCCGAGGCATCTTTGTCATCAGTAACTGTCAGCTTGAAGACTAACTCTGAATCTTCAGATAATGATGGTGCATCAAAATTAGCTATTTTCTTATCATCAGATTTAAGATCAACTTTAGGACCATCTGTT
>Ga0184623_10000063_pt1 | contig 39698 bp, 37 predicted proteins | sample PLM1_100_b1_FD_133138 | JGI IMG/M metagenome (GOLD analysis project Ga0184623, IMG submission 133138) | Groundwater sediment microbial communities from an aquifer in East River, Colorado, USA - PLM1_100_b1 | ecosystem: Environmental > Terrestrial > Soil > Riparian zone | place: USA: East River... | reverse complement strand
TATGGAGTCGAGACCGACTTCCGCTTCGTCCTCCACCACCGCGACGACCCCGATCGCGAGCTGACATTGACCGTGCTCGTCTTCGAGGTGCCTGGCGGATAGCCACGGTCTCTGGATCCCCGGTCGGTCTCTGGATCCCCGGAGTTTCTCTGGTGGCGCGGCCGATTCATCAGGCATATCGCTGGAGCTCGGGCAGCATCGAGAGACCGCGGTCGTCCAGGGCCGCGGTGGCCTCGGCGTCCGACAGACAGCCGGGCGTGACGATCGGCCACGAGACACCGGTCGAGATGGGCGCCAGGTCTCTCGTTGGCCGCTGCAGGCTGCCTCGCGTCCACGTGGCGCCGAGAGGATCCCTTCGGAGCTGCTCGTCGATCGCCGTGAGGAAACTCATGCGGCTGTCCGGACCGCCCCGGTGGCTCACCAGTTCGTGCACGGTCCGGGCACGGCGCTCGGAGTCGACGACGAACCCGACATTGACCGGGAGGTCCGGCATACGGGCGAAGACTGACCGATAGCGGCGGATCTTCTCCGACAACACCTCGCCTCGCTCGGTGCCGAGATCGCGCTCGACAAAGAGTGCGATCGCCCGATCGCCGACCCTGATGCCGGCCAGCGCGTCGGGTCGGAGAAAGCCACCGAAGACGTGAGCGCAGACCCGCTCAGGTACCCAGGTGAAGATCCCCTCTCGGAGCAACGGGTCGCCATGCCGGAGGAACGCTGCGAAGAGGTCGAGGGTCGCGAGCTCGTGGATCGGCGGGGACGACGGCAGGTCCGGCGGCCGGTCAGGGCGACCATGCGGCCAAGCGAGGCGCTCGACGTCGATCCGCGTCGCCCTGGTGAGGACGTAGGCGTATCGGCCCCGTGGACGGTGCGCGCTGGCGCTCCAGAACCCGCGGAGCAGTCCAAGCTCGACGAGCCGGGCCAGGCGACGCTGGGCAGTCCGCAGCTGTCGGTAGACGAGCAGCGATGCCAGCTCGGCGGTGACGATATCGGCAGCGAGGAGCCACAGCAGGAGGTGCTGCTCTCGAGCAGGGAGTCCGGTCCAGACGGCGCCCGCGCGTACAGAGCGTAGCGAGTCGGCTTTCGGGCTCGGGCCGGGCTGAGCACGATTCTCTGTCGCGCTCATCGTCGCCCAACTGTCGTGTATGGCGGTTGCGGTCGCGGTCGTGACCGCGGCGTCGGTCGCGACACTGTCGTGACTCGGTTCACGTAACTGTCGCCTGGGAATCGCGCGCGTTGCTGAGACGCCGGACGAGGCCGGCCGAGCCCAGGCTCGGCACCTCCGGCAGGATGTCGGCGGTGATGACCCGGGACTGGCCATCGAATTCGGTCCGGACGGCCATCCGGTAGCGCGGCAGGTTGAGCAGATCGCGCTCGGTCAATGGGGCCATCTCGTCGCGCAGGAGACGGGCGTCGTCGGCCGAGGGCTGGAGGAGCATCGTCGTCGCCACGTTGGCGCGGATGCCGCGTTGGAGTTCGCGGCCGAGGCTGTCGAAATACTGGGTTGCGAGGCCGGCCTGGAGAGCGAACTTGCGGCCCTGGGCGAGCGTCCCGCGGATGGCGCTGGTGTCGAAGTTCTGGACCTCGTCCACGTACAGGGTGTGGGGCACGCGGGCCGACGGCGGCATCGCCTGGCGTCCCAGCGCGTCGACGTAGTAGCGGGCGATCACGAGCCCGCCGAACAGCCAGGCATTGTCGCCACCCGCCCGCGACAGATCGACTAGGAGGACCTCCCCCGCGTCCATGATCCGCCGGGGCCGGATCGTCGAGACGGGTGCGCTGACGATCGCCCGGATCGAGGGATAGCTGAGGAACGCCGCGAGCTTGCTCGTGAGCGCGTCGGCGGACGGATCCGATCCGCCCCGCCGCGGCCATTGGTGCTTCCAGAAGGCCTCCAGGATGGGATCCTTCAGACCGTTGACGATCTCTTCGCGGAAGATCGGGTCGATGAGCAGCCGGTTGAGCGATTCGAGCGTCCACGGGACGCCCTCGGGGTTGGCTCGCAGCAGGAGGGTCATCAGGGCCGAGCGGAGGTACTGCAGCTGGCGGTGCGGCTGGGACGCGAGCCCGGCGAAGTACAGGTCGCTCATCGTGTCGACGAACTGGGCGGCCACGAGCTCTGGATCGGCGCCGTCGAGCTCGATCGGGTTGAACCCTCGCGGATGATCCTTCTCGGCGAGCTCGAGGAGGTGGACGCGATGGGCCTGCTCCGGTGGGACCGCGTCGAGGAGGCGCGCCACCGCATCGCCGTGCGGGTCGACGAAGGTGAAGCCCCGTCCGGCTCGTAGGTCGTCGGCGGCGAGGGCGACGAGCTCGGTGCTCTTGCCCGATCCCGTCCGCCCAAGCAGCACGAAATGGCGGGCGAACAGGCTCTCGGGCACGAGGACCGGGCGGCCGGCGTCGAGCCCGATCGCCCGCAGGCCGGACTGCGCGGCGACGATCGGCGCCGGGAGGCGCCGGCTCCGGATCGCATCGACCGGCCGCGACTCCTCCGCGGCGCCCGCGAGACCCCACAGTTCGGCGAGGTCACGGGCCGACACCCGCATCGGGTGTGACCGCCCGCCGACCGTTGCCTCGATCGTCCAGCCGGCCGCCCGGAGCGAGCCGACCGCGCCGATCGCGTCGAACAGCCAGGCTCTGACCGCAGCCGGGTCGGTCGAGCTTGCCTCGAGGTCGGCAGTCACTGAGAACAACGGGCCCGGCGCGCGTGCCGGGAGCGCGCGCGCCGACGCCGGTGCGGCTCTCGACGGCCGGTTGAGGAATGAGTCGAGGAGCATCTCGCCCTTGCCCGGCGCGTCGTCGGACCGCTGGTCCTTGGCGGGCGGAAGCGGCGTGACGTGGAGACGCCAGGCCGCGGACGCGCCATCCGGGAGGCGCGCGAGGAGCTCGACGAGGATGGCTCCGAGGTTCGACGACGACCCGAGCCCGGCAGCCTCCGGTGGCTCGCCACGGACCGCGAGCCGGAGCGAAGGCACCTCCACCATCGGCGCGTCCGCTCGGTCGAGCTCGGCACCAGGAAAGGCGGCGGCGACGGCCATCTCGACCGATCGCCCGAGCTGGCGCGGCGCCTCGATCTCCCAACGGGCGCGGCCGCCCACCCACCGGATCGCGAGACCGAGCTGTGGCCAGCCGCTGGCCCAGGCCGACACGCCGCGTCGACCTCCCGGATGGAGCGCCGCGACCAGCCGCACCGCGCCCTCCCGATCGGCGGCCGCTCCCGGGTCGAGTCGCAGCGTCCAGTACAGCCGCTCGCCAACGGTCGCGCGGTCGTACGAGCGCTGCCGGAGGAGCACAACGACGCGTGGAGCGACGGCCACCGTCGCGGCGACGGCGAGACAGGCGATGCCAACTGGGATCGCGATCGAAACGAGGGTGAAGAGCGGGCCGAGCATTACGTCGGTCATGGCGAGTCTCCTGGTGTTCCGGTGGGTGGCAGGACGAGGAGCGGGTCGATCGGTTCGCCCGAGGCATAGATCTCGAAATGGAGGTGTGGCCCGGTCGTGTTGCCGGTCAGACCGACCGAGCCGATGACCTCGCCGGTCGTCACCGACTCACCGACCCGGACCCGGAGTCCCGACTCGAGGTGGCCATACCGCGAGAGGACGCGCGGGCTGTGCTCGATCTCGACGACGACCGCGCCGTCGGACAGGCGGCCGGCGATCGTCACCCGGCCGGAGGCGATCGCCTGGACCGGCGTGCCGATCGGCGCGGCCAGATCGAGCCCGTCGTGGAAGTGCTCGTAGCAGGTGCCCCGGTAGCAGAGCCGCGGCTCGCCGGTGAACGTGGTGGGACCGAAGCGCTGCGTGATCCGGCCGCCCTCGAGCGGCCAGACGACGCGAGCCCCGTAGCCGTAGCGCTCGGCCCAGCCCATGACGAGTGGCGGATACCAGTCGGCCGGGTTGTAGCGGAAGAGGGCGCGCTGCCAATCGGCTGGCGCGCCGTTGGACTTCAGGTAGGCCGCCGCGGCCGGGATCGCGTCGGCCGGGTCGCAGATGTCGGGATCCGGGATACGGGCGAGCTTCGCGGCGTGGACGAACGTCGGCTCGAGGAACTGCATCGGGCCGCGGGCGCCGGCGTAGTTCGGATCGCAGCCATTGCGATTGCGGCCGTGGTTCGTCTCGACCCGCCCGACGGCGGCGAGAACCGGCCAGTCGAGCCCGAACCGCGCGGCCGCCTCCTGATACAGGACGAGGTAGTCGGTCGGGATGTCGGCGACGGCCTGCGGGGCGTCCGGGACCTTGGGCGCCGCAAGGGCCGCCCAGTTGCCGGTCAGGATCCCGACGGCACCGAAGATGATGAGCAGGCAGACGAGGGGGATCGCGCAGCCGACCGCCGCGCAGCCGCACCCGCGGCGCCTCACGAACTATTCGGAGCGTCGTAACCCGAGTGGGACTGGCCGACGAGGTCGGCTGGACGGGTGGTGAGCCATTCGTATTCGCGCTTGCTGACCCGGGCCTCGAACGCGACGTGGCTGCGCCCCACGAAGAGGAGCCCTTCGCCGGGTCGGGCATGAAGCAGCGAACGGCGCTCGGCCACGGTCAGATCGAAGTACCGCCCGATCGCCTCGACGCCCTCGGGCGTCTGACCGAGCAGGACCCGGATGTTGCACTGCTTGACGATCGCCTCGCCGTAGTCCGAGCGCAGGAACTCGGCGATGTCCTGGGTCGCGAGCTGGAGCCCGGCGTGGTAGTGGCGGGCCGAGCGGGCCAGCTCCTCAACGAAGTCGGCGCCCGACGGCTGGCGCATCACCTTCCACGCCTCGTCGACGACGATCAACTTGGGTTTGAGGTCCGACCGCACGGCATCCCACAGGACGCCGAGCGCGGCAAGCTGGGCGACGTCCCGCACCTCCGGGTCGCCGATCGCCGCTAGCCCGATGACGAGGAGTCGCTCTTCGCGCGGCAGCGCAGCCTCGGCGGCGAAGATCGCCGCCAGCGAGCCGGTCGCCCAGCGTTCGAGCCGGTGGGCCAGGGCCTGACCTCCGGACGTATCCACTAGGCGCTCGACGAGGGCGGCCAGGTTCGGCGGCCGCCGTTCGTGGCTCGCCGGGTCGGGACCGATGCCGGCCGCCTCGTACGTCGCCCGGAGCGCCCGGTCGAGCGCTGGTCGCTCGTCGCGCGAGAGGCCGCCCGCCATCGCGCCGGCGAGGCGCGCGACCAGCGCGAGCTTGGCGGCGAAGGCACCCTCGGTTCCGCCGGCATTTATCGCCAGCGGGTTGAGTCCACCGCCCGCGCCGAGTTCGACGTAGGTCCCGCCGAGGGTCTCGGTCAGCCGGCGGTAGTCGCCGAGCGGGTCGACGCCGAGCACCCTGATCCCGCGCATGAAGCAACGGGCCATCTCGGCGCCCGTGAACATCGTCTTGCCGGTCCCGGTCTGGCCAAGAACGATCGCGTTGTGGCTGGCATGGGCGAATCGGTCGAGGACGATCGGTGTGCCGCTCGTGCGCGCGCGTCCGTAGAGGTGGCCGCTGGGTTCGTACAGCTCGGATGCCGAGTGAAGCAACGAGGCCGCCAGGCTGGCGCTGTCGAGGTTCCGCTCGCAGATCGGCCCTGACCGTGGGCCCGGCAGGGCCGAGGCCCATGCCTGGCCGATGCGCAGGCTCGCCGTCTCGACCTCGACCCCCAGGCTGCGTGCCTCGAGCCGGACGGTCTCGAGGCGCTCCGCAAGCGGGGCGCGATCGGGAGCCTCCAGGAGCAGGACGGTGTCCACGAAGTAGATCCGGCCGGCGCCGGCGGCGACCGACCGCCGGGCGGCGACGGCGGTCGCGTCGAGCCGCTCGCGCTCGACATCACCGATTTCGCCCCGTTCGGCCGCCAGCCGCTCACCGGCGCGAACCACCCGCAACCGGGTCGTCATGAACGTCATGGCCTCTGCCCGCGAGAGCGGCCGCACGCGCATCGAGACCGTGGCGACGCCGTCGATGGCGAGCAGCCCAGTGAGCCAGCCCGGCCGGAGCTCGGCCGGCCAGCGGCGCCCGAGATGGAGCGCGGCGACGAGCGATGGACCCTCGGCGAGTCCGGGCCTGATCGTGTACGTCGCCCCGGACCGGGCGATCCCTGACCAGATCGCTGCGATGGCGGCGCCGTCGATGGCCTGGGCAACCAACCCTCGTTCCTCAGCGACTCTCCGGATGAGATCGCTGGTGCGGGCGACCTGAGCCTCGGTCGCGGCGTCGACGACGAGGATCGTCCGTCGGGGCGGCCGGGTCGGAGTCGCGGAGATCTCGTGGTACGTCGCGACGTACGGCCGGAAGACCCGTTCGCCGGAGCCGTCGACGGCCGGCTTGAGGGCGGCAATGTGCTCGGCCGGCGTCCGATCCGTCGGGACCGACAGGAGCTGGAACGGCCCAGGGATCGCGTCGTAGAGGGCGGCCAGGTTGTCCAGGGTTGCCTCGCGCTCGGCGTCGGCCATCAGCTCGAGGTTGAGTGGGGCGAGTTCGAACCCGCCGCACAGCTGGTCCCCCACCCGGAAGGTGCCCGCCTCGATGGCAGCCGCCGGCCAGGCCGGCGGTTGAGCATCGGCCGCGGGCGACCTGCCGCGCACGATGGCGAGGGGTGATCTCACGGCGCGGCTACCGGGCTGAGGGCGAGGTAGAAGGTCGAGCTCAGCGCGGCCTCGGCGAAGTCCACGAGCCGCGCCGCAGGGATCGCGACCACGACCGAGCCGAGCTTTGGCGGGATGACGACGCCGCCGCGGCCCGAGTCCGGCACGTCGGTCAGCTGACGGCCCTCCGGCGTGCGGATCGTCAGCACCACGAGGCCCTGGCCGAGAACGACGGCCGACGGCGAGTCGGCGCCCGACACCTGGGTCTTGAGCGCGTTCGGGACAGCCACGACGTCGACCCGGGCGCCCGCCGCGAGCGCGCCGCCGACCGCCTGACCGGGCTCGACCGGCAGGGCGAAGGCGACCTGGCCGACCTCGAGCGGCGCACCGAAGCCGAACGCCCGCTGACCAGGGTTCGTTTCGAGGACCCGGACATCGACATCCTGACCCGCCAGGACCCTCACGGCCGCGTACCGGCCGACGACGGCATCGATGCTGCGCGCGGCGTTCGCCGGCGCGTCGGCCGGGCTGACGCTGACGACCTCGACCATCTCAGCGGTGATCGGCGTGAGGACGGCGATGTCGACCTTGGCGCGGACGATTCCGTTGCGCGGCTGGGCGAAGTAGACGAGCGCGCTGGCACCCAGCGCGGCGACGAGGAAGATGACGGCGTAGACGCCCCGGCGTGCTCTCATCCCATCCTCCTCAATGGCTGATCGCGGAGTAGACGACGGTGGCCGCGATCGAGCCAGAGAACTCGAAGGTCCGGACCGTCCCGTCGTCGTAGGTCGTCTCGACCGTCAGCTCGACCCGGATCGGGTACGAGCCGCCGTTCGGCAGCGGCGTGTTCCACTGGAGCCGGAGCGGCTCGCCGGCGTCGTAGCCGCCGCCCCCTGAGGCATTCGACGCGTCGTTCTCACCGCCCAGGTAGCGGTAGCTGACGAGCCGGGTCGTCGCCCCGCCGATGACCACGCCGCCCGAGCGCATGAAGCCCTCCTCCTCGACGATCGCGCGCAGGAAGAGCGCACACGGCAGGCCGCGCGGCCAGTAGATCTGGGCATGTCCAGCAGCATCGGCGGCGATCGCCTGCCCGCCCGGAAGCGTCCCCGATGGGCTGCCACCCGGCGAGACGACCGGCGGGAGGTATTCGATCGGCAGGGCGGACACACCCGAGGCTCGGTTGCTGATGTCAATACTGAACGGCACGACATCCTCGAAGGGCGTGCCATCCGGAGTGAAGAACGCGCCGTACGCCTCCCCAACGACCCGCGCGGTGACGATGACCTCGAACTCGCCCGCCTCATAGGCGTGGGTCGTGACGAGCCGGTCAGAGCCGTCGCCTGGGAACGTCCGGCGCGTGCCATCGCCAAAGTCGACGGTCCACCGTTGCACCCGCACGGTGTTCGGTCGAACGTAGGCGGAGATCGCGTCGTCGAGGTAATCGCGCCAGCCTGCGGTGAGCTCGGCGGTCACCGTTCGCTCCGAGCGCGCAGGAGCCGTCACAGGTTCAACGTCGACCGAGAGATAGAGGCTGAGATCGCCGAACCCAGACGGACTGATCCCGATTGCTGGTTCTGGGCCGCATAGGACCATCGAGACCGGGCTATCGAAGTTGACCGTGCTGCCATCGGCGGTTCGGTGAACAAAGACCCACCACGCATGGCAGTAGGCACCGGGATTGCCCATGTTTTGCCACTCGGAGTAGTAAACGGACCGGACCCGGGTTCGCGACTCGGCAGGCGGTGCCCAACTCCCTGTTGCCGTCACACCGACGTAGGCGCGACCCTCGGAGGTCCACTTGTCGACTCGTACGTCGAGAACCGGGTCGATCGCGAAAACAGCCTGAGCCGTGAACGTGAGCAGGAGGCAGGCGCCCGCGCAACCAGCAAGGAGACGAGCGAGCCTTCGCAGCCCGGTCACCGTGGCTTGGCCTCGTAGGTCTCGACCAACCAGCGACCGTCGACTGTCCGCAACTCCATCGTCACGTCACGCGGAGCCAACACGCCCGGCGACTCCAACGGCTCACCCGAATCGAGGCTGATGTCGTACCCACCCTCCGTGTAGACCAGCTGGACGGTCGCCGAGTCGCCAGTGATCTGGACCGCGATGTTCTCGAGCTGCTGGACCGTGAGGACGGATGCTTTCTTGACGGCCTTCTGGCCAAGTAGGAAGCCCTGTACCGAGAGGTAGGCGGACGACTGCTCTCCAGTCACGAAGGGTCGAATCAAAGCCGGGTCGTCGGTCCGCCTCGCCTCCTTGAGGGCGGCGAAGAACGCGCGGACGACACCCTCCGGAGTGGATGGGTCCGCGGACGGCGACACGGTCGCTGACGACGTGGGCAAGGTTGTCGGCGCTGGCGTAGGCGTAAGCCGGCCGACCAGCAGGACACCGCCTGCGACGACAAGCAGCACGGCAAGGCTCGCAGCGAGAACGAACAGCGGCCGACGGCGCTCGGGAATCCGGTTCATCTCAGGTCCTCGCCGACGCCGAACCATCGATGGTGAGCGTCACGACGGGATCGATCCCCGCGAGGCCGAGCAGCGGTATCCGGGCGGGTGCCGAGATCTGGATGCTCACCGTCGGGACCGTGTTCGCGGCACCCGTGATCGGATCGATCCCTGGCTCGTTCGAGACGACGACCTCCGCGGCCGCTGCGATCTCGGCCGGCGTGGCGGCGAGGACGTCGCCGGTGGCGGCAAGGTTCAGGGCGAGGTACTCCCGGGCCAGCCGCTCAGCCTCAGCAACCTGAAGCCTTGGCGGCTCGCCCGCCGCGAGCCCTGCCGGATCGAGGGCCTGGGTCGCGGTAAGTGCCGCCATGTCGAGCTGTGCCCGGATCCGGGTTCGCAGCCCCTCGATCGTCCCAACCGCGAGGACGAGAGCCAGCGTCAGCATGAGGACGGGAAAGAGCAGCACGGCATAGACGGCGACCTGGCCGCGCTCCCTGGCACGCCGCGCCCTCACCGGGTCACCTCGCTCCGAGTCACGAACTCCGCCTCGAGTGGCACCGCCCAGGTCCCGGCAAACGGGATCGCCGCCTGCTCGTCGATCGAGATCTGGACGCGAACCGGCTGGCCCCACGCGGCGATCGCCGGCTCGACGACGACGCGAGCGGCATTGGGGTCGAGGCCTCCGTCGGAGAGCTCGGTCGCGATCCGCGATCGGACGAGCGCGCTGTCGCCCCCCACCACCGCGGCCTGCCGAGCGCCGGCCGCGGCCGCCGCGTCAAGCACGAGCCGGGTGTGGGCGAGCCTGCCGAAGACAATGACCGAAAGCAGGACCGGGACGAGTACGAGCGGCACGACCAGGACGGCCTCGACCGTGGCCACCCCCCGCTGCCAGCGGCGGGGGTCGGTCCGGCTCCCGGGTCGCACCTGCATCGTCATTGGCCCAGCAGCTGCCCGACGAGCTCGCCGATCCGCTGGGCAAGCCCGTTGTTCCAGGCCACGATCGCCGCCGCCAGGACGACGAGGATGATCCCGGCCGCGATGACGTATTCGAGCGTCGTCAGGCCTCGTTGGTCAGAATGAATGGCCGTCCAGGCGCGACGTAGGTATGACACGAGGGTCCTGAACATGTTCAGCTTCTCCTTCTCGTGGTGCCAACCTCGAGCACGTCGGCTGCGTAGTCATGCAGTCGCTGCCCGAGATCGTGCGGTCGGCTGAGTGCCGGACAATGGCCGCTCTCAATCTCGTCAGGGTCGATGCCGAGGCGATCGCGTACGACCCGTCGAAGCCACTCGGCGGGGAACAAACGGTCGTTGCGGCAGAGGACGAATCGGGTAGGGATCTGTGGCCAGTCCGTGAGCGGCCATCGCTCCCGGCCAGGGGTCTCCGACTGGCGGCGCTCGTGCCGGAGCGCCTCCTCGGCGAGCTCGGGCAGCACGTCCTGGTAGAAGACGCTGATCGTCGAGCTCTCCTTTATGAACTCCGGCTGCCAGCCCGTGTTCGGGAACATCTCATCGGCAGACTCGCCAGCAGCGGGCACCATCGCCGCGACGAGGACAATGAGCCTGGCCCCGACACGCTCGGCCACGATCGGGGCAACGTAGCCGCCGAACGACTGCGCCACGACCACGACATCGGGCCGGTCGCCAATGGCATCGACGACAACATCGGCGTAGGCCGCCAGGCCGGCCGTGTCGTCCTCCACAGGGAGGTCCGGCGCAACCGTGTCATGGCCTCGAGCCCGCAGATCGGCTTCGACAAGGTGCCAGTACCAGCCGACGTCCGATGCCCCATGGATGAAGCCAAACGTCGCCACGGTCAGATCCGCCCCAACGTCGACAAGAAGAGGGGCACAACAACGAGGACGATGAACTCCGGCAGGTAGATACCGGCCAGGATTGCGGCGAGCTTTGGCTGGACGGTCGAGGCCGCGCCGAGCAGGCGGTTGCGCTCGGCCTCCCGGAGTGAGCGCTCGTGTTCGGTGAGGACGTCGGAGACCCCCTTTCCGGTTCGGCGAGCCTGACCAAGCCCACTTGCCAGCTCGTCGAGCTCTTCGACGTCCGACGCCGCGGCCACATCAGCGAGCGCGCGGTAGAACTCGGTCCCGGTGCCGTAGGCGGCGACGGCCGAGCGAATCTGGCGGGCGAGCAGGTTCTCGCCGTTCGACGCCGCATGGAGCTCGTCGGCCACGGCCGCGATCGCCTGCTCCAGCCCCTTGCGTTCGGCCAGCGGCCGGACGAGAGCGAGGAAGTCCGGCAGCTCACGCGACAGCTGCGCTTTGCGGCGCTTGCCGAGCGAGCCGAGGTACTCGGTCGGGAAGATGTAGCCGACGAAGGCGAGCGGCAGGGCGAGGATCAGCGCGAACCCGAACAGCGGGGTGAGGGCGAAGCCGATCCCAAGAATCGCGATTGCGAGGACGAGCTTCGCGGCGTAGACCTCGGCCGGCGTGAGCGTCGCCGGGTCGATCCCCGCCCGGACGATGTCGCGCTCGCTTACCTGAGAGGCGAGCGCAGGCATCCGGGCGGCCAGGCGCGAGGCCACTGGCGCGAGTACCCGCTCCCACCAGGGTCGCTCGGCGACGACGAGACGCTCGTAGCGCTCGCGCGATAGGACGCTCGCCCGGACGGCGTCGAGCTTGGGTTGAGGCGGGAAGAGCCAGGGGTCGAAGATCGCCATCAGCAGACCGAACACCGCGATCCCCGTCGCGATCGAGCTGAGGAGGACGAGGTCCATCGGCTACGCCTCCAACCGCGTCACGCGCCACGAGAGAACGATGCCGGCGACCTCGAGGAGGACCGCCGCTGGCAGCAGGACGAGCTGCCCGAGGGCGGTCGACGTGACGGGCGCGATGAGCTCGGGGTTGACCGCCATCAGGTACAGGAACATGGCCGGGATGACGATCGCGAGGATGGCCGCCTGGAGACGGAGGCCCTTGCTCTCGGCGGCTGCCTGGCGCGCGATCGCGCGGTTAGCCCGGGCCGCCTCGCCCAGCGAGGCGAGGACCTCGCCGGCCGCCGACGCCGGCTGCTGGGTCCGGGCGGCGACGATCAGCGCGTCGTAGACGAGCCGCAGGTTCCGGCTGGCCTGCCGGCCACGGACCACGAGCAGGGCGTCGCCGAGGGGTTCGTTGGCGTAGTAGCGGGCGGTCGCCTCGTCGAAGTCCGAGCGCACCCAGCGGTGACGAGCAACCTCCGAGGCGGCGGTGAAGAGATCGGGATACGTCCCGCCAGCGGCCGCCCGGTTGACCATGGCGCGCAGCACGCGGGGGGCCTCATCATCGGCCGCTCTCGCCTCGGCACCGACCAGATACCGGAGGTACGCGCGCGGGAGCAAGAGGCCGAGCCCAACCCCGACGGCTGCGACAAGCGGCGACAGCAGCAACCCGAGCAGCCCCAGGACGAACGGGCTGACGACGCTGAGCGCGATGAGCGTCCGCGGGGAGAGCTCAAGCCGTGCCTGCGCAAGAACCTCCGCCGCATCGGCGACCCGCCGCGACCGCCAGGCACGGATCTGCTCAGCGACACGCGGCGCGCCGGTCGATGGGCCCGGGAAGAGCGCCATGAGGCCGAAGAAGACCGCGACGCCGGCGAGGATCGCCGACAGCAGGACGGTGTCCATCGCTAGCCCTCGAGCTCCATCCGTGCCGCCAACCGGTCGGGTGGTTGCCAACCCTCGGTCGCAACCCAGCTGACCTCGTCCGTGCCGTCGCTGCGCTCGCCCCGGAAGACGTCGACGAGGCGGTATCCGCCGTCATCGGCCACGCCATCAAGGGCGGATATCTGGCGGACCAGCCGGCGACCGGAGCGAAGCCGCCGGAGGACGAGGACAAGGTCGAACACGCGCGCGATGTACGAGCGCAGATCCGACACTGTCAGGTCGCGCATCGACTGGCGGGCGAGGAGTTCGATCCGGAACAGGGCATCCTCGGCCGAACTGGCGTGGATCGTCGTCGCCGAGCCGTCGTGTCCGGTGTGAAGGGCCTGGAGCGTGTAGAAGGCTTCTTTCGGGAGGCGGATCTCCCCGACGATGAGCCGGTCGGGGCGCATCCGGAGCGCGTTGGCGACGAGATCGCCGACGTCGAGGAGTCGGCTCTCGGCCTCCCCCGCGGCCAGATCGTGGGGGTGGATCGTCTCGAGGTTGAAGCGATTGGAATTCTCCAGCGCCAGCTCGGCCGTATCCTCGACCACGCCGACCCGTTCGGATGGATCGAACAGATCGGTCAACGAGCGAAGGAGCGTCGTCTTGCCGGCGCCCGTTTCGCCGGCGACGAGGACGTTCGCCTTCGCGCGGACCATGCGGCCGAGGAAGTCGGCCATCTCGGGGCTCATCCCGCCGTCGCTCACCCAGTCGCGGCCATGCCGACCACCGGGCACCAGGTCGAGCCGGAGGCGGTTGAACTTCCGGATCGAGAGATACGGCCCGCCGACCGGCGGGATGACCGCGTTGACTCGCGACCCGTCCGGCATCCGCGCATCGACGATCGGATGGGCGACGGAGAGCTCCCGCCCGGCGAGAGCGGCGATCCGTTCGGCGATCTCGATGAGTTCGCGAGCCGAGCCCAGGACCACGTCGGTGGATTCCAGGCGGCCAGCCCGTTCGGCGAAGATCTCGTCGGGTGAGTTGACCAGAATGTCGGAGATCTCGGGGTCGTCGACGAGCGGCTGCAACCGTCCCAGTCCGCAGATGGCCGCCTCGACCGCCGCGACCATCGTCGGCGTCGCCGAGAGTTCGAGTTCGGGATCTTCGAGGATCGCGCCGATCGCCGCCCGGACCGTGGCCTCGCGTTCCGGATTCTGATCGAACGGGTTGAGCGTCTCGGGCGGCAGCCGAGCGACGAGGCGCTGACGGATCGCGCCGAGCGTCCGCGCGCTCACCGGCGGTCGATCGCGCAGCTCGCTCGGCAGTTCGGTCATGACCGTCCGCCTCGCGACCGGAGCAGCCGTCGCACGGTCGAGACCACGCCGTGGAAGCGGAGATCGCTCGACGACGGGATGCCCGGGAACAGCGGCCAAGCCGCCGTCGCGAGCGGACGAAGGACGTGCTCCGCCTCCGGATCATCCGTCCATGCCGGGACGCCTCGGTCGCCGGCGGCGTCGAACGCCTCGAGGCGCGGCACGGTCGCCACGATCGGGACCTGTTCCCCGTCCGCGAGCGCCGGCAGCGAGCCCTCGTCGGATGCCTCGTTCGCGACAAGCCCGAGCTTGCGCCCCGCGCCCAGAGCGCGAACGTAGGAGGTGATCCGCAGGACGTCTGGCAGCGCCTCGACCCGCGGGGTCACGACGCCGAGCACGACATCGGCCTGGCCGATCAGGTGGCGGTGGCCGTCCTCGAGCTGCGTCCCGAAGTCGACGACGACGAGTTGGAATCCGGCCTGCTCGGCCGCGTCGAGGATCCCGGCGGCCTCGATCGGACCGAACGGAAGCTCGGGACCGAGTCCCTGCAGCGGCAACTGCGGCAGCGACAGCAGGGTCACCCCGAAGGGCGTCTCGACGGCGCGTTTCTCAAACGTCAGCGAGTCGGGCCAGTCGTAACGGGTCAGGAGACGCGAGACCTGCGCGGGGTCGAGCCCGAGCCGCAGGTGGGCCACCGGGTTGGTCCGGGCCGCGTCAAGGAGCAGCACCCGGACGGGGCGCTCCTCGCCGTCGAGCGTTCGGTATCTGGCGCGAGAGCCGACGAGCGATGCGGCCTCGACGGCGAGCGTCGTCTTGCCGACGCCGCCGGCAAACGACAGGAGGCAGACGATATGAAGCCGGCCGAGCAGGTGCGGGACAGGTCGGGGCGGATCGGACTCGGGATCGGGTCGTTCCGATCCGACGAGGCGCAGACGGGGTCCCGGCGCAGGCGCAGCTGGCGTTGCCGGCGGCGCCTCTCGCTCCTCGACGGTCTTCGGGACGGTCGATTCGGTCATCGGCGGGTAGACCTCTGCTCCCGCAGTATCGTCCAGGCCGCTTAGCTGCGACTTATCTGGGCTCTCGAGTGTTGCGTTCCAGCACCGCGAATGGCGGCGGTATCGGACTCCTCGGACGATCCAGCGATAGGCGGGTTCGCCCCGGACCGGGAGCGCGGCGGCGAGGGCGATAGGTCCCGCGCCGAGGACCACGAGGACGAGCCTGATCGGCTCCCAGATCGGGAGCAGGTTGAGGATCGCGGCCACGACGACGGCCAGCGCGCAGATGCCGAGCTGGACCGCCGCGAGCCCGAACGCGATCGGCTCGTCGCGGACGGCGTTCTCGGGGACCTCGACCAGCCCACGTTCGTTCATGTCTCGGTCCGGAGCGGCCCTGGCCCCGACATGGCGGCGGGGATGAGCGCGAACGGCAGCACGAACATGAGCAGCGCACAGCCGGTGGCAAGGCCGAGCAGCGCGTTCGTATCGCCGACGGTCGGCGGGTTCCCGTCGGGGCCGATGTGCCCGAGCGCTTCGAGGCTGAAGAGGACGAAGACGATTGTCCAGGCGAAGCGGACGACGAGGATCGCGAGGAGGACCTTGAGCCAGCCGTTCGTGATCCGCTGGGTCGCTGGCAGCGCATAGGCGGCGAGGCAGATCGGGCCGACGAGGATGAGCAGGCGCTCGACCGCCGACAGCGCCGCGTTGACCATCTGGAGGAACGTCATCAGCACCGTCGCCGCTAGCCCTGCCGACAGCCAGGCGCCGTCGTTCCAGTTGTTCGGGCCCTCGGTGATCCGGGGATCGAAGCTCGCCTTCTGGAGGACCTCGAAGGCGCCACCTCCTGCCGGCCAGGCGTAGGAGCCGCCGACCGCGTTGCCGGGTATCGAGACCCCGACCATCGCGAGGTCGGTGGCGGTGACGAACTGGGCGAGGACCGAGGCGAGGAAGATTCCGAGGACCGACAGCGTCGCCCCGACGACGAAGCGGGGCGTGACGGCCCGGGCGGTGTAGGCCGACTCCCCTGTCGTCCGGCTGGTCATGATCATGTAGCCGAGGATCATCCCGCCGAGGGTCAGCAGCGGGATCGTGATGAGCAGGATCTTGCCGTACAGGGTCTTGATCACGTCGTCGGCCATCGGGTCGATTGGCGTCAGGGCTCGCCCGCGCAGGCTGTCGAGCCCGGCGCGGTTCGCGTCCGTCAGGCGGTTCGACCACCAGATCGTGAGATCGCGGATCGGGTCGCCGATGATCGGGAGGTCGCCGCGGGGAAGATCGGCGGCCTCGGTCTCGGTTACGGTCGCCGGAGGTGGCGCCTCCGGCGCAATGGGCGGACGGCCCAGAACGGTGAGACCGAGGCCACCGGCCGCCATGGCCACGAGGAGGAGCGCCGCCGGCGCGATTGGCGCCGGGGCTGCGGCAGCGAGGAACGTCTCGGGGAGGTGTGGCCGGAGTCGCGAGATCGTCGCCATCGGGCCACCACTCAGAACGGCTTTTCGATGAGCCCGTAGGCGACGGCGATCGCGGTGATCGTGCTGACGATGACGCCGGCCAGGACCATCCATACAAGGCCCATGACCCCGTTCGTGATCCGCTTCTGGGCGCGGTGCTCGGCCTCCTGGTTCGCGCCGGCAAGCGTCTTCTCGATGCCGCCCCAGACGATGACGGCGCCACAGATCGCGATGCCCAGGCCGATCGCGATTGCGACGAGCGTCGCGATCATCTTCGTGATCGGCGCCAGCGCCTTCTGGGCGCCCGACGGAACGGTGTCAGCGGCGGCGACAGGCCCGACCCAGATGAGCAGCAGGAGAGTCGCACCTAAGCCCGCGATAAGCGGCAGATAAGCGGCAGCGAAGGCGCGGGTGAGCGGACGCATCGAGGCCTCCTCAGCCGACGGCGGATCCGGTCGCGGTTCCGGGAGCGTCGCGGAACCGGCCGACGAAGTCGACGATCGCGGGTACGTCGGCCGTGGCGAGGTCCAGCCCGGCCGTTCGGAACCAGGCCACGACCCGGGACAGCTTCCGGAGGCGGTAGTACTCGGCCGGCGTGATGAAGAACCCGACGTACTTCCCGCTTGAATAGATCGCGGTCGGACGACCCTCACCAACCTCATCGAGGATCGAGGCGACCCGGCGCTGGATCTCGGTGATGCCGATCGTCCGCGGAATCTCGAGGATCTGGCGCCGCTCGCGGGCGAGCCGACGAGCCGCCGCGCCGCTGGGGCGCTCGCCTCCGGCGATCAGCGACCCGAGCGAGCTTGTGTCGTCGGCGAGCTCGGGGTAGACGTCGAGCCCATGGAGGGCCGAGAACGAGCCCTCGATCGCGACCCAGCGGGCGACCTCATCGCCGGCGATCAGGACGGCCGCAGGTTCGCCGTGCTGGAAGATCATCACCGGCGTTCCGGCCTGGGCATACGCGATCCCGAGGCGGGCCTTGTCACGCAGCTCGTGGACCGCCATCGTGCGCAGCTCGCCGACGATCACAGCTCGTCTCCCGGTCGCCATTCGACGGGCAGTGGCTCGATGACGGCTGTGCCCACGCCATACCAGGTGATCAGGACGGCCTTCCGGCGGCCCTCGGCGAGCAGGTCGCGCATGTTGCGCCAGAGGAGCGTTGCGGACCGGCGCTCGGTCATCTCCCCCTCGCGGGGAGGTCGGAGGATCGCGACAGGTCGGCCGTGGCGGAGCACGACGAACGTCTCGCCGCGCGCCGCCCGGGCCAGGCAGATGCCGGGTTGTCGTCGAAGTGCGCCGGTCGGGATGGTCTGTTCCATGGCCACGACGCTACCACCGGCGCGGGCCCAGTTCAAGGGAGTTAAGTGTATTGTTTAGTGTATTGTGGGAGCGCGGTGTAGGCCCCTTATGGCCGCCGCCCCAGCTTGCAACGCGAGGGCGGTAGGACGGCGAGTGGGTCAACGCCGGGACCCAGGGGGAGCCCTAGATCGAGCACATCGATCCCAAAGGGGCGCGTCACAAGATCGACCGCACCACCCCTGCCTGGCGGACGAGACCCCACCGGAATTGTCGCGGGGACCTCGGATGCCGCTGGCCGCCGGAAGTGAAGGACGCCGACTATAGCCCCCGTCGCCCGCTGACCCTGCTGTCACGACGAGGCGCGGTGCGGCGCGGGGGCCGGGCAAACCCTAACGAGCGGCGTTTTGCTACGGCTTATCCGAGCCCGGACTGCCATGTAGTGGCGAGCCGGTATGCTCGACAATGAACGGAGGGAGATGTCACTGTGCGGCCGCCAATCGCAATCACGAATCAAATCTCGGCTGACCTCGAGGCGTCCCTACTCGAACCAACCCGAGCCGAATGAAGCTCTCGCTGCAGCAGCTCGAGGCACACCTCTGGGGCGCCGCCAATATCCTTCGCGGCAAGACCGCCGGGCAGGACTACAAGAACTACATCCTGTCCTTGATGTTCTACAAGCGCCTGTGTGACCAGTGGGAGTACGAGGCCGAAGACGCAATCGTCGAACTGGAGAAGGAGCAGGACCGCAAGTTCACCGAGGCACAGAAGGCGGTCTTCCGCAAACGTGGTGAGCACCGCTTCCAGATCCCGGACGGCTCAAGATGGGGTGACGTGAAGGCCGCCTCGACGAACCTCGGGAGCGTTCTTACACGGGCCATGCGCGCTGTAGCCAGTGCCAACGACGAACTCCGGGGCGTCTTCACGGTGGACTGGAACCAGCCCGCACCCGACGGCTCGGGCAAGCCCCTGATCCCGAATGGGGTGGTCCACGCGCTCATCCAGCATTTCGACGAGCATGACCTTTCAAATAAGAGCGTCCCATCGGACGTGCTCGGCCGAGCCTACGAATACCTGATCAAGAAATTCGCCGACGATGCGGGCGCCAAGGCCGGCGAATTCTTCACGCCGCCTGAGGTCGTGGACACCCTCGTGAGGATCCTCGAGCCGCGCCCAGGCGACACCGTCTACGACCCTACGTCAGGCTCCGGCGGGATGCTCGTCCATGCAGCCGACTACCTGCGCGAGCACGGCCACCACGCGACCAGTGCGCGCTACTTCGCCCAGGAGATGAACTGGGGCAACGCGGCGATCGGCAAGATCAACTCCGTCCTCCACGGCCTCGAGGCCGACATCAAGGCCGGCGCGAGTACGATCACCGATCCTCAATTCCTCGAGGGCGGGCGGGTCAAGGAGTTCTCGCTTGTGCTCGCCAATTTTCCGTTTTCGGACGAGTTTTGGTGGTTGAAACCTGAACAGCAGACCGACGACAAGAAAAGGAGGGAGAAGCTCAAGCAAGAGACCTTTGGGAAGGAGAGCTACAAGGACCCCTTTGGCCGATTCGGGCGAGGAACCGGCTTCGCAGCTCCACCCGCTGGTTACGGTGACTACGCCTTCATTCTCCACATCCTCGCCTCCCTCTCAGATGAGGGCCGCGCCGGCATCGTGTGCCCACAGGGCGTGCTCTTCCGAGGCCAGCCCGAGGTTGAGGAGGAGACGGACGGGCTCGACTCACGCGGAAACCCGAAGATCAAGCGTCGCAAGGCTGATGACGAGCATCTCATCCGGCGAGCAATGCTTGAGTCTCGAGTCATCGACGCGGTGATCTCCTTGCCGCTCAACATCTTCTATGGCGCGGGTGTCCCGGCGTGCCTAGTGATCTTGCGCAAGCTGCGGCCTGTTGAGCGTCGCGACAGGATTCTCCTCGTCTACGCAGCGCGCCATTACCGGGAGCTCTCGGCACAAAATGAGCTTCGGCCGCAGGACGTCATGCGGATCCTGGTTCACGTCCAAGCCTATGGTGATGCTGCGAAGGTTCCAGCCCTTATCGACGAGCATGCCGGACGCATCCGCCAGCAGATCGACCTTCGCGAGTTGGACGAAGCTGGACGCCTTGAGGCGGAGTATCAGGACTGGGCTGACGCGCTCCAGGCGTTCGACGCGGAGCACGCCGCCCCGCTGTCTCGGAGTCATGGGGCCACCCCGAAGCGGGATAGGCAGCGCGTCAAGATCGCAGCGAAACTCGTCGAGCGCGATGAGCGGATGTTAGAGATCAGGCGCCGCGCCGAAGACGATCGCAGGGACTTGGCCGCGGTGTGCGAGGAACTCCTGTCCGTCTACAGCAACCCCGACGAGCTCGTAAAGCATGCGCGCGTCGTCGGTCTCGACGAGGTCGAGGAGAACGAGTTCAACCTCAATATTCCGCGCTACGTGGATACCTTCGAGCCCGAGCCACCAGTGGACGTGAGGGACGCCCTCGAGGCGCTTCGCGAGGCGGAGACGGCGGCCGCGGTGGCAGAAGCGGAACTGACACGGCTCCTCTCCGCCGCGGGCTATGCGAACTGAGCCCAGCCATCACATGCTCCGATGGGGCTACTTGCCGGAGTGCGAGGCCCCGGTGCAAGGGTGGCACGTCGAACCCTTTACGAACATCGCAACGGTCATCGCCGGACAGTCACCACCTTCGGATACCTATAACGACAGGGGAGACGGCCTGCCGTTCCTCCAGGGAAATGGTGACTTCTCCTTCTCTAGTCCTGTGCCAAGACTGTGGTGTTCTGCGCCGGCGAAGACCGCCATTGCGGGAGACACTCTTATGAGTGTCCGGGCACCGGTAGGCGAAGTGAACCGAGCCGACCGTGAATACGCCATCGGTCGTGGTCTAGCTGCGATCCGTGCCAAGGGATGCGACCCCGACTTCCTGTACCACGGCATCCAGCGCTGGCGTTGGTCTCTCCAGCGGGTCGCGCAGGGAACAACATTCGATGCGGTGACAGCGCGCCATTTCGCACAGCTTTCGGTCTGCGTGCCCGACGACCGTTCCGAGCAGACGGCAATCGCTCGTGTCCTCGAAAGTGTGGACGCGGTCCTGGAGCGCATCCGGGAAACGATCAAGCGCGCACGGGCGTTCGAAGGCTCACTCCTGGAAGATGCGTTTGCAGACCTTGACGCTCCGCGGCTTGAGCTACGTCGCTTCATCAGCGACATTCGCTACGGAACGTCGAGAGCTTCAAGCGACCGAACGCGGGGCAATCCCGTTCTACGCATCCCGAACGTTGTTGCCGACCGCCTCACGCTGGCCGACCTGGCAAGCGTTGAGCTGCCTCCTCCGGAGGTAGAACGCTTGCGTCTCCACGACGGGGACCTCCTCATGGTGCGGACAAACGGCAATCCAAACTATGTGGGTAGATCTGTCGTATTCCGTGCTCCGGATGCGCGCACCTGGGTCTACGCCTCCTATCTCATTCGGGTACGACTGAAGGGTGGGCTCCATCCGGATTTCGTGAACGTATTTCTCGGCATCGAGCGTGGGCGGCGCGAGCTGCTGCGCCGTGTCACCACCTCGGCTGGCAACCACAACATCAACTCCAACAGCATCCGCCTGCTCCAGTTGCCTGTGCCCGCCGACGAGGACGAGCAGGCGCGCATCGTCGAGCTCGCGCGCGCCTGTCGGCAGCGCGTTGACGCAATTGAAGCAAAGCTCAGGGCGATCGAGACCTTGAATGACGCCCTTATGCACGATCTGCTCACTGGTCGGGTTCGCGTGCGCGACACCATGATGGCGGAAGCCTCATGAGCGAATTCGGCTACGTCGAGCAGCCCATCCTCGGATGGCTGTCGGGACTGCCGAAGGCCGAGTACGGAGGTGTTGGCCTCGGCTGGACATATCGCGATGAGGCGGCGATGGCAGCCTACGGACGGCCGCTTGAGGACCCGCTCGTCGAGACGCTGTTGCTCGCTGCCATCATGCGCATCAACGCCGAAGTGACGACGGAGGTCCAGGCCGGGATTGCGATAGCGGCGCTACGCCGAACGATGTCGCACCCCGACAAGCAGGCCGCGAACCGCGAGACGCTCGACCTACTTGGGGACGGCGCGCGAGTCGTCCTCGAGCCGGGCGCGGACGCAACGACGGTCCAGTTCGTGGCTCTCGAGCCCGACCGACAACACCTCAATGACTTCACCGCCACCAACCAGTATCGGGTGCAGGGCGTAAAACAGTGCCGCGAAGACACGGTGCTGCTCGTGAACGGGATTCCGCTCGTTGTCGCGGAATATAAGAGCTACATCGCCAGCGCCAAGGACTGGCGCGAGGCCGTACATCAACTCCACCGCTATCAGCGCCAAGCGCCGGCGCTGCTTACAACAAACGTGTTTTGCGTTGCGGCCGACGAGCAGGAATTCCGGTATGGAACGGTACTCTTCCACGACGCGACCAAGGACGACATCCAGCAGCACCTGGATTCCTGGGGACGCTGGCTCAGCCTTTACCCGGATCGGCACGGTTATTGGAACGACCTCGAGTCCGCCTCTCCTGACGATCCGCTGGAGGTGCCGGTTCGCGGCCTCCTACGGTTACGGCCTGCTCATTTGCTCGACTTTCTGCAGCACTTCGTCGTCTTCGAGACCAAGAGGGGAACGGTAACCAAGAAGATCGCGCGCTATCAGCAGTTCGAGGCTGTAAACGAGCTCGTGGACCGGACGGTTTTGCTCGTCGGTAAGACGGTCGAGGCCCAGAATCGAACCGGCCTGATCTGGCACACGCAGGGCTCCGGCAAGTCGCTGACAATGATCTTCGCGGGTCAGAAGCTCAGGCGGCACCCAGCCCTGAATAACCCGACCGTGCTCGTCGTGGTGGATCGGCGCGACCTAAAGACCCAGCTCTCGGACGACTTCGACGCCTGTGACTACCCGAATGTGGAGAAGGCGCTTGGGGTTGCCGACCTAAAGCGCAAGCTGCGTGCGGATTGGCGTGGCACATTGGTCACCACCATCCAGGCCTTCCAGAGGATGGGCGACCTGGCTCCAGTCACGCGCGACAACGTCATTAGCATGGTCGACGAGGCCCACCGTTCGCAGAAGGGCGACGGCAAAGAGAGCTTCGCAATGACGATGCGCGTGAAACTCGAGAACGGCTTTCGCTTCGGCTTCACGGGCACGCCCGTCGACCGGACATTGCAAAACACGCACCGGGACTTCGGCCCACTGGTCGACGGCGAGCAGGAGCGCTATCTCAGCTACTACGGCATCCGGCGCGCGATCCGGGATGGGGCGACGCTGGAAGTCCACTACCTACGCGACAAGGCGCCGTTCCAGGTTGACGAAGCCGCGCTTAACCTCGGCTTCGAGACCATGTGCGAGGAAATGGAGCTTGAGGACGAGGGCGCGAAAGACTTCGTCCAGCGCCAGCGTGCCCAATGGAAGGAACTGGCGCGACATCCGGACCGCATCGACCTTGTGCTCGAACGAATGCTCACGCACTTCTTGGAACATCCGGACCCCAACGGCTTCAAAGCCCAGCTCGTCGCTGTCGACCGCAAGGCCTGCGCCCTCTACAAGCAGGCCCTCGACGACAAGCTCATGAGGCGGGGGCTGTCACCCGAATGGTCTGATGTGATCATCTCCGGAGCGCAGAACAGCGAGCCCGAGATCGAGCGATTTGAGTATCCGAAGGCGAAGCAGGACGAGCTGATTGAGTACTTCAAACAGACGCCTGCCGAGTGGGTAACGCAGAATCGCGAGCGCTACGGCGAGGATCGAGCCAAGTGGCGCCCGCCGCTCAAGATACTGATCGTCTGTGATCGTCTGCTAACGGGGTTCGACGCGCCGGTGGAGCAGGTGCTGTATCTCGATAAGCCACTCCGTGACCACAACCTGCTCCAGGCGATCGCTCGTACCAATCGGCCGCTCCCTTCGATGAAGAAGCGCACCGGCGTCGTCGTGGACTACTTCGGAGTCTTCGCGAACCTGGAGAAGGCGCTCAACTTCGACGAATCCGTGCGCGAGGAGTCGCTCATCGACTGGGACGTGCTCCGTGCGACCGTGCCCTCAGAGGTCGCGCGGACCATGGCGACCTTCGAGGGGATCGCCTTGGTCGACACCCGTGAGTCGCTCCTTGCAGCGTTGCGTCGCTTGCGAGAACCCGAGGCCGCCAAGGTTTTTGAGCAGAACTTCATCAGCCTTGAACGGTTATGGGAGGCCGTGGCACCCGACCCAGTCCTATACCCGCATCGCATTGAATACAACTGGCTCTGCGGGATCTATGTCGCTCACAAACGTCGCCAACGAGGCAGCAAGGACACATACGGAGAGCTCTCGGTAAAGACTCGGCAGTTGATCCAGGAGAACACGGTCTTCCTCGACCTCGCCGAGTCGCTACCTGTCTTCCGGATCGATCAGGACTACGTCGCCAAACTGGACGAGCTGCCGACGCCGGCTGACAAGGCGGCAGCGCTCGAGGCCGCGTTGACAGCAGAGCTGTCAGAGGACGACCCCGCGTTCGTCTATCAACAACTGGGCGAGCGTCTCCAGCGAGTCAAGGATCGCAAGGACGCGTCAGACCAAGAGACAGCCCGACGCCTGAAGGAGCTGGAGGAGCTCGCTGCTGAGGCGTCGGAAACAAGGCGGGACCCCGACCGTCTCAACTTGCTTGAGCCGGGCGAATACGGACTCTTCACGGTCCTGCGCGCCCATGCAATGACCGACGACGAGGGCATTCTCGCCGCGTGCGCAAGGCGGATGGTCGCACACCTGCGGTCAAACGGGCTTCTAGCGCGCGGATGGAGCACGTCGATCGGAGGTCGGTTGCGCGTCGAGCGGTCGCTGCTTGCAGAGTCGTGGAATCCGTCCTACATCGAGCTGGGCTTCGATCCCGATGCCGAGAACCCCGCGTTCCTGGCGCCAGCAGTCGAGGAGCTGGTCAAGGCCGATGGCTGAGCACGGGTCGATCCGAAGGGCCCAAACGGAACATGCGGTGCTCGGTGGCCGGATGGTCCAATACCGGGTCTTGCATTCGAGAACCGCGCGATCGCTACGCCTCCGCGTGGGTCCGAACGGTGTCGAAGTTGCGCGGCCACTCGACCGGACGGACGACGATGTGGCGGCATTCGTCGACCGTAATGGCACGTGGATCCTCAGCCAGCTCCACCGGGTAGACCAGCTTCGTGGTGTACGGCGACCGTCGACCCGCCCGAATCATCTGCTATTCCGCGGAGTCCCCACGCCTGTTCATATCGCCAGGGTCGACACGCGAGCGCGCGGCTCGACCATCTCGTACGACGGGGCGGAGTTGGTTGTCCATCGCGGGACGGAATCGCGGACGCCCGTCGGTAAAACTCTAGAAAGATGGCTCCGCCGCCAGGCAAGGGCTGCCATCCTCGCGGAGCTTGCGAGGATCACTCCACGCCTCGGTCAGGCACCAAACCGCGTCTTCGTAATGAGCCAGCGAACCAAGTGGGGCAATTGCTCAACGCGGCAGAACCTGTCCTTCAATTGGCGTCTCGTCCTGGCACCTGAATTCGTTCTGCAATATCTCGTGACGCATGAGGCGGTGCACCTCGCGATCCCCGATCATTCGGCGAGGTTCTGGCTTACCGTCCAAAGTTTCTGCCCTCAAGCTGAACGAGCGAGGCAGTGGCTCGCCGGTTCAGGTGACGAGCTTCGACACCAGGTCTGGGTTAGCGAACGGCAGCTACTGCCGGATTCGTCGCAAGGTCCGTCACTACGTTCGCGATGTCTTCGTGTCTCGTCACCCAGAGCACCTGAAGGCCTAGGTCGTTCAGGTCGCCCTCGACGAGGCGGTCAATAACCTCAGTGGCCCGGTTCGCCTGAGGGACAGACAAGCGCGGATTTGCGTTTCGCGCAAGCTCAACTGGATCCGTTCGTTTGTAGATCACGAAATGCGGTGACACATCTTCGGGACTGCGCTTCTTCACGACCTCAAGGAGACGTCTGAGGTTCGGGTCCTGCACCGAGGATCCGACGAACAGACAGGTTGAGTGTGAGAGATGGGATAACTGAACAAGCGCCGACCATCTGTAGGGATCGAGGCTTTCGTCATGAAACTCGGTCTCGGCAAAGACCAGACTCCCTTTCACGACACGGCCGGTTCGCTTGATCAATCCGTGGACGTGAAACACTGGAAACCCGACGGAGGAGCGCTCACCCTCCTTAGTAACGACTTGATGCTTCAGGCGCCTACGGCCCAATTCGCGCTCGAAGAAGTCGTCGAAGTTGTACGTGACCGCCGCTCTGGCTCGACCTCGCTGGGTTAGCTCACCCAAGGCGGTAAGCAGGTCGCTCACACCCGTTGCCCCTCGGTAGAGTTCAGCCTGAACAACGCTATGGAAGTCCATGCCCAACTCGCGCCTGGCGTGCTGCGCCAGCACCAGGTCCGATGCTTTGCTGTGGATGCGCATGAGTGCAGCAAGTTGGTCAGTGGTCACCCCGGTGCCGGCGGCAGCGCGATCAAACACCTTTCCCATGATGCGATCAACGAGGGTCTGCCAGGCGGGCACGCCTGCCGACACTGACACTCCAGCTCCGAGGAACAGGACGAGTCGGCGATCCGCCAAAGCCGCGCCAAGGTCGGCGATGCCTTGAGCCCACGCTGGTACGGCTTCTCGGCGAGCGATGAGCGCCTGCGCCTGCCCAAACGCGAGACGCTGCTGAGGCTCAATGTCAACGACAGGTCGGCGCAGGGTCTCCGCGAGAAGGTCGAATGATGCCGCGAGCTCGGGCGTCGACAACCTAACCGTAGGGCGCGAACCAAGGACCGTTGGCACCGGGGCGTCGTCGATGACGATGCCAACAAGAACGTTGCGTTGCAGCGTCACCTCGAACGTCCTGACCAAGCCCAGCTCGAATGCGAACCCGGGTGAGGCCCACGAGTTGCGGGAGAGGACGGCGAGGACGTAGTCAGCCTGGGTGATCTCGAGGACGGCCCGATCTTTCAGGCCCTCGCCCGACAAGCGAAGGCCCTGCAGAGCAACGACTGTGTGTCCTGCTTGTTCGGTCAACCAGGCGACCATGCGATCGACCACCGGTCGGTCGTTGACCGCATACGTCATGACGATGCGTGCCACCAACTACCTCCGCCTCAAGCCTAACCGGCTGGGTCGCGAGTGGAGGTGTGCGGAAGCAGAACCGCCGCGAGTCGCCACTTCGAGCTCAACAAAGGCTGCGGACAAGCACGCCACGATGGAACGGGCGCCCACAGCGATGGGTCAGTTCGTAAACAGCAGGTCCTCGGTTCAAATCCCAGTGTCGGCTCCACTCTCCTTCTGTGAACGTGGGCACAGTGACAAACCTTCGGGTTGCATGTCGCAGCGGACACGGTTCCTGACCGTGGTCAGCGACTCACTTTCTGAACGGCATGCTTCGAAGAACCGCGAGTTACCTTGGGATCCGGCCACCCTCGCTACTTGACCCACGGCCCGAGCAACGCACCACGGCAGGCCGTCGCAAGTCGAACATCGAGACGAAGGCGCGCGAGCTGGGAATCAGCTTCGATGAGGCGAAACGCCTAACCCAAACCGACGCGGTGCGACGCGGCATGGTCGGGATATGGCCGCCCCTGAACTGGGTCAATCGACAAGGCGGATCATCGCCCAGGGCTCGTCCGAGTCGGGCACCAGGGTCACTCGAAGGTCATCGACTAGCTCGTCAGCAAGTAAGGCCTCGATGTCCGACCCCGCGACTCGGCATACGGTGCGACTGGCATGGCGACGCCCTATCGGATAGACAGTGCCGCAGATGGCGAGTTCGAACGGAGCGTCCACGACACCCACCATTTGGATCACGCTCTCGACCATCTGCTTCCGCGATTCGAGCGACGCTGATGCCCTGACCGTTGCCGCGCCGGTTGTCCACGGCGCCGGCACTTCGCCTCCTCGCAGCAATGCCGCGCCACCCACGGTGTTGACAATGTCCTGTTGCGTCACGCCTGACACTTCGCGGACGATCCCGGCCGAAGCCTGAATGACCGCGAGGCCTATGACGAAGTCGAGCATCCACCCTGGCATGTCGAGGCCAGGACCGCATTCGAGAGGATCGCTCGGCACCCGGCCGTCTGCGAGCGCGACGACAACCGTATTGGGCGCCTGGTAAGCGGATAGGAAGCGGGCGACAGGCGCGAAGTCGTGCGGTACGAAGGACTCCCAGTTCGCCTTTAGTTTGATGTTGTATTTGCTGTCAGTCATATCGACCGTGACGTCGGAATTGACGTACCCGCCCCTATCCGTTCCCTTAAAGACGACACCGCGTCGGCCCGCTGTCTTGGGCACACAGTGGACGGTGAGCGCGGCCACCGTCTTTCCCTCGGGATCGGAGACTGTGAAGACAAGATCGACAGGATCGGTCGAGGCGGGCTGACCGGGACCCATCGAAACCTTGGGCTTTTCGAAGGTGCCTCCAAGCCCGGCGGGGGCATCGAAGGATATCTCCGGGACAAAATCGCCTTCGAATTCGGCAGGGATACCGAAGTCAAATGCGCGCTCGAACTCCTCGTGCTTCGCCCGACCAGCTTCGGTCTTCGTGTCGAATTGGAACTGGGCGTTGACCATGATAGGCCTATCGACCTCGGCTCCCGGGTAGGCGGGGTGGATGGTCACGCTCGTCGTCGTGCCATCGGACTCGATCTTGAAGCGGTAATGCGGATCGAGCTGGTTCGCGCGCTTCACCAACGTCTCGACGCGGGACATCGCGTCTGGGACTCCGTTGGCTAGACCCGCTTCCTCTTTGCCTAGTTCAAGAAGAAGGTTGATGACCTCGTGGCGCGTCGTCCCAAGGTAGTAATCCGCGATGAAGGGGCGCTGGGCGAACTCCGTATTGAGCCAAGTCCTCCCACGCCAGTCGATTGGGAACGGCACAGTCTTCGCCAACATCGCGAACCATTTCAGTTCCGCAGGTGTGGGATCGACGGGAGTGATCAAAGTCCAATCCACAGGATGCAGTTGCGCCGCGCGCTTGAGTGACCGCTCCACTTGTCTGCGCTGAGTCGCGCCGACGCGACCACCGGGAAAGCCCTTCATTTCGTATAGATGCAAGCCATCGGGGGCTTCGAACTGGCAGTCTCTTCCGCCATCGCCCCCGGAGCCGTCGATGCGCCGCACCTTGTCGTTCTGGTGAGAAAGCAGACACGCGGCCATGTCCTCGAAGGTGCCGCTCGCGAGGCGGCTCCACTCAATCGCAGCCATGAAGCTCCTTCGCACCCGAGGCTGCCTCAAGGCCTCCGAAATCCCACGGACCGGCGGGTCGCCGAGGACTCGATTCAGAGCCGCATTTCCCTGGACTTCCTGACGCTCGCTTTCGGCGCCGTTGTTTGCGGCCTACTTCTTCGAAGTGCCGTAGGGCCGCTGGTTGGTCGGCTTGAGTGAGATCTTCTGCTCACTCGCCTTCGCGCTTACGGCACCCGGACTGCGTCCCAGCTTGAGGCCGATGACACGAGTCGGCGTGTTCTTAGCCGCAAGCGACCCGAGCTGGCTGACCTGCGGAGGAGTCCACGGCTTTCCGGCGTTTCGCGTTGACTTGGTCACCACGTACCTCCAATCCGGTATTGCGATCTCAAGCGATCCTGCCACAGGACTTTGTCAGCTTGACTGTCATGACCCGTTCCGATTTGGCTACTCCCAGTAGCCGACCGGGTGAGTGCGTAGGCCCTCGGCCGAATGCGTATGAAGTCCGGGCGCAGATCCGTCGCGGCGCCCGGAAGCCTGGGCTGGCTGAACAGCGCACCGTGGATGGTTGCCGTGATGCCCGTACGCCGGCTCCCCGGGCTGGGGAATAGGCCAAGGCGAATGGGAGCAAGCACGGGTGCAGTTCCAGGAAATTCTGTAGCTCGAGCTCGGCCTTCGATTTGCTGGCCAGGAGGGCTCGCCAGCGTTGCTCCACGAGCACGGCATACCGGTCCCAGGGCATCGGCCGAACCCCGTTTCCAAGGCGGGGTTATCCCCATCGGCCGATGCGGATCGGGCTCAGAGGACTCCGGGGCGGTAACCTCTGGTGGTGTCAATACGAAGCCCTAGGAGGCCGGTTCGGTCAACCAGGAACCTGCTGCCTGGCCGAGATTCCAACGACCTGGCATCGACTCGACAAACAGGCGGTGGTCGGCGAGAAGCGCGCCAGGGTCCTCTAGGTCGGGTGTTGCCGCCGCGACCTCATCGACCGTGAGTCCAGAATGAGACAGGGCGAGAAGGCGGGCAAGCTGAAACGCTAGCTGGCTCGGACCCCGACGCGTAACTGCTCCCTCATCCAGCATTTGGCTGGCCTCGCCCCACCATTCAAAGCCTGCGACCACGACCCGCCCGAGAGCTCGGCCCGCATCCTTCAACCGGCTGGTCACACTCTGAGCACGTGAGGATGCAGTGTCCGACATCGTGACGAGCGCAAGGACGCCGGTCATGATGACGCCAGCACCAAGAAGGGCGATCGGTCGAGATCGTATTGAGGCGGCGACGTCAATGGTCGCCGTGGCGAGAGTCGCCGAGCCGGCAAAGGTCATCGTCAAGCCCAGGATGCCGACGGGCATTACCGCTGTGTCCTGTAGAGAGACGGCGCCATATGTCCAGCCCGTGCCACCCGATGACCGATCATGGTAGTGACCAAGGTCCTGATCTAGGATGTCGCGGTCGTTGGTGAACAGGACGCTTGGCGCGAGCGTGAGCGCCAGGACCGCGTAGGCCACATCTGGCGCGTGACGCGCCCGCAGCGCAGTGATCCGTGGATCGGCGACCCAGGTGTCGGCAACATCGACGAGGCGGAGGTAGGGCAGATATCGATCGCGGATCGTGGCGAGAACGACCTGTGGATCGTGCTTCGAGCCGCATGCATCTGGGAGATTCCTGACGACCTCCGACATGATCTGCGGTGGGGCGAACAGTCGGGCTGTCCCGATCTGGGCCGCCAACTGAAGCGCGCAATGCCGACCCGACGCGAGCCGCATGGCATCCTCGATCAGCACGTTGGCGTCGATGACCACCGGTCGCTGAAGCATCCGGATCAAGGGCAGAGCCGCTGGATTCGAGCCAAACATCATGTCGACGAGGGTCTGAGCGTTCGACGGTTTCAACGTACTGAGGGCTGGCTCGTTCATTGCTCCGGGAGGATACCGCTGCGGGACGCCATTGCCGGCGGCCACCAACCGCAGGACCGGCCCGGCCAGGTATATAGCGAAGCCCAGTGCGGCTGACGGCATGTATCGCGCGCCTGATCAGGTACTAGGCGCGCCGGAGCGCGGCCATGTCAGTGTTCGGGCAGCGGTCAGGCGTCGGCGGCTCAGCGCCATCTCGCGCGCGACCCAGAAGGAAACGCATGGTGGTTCCGCAACGGTCCAGATCGCCATCAGAGCACGTGGGGCGCGGGCGCTCGTGTCTCCCGAGATGCTGGCGATTGTTGCGCGATCAAGAGCCGAGAGGCGGCGGCGCCCGTCCGGATGGCTGTGCCAGTCGCCGAGGTATGTGATGAGACCTCCGGTCCGTTCGTACACAGTCGCCACCTGCATCTCATCCCACCGCCCGTCGGGGACGTATCTGTCGAGCGCGAAGCCGGCTTCGGGTCCCGGTGTGGTCGCTTCGACGACGACCGCCTGGTCGTCCGCCCAGTAGCCGAGGAGTAGACCGCCGGTCTCCAGCGGCAAACGGGAGCGCGCCTCCGCTTCGAGGGTGGACTGGGCGGCACCGTCCAGCCACACTACGGGCCGTGCCGGTCGCATCGCGGGTGCCGATCAAGGCGATGGGTGTCGTAGGTCGGGAACTCACCATGCCGTACGACGAGGACGTCCCATCCTGGGTGGGCCCTTTCCAGAAGGATCCCGACGGCAGCCCGAACGCCTGCGAGTGCGACGTGGAGGGTGTCGTATCCGGCTCCCGTGAACGTGGGGCTTGCACAGCCGACCGGTTGGACGAGACCGGCAGGGTCCGACGGGGGCGGCTCGATAGTCCCGTCGTCAAGAGCGTGCTGGAGGCAGAGCCAACAGCCTTCGGTCTGAGCAGGCTGAATCGCGGTGACGAGCCCGCCCCAGGCGCCGAACGTTGTCGATATGGCGAGGTAAGGGATCCCTCGTTCTCGGGCGAGGTCGGATAGGAGGTGTTGGACCCCGATCTCGGCGGACGCGTCGTAGACGAGATCTACCCCCCCGAGGAAGCTGTCAAGGACCTCAAGCTCGCTTCGATCTCCCGTTGGCTGCCCCAGCCGCCGGTTCCACGTGAGTGCGTTGGTGAGCGGGTAGTGAGCAGCCAGGAATCCGCCGACGGCCTCTGTCTTCGGCATTCCTGCGGCCCCGATGCCAAACGGCCATCGGGAAATAGTGCCCGGATCAACGAAGTCAAAGTCGAGGAGGTGAAGCTCCCCTACTCCGGCCCGCGCAAGCTCAATCGCGCTGGGCGCCCCAATCGCTCCTAACCCGGCGATGGCAACTCGTCGCTGGCGCAGGCGGGCATGATCTGGCGACCGCACGGCGAGGTCGTCGACGCCACCCCGTCCGGCCCGAATTAGGTGCTGCACAATCCGACCGGCAGGAGAACCCTCACGGGTGCGGACGAGGAATAGCCATCCTATGCCCGTTTCACGCCACCCCGTCTCCTCCGGGAAGGCGACCCCAACGATGTCTACGAGCCGGCCATTCAGCTGCTTCCAGACGGGACGAGCGAGGGCCGGATCGAGTTGAGTCGCTGCCTCCATCACCGCCGCGGGCTCGCTCCGCCCCGGCGGTTCAGGCAAGGAGACCCACCGACCCTGAAGTTCGAGGGACCCTGGATACGCCCGTAGGAGGACAGGGGTGGCCTCGGCTAGCCTCTCGCCAGCGGCCCGCACAAGAGCGACCGCGCCCCGGAGGGGCCATGCACCCGGATCGGCGCGGAGCAGAATCTGGCCGTTGGTGCGCCCCTTGAGATCCCAGCTGCTGTCGACAATCACCATCCCGCCGGGCGCGTACGGGAAGTAGTCGGTCACCGGCTCGGCCTGGTGTTGCTCAAGCCCCGCAACAGTCGAGGCGTCGACGGCGTTCCCTGCCTCCAAGACAAGCGGAAGCCGCTCGCACACCACCCGAGCGAGGGTGAAGCTCGGACTCCATTCGCCTGTATCCCGACCGAAGAGGCACAGCGTCTTTCCGTAGGGGTCCTGGTGATGAACAAGGTCTAGGCCATCGGCGGCAACCTCGACGCGGAAGTACGGGTACGTCGTGGGAAAGTCGGCAACGAGCGTGATCGTCTTCTCGGGACCAGACACAGTCAGCCTAAGCCGAAGGTGACCTCGGGCCCAGAGGGACTCATCGCGCTCGTACCCGATCCCAGAGGCGTCGAGCTCGTCGAACTCACGTTCGAGCCGACCCGGCCACCGGTCCCACCAGGGTTGGAAGCTAGCCAACGGGACGGTGATGCGGTGGACGGGGCGGATCTGGGGGACCGGGCGGGCCCGGATTGGGCGGTGGTCCCGGCGGTGGGCCGGGGGGAGGGCCGGGGTTCGGAGGAGGGCCCGGTGGGCGACCGGCCTCGCCGGCTTCCTCGTCATCGCGTCGCTGATCGTTCATTCTTGTCTCCTGTACAGTGCTTGCACCAAGCGACGAACGCTATGATAGCGTATGTGCAACCAGTGTGCAGATGGAGGAATGCCCATGCCATTGGATCTCGAGGATCAGCCTCGGGTCCTGTTCGCGAACAATCCGCTTCGTCTCGTCGCCGCACAGATTCGCTTCACGCCGTTGTTCGCACTCAGCGAACCGCAGACGATCGCCAGGCTTCAGACTCGACTCGCAGACGCTTACCCGCTCCTGGAGACCGACGAGGATGTTGCTGATCTCGCAACGGGGCTTGTGACGCCGCCGGACAGATGGATGAACCGGGGACTGTGGCGGTTCGAGAGCGAGGACCGAGCCTGGTCGATCGTCGTGACGCTCGACTCCGTCGGGCTCGAGGCTTCCCGCTATCGGCGGTACGAGGAGTTCGCGGAGCGTGCCGAAGCGCTCTTCGCCGCGGTCATCGATACGCTCGGGATCCGTCGTCGCACGCGTTTCGGCATCCGGTATGTCGATGAAATTGTCCACCCAGAGGCGCAGAGCGTCGCGCAGTGGGAGCGCTTCCTGCGGAGGGATTTGCTCGGCCTGGCGGCAGGTGAGCTGCTATCGCCATACGTTGAGAGCACGGCGCAACTGATCGACCTCGCGCTTGACGATGGCCGGATGGGGATCCGTCACGGCTACCGCAAGGAAGACGGCGGCCCGCTCTATTTCATCGATCTCGATGCATACGATCCCGAGCCGCGCCAGCTCGATATTGAGGAGGTGATGGCAAGAATGGCCCGTTACAAGCGTTGGTCTTGGAACTTCTTCCGAGCGAGCATTACGGACGAGCTCGCTGCATTCCTCCGGCCGGAGCCACTCTCGTGACTCTCGCGCATCTTCCTATTGAGAGCGTTACGACGCCGGATCCGGCGGCCCTGATGTCGTTCGCCGCTCCGGACTTTGAAGAGCGACAGGAGCGTCGACAGCTTCATGCGGCCCCATGGCTGGCTCTGCCGAAACCTCGACGGAATGCCGGCATCTCGGCCGCGATGACAGCCGCTGACCGCGGATTGATCGAACTCTTCCGTGGAACGGGGCTCCGTACGCATGGGGCGGAGCAACCAGATGCACGTGCTGAACGACTGGGCCTAGGAACGCGGGCTGACAATCCGGTGCAGCTGCTGCGCACCTGGACTGGATTGCCGATGGTCGAACTAGCTCGGATGCTTCGTCGTTCGCGCCGCGCTGTTTACGATCGGCTCGGAGGGGCGCGCGGAACGCCATCGAACGAAGCACACGAAGCGTGGGTTCTCGACCTCCTTGGCGCACTGACATCAACGATGGATCCGCCACGACTTCGACGGTGGCTGGTGTCGGGCGAGCCTCCGATGGTCGACCTCCTCGCCGCAGGACAGACGGAGGCGGCCCAGGAGCGGGTCATGCACGCGCTGGCCGCTGACCTTCCACAGCTCCGCCGACTCAATGCCAACGAGGTCGGGCCGCCAGTGTCGACGCTGTCTCAGCCTGAGATCGCCGCCGAACTCAGCCGGTTTGCCAGATCGCAACCAACACGAGCCAGAGAACGGACGCGGGTGCCGCGCGAACTGCTATTTGGTGACATCGACGAATGACCCTTCCGCGCGATGCCTACCCGGCGCCCCCATATCGCCGTTACGCCAAGGGCGGAATCCGCCAAGGTGACATCGCGCTTGCGGAAGTCGTACAGCTCCGTGCCCGGAGTGGCGATCGCCTGGGACCAGGCCCACAGGAAATGGCAGATGTCGACTTGCCGTACCTCGGGGAATTCCAGGATCACGAGCTCCTTCTGATTGGCGCCGACGGTCGCGAGGACCACCGCGTCGTTCGCGTCTGGCGCCTGCCTGTCCTTGTTCTGCACCAAAACTGTGAGATCGAGTACGCCAACCCAGAAGACTCGCGACTCGAGATCGCGGCAATCGTCAGCAGACCTCGCTGGCCGGATGGGCCGTGGGACCTCATCGCGCGGAATCAGCTCCCCGGATACTTCTACCTGCCAGCAGTCGCCGCAACGGATGCGCCCGAGATCGCCCTCGCCGGCGATTGGGCCGAATCGGCCGTCGTCTTCGGCAGCAGCTGTGGGAGCTCCGTTGGCATCGTCGCGCGTCGGCGGATAATGACCCTCCGAGCAGAACTTCTCCCGTTCCTGCAGGATGCGAGAACCAGGTTCAATTCCGTCCGTGGCCAATCGGCAATGCGGGATCTAGCCGCTGTTGTCGGGAAGCGGATTGTCTCCATCGCGGACACGGGACTGACGATCCCAGCCCCGTCGCGGGTGATCAAGGTCCATTTCGGTAGCAACACCGATGAGGCCGACGACGGAGACGACGAGGGAACATACGCCTACTGGGGCATTCGCCCCTGAGTCCCCAAATTCGAGCTGTTCACCACACGGCGAGTTCGCCTAACCAAGCACGAGGCTCACGCCGGCCCGCCGGCGAGCCAGAACGTCGCGACGGCCAGAGCGCCGGTCATCAGCGCTACGGCGGTCTCAGGCGTCACGTCGGCGCCGATCGCCACGGGGCCTCCGGATCCGCGACCGTCTCGAGGATGAACGATGCGTACGCGATCGCGGCGCGCACCGCCAGATCGGCGTGGCGCGGTCGGATGCCGGAGATCCGGGTTGCCCGGCCGTGTCCGGTTCCGTAGCCCTCGTTTCGGAGCTCAGCCAGACCGTGGGGGATCTGAGTCAGACCGCCGAGGATCCGCACCATCGTCTCGGCGCCCCTGGTCGTAGGCGCGATGGCTCGGGGCGCCAGGCGGAGGCGCTGGTGGAGAATGCCGGCCAGCTCGGGAAGATCGGCATTCGGCTGGTGGGCCTCCTCGAGCGCTGCCAGGGCGTGCTTGACCGTCGCCTCGACGAGCTCCTTCGCGGCGCCGACCTTCTCTTCGGGTTCGGCCTCCGACCGCTCGAGGGTCGTCATCGCGAGCCGGATCCCCGACTCTGTCGGGGCCATTGCTAGGGCGTCGCTCGTGACCAGTCGGGTCGCGAGCGTGAGCCGCCCGTCCGCTTCCGTCGCCACGCCGGCGCGGCTCAGCTCGCGCCGGATCCGCTTGAGCCTGTCGGGCGCCCACCGATGGTCGACCCGCTCCGCGGTCTCGGTCAGGTCGTCGATCAGGCGCTCGACGACCCGGAGGTATGCCGCGACGTCCTCGGGTGAACCGAGCTCGATCGACCCGTCGAAGGCCTGGGCCATGCTCATGCGCATCGATCCTTGGGTCGGCTCGAAATCGGGCGGCAACGAGAAGCCTTCTGGCTCGAACAGCCGCCGGATCTCGGCGAGCGTGTAGCCGCCTGCACCCTCGACGACCTCGGCTCGGACGGCCCGCGGGATCAGCTCCACCGGCCCTCGCCCCGCGCGCCCGGTCATATCTCCCGCGGCACCATGTGTGTGTCCTCGGAGGCGTTTGGGGGCGCAGAAGCCTCGAGAAAATTGAGGATGAAGAACGGCTTGGCGCTCTGGTGAACTCGATCAGTCGATGCAGCACGCGGACCCACGCGGTCGATGTTAGCCCTCCGAATGCCAAGCCAGCGATCGAAGTCCGGCTCGACGTTCATGTCTCGTGCGAGCGACGCAGCTCAGCGACCCGATGGAATGAACCATCGCCGAGCGGAAAGCTTCGGTCCCATGACACGTAGTCATGGACCCGGGATAGCGACTCCGAGTCGCTCAAGCTGATGCTCGCCTTACTACGTATCGGACGCCCTGCAGCGCGCATCGTTGTAGCGAGGTCGTGCCCCGCTCATCTTGGCTCGGCGAGCGCGTATGCCATCCACGTGCCCGCCCGGAAAATGCGCCGCCATCAAATCCAATCTGCCCCGACCTCATCAAATCCGAGACGTCGCCGAGATAGTAGCGCGGTAGTGTCCGTTCGCGGCTGCCATGGCGCGGTGTCGCGTCCTGACCGTCGAGCAAGCGAACGTCCATCGATTTCTGGCTGCTCCATCACCAGGAAGGCCGCCATGCCTAACACCGCGAGGTCTGCGGACCCGCCCAATGGCCGGCGCATCCTCATCGACTCTGATCAAGCCGTGGCGGGCTTCCGGGCCTCATTGCTCTCCCCGGCGTTCCCGTCGCACAACACCCAAATCGTCCTTGATCCAAGTCGCTTCGGGCCAGACTCGGCGAAGGTCGAGGAGCGTGCGAACGAGCTCTATCGCGACTGCGGCTGTGACGCCGGCGGGGTTGTGGTCCTCTTGGCGCTCGTCTCGATGATCGCCTGGGTTGTCCTGACGAGCCCCGAGATCAGTTGGTCCCTCGGCCTGGCCGGCTTCGGCTTCCTCCTTGCATCCGCTCTGCTGGGTAAGGCGCTCGGGCTGGTGCGCAGCCGCCTCCTCTTATGGCGCCTGCTATCCCGACGTGAGCTGACGCGCTGAAGGGGTTGGGACGATGTCCGTCTACTGCAAGGAGGTCCAGGACCGGGTCGAGGAGAAGATCGAGAAGCCGATCGAGGAATGGGTCGAGCGGCGCGAGAAGAAGTGCAAGCAGCGCAAGTGCAAGAAATGGTGCCTCTGCTGCAACAAGTGGCTGTGCTGGATCGAGACCTTCCTCGAGAAGGTGATCAAGTGGGTCATCGTGACCGTCGTCAAATGGGTCGTCCGGGTCGTCTGCGAGATCGTCGACGGCCTGCTGAGCATCGTTGGCGTCCTGGTCGGACTGATCCTCGCTATCCCGATCATCGGCCGGCTGATCCGCCAGCTCTGGTCGTTCGTCATCGACATCTTCTGGCGGATCATCGGCGTGTTCGGGACCATCGCCGACATCATCGGCTGGGAATGGAGGAAACGCTTACGAATCTGCATCATCATCCTGAGCAACGAGAGAGGTCCGGTCGCCACCGAGGCCACCCTCAGGCCCCACATCGACGAAGCCATCCGGATCTACGACGAGGCGGCCAACGTCACCCTGATTGTCGAAGGCATCCACACGGTTGAAGAGCCGGCGCCAGAAGGCGCCCTCAAAACTGCCTGCGGCACAGGCGCATGGTGGGATGACCTGTGGCTGCCCGGCGCCTGGTTCGAACTCACGGCCAACGGGGAGTGCTTTGAGGGCAATGGCCGGCGGCTGATCGGCTGGGCGTCACCAATCGTCGTCTTTGTCGTCGAGGACGTGGAAGGCAAGAAAGGCTGCTCGCTCGGCCCCTTCTCGGACTACGTCACCGTCGAGGGCGGAGACTCGATCTGCCTGGCCCATGAGATCGGCCACGCCTGCGGACTGTGGCACATCTCCACCAGCGACAACCTCATGAACGGCAGTTGCGGGCGCAGAAACCTAAAGAAGTGGCAGCGGGTCATCCTCCGAGGCTCGCGCCACGTGACGTACTTCTAGGGTCACATGACATCGAGGGACGGGAACCGATGATCGAAAGCCGAAATCGACGCGTCGAGTCCTCCGGCGACACCGACTGCGGCGTTCGCCTCGCCCCGATCTACGCAGTGAACTCGACCATTCTGGTTCTCGCCATAGCGTGGCTAGTCGTGCTCCTGCGAGGCTAGCAAGTCGAGTGAGTCGGTTTCTGGAGCGACGATCGTGAGGCGTGAGGACTGTTTCGGCGAGCGCCAACGACGATGTCTCAGGGAGGGCACGCGACTCCGAGAGGAATGCGCTGCTAGCCGAGATGAGGGGCATGCCGAGTGCATCCAGACGCGGGACGATGGGTATCGGAAGTGCTGCGGGTGGATCCCATGCCGGTGGCTATGCAAGGCGTGGGTCTGGGTATCTCACATCGTCTGCGTCGTATCCGTATGGATTCCATTCATCATCTGCGTCGGCTGGTCGTACGTCAGGGAAGCCTATTGCCTCTTGTGGAGCGTGGTCACGTCACCCATCTGCCTGCTGTTTCCCGTCCTGGCAGACTGGCTCGACAAGCGGGCGAATTGGTTTGCCGACAAGCTGGAGGGGCTCGTCGACTTCGCTCGGGGAATCGTCCGCGGCCTCGTCCAGTTCGTGTTTCATCCGATCGAAGCACTCAAGACGATCATCAGCTTCTTCGGAGGTTGCCCCGAAGCGCGGGCGTTTCCACGGCACGAGACGTTGATCATCGGTCATCACGGGTACACCGACGAGTACCCGGAGAACACCATCCAATCGTGCTCGGTCGCGCTCGACAGGCGCGCCAATGGCCTTGAGATCGATCTGTGCTACACGGCCGATGGCGAAGTGGTGCTGTGGCACGACTGGGATCCTAATGATCCGGTGGCCCTCGCCCGTCACGTCAGCGCGCCGGATTACACGACCTACCTCCCAAACCCGCCAAATACCCTGGATCCGTGGCGCAGACCGATCAACGAGCTCACGCTGGCCGAGTTTCGGAAGCACTATTCGTATCGGCGCGTCGACGGTGGCTCGATCCCCGACGGCGTGGTCACGACGATCCCGACATTCAGAGACTTCGTCGAAGCCACCGCTTCCTGGTCGAATCTCCAACTACTCTGCCTCGACGTGAAGATGCCGGGGTCTCTCGCCGAGCTCGCGGCTACGATGATCGACCGCGTCGTTGAGCGGCTTCCTGCCAACCGAGGCTACGACGTCGTCGTCATGGTG